>JAESFN010000723.1_pt1 | contig 23254 bp, 17 predicted proteins | sample 9269411 | NCBI WGS metagenome assembly JAESFN01 (sample SAMN14505399, study PRJNA617100) | algae metagenome | isolation source: Iphinoe sp. HA4291-MV1 and co-occurring heterotrophs from trail next to... | place: USA: Maunawili Falls, Hawaii | collected 2009-07-25
GCGGGGGCGTCGGCGCGGCGGGCGGCGGCGCCGGGGTGGCGGCCGGCGGCGACGCGACCGACGCGGCCGCCGGCTTGGGCGCACCCGCCGACTTCGGCGCGGCCTGGCCGAGCGGCGCATCGGCCAGCGAGGCGATGGTGGCGGCGCCGAGGGCTACGGCGTACTTGGGGTGGGTGTCGACCACGATCGGCCGGCCCAGCTCCTCGGACACCATCTGCGCGACCAGCGGGATCCGCGACGACCCGCCGACCAGCAGCACCGCGTTCAGCTCGTCGGGCTCGACCCGCGCCGAGCGCAGCGTGCGGGACAGCGCCCCGATGGTGGACTCCACCTGGGCCCGGACCAGCTTCTCGAACTCGTCGCGGCTGATCCGCACGTCGAAGTTGCGGCCGGGCAGGAAGACCGGGATCAGCGTCTCGGTGTCGACCGACAGGCTCTCCTTGGCCAGCACGCAGTCCTGCCGCAGCCGGGCCAGGGCCACCGCGTTCTTCGGGTCGCGGATGTCCAGGTCGGCCAGCGCCCCGTCCGAGGCGAAGTTGATGTGCTGCAGGATCGCCTCGTCGAAGTCGATCCCGCCGAGCCGCTCGATGCCCTCCGGGGTGCCGAGGATGTCCACGCCCTCGGTGGTCTTGCGCAGCACGGTGACGTCGAAGGTGCCGCCACCGAGGTCGTACACCGCGACCGTGTCGTCGATGTTCAGCTTGCGCGAGGCGACGTAGTGCGCGGCGGCGGCCTCGGGCTCGGTGGTGGTGGAGACGATGTCCGGCAGCCCGGCGACCCGGGGGACCTCCTCGAACAGCCCGCGCCGGTAGGGGCCCCAGTTGGCCGGGTGGGTGAGCACCACCCGCTCCGGCTGCTCGCCCTCGGTCTGGCTGACCTTCTCCAGCACGTCGCGCAGCACCGCGCCGATCAGGTCGGTGACCGCGTGCGGCTTACCGCCGAGGATCACCGGCGTCGGATCGCCCAGGCGGCGCTTGAACTCCCGGGCCACCCGCTCCGGGCTGTTCGGCGCGCGCCGCTGCGCCGCCTCGCCGGTGACCAGCGCGTTGTCGTCCCGCAGGTACACCACGGACGGGGTGACGACGGACCTGTCGCCGAGGGTGACCATCTCGATCTGCGAGTCGTAGCTGATCGCCGCAGCGACGAAAGTGGTGCCCAGATCGACGCCCAGACGATATGCCACGCTCACCTCCCCACACGTATGCCGACCATCGTAACCACCTCCTGGCCCGATCGAGCCACGCGCACCGCATGATCACGGCCAGGTCACGGCCCGCTGTGAGTCGCGGTCGGACCTGTCGCGCAAGGGGGTAAACCCCACCTTCGGCTGGGGTAGGCCCCATTCCCGGGGCGTGTGGCGATCGGGAACGATGCGGCGATGAGCGAGCCGGCGCCGGCCGGGGACCGTGCCGGGCCCCGGGAGTGGATGCGCCGGATGCGGCTGGAGCGGCAGCTGCACGACGGTGCGTCGTTGCGCATCTCCGCGTTGTCGCTGCGGCTCGGGCTGCTGCGCCGGGAGGGCTCCGAGGCGGAGTTCCGGCGGGCGGTGACCGAACTGCAGGACGAGCTGCACGCCGTGCTGGACGAGCTGCGCGACGTGTCCGGCCAGATCTACCCGTCGCTGCTGGACCAGGCGGGCCTGGGTCCGGCCCTGCACGAGCTGGCCGACCGGGCGGAGCCCAAGGTGACCGTGCGGGCCGGCGAGGCCCGCTTCGGCACCGCCGCCGAGGGGGCCGGGTACTTCGCGGTGGCCGAGGTGTTGGCCGCGCTCGGACCGACCGACCGGGTCGAGGTGGTCGTCGTTCAGGACGACGGGAGCCTGGTGATCTCGCTGATCGGGGTGTCGGAGTGCCATGCTGACCTGGTCACCGACCGGGTCGAGGCGCTGGGCGGCTCGGTGACGACCACACCCGGCACACCAGAACCATCGATCACGGTGAGGATTCCATGCGAGTAGCTCTGGCCGAGGACGGCGCGCTGTTCCGTGAGGGCCTGCTGATGCTGCTCAAGGCGGCCGGGCACGAGATCGTCGGGGCGGTCGCGGACGGCGACGCGCTGTACGCGCTGCTGGCCACCGAGCAGGTCGACGTGGCCATCCTGGACATCCGGATGCCGCCGGAGCCCGACGGTGGGCTCAGCACCGCCGAGCGGTTGCGCGCGGTCCACCCCGACCTGGGGCTGCTGTTCCTCTCGCACTACGCCGAGTCGCACTACCTGATGCGGATCCTGGCCATCGGCACCGACCGGATCGGCTACCGGCTCAAGGAGAAGGTGGGCAGCGTCGAGGTGCTCACCGACACCCTCACCCGGATCAACGAGGGCGAGATCGTCATCGAGCCGGTGCTGGCCAAGCGGCTGGTCGAGCGGCCGCGCGGGGACAAGAAGGACGCGGTGGCCGCCCTGTCCGAACGCGAGGTGGACGTGCTGCGGCTGATGGCCGAGGGCCGCTCGAACAACGGCATCGCCGGCCAGCTGTTCGTCACCCCGAAGGCGGTCGAGAAGCACATCGCCAACATCTTCTCCAAGCTCGGGCTGCACACCGACGCCTCCGAGCACCACCGCCGGGTGCTGGCCGTGCTGACCTACCTCCGCTCGCAACGCAACGACGTCTGACCGACGACCCGGCCCTAGGCGGTGCCGGCGATGTTGAGCTGGGTGACGGTGCCGTCGGCCAGGTTGGTCACGTAGGCCTGCCGCCCGTCCGTCGAGACCGCCACGCTGGTCGGGCTCTTGCCCACCGGCACGGTCGCGGTGATCTTGAACGTGCTGGTGTCCAGCACCTCGATGGCGTTCTCGTCGACGCAGGCCAGGTAGGCGTGCTTGCCGTCGGCGGCCAGGGTGATGTCCTGCGGGTGGCTGCCGGTGGGCACGGTGGCCACCACGCCGTTGGTGTTCGTGTCGATCACCGACACCGAGCTGCTGTCGTAGTTGACCACGAACACCAGCGGCTTGGTCGGGTGCGCGACGATGCTGTGCGGGCTCTTGCCCACCGGCACCGTGGCCAGGATCGCGTTGTTCGAGGTGTCGATCACCGTGACCAGGTTGGACTCGTGGTTGGCCGAGTAGAGCCGGGTGCCGTCCTTGGACATGGCCAGCCAGTGCGGGTTGGGTGCGACCTTGATGTCGCCGGCCACCGAGTTGGTCGCGGTGTCGATCACCGTGATGTTGCCGGAGTCGTGGTTGGGCACGTACACCTTGCCGCCGTCCGGCGAGACGACCAGCGCGAACGGGCGGATGCCGGTCGGCACCTTGGCGATGAACGCCCCGGTCGAGGTGTCCAGCACGCCGACCTCGTTGACCGTGCGGTCGTTGTTGAAGATGCTCACGTAGGCCCGGTTGCCGTCCGGGGCGAAGGCCACGAACTGCGGCCCGCCGTCCTTGACCGGGATGGTGCCGGTGACCGTGTTGCGCACCGCGTCGTACACGGTGAGCACCCCGGCGGCCCGGTTGGCGATGTAGCCGTAGGCGCCGTTCGGGGCGACCTCCAGGTAGCCCGGGGTGGGGCCGACGAACACCGCGCCGCCGGCGGTCGGGGTGGCCACGCTGTTACCGATCGCCTTGGCCGGCTCGGTCAGTGGGCCGGGGTTGATCGCCTTGGCCACCCCGGGAGAGGGGGTCGGCGCCTCGGCCGATCCACCGAGGCTGCCGAACACCGCCACCGCGGCGATCACCACGGCGACCACGGCCACCCCGGCCAGCGCGATCACCAGCTTGGTGCTGGCCTGGCCGGTGGGCGCGGGCGCGGACTCGGTCGGCGGGAACCACCCCTGCGACGAGACGCCCCGGGCGGTGGGGTCGCTCCGGCCGGGTTGCTGGTCGAACTGGGTCACGGGCGCTCACACTCTCGGACCAGAAGGTGCCGCTCGGTGTGCGGACGCTCCCCGAGCGGGTGAACACGGAAGAGTCTGACGACCTCGACCCGGTTTGGGAAGGGCATTGGCACCCGTCAGCTCAGCCGCAACTGCCCGTTTACCACCGAGACCGGACGATCAGGCAGGGGTCGCGGCGCGGGACCGGCCGCCACCGTGCCGTCCAGGTTGAACCGGCTGCCGTGGCACGGGCAGTCGATCGTGCGGCCGACCCGGGCCACGTTGCAGCCGGTGTGCGTGCAGATCGAGGAGAACCCGAGGAACACGCCGGGCCGGGGCTGGGTGACCACCACCTCCAGGTCGGGGTAGATCCGGCCGCCGCCGACCGGGACCTCGGCCGCCGCCCCCAGCCGGGTTCCGGCGGCACCGCCACCGCCGGAGGGGTCCGGCGGCGGTCCGGGCGCGGGCGGCGGGCCCGGCGCGGCCCCGATCGTGGGCCCGGACCCGGCGCCGCCGGTCCCGGACGGGCTCCCGCAGGCGGTGAGCGCGGCCAGCCCGGCGGCCCCGCCGGCCAGTGCCCGACGGCTGAGGGTCACCGGCCGGGGGGCCACCGGCTCCGCCCCCGGACCGCGGAATTTCTCGTCGATCGCCACAGCGGCAGACCATACTTGCGCCCATGGAGCGGACGCCCATGCTGCGAGCGTTGCGGCTGCTGCTCGTGGCGAGCGTGGTCGCGCTGGTGTTCGCGCTGGTCGTGGGCGCGCTCGGGGACCTGCTGCGGGTGGGCGAGCTGGCCATCCTGCTGCCCATCGCGGCGGCCGGTGTCTGTGTGGCCGGGCTGCCCGCGTTGCTGCGGACGGTCGACCGGGCGCTGCGACTGGTGGCCCATGACGCCGGGCGCACCCGGTACTCCGCGCTGGCCGAGACCGCCGCCCGGGTCCGCGCGGGTTCGCTGGACCAGGCCATGCCGGGGCTGGCCCGGGTGCTCGCCGAGGGCACCGGGGCGGCCCGCTCGGTGATCTGGCTGGCCGTGGGCGACCGGCTGGTCAGCGCGGCCGAGTACCCGGTCACCGGCGGCCACGGCGCGAGCGTGGACGGGCTGGCCCAGCTGCTCACCCGCCCGGACACCGACCACGTGGTCCCGGTGCTCGACGGCCGCGAGCTGCGGGCGGCGCTCGCGGTCAGCAAGTCCGACCACCCGCTGACCTCCAGCGACCGGACGCTGATGCAGGACGTGGCCAACGGGGCGGCGATGCTGCTGCACGGGGTGGCGCTGAACGCCGAGCTGGCCGAGCGGGTCCGCCGGGCCGACGAGCTGGCCGCCCAGCTGGCCGCCTCCCGGGAACGGCTCACCCACGCCCGCGAGGTGGAGCGGCGGCGGCTGATCGGGGAGCTGTCCAGCGTCACCACCGACCGGATGGCCGCGCTGCACGACCGGTTCGACGAGGCGGCCGGGGCGCTCAGCGAGGAGGAGGTCGCCGACGACCCCGACTTCGCCACCGAGGCCGCGCAGCACAGCCTGGAGCGGGCCCGGACGGCCCTGGACGAGCTGCTGGAGCGGTTCCGGGTGATCGCCCGGGGGGTGTACCCCACGGTGCTGCGGGACAAGGGACCGTTCAACGCCCTGGACGAGGTGGCGGCCGACCTGCCCCGCCCGGTCCGGCTGTCCGGCGACCTCGACCACCGGCTGGCCTGGGAGGTCGAGTCCAGCATCTACTACCTGGCGGCGTCGGCCATGGCGCAGCTGGCGGCGGACCGGGGCGGACCGCCGCTGCGGGTCACCCTGGAGCACTCCGAGGGGCTGCTCGCCGTGCGCATCGACGACCCGGCCCCGCCGATGCCGGCCGAGGACATCCGGGCCGGTCTGGTCGACCACATCGAGCGGCTGATCGCCCTGGGCGGCGACCTGGACCTCGCCGAACGGGACTCCGGCGCGCTGGAGCTGCGGGCCTGGATGCCCTCCGAGCTGGAACCCGCGGTGGCCGGGGTGTCCCGGGCCCGCCGGGTGCTGGACGCGGGGCTCGGGTGACCGCCGGGGTCGCCGGAGCCGGGCCGGGCGCCGGGCCGGGAGCCGGAGCCGGGCCGGCGCGGCTGCGGGCGGCCGGCTCGCGCGGCGCCACCGGGTCGCCGGAGGCGCTGCTCTACCTCGGCTACCTGCTGGTGCTGGTGGTGACCACGGTGTTCACCACGGTGTGGCTGTTCATCGGGGGGTTCGTGGCGGTGGCCGCGACCTCCGCCGAGCTGAAGACCCGGCTGGGCGCGGGCGCCGCCACCGGCAGCGGCTGGGCGGCCGGCCTGCTGGCCGCGGTGGGCAAGGCGGAGCCGCCCGGCCAGGCCGTGCTGGACTACGGGTTCTCCCTGGTCGGCCTGGGCCTGGCGGTGGTGCTGCTGCTGCGGTCGCGGGGCAGCTGGGTGCACCGGCTGCTCGCGCTGGCCATGGTCGGCTCGGCCGGGGCGTTCAACCTGCAGGCGCACGGCGCCACGGTCGTGGTGGAGCGGGCCATCGGGGTGGCGATCGGTCAGGCCCACCAGATCCAGCTGCACGGGGTGGCCTGCGCGGCGTACATCATGGCGCTGTTGCTGTTCCCCACCGGGCGCTGGACGCTCACCCCCACCGGGACCGGGCCGCTGGTGGCGCTGCCGGCGGTGGCCACGTTGCTGGTGGTCGGCGTGGGCACGGCGCTGCTGCCGCACACGGTCAGCTGCATCCTGTTCTTCGGGTTCGCGGTGCCGCTGGTCGGGCTGGCCGCGCTGCACCGGCGCCGGTCGCAGGGCCGCACCACCGACGCGCGCACCCAGGCCCGGCTGCTGTTCACCGCGCTGGCCGGGGCGTTCGGCGTGATGCTCGTGCTGGCGCTGATCACCGGCGTGCTGGCGGTCCTGGACCAGCCGGGGTTGACCTTGGTCGACCCGACCGCCGGCGCCGGCACCCCGGCCCAGCCCACCGCGCTGCTGTTCTGGTTCTCCCGGGCCGCCGCGGTCGCGGTGGCCGCCGCCGCCCTGGTGGCCACCCGCCGGGGCGGGTTGTACTCGGCCGAGCGGGTGTTCAGCCGCGGCCTGGCCTCGGTCCTGCTGATCGTGCTGGTCGGGGGCGGCTGGGTGATGCTCCAGGCGGTGATCGACCGGCTGGCCGGGCCGAGCGCCTGGTCGTCGGTGGCCGCCACGACCCTGGCCGCGCTGGCCTTCCTGCCGCTCTACCAGCGGGTGGAGCAGCTGGTGGAGCGCCTGCTGTACGGCCGCCGCCCGACCCCCTACCGGGTGCTGGCCGACGTCGCGGCCCTGTCCGGGACGCAGGCCGGCGGGCCGAACCTGGCGGCGGTGGCCGAGGCCATCGGGCGGGCCCTGGGCGCGAGCAGCTGCCGGCTGACCGTGCTGCGCCCGGGCCTGCGCGACCGCACCTACGGGTGGGACGTCGATGCCGGCGCTCGTGAATGGTCCGGCGCGCTGCACGAGCTGCCCGGCGCGGTGGACATGCTGGCGCTGCCGATCCGGCAGGGCAGCGAGGAGATCGGCGCCATCGCGGTGGACCGGGGGGCGGTGGTCGGGCTGCAGAACGAGCGGCGGCACCTGCTCGAGGACGTGGCGGACAGCCTCGGCGCGATCCTGCAGGCCAGCCGGCTGGGCATCGAGCTGGAACGCCAGCTGCGGGCGGCGCTGGCGCACGCCGAGGAGATCGCGGTGTCCCGGCGGTCGGCCGTCGCGGAGATGGACCGGGAGCGGCGGGCCATCGAGCGCGACCTGCACGACGGCGCGCAGCACCACCTGGTCACGCTGCGGCTGGCCCTGGGCCTGGTCGAGCACGAGGTGTCCTCGGGTCAGGTGGATTCGGCGCGGGGGCGGATCGCCGAGCTGACCGGGAAGCTGGACACCGCCGAGGCCGTGCTGGCCAAGACCGCCAGCGGGGTGTCGTCGATCGTGCTGGCCGAGCAGGGCCTGGTCAGCGCGCTGCGAGCGGACCTCACCGGATCGACGCCTCCGGTGACGGTGCACGCCGACTCCGCCGCCGAGCTGCGGTTCCCGGCCGAGGTGGAGGCGGCGGTCTACTTCTGCTGCCTGGAGGCGGTGAACAACTCCCGCAAGCACGCCGGCGGCGCCCCGGTCGAGGTGTCGGTGGACGTCGCGGACGGGCGCCTGCGGTTCACCGTGCGGGACTCCGGCCCGGGGTTCACCCCGTCGCTGTCCGGGTCGTCCGGCCGGGGGTTGCGCAACCTCACCGCCCGGATCACCGGCATCGGCGGGACGCTGCGCATCGAGTCCGCTCCGGGTGAGGGCACGGTGGTGCACGGGCAGGTGCCGCTGCCCGAGCCACCCCGGCCGGCCGGAACACCGCCGGTGGGCTTCCCGGCGTCCGGTCCGGTACCGATGACGCCCCCCGCGCCGAGGCCGGTCACCCCTCCGGAACCGGTCGCGGCGCCGGTCGCCCCTCCGGAACCGGTCGCGGCGCCGGTCGCCCCTCCGGAACCGGTCGCGGCGCCGGTGGCGCCCGCCGTGCCGGTGGTCGAACCACCGATGCCGGTCCCGGTCCCGGCGACCGCCGCGATGCCGCTGGCCGGACCACCGACACCACTCCCGGTCCCGGCGACCGCCGCGATGCCGCTGGCCGAGCCGCCGACACCGCTCCCGGTCCCGGCGGCCGCGCCCCCGTCCGCGCCGACCGCCGACGCCCGGACCGCCCGACCGGACCGCCGGGCGACGATCGCGCTCCCCCCGGTCCACACGGACGACGGCTCGTCGCTGCGGGCCAAGGTGCTGGCCCTGGCCGAGACCGCCATCGGGCACAGCGACGGGCCGGCCGACGCGGCCGAGCTGGAGCGGCTGCGCGACCGGCTGGCGGCGCCGTTGCGGGTGGTGGTGGTCGGCCCGGCCCGGGCCGGCACCACGACGCTGGCCACCGCGCTGGCCGAGATCGCGCCACCCGAGGTCGCGGTCGTGGACCTGTCCGGCGGGGAGGATCGGGAGCCGCACGTCGACGCGCTGGTCACCCTGCTGCGGCCGGGACCGCACGGCACCGAACTGGCCCGGCTCGCCCGCACCGCCGGGGTCGATCCGCTGTCGGTGGCCGTGCTCGCGGTGCTCAACCAGGCCGACGAGGTCTGCGGCCAGCAACCCGAGGACTGGGACGAGGCGCTGGCCGTCGCGGTGGCCTGCCAGCAGGACCCGGACCTGCAGCGGATCGGTCAGCCGGTCACCCCGGTGATCGGACGGCTGGCCCTGGGTGCATTGGAGCTGACCGAGGACGACGTCGCCGCCCTGCGCGAGCTGGGTGACGCGGCCGAGGACGCCGACGCCGCGCTGCTGGACCGGCTGGGGCTGTTCGGGGTGCGGCACGCGGTGACGCTGCTGCGGTCCGGGGCGGTGCACGGCCGCGACGACCTGGCCCTGGAGCTGGCCACCACCAGCGGGCTGATCTGGCTGGCCGAGGCCCTGCGCGGGCAGTTCGCCCGGCGGGCCCAGGCACTGCGGGCGCGGTCGGCGATGGTCGAGATGGAGTCGCTGGTGTCGCGGCGCCCGGATACCGCCGAACCCGTGCTGTACCGGCTCGAGGAGCTACGCGCGGGCACCCACGAGCTCGCCGAGATCGAGCTGGCCGACGCGCTGGCCAACGGGTCGATGGTGCTGCTCGGATCCGACCGGAACGCCGCGCTCCGCCTACTCGGTACCGCCGACAGCCGCCCCACCGCCCGGCTGGGGCTGCCCGACGACGCGTCCCCGGAGGACCTGCGCACGGCGGTCACCGAGGAGCTGTCGCACTGGCGGCGGCAGGCCGCGCACCCGGCGGCCACCAGCTCGGTCCGCCGCGCGGCGGAGATCCTGGTCCGGACCTGCGAGGCGCTCCTGGCCCAGACCCTCACCCCGCACAACTAACCGCCGCCCTGGCGCAGCCCCCTTCCGCACTTGTCGCGGTCAGTAAGCACGACAGGAGGCTGTTGTCGCGGGCAATACCAGCGACAAGTGCCCATCCGGGCAACGACAAGTGGGCGCCCGACCAGCGACACGTGCCCCGCGACCAGTACCCCGGCGACACGTGCCCCGGCGACACGTGCCCCGGCGACACGTACCCCGGCGACACGTACTGCCCCGGGACTCAGCCGCTGGAGTCGCCGCCCTCCTTCTTGTCGCCGCCGCTGCCACCGTCGCTGCTGCTGCCGCCGCTGCCGCCATCGCTGCTGCCGCCGCCATCGCTGCCGCTGCCGCCACCGCCGTTCTCACCGCCGGAGCCGGAGCCGGAGCCGCCACCGCACTGGGGCAGGCTCGGCTGCGTGGTGCACGGGTCGGCGGACTGCGCGGCCCCCGGGTCGAAGGGCGAGCCTCCGCCGCCGGCCGCCGCGCCGGACGTGCCCGGGACGCCGGACGTGCCCGGGGCACCGGTCGTCGCCGGCGCACCCGCGGTCCCCGGCGCACCGCTGGAATCCGGCACACCCGTCGTCGCCGGCCCACCCGGGCTACCCGGAGCGCCCGCCGAATCGGGGGCACCACTCGACTCCGGCGCGCCCGTCGTCCCCGGAGCACCACTCGACTCCGCCGCACCCGAGGCACCCGGAGCGCCACTCGACTCCGCCGCACCCGACGTACCCGGAGCACCACTCGACTCCGGCGCACCCGTGCTGCCCGGAGAACCCGACGTCGCCGGACCACCGGAGGTCGCCGGAGTTCCGGCCTGACCCGAGGTGGCCGCCGCGTCCCCGGTCGTGGTCCCGACCGAGGTGGCCGGGCCGGTCAGGGTCTTCGCATCGTCGGGGAGACCGCCGGCCGCCGCCTGGTCCGCGGCCGCCTGGTCGGCGGCGGCCTTGGCCGCCGCGGCGTCGTCGGCGGCCTTCTTCGCCGCCTCGACCTTCGCCGCCGCCTCGGTCTTGAGCCCCTGGGCGGCGGCGGTCGCGGCGTCGGCCTGCGAGTTCAGCTGGGACTTCAACGGCTCCTGGGCCGTGGCCGCCTGCTGGCGCAGCGCCGTGGCCTGGTTATCCAGCCCCTGCGCGTTGGCGGCGGCGGCCTTGGCCGCCTGATCAGCGGCGTCGGCGTCGGCGGACGCCTTGCGCGCGGCGGCCTCGGTGGCCGGATCGCGCCCGGCGGCCTTGTCGGCATCGGTCTGGGCCGTGGTGGCGGCGTCGGCGGCCTTCTTCGCCGCGTCGGCCTTGGCCGCGGCGTCGGCCTTCGCGGCCTCGGCGGCGGCGGCCACCTTGTCGGCCTCCAGGTTGGCCTGGGACCGCTGCGGCTCCAGCAGCAGGGACGCCTGCAGCCGCATCTCGTTGGCCTGGTCCTCCAAGGTCTTCGCCTTGGTGGCGGCGGTCTTGGCGTCGGTGTCCGCCGTCGCGGCGTCGGTGGCCGCCTTGCGCGCGGCGGCCTCCTTCCCGACGTCGCGGCCGGCGGCCTCGTCCGCGTCCACCCGGGCCTGCTCGGCGGCTTCCGTGGCCTTCTTCAGGTCGTCCTGAGCCTTCAGGTCGGCGGCGTCGGCGTTCTTCACCGCGTCACCGGCCTTGGTGACGCCGTCCGCGGCCTGCTGGGCGTCGGCCTTCGCCTTGTCGGCTCCGTTGCGCAACGCCAGCGCATTGATCAGCGCCTGGTCGGCCACCCGCAGCGCCGCCGACTTCTGCGGTTCCTGCAGCTTGTAGGCCTCGAACTTGAGCCTGCTGGCCTCGTCCATCGCCGCGGTGGCCTTGCCGTCGAGATCCTTGGCGATCCCGTCGAGCCGGTCGCGTTCCTTGGTCGCGGCGTCCAGGTCCTGAGCCGCCTTGGTCTTCGCGTCGGCGGCGGTCCGGGCGTTGCCCTCGGCCGTCTTCGCGTCCTCGGCCGCCTTCTTCGCGGCCTCCTCCTTGGCCGGGTCCGGCTTGATCACCTTGAGGTCGGCGCAGCCCGGCTGGTCGCCGTCCTCGCAGTGCCGGTCCGGGTTGGGGCGCTGGCAGCCCTTGGCCCCCGGGTGGTCGGCGCAGAAGTTGCGCTCGTCGAACACGACGCGCTTCTCGACGTCGTAGTACTTGTAGACGTTGATGACGACCTTCGTCGGCTGCACGTAGGTGTACCGGCCGGGGGTGAAGTACGTCCAGCGGGTGCCGGTGTAGTCGGCCTGGGTGTAGTTGCCGGGCCGGGTCAGCGGGTTGCCGCTGAAGCACTTGACGGTGGGCTCGCCGAAGCTGTTGACGAACACGGCGGTGCCCGCTTGGAGCACGGCCGGGTAGGAGATGTACCTGGGGGCCTGGTAGCCGTGCTGGGTGACCGCGGTGTCCGCGCGCAGCAGCACCGGGTTCAGCGTCTGCGCGTAGCCCGGGATGTCCTCGGTGCGCAGGTTGAGCGCCTGCGCCCAGGCCTGGGCCTTGGTCGGGTCGCTCCGCAGGTTGGCCACCAGCGAGCCGGAGTCACAGCTGGGCCGGTCGGGGGCGTCCGCGTACAGGCCGGGGGTGCTCCCGCTGAAGGTCCCGGAGGCGCCCTGAGGGGCGGTGACCGCCGGGTCGTCCCGGCCCACCGGCGCCATGAACGGGTTGGCGCCGGCGGTGGAGTGCGCCTCGAGCCGGACGTCGGCCGTCTTCGGCGAGACCGCCGCCCAGACCACGCCGGCGGCCAGGCCGATCGCCACGGCGATGACCGCGGCCATGAGCACCTTCACCCGGGCCTGCGACTTCGGCTGGCCCGGCGGCGGACCGGGCGGCGGGCCGGGTGGCGGACCCCACTGCGGAGGCGGGCCGTACGGCGGCGGACCGTAAGGCGGCATCCCCGGAGGCGGGCCCGGTGGCGGGCCGTACGGCGGTCCCGGAGGCGGTCCCATGGACATGTGGCCCTCCATCATGACCGGGTCCGGCCGTTGCCTCGGCACTCCCGGAGCGGGGCGTGACGAGACGCCGGCCGGGTGACCCTTCCCCTACCGACGCGCGAACAGTGTCGCCCGATCGAGCTCATCCGTTACCTATCGTGCGCTTAGCTAACACTTACATCACCTGTTCGGCGCAGCCGGTTACTCTCCGGCGCATGCCGTTCAGTTTCAAGGTCAACGTCCGCTACATGGAGGTCGACGCCCAGGGCGTGGTGTTCAACGCCTGGTACCTGACCTACTTCGACGACGCGATGACCGCGTTCCTGCTGCACGGCGGCCTGCCGTACCAGACGATGCTGGACGCCGGCTTCGACGTGCAGCTGGTCCGCTCCGAGATCGACTACGTAGCCGGGGTGCGCTGGCAGGACCCGATCGAGGTGGACGTGTCCACCTCGCGGTTCGGCCGCACCAGCTTCACCCTGGACTTCGAGGTACGGCGCGGGGACGAGGTCTGCACCCGGGGGCGGACGGTGTACGTGGTGATCGCCACCGACGGGTCCGGCAAGCGGGAGATCCCGCCGCTGCTGCGCGACGCGCTGGGCGAGCCGGCCGCCCTGTTCTGACCCGGTCACGAGGGTCGAGGCTCCGCACGCCGGTAGCACCAGGCGGGCCGCGGCGGCTCCGGCTCCCCGGACGGGTCGGCCTGTCCGGCGGGCAGTACCGGCGGGGCGCAGCTCGCGGTCGCCCGGTCCCGGTCGGGACCCCCGGCGGCGCGCAGTTGGATCCAGACCGCGACCGCGCCGAGGACCACGATCACGGCGACGACCAGCCCGAGCCCGACGGCACGTCGCACCGAGCGCCGGTTCATCGGGAACCACCGAAGCTCGGCCGCTCCAGCCGCGCGCCCTCCGCCGAGCGGCCGGGCAGGAGGCCGGTAACCGTCCTCAGCTTGAGCATGGGCCCATGGTCGACACGGTCGGCGGTCCCGACCACGTCCCACGACCCGCCCGGGCCGGGTACTTCGACGCAGAGCCGCCGGGTCTACCCCGGGAGCACCCGGCCGCGCACCTCACCGAGTCCGGGCGCGGTGAACACCACCTCGTCGCCGTCCCGCAGGTAGCCCAGCGATGAGCCGTCGGCCAGGGTCAGCGGCTCCCGGCCGTGCCAGCTCAGCTCCAGCAGGCAGCCGCGCTCCCCGGGGGTCGGACCGCTCAGCGTGCCCGAGCCGAGCAGGTCCCCGGGCCGGGCGACCGCTCCGCCGCAGGTCAGGTGGGCCAGCAGCTGCGCGGGCGTCCAGTACAGGCTGCTCCCGGGCGGGGTGGCGACGACCTCGCCGTTCACCGTCACGGTGACGGTCAGGTCCAGGCCGCGGTCGGCGGCCCCAGACAGATGCGGCAGCGGTTGCGGGTCGCGGGGCGGCGGATCGGTCCGCGCGACGTCGACGTACGGCGTGACCCAGGCCGAGATGGACGTGGCGAACGCCTTGCCGAGCAGCGGGCCCAGCGGCCGGGTCTCCCAGAACTGCACGTCCCGGGCCGACCAGTCGTTGAGCAGCACCACCCCGAACAGCCGCTCCTCGGCCTCGGCCAGCGACACCGGCTCGCCCAGCGCGTTGGGCGGCCCGCCGACCACGAACCCCAGCTCGGCCTCGAAGTCCAGCATCCGGGTCGGCCCGAGGTCGCCGGGCCCGCGCGGGCCGGCCGGACGGCGGATACCGGTACCGCTGGGCACGATCGTGGACGACCGTCCGTGGTAGCCGATCGGCTGGTGCCGCCAGGCCGGGGGCAGCGGGTCGGGCTCCTCCGGGCGGAAGATCCGGGCGGCGTTCAGCGCGTGCTGCTCGCTGGCGAAGAAGTCGACGTAGTCGGCCACCGTGAACGGCGGCCCGGTGGTCACCTCGGCCAGCGGCCGGCTGAACCGGGCCGGCGCCGACGGGTCGGCGAGCTGCTCGGTGAGCCAGCCGTGCACCTCCCGCCAGGCCGGGGCCCCGGCCGCGAGCAGCTGGTCCAGGTTCGGCTGCAGCAGCAGCTCCGGCCGGGGCAGCGTCCGCTCGACGGCGAGCTCGGAGAGGTCGAGCACGAGGTCGTCGGCGTACAGCACACCCAGCCGGCGGTGCCGGCCCGGCGGGGAGAAGCTGCCGTACCTCACTTCTTGCGGGTCGCGCGGGCCAGGTAGTCGGCCATCCAGCCGTCCCGGGTGCGCTCCAGCCAGATCTGCCCCGCCTTCGGGTCCTCGTCGATCTCGTAGTTCACGATGCGCTCCACGCAGGACCGGCGCAGCTGCATCTTGCTGTGCGCGAAGGCGTCGGCCGGGATCCGCTCGGCGAGACCCGCCGCCTGCGCCACGGCCTCGGTCAGCAGCGTGCCCGGCTCGGCCAGCTCGTCGACCAGCCCCAGCTCCAAGGCCCGCTCCGGGGGCAGCGTCTCGGCGCCGAACACCAGCTCGCGGGCCACCTGCTCGCCGACGGTGTAGACCACGATGTCCAGCGGCGCCCTCGGGAACGCCACCCCGACCAGCAGCTCCGGGGTGCCGATCCGGCCCTTGCCGGTCGCCATGATCCGGCGATCGGCGCAGGCGGCCAGCACCGCGCCACCGGCGATGGCGTGCCCGTTCACCGCGGCCACCACCGGGCGGGGGAAGGTGAACACCGCCATCAGCGCCTCGGTCAGCGCGGGCAGGAACTCCTTGCCGTAGGCCTCGCCGCCGTCCAGGATCCGGCTCAGGTCCACCCCGGCGGAGAAGGCGCGCTCGTTGCCGGTGATCACCACCGCGCGGGCCCGGTCGTGCTCCTCGGCGGCCAGGTTCCCGAAGGTCTCGGTGATCCCGCGCAGCAGTTCCAGGTCCATCGCGTTGACCGGCCCGTGCCGCAGGGTGAGCACCGCGACCGGTCCGTGGTCCGTCCGTTCGATCATTCCGGAAAACTACCCCGCCCACCGCCCGCGCGCGCCCGATGCGTGGCAGGCTCACCGGCGAGCTCGCCAGGGCGGAGCTCGACGAAGCGGCGGGGCGACACGAGGGAGTGCAAAGCCGATGGCACAGCAGGTACGTGGGGTCGTGGCGCACGGCAAGGGCCAGCCGGTGTCGGTGGAGACGATCACCGTGCCGGACCCGGGTCCGGGCGAGGCCGTGGTGAAGGTGCAGGCCTGCGGGGTCTGCCACACCGACCTGCACTACCGCGAGGGCGGCATCAACGACGAGTTCCCGTTCCTGCTCGGGCATGAGGCGGCCGGGCTGGTCGAGACGGTCGGCGAGGGCGTCACCGACGTCGAACCGGGCGACTTCGTGATCCTGAACTGGCGGGCCGTGGACGGCACCTGCCGGGCGTGCAAGCGCGGCGAGCCCTGGTACTGCTTCTCCACGCACAACGCCGCCCAGCCGATGACCCTTTCGGACGGCCGCCCGCTGTCCCCGGCGCTGGGTATCGGGGCGTTCGCGGAGAAGACGCTGGTGCACGCCGGACAGTGCACGAAGGTGAACCCGGCGGCCAAGCCGGAGGCCGCCGGGCTGCTGGGCTGCGGCGTGATGGCCGGCGTCGGGGCGGCGATGAACACCGGCGGGGTGCGCCGCGGGGACTCCGTCGCGGTGATCGGCTGCGGCGGCGTGGGTGACGGGGCCATCGCCGGCTCGTTGCTGGCCGGGGCGTCGACGATCATCGCGGTGGACGTGGACGACCGGAAGCTGGAGCTGGCCCGCGAGTTCGGCGCCACCCACACGGTCAACGCCCGCGAGCAGGACGTAGTGGAGGCCGTGCAGGCGCTCACCGACGGCAACGGCGCCCGGGTGGTGGTGGACGCGGTCGGCCGGCCGGAGACGTTCAAGCAGGCCTTCTACGCCCGTGACCTGGCCGGGATCGCGGTGCTGGTCGGGGTGCCCACCCCGGACATGACCTTCGAGCTGCCGCTGATCGACGTGTTCGGCCGGGGCGGGGCGACCAAGTCGTCCTGGTACGGCGACTGCCTGCCCACCCGGGACTTCCCGATGCTGATCGACCTGCACCTGCAGGGCCGGTTCCCGCTGGACAAGTTCGTCTCCGAGACCATCGCCCTGGACGGGGTGGAGGAGGCGTTCCACAAGATGGAGCGGGGCGAGGTGCTGCGCTCGGTGGTGGTGCTCTGATGCCGATCGAGCACCTCGTCACCTCCGGGACGTTCTCCCTGGACGGCGGCACCTGGGAGGTCGACAACAACGTCTGGCTGGTCGGCGACTCCTCGGAGGTGCTGATCATCGACGCGGCGCACGACGCTTCAGCGATCGCCGACGCCGTGGGCGACCGCCGGGTGGTCGCCGTGGTGTGCACCCACGCCCACGACGACCACGTCAACCAGGCCCCCGCCCTGGCCGACCGCTTCGGCGCGCCGATCCTGCTCAACCCGGCCGAGGCGCCGCTGTGGGAGATGACCTGGCCGGACCGCAAGCCCGACGGTGAGCTGGCCGACGGCCAGGTGCTCACCGCCGGGGGTGTGGAGCTGCGGGCGCTGCAGACGCCCGGCCACTCACCCGGCTCGACCTGCCTCTACGCCCCGGAGCTGAAGGTGGTCTTCTCCGGGGACACCCTGTTCAACGGCGGACCGGGCGCCACCGGGCGGTCGTTCTCCAGCTTCGACACGATCATCGAGTCGATCCGGACGACGCTGCTGACCCTGCCCGGCGACACCGAGGTCCGGACCGGGCACGGCGACTCCACCCGGATCGGCGCCGAGTCCCCGCACCTGGACGAATGGATCGCCAAGGGTGGCTGACGCCCCGTGAGTGCATAACACTGTTCTGGCGTTACTTCTCACTCACGGGTTCCAGACCCGGGCCTCGGTGACGATCGCGGTGACCAGGTCGGCCGGGGTGACGTCGAAGGCCGGGTTCCACGCGGTGCTGCCGATCGGGGTGAGCCGGGTGCCGGCGACCAGCAGCACCTCGTCGGCGCCCCGGTCCTCGATCTCGATCCCCGGCCCCGAGGCGGTGGCCACGTCGACCGTCGACTCGGGCGCGGCCACCACGAACGGCACCCCGGCCCGGGCGGCGGCCAGCGCCAGCGGGTAGGTGCCGATCTTGTTCGCCACGTCCCCGTTGGCCGCGACCCGGTCGGCGCCGACCACCACGGCGTCCACCAGGCCCCGGGCGATCGCCGACGCGCCCGCCCCGTCCACGATCACCCGGTGCGGGATGCCGTCGTGGGCCAGCTCGAACGCGGTGATCCGGGCGCCCTGCAGCAGCGGTCGGGTCTCGTCGGCGTAGACCCGCTCGACCCGGCCGGCGGCGTGCAACGACCGCACCACCCCCAGCGCGGTGCCCCACTCCACGCAGGCCAGGGCGCCGGCGTTGCAGTGGGTGAGCAGCCGCAACGGCCGTTCCCCGCAGCGCTCGCCCAGCCAGTCCCGGGCCCGGGCACCGATGGCGTGGCAGGCCGCGATGTCGTCGTCCCGAACCGCGAGCGCGGCGGCCAGCACCGCCTCCGGACCGTGCGGCAGCGCGGCCAGGGCGACCCGCACACCCCAGGCCAGGTTGGCGGCGGTGGGCCGGGCGTCGGCGATCCGGGCGGCGTGGGCGTGGACGTCGGGCTCGGCCGCACACAACGCCACCCCGAACGCCCCCGCCACCCCGAGAGCCGGAGCCCCGCGCACCACCAGCCGGCGGATGGCGTCCACCAGCTCGTCCGGGGTGCGCAGCCGCAGCAGGTGCAGGTCGGGCAGCCGGGTCTGGTCCACCACGACGATCTCGCCGTCGACCCAGTCGATGGTCCGGGGAAGCATGATGTCCAGTGTGCTTGATTGAACCCGTGCTCCCGGATCACGAATACCCCGAGGACCCGTACCCGGGCGCCGTGCCGGACTGCTCGTTCGTCCAGCTCGACGGGCACAGCCACCCGCTGCGGCCCGACCCCACCGCCCTGGCCGGCTGGCGGATCGCCGAGCAGGACCTGGACGGCTGGCTGGCCACGCACGGTGCGGCTCCGCTGGCCGGCCGGCTGCCGGTGCTCAGCTTCGGCTCCAACCGCAACCCCTCGAAGATCACCTGGTTGCGCCATGCCCTGGGCCTCGCCGGGCCGGTGGTGGTGCTGCGGGCCGAGACCCGGGACGTCGCGGCGGTGTGGGCGGCCGGGCTGCGCCGGCGCGACGGGCAGCGGCCGGCGGTGCTGGCCGCCGCGCCCGGGGTCGTCGAGCAGCACGCGGTGTGGCTCGCCACCCCGGACCAGGTGGCGGTGCTGGACCGCTGCGAGGGCCGCGACGACCGCTACCGGCTGGCCCGGCCGGAGACCACCGTTCGGGTCGAGGGCGGCATGGTGATCGACCGCCCGTGGACCTACCTGGGCCTGGGCCCGATCCGCCGCCCGCTGCTGGTGGACGGCGCACCGGTGCGCTGCGCCGACCTCGCGCAGGACCTCGCACGGCGGCTCGACGGGCGCCCGGCGGACGGCGACGGGCTGGTCGCCGAGGCGGTCCACGGCGCCCCACATCCGGACGAGTGGCCGGCGGCACTGTTCGCCTACGGGCTGCTGCAACCCGACCGCGACGGCTGGCCGCCGATCGTGCCGCACCTGGCCGGCCCGCCCCGACCGGCCCGGGTGCCCGGGACGGTGTACGACACCGGCCTGGGCTGGCCCGCGCTGCTCCTCGACGGCGGCGGCACCGCCGAGGGCACGCTGATCCCGCTGCGCGACCCGGCCGAGTTACTGCCCGTCCTGGACCGTTACGAGGGGCCGGACTACCGCCGCACCCGGCTGGTCACCGCCGACGGCGACGCGGCCTGGGCGTACGTCTGGACCGGCGACCGCACCAACCTGCGCTGGATCCGGTAGCGGTCAGGACGCCGCTCCGACCAGCCCGGGCACCTCCCGGCCCCTCAGCGACGTCCCCTTCGTCTCGATCACGAAGTACAGCGCGATCATGCCGATCACGCAGGCCACCATCATGTAGTAGGCCGGTATCAGGTTGCTCCCGGTCGCCTTGATCAGCGCCTCGTTGGCGGGTGCCGCGGTACCACCGAACACGGCGGTGGCGATGTTGTAGGAGGCGGCCATGCCGGTGTACCGGACGTGGGTCGGGAACATCGCCGGGAAGGTGGCCGAGATGGTGCCGAGCTGCAGCAGGTAGATCAGCCCGAGCACGGTGAACCCGACGATCGCCCAGGCCAGCCCCTGCTTCATCAGCATGAACATCGGGATCGCCAGGACGAAGATGCCCACCAGGGAGATCCACCAGCACGGCTTGCGGCCGATCCGGTCGGAGAGCGCGCCGGCGAACGGGATCACCACCATCATCGCCACCTGGCCGACGATCACCAGCCGGTCGGCGTCCGCCGAGGTCATCCCGATCGTGTTCTGCAGGTAGGTCGGCATGTAGGCGAGCAGCGTGTAGTTGATCACGTTCAGGGCGATGACCAGTCCGAACAGTTGCAGGACCGGGTTCCGGTACTGGGTGAAGAGGTCCTTGAGCGCGATCGCCCCGCCGGACTCCTCCGGGTCGTCGAGGTCCTTGAAGCACGGCGTCTCGTCGACCCTGGTCCGCAGGTACAGCCCGATCAGGCCCAGCGGCAGGGCCAGCATGAACGGCACCCGCCAGCCCCAGTCGGCCATCGCCTCGGGCCCGACCACGGTCTCGGTGGAGTAGACGACCACCACCGCGAGGGTGAACCCGGCCAGGGTGCCGAACTCCAGGAAGCTGCCCCAGAATCCGCGCCGCTTGTCCGGGGCGTACTCGGCCATGAAGGTCGCCGCGCCGCCGTACTCACCACCGGTGGAGAAGCCCTGCACGACCCGCAGCACGATCAGCAGGATCGGCGCCCAGATCCCGATGCTCTCGAAGTTGGGCAGCGTCCCGACCAGGAACGTCGCCCCGCTCATCAGCAGGATCGTGGCGGCCAGCACCTTGGTGCGGCCGAGCCGGTCGCCCAGCGGGCCCCAGATCAGACCGCCCAGCGGGCGCAGGATGAACGACACCGCGAAGACCAGCAACGCACCGAGCGTGGAGTACTCACCCGGGAAGAAGTTGTTCCCGATCTCCACCGCCACGTAGGCGTAGACGCCGTAGTCGTACCACTCGGTGGCGTTGCCTATCGCCGATGCGCCCACGGCCTTCCGCACCGTCGACTGGTCGACCTCCTCGACTCCGGACGCCGAATCCGCCGTCATCCCTGCCCACCTCCGGGTGTTGGGAAATTTGCGTGGGTTACCCGAACGGGGGATCGCTCAAACCCGGCTCAAACCGAGCAGCCGGCCGGGCCGGTCAGGTGTTCTGGGGCTCGCCGTTGCACAGGACCAGCCACCCACCGTCGAACCGGTAGTTGCCGTATCCCAGCCCGATCACGTCGCCGGGGGCGAGCGTCGCGGTACCCACCCGCCGGCCGTTGACGAAGGTGCCGTTGCTGCTGCTCAGGTCGACGAGCTGCCATCCCTGCGGGGTCCGGCGCAGCTCGGCGTGCTGCCGGGAGATGAGCGGGTCGTCGAGCACCATGTCGTTGTCCGGCTGCCGCCCGATCCGGACCCGGCTGCCGGCCATCCGGTGCAGGGTCACGTCGGCCGGGGAATCGGGGAGACGATCGGGGATGAGCTCGACGGTCGCGCCGTCGGTGTCGTCGCCCAGGCAGAGGGTGACGGCGTCGTTGACCACCAGCTGGTTGATCGAACGGCCGTCGAGAAAGGTGCCGTTGCGGCTGGTGTCGGTGAACAGCCAGGCACCGTTGACCGTCTCGAGCACCGCGTGCTGCCGGGACACGTGCGGGTTGGTCAGCCTGAGCTGCACCCCCGCGTCGCGACCGATGACGAACCGCTCCGTCGGCTGCACCTCGATCCGTTGCTCCCCGCTGACCACGCACAACGTGCGCGACCCGGGCGGTCCCGGCTCGGGCTCGGCGGGCTCGGCGGGCGGTCGGCGGGGCGTCACCAGCGGGCTGACCGCGGCGAGCGGCTCGGCCGGGACCCGGATCGGGGTGTCCGGGTCGGCGGTCGCGACCGGCCTCGGCCCGACCGGCACCATCGGGGCCCGACGGGCGCCGGCGGCGAGTCCGGCCGCGCCCAGCGCCACGGCGTACTTCGGATGGGTGTCCACCGAGGTCGGCGCACCGATGGCGTCGGTGACCATCCGGGCCACCAGCGGGATCCGCGACGAGCCCCCGACCAGCAGGACCGTGTCGATGTCGGCCGGCGTCAGCTGGGACGAGCGCAGGGTGCGCTCCAGCGCGCCGAGGGTGGACTCGATCTTGGCCCGGATCAGGTCCTCGAACTGTTCGCGGGTGACCGTGACGTCGAAGGCCTGATCGGGCAGGAACACCGGGATCACCGCCTCGGAGTCCACCGACAGGGCCTCCTTGGCCAGCACGCAGTCCTGCCGGACCCGGGCCAGCGCCACCATGGCCCGGGAGTCGCGCGGATCCAGCGAGCTCAGCTGCTGGCCGGAGACGTGGTCGACGTGGGCGAGGAGCGCGTCGTCGAAGTCGACCCCGCCGAGCCGCTCGATACCCTCCGGCACGCCGAGGATCTCCACGTGGTCGGGGCGGGCGCGCAGCACCGAGACGTCGAACGTGCCGCCGCCGAGGTCGTAGACCGCGACGATCTCGCCCTCGGGGAGCGCCCGGCTGGCCGCGTAGTGCGCGGCGGCGGCGACCGGCTCGGTGACGGTCGGTACGTCGACATCGAGCCCGGCCTCGACGGCCACTTCCTCGAACAGCCCTCGGCGGTACGGGCCCCAGTTCGCCGGATGGGTCAGCATCACCGACTCCGGCGGGGCGCCCTCGGTCTCGGTGACCACCCGCAGGACCTCGCGCAGCAACACCCCCATCAGCTGGGCGGGCGATCGGGACAGGTCGGCCAGCCGCACCGGAACCGGATCGCCGAGGCGCCGCTTGAAACCCAGCGCGGCGGCGTCCGGGTTGATCGCCGCCTGCCGGAGCGCGACCTCGCCGCACAGCAGGTCGCCGCCCGCACCCACGTAGACCGCGGCGGGCATCACCACCGCCCGGGTGCCCAAGGTGACCATCTCGAGCCGGCTGCCGTCGCACATGGCGGCAGCCACGAACGTCGTGCCCAGATCGACCCCGAGGCTGTACGCCACGTCACCCCCCTCCACGCGACGGCTCGCGGCACGTCGGTACCCGCCCGATCACTATCGCAGCTGGGCGAAGGTCGGTGGCGGAAGATCCCCTCATCCCCCGCGCCATCGGATATGAGGATGACGATATCCGCTCAGCTGAGAATACTGAGGCGCCGGATGCGTCGACGGGGGCCAGGATTCATGTCAACCACGTATGGGTCCTCGGCCCGCTCCGGGTTCGGCGGATGAGCACCTGGACGGTGCCCGGGTACTCCGACCAGCGAGAACTCGGCCGCGGCACCGGTGGTGTGGTCCGGCTGGCCATCCACGACGAGACCGGACGGCCGGTGGCGATCAAGTACCTGTCCGCCGCGCTGCTGGCCGACGAGGGCTTCCGGGAGGGCTTCCGGCGGGAGGCGGAGCTGCTCGGGCGCATCGACGCGCCGAACGTGGTGCGGCTGCACGAGTACGTGGAGACGGGGTCCGGCGCGGCGATCGTGATGGAGGTCGTCGACGGGGTCTCGCTGCGGGCGATGCTCGCGGAGCACGGTCCGACCGAGCCGGAGTCGGCGCTGTCGGTGTTGAAGGGCTCGATGCTCGGGCTGGCCGCCGCGCACGAGGTGGGGATCGTGCACCGGGACTTCAAGCCGGGCAACGTCCTGGTCGACGGCGGCGGGCAGAGCAAG
>JAESFN010000724.1_pt1 | contig 23175 bp, 22 predicted proteins | sample 9269411 | NCBI WGS metagenome assembly JAESFN01 (sample SAMN14505399, study PRJNA617100) | algae metagenome | isolation source: Iphinoe sp. HA4291-MV1 and co-occurring heterotrophs from trail next to... | place: USA: Maunawili Falls, Hawaii | collected 2009-07-25
CCGGAAGCGCGCGCATAGACCGTCTTCATGTAGTCCATATACGTGCCGGTGGTGGATCCACCCGGTACGGTGAGTTTTGTCTGCGCCAGCGCTGGGACGGCGGTTAGACCCGCCGTCAGCGCGACCGCGCCGACAAATTTCAGCAACGCGTTCATAGAGCTCCCTCCTTGTTGCAGAGCTTACTGCTTGACGTCCCCTGTGCCCCGGCCGAACCTCGGCGTGCCGGTGTCCGAACGAGCCTCGCATGAGCGGTTTCCGGGCATAGACGCCCCACCCGGAACCGGTGCATCGGTCGACTGCATTTCCCCTCGCAATCGGCCTTATGACATATGTCTGACAACTCCAGATTGGCTTGGCAAGCCGTTTGTGGCTCGCAAATGACAAGGTTGGCACAGTTTTGCCGCGAGGTTGTTCAGCGGGGCGAACACGCTCATCGGCGCCCCCCGAACAGGCTCTGCGCCGCGTTGGCGATGGCTGCCGCGTCGATGCCGAAATGCCGGTAGAGATCGGTCACCGTGCCGGTCTGACCAAAGTGCTCGACCCCCAGCGTAATGGCCCGATGTCCCCGCACGCTGCCGAGCCAGCCCAGTGTTGCCGGGTGTCCGTCGATGGCGGTTACCAGCGCTGCGCTATCCGGCGCATCGGCCAGAAGCGTCTCGATATGGCAGGTGGCGGTGCGGTCACCATGCAGCCTGGCGCGCTGCGCCCCATGCCAGCCGGCATTGAGCCGGTCGGCCGAGGTGACGGCCAGCACCGCGACGTTGCGCCGTTCACCACCGATCATGCCGGCGGCGGTGATCGCCTCGCTGGCGAGCACGCCCTGGTAGGCGATGATCGCCTCGCAGTTCGGCGTCGGCGGCATCAGCCAGTAAGCCCCGCGGATGATGTCGCTGGCCAGCCCGGGGGTGACGTTGCGCGGCGGCTGCTCGATCGCGCGGGTTGAGAGGCGGAGGTAGACCGAGCCGCCCGATACGTCGCGCGGCCAGTCGGCGAGATCAGCCCGGTCGCTGCCGTCGCGCTGCATGTAGTCGAAGGCCCAGTCGATGATCACCGAGAGCTCATCAGCAAAACCCGGCTCGAACGAGGCGAGGCCATCCTGCGCCATGCCGATCAACGGTGTGCCGACCGACTGGTGCGCTCCGCCTTCGCCAGCCAGCGACACGCCCGAGGGTGTCGCGACCAGGAGGAACCGCGCATCCTGGTAGCAGGCGTAGTTCAGTGCATCGAGGCCACGCGAAATGAACGGATCATAGAGCGTGCCAATCGGCAGCAGCCGTTCGCCGAACAGCGAGTGGCTGAGCCCAGCCGCGCCGAGCAGCAGGAACAGGTTCATCTCGGCGATACCCAGCTCGATATGCTGGCCATCGGGGGTGAACTGCCATTTCTGCGCGCTCGGGATCCGCTCCTTCTGGAAAATGTCGGCCATCTCACGGTTGGCGAACAGGTGCCGGCGGTTCACCCAGGTGCCGAGGTTGGTCGAGACGGTGACGTCGGGCGAGGTGGTGACGATACGGCGCGCCAGCTCGCTGTCTGTCTTGGCGTAGGCGTCGAGGATTTTGCCGAACGCCGTCTGGGTGGAGGTGGCGCTGGGGCCGACGAATTGCGGCCCCAGCGCCGGGACGGCCGGGCAGTTGAGCCGTCGAGACTGGGTGGTGTTGAACGGCACGGCATCGAGGAACGCCTGCAGGTCGCTCTCGCTGGGTTTCAGCCCCTCGAAGCGCTCCCACTCATGGCCCTCGCGCACCCGCATCGAGGCCTTGAGGCTATCGATCTGTGCGCCGGTCATCTGCCCGGCGTGGTTGTCCTTGTGGCCGGCCAGCGGCGTGCCCCAGCCCTTGACGGTGTAGGCGATGAACACCGTCGGCTTGTCGGTGGTCTGACTCTCGAACTGCTCGATGAGACTCTCGATACAGTGACCGCCCAGATTGGCCATCAGTTCCGCCAACTCGGCGTCCGTTCGCCGCTCGAGCAGTGCGGTGACCGGGCCCTGATCGCCGATTTCGTCGCTCAGCCGTTCGCGCCACGCGGCACCGCCGCGGAACATCAGCGCCGAGTAGAGCGCGTTGGGGCAGGCATCGATCCACTGGCGCAGCCGCTCGCCGCCCGGTTCGGCAAAGGCACGGCGCTGCTTCGCGCCATACTTCAGCGTCACGACGTTCCACTCGAAGGCGCGGAAGATCGCCTCGATCCGGTCGTACAGCCCCTCGCGCACCACGCCATCGAGGCTCTGGCGGTTATAGTCGATGATCCACCAGGTGTTGCGCAGGCTGTGCTTCCAGCCCTCCAGCAGGCACTCGTAGACATTGCCCTCATCGAGCTCGGCATCGCCGACCAGCGCGATCATCCGGCCCTCGGCGCGCTTGTTGGCCCATGGCTTGGCGCGCACATAATCCTGGATCATCGAAGCGAAGGCGGTGAAGGCAACCCCGAGCCCGACCGAGCCGGTGGAGATATCGACGTCGTCGGTATCCTTGGTGCGCGACGGGTAGGATTGCGCCCCACCGTAGCCGCGGAACGCCTTCAGCTTATCGAGGCTCTGCTTGCCGAACAGGTACTGGATGGCATGGAACACCGGCGCGGCATGCGGCTTTACCGCGACGCGATCCTCGGGCCTCAGGATGCCGAAGTAGAGCGCCGACAGGATCGCGGTCATTGAGGCAGAGGAGGCCTGGTGGCCGCCAACCTTTACCCCATCCGGGTTGGGCCGAAGATGGTTGGCATGATGGATCATCCAGTTGGATAACCACAGGGCCTTACCAGCCAGCGCCTCAATCAGGGCGATACGCTCTGTCGACATGTCCCCTCCCAAATGTCTGACATTAACGGTGCACTAGCCCAATGGGTGTTTCCTGCCTATTGTGACTGCTATCCCATCCATCAGTGCAGGATTTGCCGCGAAATGCCGCCCAAGACGGTGAATTCTGCCAAAACTGAACTTACCGGTATCGACCGCCGTATCCTCCGGGCCTTGCAGGAGGACGGCCGCATGACCATCCAGGCCATCGCCGATCGGGTCGGGCTCTCGGCCTCGCCGTGCCTGCGCCGCATCCGCCAGATGGAGGAGGCAGGGATCATCGCCGCCTACAGCGCCGTGGTCGACCAGAAGGCGGTCGGCCTGCCGGTCTCGGTGTTCATCTCGATCAAGCTCGAGCGCCAGCGGGCCGAAGAACTCGATCGCTTCGGCGACGCTATCGCCGGCTGGCCCGAGGTGATGGAATGCTACCTGATGACCGGCCAGTTCGATTTTCTGCTGCGCGTCGTCTGTGCCGACCTCGCCGCCTACGAGGCGTTCTTGCGCGAGAAGCTGACGCAGGTGGCCGGCGTCAGCTCGATCGAATCGAGCTTCTCGCTCGGCCAGGTGAAATACTCTCGCGTGCTGCCCATCTGACGCAGTTACGGCGCGGCCGAAGATGGGTAAAAGCGACCCGACAGTTTTCTCCGGGTGAGTCATGCAGGCCGACAGCATCGTTCTTGGCGCGGGTATGGTGGGCGTCAGCGTCGCGGTGCACCTGCAGATGCGGGGCAGGGCCACGGTACTGGTCGATCGGCGCGGTGCCGGTGAGGAAACCTCCTACGGCAATGCCGGATTGATCCAGCGCGAAGGGGTGATGCCGCACGCCTTCCCGCAGGATCTGGGCGAGCTGTTCCGCTACGGCCTGAACAATCGCACCGACATGCACTACCACCTCGGCGCGCTGCCGCGCATCGCGCCCTTCCTCGCGCGCTACTGGTGGAACTCGCGCCCCGATCACTACCGTCGCATCGTTGAAACCTATGCGCCGCTGATCGCCCAGTCGATCAACGAGCATGCACCGTTGATCGAGCGGGCAGGGGCCAGCGACCTGATCGAGAAGAAGGGCTGGTACCTGCTCTATCGCGATAAGGCCAAGCAGGACGAAGGCTATCTCAAGGCCGAAACCCTGCGCCGCGATTTCGGCATCGGCAGCGCCGAACTGTCGAGCGACGAGATGCATCGGCGTGAACCCGGCCTCGGTATCGCGCTCGAAGGCGCGCTGCATTGGACCGACCCCTGGAGTATCCGCGATCCCGGCGGGTTGGTGGTCAAATATCGCGAGTTGTTCGAACAGCTCGGCGGCGTGGTGGTCAAGGGCGATGCACTCGACCTGCAGCAGGGTGCAGCCGGCTGGCGGCTGCCGACCGCCGACGGTCTGCTCGAAGCCCGCGAAGCAGTGGTTGCGCTCGGGCCCTGGGCCGGCGATCTCACCAGCCGGCTCGGCTATCGCCTGCCGCTCGGCGTCAAGCGCGGCTACCACATGCATTACGGCCAGCCGGCCGCGCAGCCGCTCAGCAACTGGGTTCTCGATACCAGCTATGGCTACCTGCTGACGCCGATGAAGAAGGGCATCCGGCTGACCAGTGGCGCCGAGTTCGCGCTGCGCGATGCGCCCTCGACCCCAGTGCAGGTCGATCGCGACGAACCTTTTGCGCGCGAGCTGTTCCCCGGCCTCGGTCAGCGGCTCGAAGCGCAGCCCTGGCGCGGCGCCCGTCCCGCCACACCCGACATGATGCCGATCATCGGGCCGGCGCCCAGCCACCGGAACCTGTGGTTCGCCTTCGGCCACGCCCACCACGGCGTCACACTCGGCCCGGTCACCGGCCGGCTGATCGCCGAAATGATCACCGGCGAGGCACCGTTCGTCGACCCCACGGCATTCTCGGCTAAGCGGTTTCTCTGACGCCTGGCCGGTGCGGGCTGCCCCCCACCCTTGATCCCTCCCCGCAAGGGGGAGGGAGACGAAGGAGCCGAGAGGCTGGTGTGAGGGTCTCCCTCCCCCTTGCGGGGAGGGGACAGGGGTGGGGGGCGGCTAACGCAGGCGCTTCGGCTTACGTGCCGGAAGCCCCCTGCCGCATTTTGCCGCTGCCCAAGCTCTTGAACTCGGCCAACGGCTCGCTAAGTTCTGCGGGCGGTACCGGGCCCCTCTGACGGCAGCACTTCTACGCTCCGTGATGTCGGAACTGCTCCAACGTTCACATGGAGAGGTCCGGCATATGGATATGCTGCTCAGCGCCCTTATGGGCGATTTCCTTGGTACTCCCGTCTATTTCTGGGTGGCGTTCCTCGCCATCGTCATTGGCCTCTTGGTCTTCGACCTGGGCATCCTCAACCGCAATGCGCACGAAATCTCGGCTCGCGAGAGCCTGACGCTCTATGCCGGCTATGTGTTCGTGGCCGTACTGTTCGGCGTCTGGGTCTGGTTCAGCCGCGGAGCCGAGGCCGGGCTCGAATTCTACACCGGCTACCTGATCGAGCAGAGCCTCGCGATGGACAACATGTTCGTCATCGCGACCATCTTCGGCTTCCTCGCCATCCCCAGGCTCTATCAGCACCGGGTGCTGTTCTGGGGCATCCTCGGGGTGATCGTGTTCCGCGCGCTCCTGATCGGTCTGGGCGCGGCGCTGGTGCATTCATTCAGCTGGGTGCTGGTTCTGTTCGGCGCCTTCCTGATCTTCACCGGCGTGCGCCTGTTCTCGCACCAGGACAAGGAACCGGACATCGAGGCCAACCCGATCCTCAAATTCCTGCGCAAGCACTTCCGCATCTCGCAGAACCTCGACGGCAAGAAGTTCCTGACCAAGCTGCCGGATACCAAGACCGGCAAGCTCGTCACCTTCCTCACCCCGCTCGGCGTGGCGCTGATCATGGTCGAAACCGTCGACCTGATCTTTGCGGTCGACTCGGTGCCGGCGGTGTTCGCCGTCACCCAGGACACCTTCATCGTCTACACCTCGAACATCTTCGCCATCCTCGGCCTCCGCGCCCTCTACTTCGCGCTCGCCGCGGCGATGAACCGCTTCCGGTATCTCCAGGTGTCGCTGGCGATCGTGCTGGTGCTGATCGGCATCAAGGTGGCGCTGGTGCCGTTCGACGTGAAGATCGACACCTTCCTGTCGCTCGCCGTCACCCTCGGCGTCCTGGCCGGCGGCGTGCTCTACTCGCTGTGGAAGACCCGCGACGAGAAGAACGTTTCGGCCGAAGCTCACCCGGAGCAGGGTCGGCTGGAGCCGTAGGCCCCTTGCCTGCGCCGCGGCGGTCGCAGTCGGCGCACCTCTCCCTTGGGGGAGAGGTCGGCGCGCAGCGCCGGGTGAGGGGGCCTTGCCTCAGTCACCGAGTTTGCGGCAAGGCCCCCTCACCCTGACCCTCTCCCCCAAGGGAGAGGGGACGAGGTGGCGGTCAGCGGTCGTTGTGCCGGGCCCTCTGCTAAGGCCGCACCGTCACCACATCCAGCGTCCCGGCAGGCAGCGGCTTCAGCAGCTCCTCCTCCGGCTTGGTCAGAAACAGCCAATGCGCCCAGTCCTCGGGCAGGATCACGCAGACCTGCCGGTCATGGATAGGCGCGATATCCGGCCCGGGCTCGGTGGTGAGCATGGTGAAGCTCAGCGCGCCATCGGCATCCTCGCTCCACAACCCGGCGATTGCCATGATCGGCGAGCCCTTCACGCTGAACCGGTGCTTGGTCTTGGGTGACTTGCTACCGGTGAACTCGAAGAAACCCGAGAGGATGACGAGACAGCGCTTCGACTTGTCGAAGTGCCGCCCGTCGGATTTGAAATTGAACACTGGCGGCGCCTTGGGGCGCGGCGGCGGCCAACCGAACCGCATCGAGACGACCTCGACGCCGTTGCCGGCTGCCCTCAGCACCGGCCCGATATCGCCGATGCGGATGTCGTCGGCCTGCGGCAGCTCTGCCGCAGCGCCCGTCGTATCGAGTTCGAGCGCCTTGATCGCCTCGAGATATTGCTGGTGGGTGACGTGCTGCTCGTAGTCGTTACACATCACCCGGCCTCCAATCAGCGCCAGCCAAGCGCCGGCGCTACGTGCTTCAGCACAGCTTCGATGACGTGGGCATTGTAGGCGACGCCGAGCTGGTTGGGCACCGTCAGCAGCAGCGTATCGGCCGCCTTGATCGCCTCGTCCTCGCTGAGCTCCTTGATCAGCTGCTCCGGCTCGGCCGCATAGCTCCGCCCGAACACCGCCTGCTTGCCCGGTTCGATGTAGCCGAAATGATCCTGGCTGCGGCCTTCGCCGCCGAAATAGGCGCGGTCCATGTCGGTGACCAGCGGGAAGATGCTGCGGCTGACCGAGACCCGCGGCGTCCGGGTATGGCCGGCCTCGGCCCAGGCGGCGCGGAAGGCGGCGATCTGCTCGGCCTGCTGGATGTGGAATGGCTTGTCGGATTCGGCCATCACCAGGGTCGAACTCTGGAGGTTCATGCCCATCTTGCCGGTCCACTGCGCCGTCGGCGTGGTCGCCGCGCCCCACCAGATGCGGTCGCGCAGGCCAGGCGAATGCGGCTCGAGCCTGAGCAGCCCCGGCGGGTTGGGGAACATCGGGCGCGGATTGGGCTGGGCAAAGCCTTCGCCGTCGAGCAGATCGAGGAACACCTCGGCATGGCCGCGCGCCATGTCGGCATCGGTCGAGCCTTCGGCCGGTACGTAGCCAAAGTGGCGGTAGCCGTCGATCACCTGCTCGGGCGAGCCGCGGCTGATGCCGAGCTGCAGGCGGCCGCCGGCGATCAGGTCGGCCGCGCCGGCGTCCTCGGCCATGTAGAGCGGGTTCTCGTAGCGCATGTCGATGACGGCGGTGCCGAGCTCGATCCGTTTGGTCCTCGCGCCCGCAGCGGCGAGCAGCGGAAAGGGCGAGGCGAGCTGGCGGGCAAAGTGATGGACGCGGAAATAGGCGCCGTCAGCGCCCAGTTCCTCGGCCGCCACCGCCAGGTCGATCGACTGCAGCAGCGCATCGCCCGCCGAACGGGTCTGCGATTGCGACGAGGGGTTCCAGTGCCCGAACGAGAGAAATCCGATCTTCTTCATGGTCTTTGGTCTCAGAGTTGCCGTGCCCCCTAGATGTCACGGCTGAGGGGAGGGGGGCAATGTCGGTGACATGTGTCACGTGCCGGTCATTCGACGCGGCTAGGAGGCGCCATCAACCATGGGGCCACTGCTGTGACACTGAAATTCATCGTGATGAGCGACCTGCATCTGGTGCCGGAAGGCGAGCTGTCGATGACGCTCGACACTGCCGCGCGGCTGGAGCTCGCCGTCGAAGCCATCAACGCCCGCTACACCGATGCCGATTTCTGCATCCTCGCGGGCGACCTCGCCGATCTCGGCCAGGCCGCGGCCTATCGCCGGCTGCAGGCGATCCTCGCCAAGCTCACCATTCCCTCGCACATCACACTGGGCAACCACGATGACCGGCCAACCTTCCTCGCCGTGTTCGGTCAGGAGTTTGCCGGTGAGACCGGCCACGTCGACAAGGTGCTCGACGTGAAGGGTTACCGCATCATCCTGCTCGATTCGTCCGAGCCGGGCCGCGTCGATGGCGTGCTCGAGCCACACCAGATCGACTGGCTGAAGGCCCGTCTCGCCGAGGTTGCCGACAAGCCGGTGATCGTTATCCTCCACCACAACGCCAACGCGCTGCATATCGCGTCCGACACCATCCGCATCCTCGAGGATGGCCCGTTCCTCGAGGCGCTGCTGACCCATAACGATATCCGCCAGGTGATCGCCGGCCATGTGCACGTCACTTCGACGGCGACCTATCGCGGCATCCCCTTCACCACGCTGGCTGGCGGCCACTATTCGGTGAGCTTCAACGTCGATCAGCCCGGCAAGCCGATCCGCCGCCTCACTGGCCCCGGCCAGATGGCCGTGGTGATCGGCACCGAGGATCGCACCACCGTGCTGTTCGAGGATTTCGTCGACGGCAACGACGAGATCGTCTTGGCGGCCGCGGCCGAGTGATGGAGGCGCGGGGCGGCCGGCGCCGCCCCGCAGCCGTCAGGCGTTGCCGGCGCCGGTAATGTTGACCAGCCAGGAAATGCCGAACTTGTCGGAGAGCATGCCGAAGCTGTCGCCCCACGGTGCTTTTGCAAGCGGCATGATCACATTGCCGCCGGCCGAGAGCTTCTCCCAGTAGCCGCGCAGCTCTGCGTCGCTGTCGCCGCTGAGCGACACACTGATATTGTTGCCTGGGGTGTGCGGCATGCCGGGCGGGGTATCGGCTGCCATCAGCCAGTAGCCGCTCGACGAGATCAGCTGGCCGTGCATGATCTTGTCTTTGTCGGCGGGGTCGTGCGGCATCCCGCCATCGGCATAGGTGCTGAGCGTCAGCTCGCCGCCGAACACCGACTTGTAGAATTCGATGGCTTCGCGGGCGTTGCCGTTGAAGTTGAGATAGGGGTTGAGGCGCGTCGGCATGGTTTCCTCCCGTGCTGCCTTAGGCGAGGCTAGGCGCCGGCCGTGACGAGAACAAGACACGCCCGCTTGCCGGAACCGCCGGGCTTGGTTCTACTCAACGCTCAGAGGAGACCGGCATGGAACTGCAGTTCAGCGCGACGGTGATCTACTGGCGCGGCCCGGCGCCGTTCTTCTACGCCCGGATCCCCGTCGAAATCGGCGCCGAGATCGCCAAGGTGAAGAAGGCCGCGAGCTATGGCTGGGGCGTCATCCCGGTGGAAGCGACGATCAACGGCGTCACCTTCACCACTTCGCTGTTTCCCAAGGACGACACCTACCTGCTGCCGCTGAAGCAGGTGGTCCGCAACAAGCTCGGCGTCACCGCCGATGATCGGGTCGACGTCGAGATGACCATCGGCGGCGGCTACGTGCCGCTGCAGTTTCGGGACTGACTATGCCGCCAGCGGCAGCTCCCTGGTGCCTTCTCCCCTTGCGGGAGAAGGCAGGCCGGTGGGCGCGGGGAGCAGCCCTGCCAGCCTCAAGCCGCCAGCGGCAGCACCAGCGCGCGGATCTCCTCGGCGACCCGCGCCTGCAGCGCCCAGAGGTTGCGGTCGCGGATGCCGTGCGCCTCGAGCTGCGACACCGTGTTGTAGAGGTACTGGGCGCCCGAACCCCAGTGCCCAGCGGCCCGCGCAAGGGTGCGGGCAACTACGGCGTGGGGCAGGCGGCCGGCATAGTTGTCGCCTTGCGGCGAGGCGACGAAGGCCAGCGCCTGCAGCGGGCCGTTCGGCGTCCTGAGCCGCATCCAGCGCGGCACGTTGGTGGGGCGCCGGCTGTCGGTCTCGCGGGTCAATAGCCGCACCAGTTGCCCGTGCGGGTCGGCATCGGACAACCGGTAGGCGAGCCCGGCGCACGAGCCGCCGCGATCGAGCGCCATAATCAGCCCCGGCACCTCGCGGGTGCCGCGCCAGCGGGTGAGCCGCATGCAGAAGCGGCGGTGCCAGCCATGCGCCAGGGCCTGGCGGGTTTCGAGGTGTTCAAGCTCGGGTTTCCAGATCAGCGAGCCATAGGCGAACAGCCAGAGCGGGCCATCCGGCCGTGCCGCAAGCAGTGCGCTGGCGGTGGCATCGAGATCGGCGGCGGTGGGGTCGGGCCGGCCGGGCGTCGGGCCCGGATCAGGCTCGGTGCGCTCGACCAGCGCGACCAGTTCTGCGGTCAGCTCCATTGCGGAGCGGGGTAGGGACATCGTCCAACTCCAAGCGGTCGCCCCCCGCCGGGATTGACGGCGGATATGCCGACAGCAGCGTGGAGGATCAAGTGTACCGGTGGTACGGAAGCGGCTCGGGGCGGACGACCCGGTTTTGCCGTGGCAGGCAATGGAGGCGTGCAAGTGCCTGAAATTTCAGCTGGAATCATGCTGCACCGAGCTGGCACCGCCGGGCGTGAGGTGCTGCTGGTGCATCCGGGCGGGCCGTTCTGGGCCAGGAAGGACGAGGCGGCCTGGTCGATTCCCAAAGGCCTGATTGACCCCGGCGAGGAGCGGGAAGCCGCAGCGCGGCGGGAGTTCGGCGAAGAGGTCGGGGCGGTGCCTGAGGGTGCGCTGACGCTGCTTGGCGAGTTCAGGCTTTCGGGCGGCAAGCTGCTGGTCGCCTTCGCACTCGAAGGCGAGTTCGACCCCACCGCCTTGGCCTCCAACAGTTTCGAGATGGAGTGGCCGCCACGCTCGGGCCAGCGACAGAGCTTTCCCGAGGTTGATCGCGCCGCCTGGTTCGGACTGGACGAAGCGCGGACAAAACTGCACCTCGGCCAGCGCCCATTGATCGCGGCGCTGCTGGCGCTCACCGGGCCGTAGACTTTCGGCCGGCGCGATGGCAGGGAAGGCCAAAGGGAGTGGCCATGCGCATCGCGGTGACCGGCACGCACGGGAGTGGCAAGACCACTCTCGTCGAGGATTTTGTTGCGACCGCCAAAGGCTACGAGTCGGTGCCGGAACCCTACTGGCTGCTGGCACAACAGGGCGTGGTCTTCGCCGACGGGCCGGACGTTGCCGGCCTCGAAGAGCAACTGAAGCAGAGCTGTGCGCTGATCCTCTCCACCAGCGAGACCGACGTGGTGTTCGACCGCTGCCCGATCGACTTTCTCGGCTACCTCGAGGTGCTGAGCGCTGCCGAAGGTTTTGAGTGGAGTCCTGACGGCAAACTGTTGCAGCGCATAGAGAAAGCGCTCGCAACGCTCGACCTGATCGCCTTCGTGCCGTTGCTGCGGCCCGATGAGATCGCCGTGACCATCGAGTATCCGAAGCTACGTGCCCGGGTGGATGCTCGGCTGAAGGCGATCCTGCGCGATGACGACCTCGGGCTGTTGGCCGACGGCCCGCCGATCGTCGAGGTGACCGGGACGCGCGAGCAGCGGGCGCGGCGGCTCATGGCCGAGATCGCCGGCTGATCCTCGCGCCCGCCAGCCTCACTCGGGCTTCGGCACGAATGGACGGCCCGAGATGTTCGAGATGATCATGTAGCTCAGCACCCCGAGCCCGTAATACGAGGCGGCGGAGGCTTCCTCGCGCGGGATGACGATGAGCTGTCCTTCGCGGCAGGCATGCAGGAAGCTGCAGAACTCCGGCATCGCTGCTTCGAGAGCGGCAATTGCGCTGGCGGGCGTCTCCAGCGTGTCGGTGCGGTAGGTACCAAAAATGAAGTCGGCATCGAACTCGGGCAGACTCTCGGCGCTGAACTCCGCCGATTGACCCGCCTGGATCGCCTCGACAGCGGCCGGGAACTTGAAGCCGGCATCGCGCAGCACTTTGCCGAGGGCGCCGTAGGTGTGCTCGATGTAGAGGGCCCCGTCATTGGCCTGAATGACGCTCACCGTAATCGAGCCGGTATCGATGAGCCGCTTGATCTGGGCGATCTGCCCGGCATAGCGGGCCTTGAGAACCATCAACCGGTCGGTCGTGCCGGTGATCTCGGCAAGCACGTCGTGCATGCTCAGGACGTCGCGGATGTTGTCGTCCAGCACCAGGGTCGGCGCGATGGCCTGCAACTGCTCCACCGGGGCGGTCTGCCACGGCGTCGTCAGGATCAGGTCGGGCTGCAGCGCCGCGATGGCTTCGACATCGGCGGGCAGGTTGCCGACGAACTTGATGTCGGAATTGTTGAAGTCGATGCCGGTGAGAACCGCGCTCGAGCGGATGAACGGCGCGCCTTCCGCAGTGGTCCGGCCATGGCTGCCGACCGGCGCGACCCCGAGCTCGAGCAGCGGCACGGTCAGCACCAGATCCTGCAGCGAGACGATACGCAGCGGCTTGGTAGGAATGTCGACGGTTCGACCCGTGTCGTCGGTGAAGCTGCGGGTGTCCAGCGCCATGGTCGCGGTTGGCAGGAGCAGCAGGGCGGCAAGGACGATGGTCCGGATGAACAGTTGCATTCTAGAGCCCTCGCGTTGCATGGGCGGTGATCGGAGTACGCTCGCTGACCTCGTCGAGACACCAGCGCAACACATGGCTGCCTTCGCCTTCGGCGACAGCCTCGCAACTGCCCTGCATGAAGAAATCCTGGGCATGCATGCGGATCGAAAGCTCGGCACCGGCAACGACTGCCTCGATTGTCAGGCGGTCGCCGTCGGAGACTGCCTCGGGAACGTTGCCGCGGAGCGCCACGTCGCCGGCCCGGCGGCCATGCGCTTCGGCCCATTTGAGCGCGGCAAGCTCAGCGACCTGCTCGGCCTCCGGCCGGTTGGTGCGACCGCGATAGGTCGGCAGGTACACCTCGCCCCTGGTGAGAGCGGCGAGGAAACCTTCCGCATGCTCGGCGCTCATCCGGCCGTAGCGCTGGCGCTGCGGCATCACCACCAGCGAGGCGGCAAAGCGGCAGCCGCCGATATGGGTGGCCTGCACGATGTTGAAGCGGCTGCTGTCGGCGACCGCAGTCAGCGCCTTGTAGGTCGAAAAGCCGTGCCGGGCGCAACACGCGTCGCGCCGGCTGTCGGTGCAGCAGACGATGGTGGTGCGCTCGTCCCGCACGCCGGCGAACAGCTTGCCATCGATGTAGCCGCGGATCGCCGCGATCAGCGCGGCTTCGTCGTCGAAATCGGCGCGGATATTCTCGGGCAGGGCATGCAGTGTCGGCAGGGCGTCGGGGGCTTCCACCTTGTCGACGAGGGCGACATGCAGCCCGGCATGCGCCGCATCGTGCAGGGCCTGCGACAGCTCGCTCGACAGGTCGACCGATTCCCAGCGTGGCGTGCGCCATTTGCCGCGCGGCCAGGCGAACATCAGCATGCGCTGCGGCGCGTCGCCGAGCCCGGCCAGTGGTTCGCCACGCTCGAGACAGAGGTCGGAGCAGAAGATGTGCCGTCCCATCAGTCGGCTTCCACGAACGGCGTGAACGGCCGTGCCGCCACCTGCGACTCGATCAGTTCGAGCGCCAGTTCGAGCCCGGTCATCGTCGGTCCGAAAGCCGGGCCGGGCAGCAGGATGAACTGCCCGTTGCGGCAGGCGCTGAGCGCCTCGCACCAGCCGGGAGCGAATTTCTCGTAAGCTGCCCGTACCGTCGCTGGCGTCGCATCCGGCTGTTGGCGGTAGAAGCCGAACACGAAGTCGGCATCGAGGCTCTGGATCAGCTCGGCGCTGAAGTTGGTCTCGTTGTCGGGCAGCGCCGCAACCGCCGCCGTCTCCTTGAACCCCAGATCGCGCACCACCTGGGCGATGGCGCCGAGATTGCCGGTATGCTTGTAGACCCACATCTCCTCCCCGGCCGGGAAGACGAAGGTCATCGTCACCGAGACGGCATCGGGGTTGTCGATATAGGAGCGGGTGCGCGCGACATTGGCCTGGTAACGCGCCAGCCGCCGTTCGAAATTGCCGGTCTTGCCGGTGATATCGGCGAAGGTCCGCATCGTCTCGATGATGCCGAGCGCGTTATTGTCGATGATCAGCGTGGGTGCCACCTTCTGTAGCTGCTCGGCCACCGCCGCATCGGTGTAGCGTCCGCCGATGATCAGGTCGGGCTGCAGCGCCGCGATGGCCTCGACGTCGAGCGCATTGAAGCCGCCGACATAGCCGATCTCGGTATTGGCAAAGTCGATCCCCAGCGTATCCATGCCGCCGCGCATGAAGAACGAACCGTCGGGCGCAGTGCGACCGGCACTGCCGACCAGCGGCGCCCCCAGCTCGTAAAGCGGCAGCGCCACGATCTGGTCGTTGAGCGCCACGATGCGCTGCGGCGCGACGGGTATGTCGAACGTGCCGTTGGCAGCGGTGAACGAGCGGGTTTCCTGCGCCAGCACGGGCACGCTCGCCATCGGCACGCTTGCCGCGACGAGGAGACCGATGGCGATGACGAGTTTGCGAAGGGTCACTTTGTGGTCTCCTGCTTTCACGAGACGTTTAGAGCCGGTTGTCGGCGTTGGTCTGCGGATCGCCATCGGTCGCCGCCTCGATCATCGGCAGCAGTCCCTCGATCGCGAACGGCAGGCTTAGCAGCGAGGCGTGGCTGAAGGCGCCGGTGAGTTCGGGACCGATAAAGACCTCGCGGCCTTCCTTGACGGCGGGCAGGAACGGCCGGCTTTCGAGCGCCTGCAGCCCGTCCCAGTCCGTGACGTCCGAGTAGAGCCAGAGCAACAGGTCGGCCTCGAGGAACGAGGTCTGCTCGATCGAGAAGGCGGTCCAGAACTTGCCTGCCCCGGCGAGGTAGTCGATCGCCTTGGGCACCACAAAGCCGAGCTGCGCGATGATGCGGGCGCGGACGTCGATCGAGGTATAGGCGCCGGGCTGCCCTTCGGTGGCAAAGGCCACGGCAACGCTTTTGCCGGCCCATTGCGGGTGCGCGGCGGCGGCATCGACCAGCTTCTGGTTGATGGCATCGACCTGCGCCTTGGCTTCGGCTTCCTTGCCGACCACCCGACCGGCGATCAGCGCGCGTTCGTCCCACGGCGTCGCGAAATCGCCGATCCCGACAGCAACCGCGACGACCGGCGCGATCAGCGACAGCCGCTCGTAGTCCTTGTCGGTGATGCCCGAGGCGATGGCGATGATCAGGTCTGGCTTGGCGCGCGCGATCTGCTCGAAATCGAGGTCGCCACGGAGGATTTCCGGCGTTTGCTTGAGCAGCGGATCGGCCCATGGCCAGACCGAGCGCGGGTAATCGCCATACCAGTAGCGGATGGCGACCGGTTGGATGCCGAGCGCCAGCAGGTTATCGGCGCCGTTGAAATCGAGCGAGGCCACCCGCTCGGGCGCCTTCTCGATGACGGTCGTGCCGAACTTGTGCTCGATGGTCATCGGGAACTGCTGCGCCAGCGCGGGCAGGGCGGTGAGCGCGCAGAACAGGGCTCCGGCCAGTCCAAGGACAAGGCGTCGCGTGAGGTTGGTCGAGACAGTCATCTGGTTCCCCCTAGGTTTGTTGCGCCGCCCGCGTCCGGCCGAGCAGCCAGACGAAGAGCGGGACGCCGATCAAGGCCGTGAGCAGCCCCGCCGGGATCTGGATCGGGGCGAAGGCGATGCGCCCGATGAGATCGGCTGAGCTGACGAGAATTGCGCCGACGAGGGCGGTGAGGATGATGTGCAGCGCTGGGCCGCTGTGGCCCAGCCGGCGCGCCGCGTGCGGCGCAATGAGCCCGACAAAGCCGAGCGGCCCGACCACGCAGGTGGGAATGGCCGCGAGCCCCACGGCGCACCCCATCAGCACCAGTTGCGTGAGGTTGACCCGAACACCGAGGCCGATTGCGGTAACTTCGCCCATCCGCATCGCCTGCATCGAGCGGCTGAAGCCCAGCACCGGCACCAGCAGCACGGCGCCCGCCACTCCGAGCAACACCACGTCGCCCCAACTCGCCGCATTGATCGAGCCGGCGAGCCAGGCCAGCGCCGACATCGCCCGGTCGATTTCGCCATAGGTCAGCAATGCCGAGGTGACGGCGCCGACAAAGGCGGAAACGCCGATCCCCATCAGGATGAAGCGGATCGGGTTGCTGCCGCGCCGCCCCTGCGACAGCCACAGCACCAGCGCCGCGACGGCGACCGAGCCGGCGAACGCCGCGACCGGCCGCCAGCCGATGGCCGTATCCTCGAAGGCAACGATCATCAGCACCACGGCCAGCGCCGCACCCTGGCTGATGCCGACCAGCGAGGGGTCGGCGAGGCCGTTGCGCGTCAGGTTCTGCAGCACGAGGCCGGAGAGCGCCATCATCGCTCCGGCCAGCGCCGCCACCAGGGTGCGCGGGAAACGGAACTCCCACACCACATTGTCGATCGCCGAGCTGATGCTGAAGCCGCGCAGCGTCTCGATCACATCCTCGATGCCGATGCCGTAGGTGCCGACGACGAGGCTGTAGCCGACGATCAGCAGCAGCCCCAGTGTCAGCCCGGCAACCACCAGCAGCGCACGGACAGGCAGCCGCAGCGCCAGCCGTTCGCTCGCCGCACGGATAACGAGGTGCCCGGAGGAAATGGCGAACCCACTCATTTCGCCCGCCGCGACACGAGGTAGATGAACAGCGGCGCGCCGATCATTGCGGTGATCAGTCCGGTGGAAACCTCGCGCGGGATGATCGCGACGCGAGCGATGATATCGACCACCAGCAGGTAGGCGCCGCCCACGAGGGCAGAGTAGGGGACGATCCAGCGATAGTCGGCGCCGACATAGAGCCGCACCGCATGCGGGATGACCAGCCCAACAAAGCCGAGCGGGCCGGCAATGGCGACGGCCGAGGCGGTGAGCACCACCACTGCGGCAATCAGCTGGATGCGCAGCATCCTGGTGTTGACGCCGAGGCCGAGCGCCACGTCATCGCCCATCGACAGCACCGTCACCTGCCGCGCCAGCACCAGGCTCGCCAGCATCGCTGCGGCGATCCAGGGGCCGGTCCACAGCAGCAGCTCGAGCGAGCGGCCGGCGAGCGAGCCGGTGAGCCAGACCCGGAGGTTCTCGAACGTATCCTGGCCGAGCAGGTGCGCAATCGAGATCAGCGCCCCGAGAAAAGCGCTGATCGCTGCACCCGACAGGGTCAGGCTGAGCGGCGTGGCGCCGCCGGGCACCCAGCGGGCAATGAGGTAAACCACCGCCGCTGCGGCTAGCGCCCCGGCGCTGGCGATCAGCGGGATGAACCCCATGCTGGTCATGCCGAACACGCTGATAGCGATGACCACCGCGAACGACGCGCCGGCGGTGAGGCCGAGGAGGCCCGGATCGGCGAGCGGGTTGCGGGTTACGCCCTGCATCAGTGCGCCCGCCACCGCGAGACTGGCGCCGACGACGATCGACAGCACCGCCCGCGACAGCCGCAGCTTTCGCACGATCGTATGGTCGAAATTCTGCGGGTCGAAGTTGAACAGCGCATCGAACACCGTGCTGAGCGGCAGGAGTTTTGCGCCGATGGCGATATGGATGACGAAAGCGGCGACGAGCACCAGCAGCAGCGGCGCGATGCCGGACCAGCCGCGAAGGTTGGCGGCAGGCTTTTCGGCCACCGCGCTCATTCTGCGGCGCGTTCCAGCGGCGCACGCACGCGGGAGCCGAACGGCACGCAGACCAGCCGTCCGGTCACCGGGTCGTGCAGCACGTTCACATCGAGCTCGAACACTTCGTGGATGCGCTCGGAGGTGAACACCTCCCCGGGCGTGCCCGCGCAGACGATCTGGCCCTCGCGCATCATGATTAGGTGGTCGGCATAGGCGGCGGCGAGGCTCAGCTCATGCAGCACGATCACCAGGGTCTTGCCGGCTTCGTGGGCGAGGCGGGTGACCAGCTCCATCAGCTCGACCTGCACTTTGAGGTCGAGAAACGTGGTGGGCTCGTCGAGCAGCACCAGGTCGGTTTCCTGGGCAAGGATCATCGCAATCCAGCAGCGCTGCCGCTGCCCGCCCGAGAGCGTATCGATGCTGCGCTCGGCAAAGCTGGTGACCCCGGCCATCGCCATGGCCTCGGTCACCGCGGTCTCGTCAGCCTTGCTCCATTGGCTCAGCAGCGACTGGTGCGGAAAGCGCCCCTGCGCCACCAGCTCGCGCACCGTCAGCCCCTCCGGAGCGATCGGCCCCTGCGGCAACAGGCCGAGCTTTGCCGCGACCTCGCGGGTCGGCAGGCGATGGATGTCCTTGCCGTCGAGCAGCACTGCGCCGCGCTTGAGCGGCAGGATGCGGGCAAAGCTCTTGAGCAGCGTGGATTTGCCGCTGCCATTGGGCCCGACAAGGATGGTGACGCGGCCATCCGGAATAGCGACATCGATACCGCGCAGGATCTGCACATCGCCATAGCCGGCCTCGAGCCCACGCCCGGCAAGCCGAGTCGGAACCGCCTGAGCTGTGCTTGCTTCGGCCATCAGGACCCCGAGAAAGCGGAAGGAACGGCGTGCCGCCCATCACGAACCGGCCGCCGGCAGCGCCCACGGAGAAATCACCCCGGCCCCTGCAACAGCCCGATAGGTGAGTAGGATAACTTGAGTTGTCGCGTCAACATAAGTTGTGACGTGCGTTACCGACCCTTGGCACTGCCAGGTCCGCCCAAGCACTGTGTCATTCCCGCGAAAGCGGGAACCTCCGTTTTGCGGTGCCGGCCAGGAAACAGAGGTCCCCGCTTTTGCGAATGACAGCGATGGGCTGTGCGAGGGTTCGGTTGGGGGCGCGCTCCAGCAAGCCCCCTAATCCTCCCTCCGCCCGCCACCCTCGCGGTTATGCTCATAGCTGTGCTGCAACGGAAATGCCGGCAGCCAGGCTTCGCGCCGCACGGTCCACAGCTCGTAGCTTGGCCGGAACGCGTCCGGCGCATCGAACACGCCCAGATGCACCTCGATCTCATCGTCGGAGCGCGAGAACACCGAGGAGCCGCAGCGCGGACAGAAGTTCCGTCCCCGGTAGTCGTGCGTCGTGCCTTCGATGGTCACGGCATCGGCCGGAAAGATCGCAAAGGTCCCGAACAGCGAGCCCGAGTGCTTCCGGCAATCGAGGCAATGGCAGATGCCGGTGCGATAGGGCTCGCCCGAAGTGGTGAGGCGGACATCGCCACAGAGGCAGGAGGCGGTGGCCATGAGGTAGCTCCTGGTTGGCGGCGCATGCCGGAAACTTAGAGCCGAAAATCCGTCACGGCGAGGCCGGACCGGAGAGCGCGGATGGAGGACCCCGAACTGTCTCCCACCCGCGCTCGGCAGCCCGCGCTCAGCGGGCCGCGATCAGCGTGGCGTCGCGCAGCTTGCCTTTCGGGGCCCATTTGATCGAGACCCGCTCGCCCACCTTGAGTCTCGAGAAGTCGCAGTGGGGGCCGAACTGATAGACGTTCCGGCTGGAGAGCGTGACCGTGCACGCCTTGGCGTCGATCAGTTTGATGGTGCCGCGGGCGAGCTTGAGGTGGATCGGCGTCGCCACGGCGAGCGTGTGGGCGGCCGGGGCATGCGTCGCCGGGGCGACCATGGTGGCGCCGCTGCCATAGCCGGCAGCCATGGCCCCGGACGAGGCGCCGAGGGCAGCAACGAGCAGCAGGGGAAGGACGAGTTTGCGCATGACAACTCCAATCGGTTGCGGCCTGATCGACCAATCGCCGATCTCCTGAGGCCGGAACGGACCCTGAGCCCGCCTCCTTACGCCGCCCTGTCCGCCACCTTACATCCGCGCAAGGTTGGTAGGGCTGGTGCGGCTGCTAGCTGCTTCGTGGCCACCAACCCCTCACCCGTCTCGGCCTTCGGCCGATCCACCCTCTCCCCGTCGGGGAGAGGAAAAATGGCGATCACCGCGCCCCTCCGGATTCTTCTCCCCGTCGGGGAGAAGGTGGCGCGTAGCGCCGGATGAGGGATAAGCCCCAGTGCCGACAGGTTGCTTGCCCGCGGCCGCCACAGCCCCCTAAAGCCGTATCCCCTTCTCAGCCAGCCCAGCCAGCATCCTGCCATTGAACGCCCGGGCGATCTCGGGCTGCCGCACCGGGCTGGTGCGGAGCGAGCCCGACACCACTACCGATCCGGCGTTGATCTCGTCGATCCCGAGGTCATGCATGTCGCTGGTAATGGCCTTGGCGAACTTCGGGTCGGCCCGCAATTCGGCGGCGGCCGTCCGCATTTCATCGAGCACTGCCAGCGGGTCAGTACCACCAGGCACGGTGAAGCGGGGGCGGAGCACGCCGAAATTGCGCGAGCTGTTCTTCAGCGCCTTCACCGTTGAGAACGGGATCGAGTGCAGCGCCCCATCGCTGTCGCGCAGCCGCATGCTCCTGAGCGACAGGCTCTCGACCACCCCGGTGCGATCGCCCGTGCTGATGGTGTCGCCAACGGCGATGGTATCCTCGGCGAGGATGAAGAAGCCGGTGATCACATCCTGCACCAGCTGCTGCGAGCCAAAGCTCAGCGCCAGGCCGAACACGCCCGCGCCGGCGATTAGCGGTGTCACGTCGACCCCGATATTGGCGAGCACGGCAATGCCGCCCAGCACCACGAGGAGGATCAGCACGCCATTGCGCATCAGCGGCAACAGCGTCTGCAGCCGCCCCGAGCGCTGCGCCGAGCCGCGGGCGTTACGGTTGGGCGCCAGCGTCGTGGCGATCCAGGCATCGAGCGTCACCCAGATCAGCCACGCCACCGCGACAACGGTCGCGGCCGCAAAGATCGGCCCGACGATGACGCTTCCGTCCCTGGTCAGCCAGCCCCAGATGTCAAAACCCCAGATCCCGGCGACGATGATTGCCATGGCGAGCAGCGTCGCCGCGTCCGCCGCGACCCGCAGCATTTTGAGGATCTTGCCGGCCAGGATCTGCCGCAGTGTCTGCCGTTCGTAGCGGTAGCGCGGCGAATTGGGCGTGGTGAGCCGATGCAGCACCGCGAAGGTGATGAGGCCAACCGCCACCACCGCGAACGACCACAGCATCTGGCTCATCACGTCATTGTCGCGCTGCCCGGCCCACAGGCTGAAAATGCTGAGGATCAGAAAGCCATAGGCGATGAGGTGCCAGTGCCGCGCCAGGCGCCTTGTGGCATTGCGGATCGGGTTGTCCGAATCCGGCGCCCGTGCCGCGCCGCCGAAGATCAGCCGGCCCAGCGGCACCCGGTGGCGCGATACGAACGCCAGCATGGTGAGCGCCGCGATCGAATTGAGGATCAGGGCGGCAAAGTCAGCCACCGAGAAGCCGACCACCTGGCGCAGCGTCGGGTCCGCGCACAGCGCCGCGAAGGTGGCAAACCCGGCGATCGCCAGCCACCACGGGTAGAACCGGCGCTGCCCATAGCGGATCAGCCGCACGCTGCGAATGCTGCCAAAGGCCGAGAGCACCGAAGTCGCAAGATCCGCCGTCAGCATCGACAACAGGATCCCGACCGTCAGGCTGGTGAAACTGGTGCCAGCCACCTTCGATACCGGCAGAAAGCTCACTAGCACGGCAACCACCAGCACAGCCGCCGCCGCCAGCGCCACCTTCAGCATCAAGCCCATGGCGAGCTTGCGCTTCCGCACCGGCTTCGTCGCCTGCACCAACCCCCGCCCAATCCGCCGCAACCCGATGCCGATCCCGACAACGATGGCGAGGCCGGGCAGGGCCCACGCCAGAAACTGCAGCAACTGCCCATCGCTGACGCCACCCTGCACCCGACTGCCGATCTGCGCGCCCGCCTGCGCCAGCTTGCGATCGATCGGCACGCCGAAGGTGGCAGTCGGCAGCGAGCTGACTACGTCGTCGGACCAGCGGAACAGGGCGCCGACCAAGCCGGTGCTGGCGCCAGCGTCGGTTTCTTCCGCGGCGGTCGTTGGCGCTTCGCCGGGCGCCGCCCGCAAATGCTCGAGCAATTGCTCCCGCAGCACCGGGTCTTCCAGCACGGTGATGAGCTGCTCGACCGCGTCGGATGACGCCGCCGGAGCGGGCTTGGCCTGCTGGGCAAGGGCACTGCCGATCGACAGCATGACGAGAATGACGGCGATCAGCTGCTTCAAGGTGTGGTCTCCGCGTGGTCGGTCCGGAGGCCTGATGCCCGGAATCGAAAAGGCCGTATAGCAGCCCTTGGGCGATCAAATTGTCAGCATCGTGCCGAGGCTTAGCTAAAACAGCGCGAAGACGGCAGCCGGCCGCCGGCACGGCAACAACCAGCAGCGCGACCGCCGGCATCGCCTTCGGGTTGGCCTTCGCCGTTGAGGTGGCCGGTGTCCCCGGTGCCGGTTACGGGAGGGTGTGCCCGGCGGCGCGGAACAGGCGGTACCATTCTTCGCGCGTGAGGGTGATGTCCGAGCCGGCGGCGCTCTCGCGCACACGCCCGGGCTTGGTGGTGCCGAGGACGACCTGCAGGTTGGCCGGGTGGCGGGTGATCCAGGCGATGGCGATACCCATGGGGGTGATGGCGTACTTCTTCGCCAGTTCGTCCATCACGTCGTTGAGCTCGGCGTAGTCCTTGCGATCGCCGATGAACACGCCGTCGAAGAAGCCCTTCTGCACCGGCGACCAGGCCTGCAGCGTCATGCCCGTTAGGCGCGAATAGTCGAGCAGCCCGATATCGCGGGAGACCGATTGGTCGAGCCCACCCATGTTGGCGGCGATGCCCTGGGCGAAGAGGTTGGCATGGGCGATCGAGAGCTGCACCTGGTTGAACAGCAGCGGTTGCTTCACTGCCGATTTCAGCAGCTCGATCTGCCCGGGCGTGTGGTTGGATACGCCGAAATGGCGGACCTTGCCGCTGGCGTGGAGTGTGTCGAAGGCTTTGGCAACATCCTCAGGCTCGACCAGCGTATCGGGCCGGTGCAGCAGCAGCACGTCGAGATAGTCGGTGCGCAACGCCTTCAGCGAGCCATCGACCGATTGCAGGATGTGCTCGGAGGAAAAGTCGAAATAGCCGCGGCGGATGCCGACCTTGCTCTGTATCTGGATTTTCGCGCGGTCGGACGACGAGAGCTTCAGCGCCTCGCCGAACCGCGCCTCACAGACATGCGGCGCGCCGCCATAGATATCGGCGTGGTCCATCATCGTGACGCCGACCTCGACCGCCGCGTCGTAGAGCGCACGAACCTCGGCGTCGCTC
>JAESFN010000725.1_pt1 | contig 23167 bp, 18 predicted proteins | sample 9269411 | NCBI WGS metagenome assembly JAESFN01 (sample SAMN14505399, study PRJNA617100) | algae metagenome | isolation source: Iphinoe sp. HA4291-MV1 and co-occurring heterotrophs from trail next to... | place: USA: Maunawili Falls, Hawaii | collected 2009-07-25
ACGTCGACTGGTCTCAGCATGAGCACATCTCCGGATAGCGAATCCGCTTCAGCCCAACCGGTTCCAGTCACGGGTGCGGCCATGCTCCCCTATGCCGGGACGATCTTTCTATCCGCGTTTCTGCTGTTTCTGGTGCAGCCGCTGATCGCCAAGCAGATTCTGCCCTGGTTCGGCGGATCGGCCGCGGTTTGGACGACGTGCTTGGTGTTCTTTCAGAGCGCCCTGCTGGCCGGGTATGCCTACGCCGACGCCACGCACCACCTGGGAATCAAGATTCAGGCGAAGTTGCACCTGGCGCTGTTGGCGCTATCGCTGTTGACCTTGCCCATCCTGGCGGCCGAAACCTGGAAGCCGCGCGGCGACGAGCAGCCAATCCTGCGCATTCTGCTGTTGCTGCTGGCGACGATCGGTTTGCCGTACTTTTTGCTTTCATCGACGACGCCGCTCCTGCAGGCGTGGTACGTGCGCCGCTTTCAGGCCGACGCGCCGTACCGGCTCTTTGCGCTTTCGAACTTCGCCTCGCTCTTGGCGCTGCTTGGCTTCCCGGTGCTGTTCGAGCCGTGGTTCTCGCTGCCTTGGCTAGCCTGGGGCTGGTCGGCCCTGTATGCCGGCTTCGTTGTCGTCTGCGGAACGGCCGGCTGGCTGACGCTGCGGGCGCCTGCGCCGGCAACTCGCGTAAGCCAGGCAGCCGAGGCGCCGGCTCCCGCGCCGACGTGGCTCGCACAGGCTCAGTGGCTCATGCTGTCGGCCATGGGCTCGATCATGCTGCTCGGCGTGACGAATCACATCACGCAGAACATCGCCAGCGTGCCGTTCCTCTGGGTGCTGCCGCTCTCGTTGTACTTGATCACGCTGATCCTTTGCTTCGATCATCCCCGCTGGTACGTGCGCGACTTCTTCATTCCCGCGTCGATGTTGGCCATTCCGGCCATGGCCTGGAAGATCTCGTCGCTTGATCTGCGAGTGGCGACGGCGATCTTCTTCGGCGGTCTCTTCGTGTCTTGCATGGTTTGCCATGGCGAACTTTCGCGAGCGAAACCGCATCCGCGCTATCTGACTCGCTTCTATCTGATGGTGTCTTTGGGGGGCGCGCTCGGCGCGGTGCTGATCGCGATCGTGGCGCCGCTCGTGATGTCGGGCTACTTCGAGATCAACGTGGCTCTCGTCTTGCTCGCGATCGTGCTGCTGGTGCAGGCGGTCGGAGTGGGAGAGCCTTGGATCCAGGCTTCGACGCGGAGTTGGGTGGGGTTCACCGCGACGGCCGCCGCGGTGGCTGTGGCGGTGGTCGTGTTCAAGTCTGCTGATCCCTGGCATCGCCTGGCCGTCGCCGCGCCGGTGGGGCTGGCGCTGACGCTGGTGCAAGTCAGCGGAGCGGAGCGGTTCGCGAGCCTGCTCGTGCTGGGGGTGACGGGCTACTACTCGTACGTCTCGGCCGAGCGCTATGCCGCCGGCACCCGCGCGATGCAGCGCGATTTCTACGGCGTTGTTCGGACCGCGGACGATACCGACCAGGGCCAGGCCTACCGGGCGATGTATCACGGCCACATCATTCACGGCGGCCAGTTGCTCGGAGACGATAAGAAGGGCCAGGCATCCGACTATTTCGGCCCCACGTCTGGATACGGGCGAACCTTCGCCGCGCTCAATGACTTGCGGCCTCAGCCGCGCAACGTCGGCATCATCGGGCTCGGGGCAGGCGTGGCGGCCTCCTACGGACGTGCGGGCGACGAAATGACCTTTTACGAGATCAGCCCCACGGTGATCGACGTGCAGGACAAGGAGTTCACCTTCTTGAAAGACACGCCGGCGAAGACCAAGGTCGTGCTCGGCGATGGACGCTCGAGCTTGGAACGCGAGCAGAACGTGCGCTACGATCTGCTAGGCATCGACGCCTTTTCCGGCGACGCGATTCCGATGCACCTGATCACTCGCGAAGCCATGGAGCTATACACCAAGCACCTGGCCGACGACGGGGTGCTGGTGTTTCAAGTGACCAATCGCTACGTCGACCTGCCGCCGGTGATCAAGCGGCTCGCCAGCGAGCAGGGGATGCAGGCGGTGCTGATGGTCGACGACCCCGAAGTAACGCCCAACTCCGATGCCTGGCGGCAGCACTCGGAGCAAGTGCTGGTGACCAAGAATCAGGCGTTTCTCGAGCACCCGCTGATCAAGGAGATCTCTCAAGAGATCGAAGATCGGCCCGCTCTGCCCACGTTCACCGACTCGCACCACAACATGTTCCGGATTCTCAAGTGATCCGGCGCGCGGGCAGCTAAGGCGACCTGGCCCGACCGAAGTATTTCTTTACGGCCGCGCCTCCCTCGTGCGTAAAGGCGCGGAGCGGTCGAACGGCCGCGTACAAAGGCCAGAGCGGCCGCGGCAGGGGACAAAATTGCCAGTCGTGAGGGCCGGGCTTAGCCCAGAAATCGACGAGCATCCGAGCGCGGTCGGCGTGGGCGTCGAAAGCTTGAAAGTACAAGCTCCGCCAAGGGAACGGCGCAGCAGGCTCCTCGGTGGAGGCTGGTTGGCGCCAGCGCTTTCCGACCTCGGTGGCTAGCCGTTGAGCGCCGGCGTCGGCCCGAACGTCGGCGGCAACCGCTGCCGGAAAATCCAACTGTAGCCACGTGGCGCACACTTGCAGCGTCGTGTGCCACATGCGACGCATGCTCCATTCACGACTGCGTCGAGATAGCGCATCCCAGTCAACGTCCCCCGGACGCAGCAACTGAGCGATGTCGACCAGCCACCTTGCGGCCGCCCACTCATGTTTGGCGGCGTGCATGACCAGGAACATCAGATTGTCTGCAAACTCGAGCGTGCGAAACGGTTGCCCGTCGAGTTCCCCGAATCGTGAACGCTCCCAGATTTGGGCGTCGTTGGGGGCGATGCGATAGCCCGGGAGATGCAGGCGCCAGTGGAGATCGAGACCGGTCTGCGTCGTCTCGCTCCAAAACTGTTGTTCGTATTCGATGCGGATCTGCTCCGGCAGCCAGCCGGCGACCGGATCGTCGTTGGGTTCAAAGCCCAACTCGTAGACCTGGGTGATGGCGCGCTCGACATCTTCCGGACGGACTAACAAATCGAGGTCGCAGGAGGGCCGAAACTCGAGGCTTCCCCAAACCGTGCGAGCCAAGACCAGCCCTTTGAGGGGAATGACCGGAATCTGTGCCGCCTCGAGTCGCTCCGTGAGCCGGATTAGTTGTCTCCAGAGATGGTTGTTCTGGATCGCCGTGCCGATCGACAGGGCGCGCAGTTCCTCCAGCGTTGCTGGGGGGCAGGTCGTCTGGCTGTGCTGCCGCAGCCGGCGATAGACAAGCGGCACGAGCCCATGCCAGGCGGCCTCCTGCAAGAGTCGCTGCCAATCGATTTGCGGGGCCAAGTCCGCGAACCGCTGTTCACCGGCTTGATCCCAGCTACTGCGCGCGCACAGCAACGCGAACTCGAGCTCGGGAGGCTTGGGAAGCGATTGAGGGCTCACGGGGTGCGCAGCCCTTCTTCTTGAGTTTGGGTGCGCCAAGACTCCGCGTACAAGCCGCCTGCCTGCAGCAGTTCTTCGTGGGTGCCCGACTCGACGATCCGCCCTTGATCGACGACGTGGATCAAGTCGGCGTGGCGAGCGATAGGAAACCGGTGGGTGATCAAGACCGCGGTGCGGCCGGCGGCCAACTCGCGAAAACGGCCGACCCATTCGGCCTCGGCCCAAGGGTCCATGGCGCTAGTGGGCTCGTCCAGAATCAGCAGGGGAGACTTGCGCAGATAGGCTCGGGCCAGCGCAATACGCTGCCATTGTCCTTCGCTCAACTCCGTGCCGTTCACAAACCACTTGCCCAGAAACTGCTCGTATCCGCCGGGGAGTTCCGCGACGATACCCTCGGCGCCGGCCGCTGCTACGGCCGCGGCGACCTCGCCTGCCGCCGGTCTGCCTTGCCAACTTCCGTAGCCAATGTTCTCGGTCACCGTCGCTTGGTAGTGCACCGGCTGCTGGAACAGCACGGTGGTCCGCCGGCGCACTTCGGCGAAGGGAACGTCGCGCAGATCGACGCCGTCGAAGGTGATGCGGCCCTGGTCTGGGTCATAGAAGCGGCAGAGCAGCTTGACGATCGAGCTCTTGCCCGAACCGTTAGGCCCGACCAAGGCAACGCTGCGGCCGGCCGGAATCTCGAGGCTCAAGCCGCACAGCGCCCGCCGTTCGCTGCCGGGATAGCGGAACGCAACGTCTTCGAAACGAATGCCCTTTTGCAGCGCTTCCGGGGGCGCAGCGGAGGCCGGTGCTGGCGATGACTCGTCGGGCAGGCTTAGGAACTCATGCAGGCTGCTCAGAAACAGGCTGTTGTAGTAGAGCTGGCCGACTTGTTGCAGCAGCGCGTGCATCATCCGCTGCCCATAAATGAACGCTTGGTAGAAAAAGGCCAGATCGCCCAGGCTTGCCTGACCGCGCGCTGCACGGACGAGAATCCAAGCGAACGCGCCGCCGCCGGCCACCAGCCCGATTGCCGAGGCTCCCAGATCGGCCGCGCTTCGCCGGCGCGCGAGCGCATGCGATTCGCGATAGAGCTTGCGCTGCGTTTCCGTGTACAGCCGCTGGAAATGTCCGCTCAGATCGAAGAGCCGTAACTCCGCGGCCGTCTCGGGCGCGGTTAATACCCAGTCGTAGTAACGGGCACGGCGTTGATCCGGCGTGCTGCGCTCCCGCAGCAGGTGCTGCTGCACGGCATGGCGCAAAACGACCCAGAAGGCCGGCGCGGTGCTGAGCACGAGCGCCAGCGGCAGCCAGACCGTGTACGTCAGCAACAGCCCCACCATGGCCGCGAGTGTGATGCTGTGTTGCAGCAAGCTCCCCAGGCTCTCGAGCAACATCGCCGGGCGGTAGAGCGCTTCCGATTGAGCGCGATGCAAATGATCGAAGAATTCCGGCAGCTCGTAGAACGACAGGCCGACGCGCGCCGACTTGGTATGTACCTGGGAGCTGATGTACTCGTGCAGTAAATCGGCCTGCACCGTTTGCACGTAGTTGGCCAAGATGCGCAGCGCCTCGGTCAGCAACATGACGGCCGCGATCGTGGTTACCGGGCCGGCCAGTATCTGCCAGTTCCAGTCGTGTGCGGCCAAGCGATCGACCAAGACCTTGGTCGCGTAAACCAGCGCGATCGGCAGCAGTCCTTGCAAGACGACCAAGACGGTCCAGACGACAAACCAGCGCCGCGCCGCATGCCACACCATGCCCAGTGCGGTCGGCAGCAGCTTGAGCTGCGCTGCAAACGTGCGAGTCTTGCGCTGCAGAACTTCAGCGGATGAGCGAGGAGCGTCGGTCACGGCAGCGCTTCCACGTCAGCCAAGACAGCGTCCAATACGCTCGGGAGGGCGGCGTAACTGCGTGGATAGCGAATTCTGCGGAGCGCCGCCGTGCGCAGTAGATCGCCGAATTGAGCCGTCCGCACAGCCTGCGTTTGGAAGTCGAGCGCGGCGACGGCTGGAGAGTTTTCGAGCAACTGAAAGAACCCCGCCTGGCCCCGCACGTCCGTGATTTCCACTTCCTGACAATCCGCGGCCGCTTCGACCAAGTAGATGGCCGCGAGCGGCAACGGTTCTGTTGCAATGGGCGCCCAACGCTGCACTAGGCCGCGGCGTTTGGGCCACGAGGGATGCAATTCGTCGTGCGTGCCTGCCGGCAGCAGGCGTTCGGCAGAATCGCTCCACAGGCGGATTTGCGGATATCCCGGATAAACTTGGCAGCCCTCGGCCGAGGGGCGTAGCACCAGAACATCGTCGGTCACGAAGGGGTGGCCGCGCAGCGTCATTCCCGTGGTGAGCGACGACTTGCCGCCGCCTGCGAACGTGGAGAAGGCAACCGCCCGGCCGCGATATTCGACGGCCGAGGCGTGTAGAAAAGGGACGCCCTGCAGTTCCAGGGCAAAGGGGAGAGCGCAATCGAGAAAGACGAGCTCTCCCAGGATCGCTTCGTCGGGATCGACCAGGTAGCCGGTGAAGTCGCCGCCTTCGCAGGTGAACTCGGCCAACTCAGGCAGCCGCATGCTCCAGCCGCGCTCGTTGCGGCCAATCTCTACCCCCTGATCAGGAGTTGGAGGGCTCACACGATGTGCCCGCTCCCAATCCTCGGTCGACCAGGTGGGAGTGGACTGAAACGAAAGACGCCATGACGCCGGTTCTCGTCCCGGCGACAGGCAGCACAGAAAGGGCCGGTCGCTCGAAAACGTCTGCCCGTAGACGTGATAGTCGTAGGACGCGCCGTGCGACATCCGGTTCCTCTCAGCCTGCCTCTGAGCGCGAATTGTGCCGCTGGGGCCAAGAATCCGCGCACGTATGTTGCCACCCCTGCCGAGGCACGGTGTGGCCGCCGCGCCCCGACTCTTCATCTTGGGCAAGCGGAGCGCGTGAGTTCAAGTTGCGGTGGGCGTTGCCCGCCGGCACAACCGGTATCAACGAAAAAGGCAGCCTTGGGAAGAATCCCAAAGGCTGCCTGAATATTCGACGGCCCGCGTGGTACGGCGAGACGCTGGCTTGGCTTACGGACCCTTGGGGCCGCCCTTGCCCTTGCCCTTGCCGCTGGGTTGCAGCGTCAGCTTCCGCATTTGGCCGTACTCGACCATTTGGGGCTTGGCATAGGCTTGCTTGTTCTTGATTTGGCTGGCGTCGCGATTCGACATTTCGGTCGTCCTCAGAGCTGAAACGAAGGAGTTGTACCTAGCTCGCTAATCCCCGGATTGATCCCGGCGGTCGCATCAACGGGTGGTGGTGGCACCCCTCGGTCAAGCGTCCCGAACCAAGGGATAACCGAAACACCCCAGGGGGGCATTCGATCGCTTATTCTGATCGCTCCGATTGTTCTCGTCAACGCTTTTGGGGGGCTTTCCCTGGCCCCAGACGAACTAGAGGTGTATCCCCTAACCCCCCAACGGCTTAAGAGGATGGGGTGATTCGCTCAAAGGGGGTGTAGGCCGCCCCCCCGTCGCTTTGGCCAAACGCCTCCCCTGCGCATTCCACCCACGCGTGGGCGGCGAATTGCTCGTCGGCCTTGCGAACCCCGATGCGAAGCTCCGCAGGCAGTCCGTGTCGCCGCAGTAAATAGTTAAGCGCCAGGGATCGCGTGAGGCAGGTCGGACGCAGCGGCATGAGCGCACAGGCGGCGGCAACCATCTGAGCGGTGTCGCGGGCTTGCGCATTTGTGGCTTTCTGGCCGGGTGGCCGTACGAGCCAGCCGTGACATCGACGGTACCCGAAGAGCCTCAGCCCGAGGGAAATGCCCGGTAAAAGCAGCAGCGAACGCAAAAAGTCGCCGCGCTCTCCGGCCGTCAGAGCGGTGAATCGCTTAAGCTTCCGCAGCATTGACGACCAGTCCATGCTGTCGGAGTTTGTCGGAAAGCTCGAGAAAGTCAGCGGTAAGCTGCTCAGGCGACACGTCGTATTGCTCGTGCAACCCTTCCAGGGCCTCCCCGAGCGTCGGCCCCGAGGTGAGCGCCTCGAAGAATGCTTTGCCCTGCTCGTCGAGTCCGAAGTAGTAGCCGGTGTTGACGTTGAGCAGCACCAGTTCGCCCCCCAGCGACTGCACGCACACGTACTCCGGCACACAAAACCGCGCGTTCGCCAAGGCCGCGTCGATGCTCACCAAGAGAACTCTCCGAAAGAACGCCGCGCCGCGATTGAGTTTGCCGGCGCAACCTCTTTTTAGGGTAAGCAGGAGCCGGGGGTTGTCAATCACGCCCTCGGCCTGCGTATCGGCGACCAAGTTCGCTTGAACCGGAAGTCGCTAGTGCTTGAGCACCAGCACGGGGCAGTGGGCAAGTCGCACGACCCGCTCCGCCACCGAGCCGATCAAGAGCCGTGTAAGCCCGGTACGGCCGTGAGAGGAAACCACCACGAGGTCGGCCTTGATCCGTTCGGCGTAGGCGGCGATCTCGTGCCCAGGATCGCCGAGCTCGATCTGGATCTGGAGACCTTGATACTTAGGGTCCTTGAGACGCTCCTCGAGCGCCATCCGTGCGTGACGGCGACGGCTCTCGTCGTCGATCGAGGTCCACACGACCCCGGGATCGGCCGGGATGACCGCCGGCAACACATGGATCAGATGCAAGTCCGCTGGTGAGGCGACCAAATGCAACGCTTGGTCGATCGCCAGGAACGACTGCTCCGAAAAATCGACGGGCGCCACGACACTGCGTTTGGGCAACCAAGCCATGACGAAGTTTCCACGGAGGGTGAGTTATGGTCGGATCTGGGCCAACTGCCGAACGTTCGTTGGGAGCGACAGCGACGCCATTTTGACGTTGCGCACATGCTTGTGGCAATTCACGCAGCGCATCGACATTTCCAAATAAACCAAGATGGCCGAATCCAGATTCTTCTCGCGGCCGGCCTTCGTCAATCGATCCGCGGCGTCACGAAACTCGAGGCTGTGCCGCAGGTAGTCAGGCGTTTGCAGCACCTGCCACTGCTCGTCGTTGGTGAGCAGGCTGATCTGTTGAGACTCGCGCGCTACGGTTTCGAAGTCCTCGACGGCGAGCGCCCCCAGCAGCTTTTCGGCATGCGTCAATTTGAGCCGCATGAACGGGCCCACGCGGTTCGGCTGCTGGCTCGAAACTACTCCCGCCGCCAAACCCACGAGCGCCAAGAGGGCCGCGCCGCCAAGCATTACTCGCCGATTCATCGCTTGTCCGCTTTCGTTAGTCAGAGTTCGCTGGACGCCTGATCCAGCGGAACTCCCGCGGATCTCTTACAGACTCCAGCCCTCGCGATACTCACGCCGCAGAAACTTTGCGGCCCCAGGCACGTTCGACACTGCCAACTTCTCCGCGTCCCACTCGAGCAGCTTGCCGCCGGCCAGGTACGACACATTGCCGAGCAGCACTGCTTCCGTCAGGCCGCCTGAGTAGTCGAAGTTGCAGGTCGTCGGGCTCCCCGTCTTGCAGGCCTTGATCCACTCGGCGTGATGCCCGATCGAATTCGGAATCGTTTGCGGCGGCGTCACCACGTCTTTGCCGTTTTGCAGGAAGACCTGATGCGAGCCGTAGTCCGATAACACGCGTCCTTCCTCGCCTTCGAACAGCACGGCCGAGCCTTTGCCATAGGCCTCGGCGCCTTCGGGCCGCCAGCGGCCGTGATACCAAGTGAGATGCACCGGCGGCCGATCGCCGAGGGCAGCAAACTGGTAGTCGACCTGCATGTTGTCTGGCACATCGTTGTCGCCCGCATACGTCTTCTCGCCGCGGGCGACCACGGTCGTAGGACTTTGCAACTCGAGGGCCCAAAACGGCAAATCCATATAATGGCAACCGAAGTCGCCGAGCACTCCGTTGCCGAAGTCGTACCAGTAGCGCCAGTTGAAGTGAAAATGGCTCTCGTCGAAGGGCCGCAGCGGCGCGGGACCGGTCCACAGATCGTAGTCAACGTACGCCGGCGGCGTGCTCTGCCGCACACGCTTGCCCGGTTTTGTCCCACCGTTGAGCCACACGTGCACACGTTGCACCTTGCCGATTGTGCCGGAGCGAATCAGCTCGACCACGCGGCGGTAGTTGTTCTCGGCATGGATCTGCGTGCCCATCTGCGTGGCCTTGCCTGAGTGCTTGGCGGCCTCGCGGATTTGGCGCACTTCATACACGTCGTGAGCCAGCGGCTTTTCGCAATAGACGTGCAACCCTTGGCGCAGTGCCCTCACCGCCGGGATCGCATGGCTATGGTCCGGGGTGGCGATGACCACACCGTCGAGCTTCTGCTGGTCGAGAAGTTGGCGGTAGTCTTTGAACGTGCGGGCCTTGGGGAACCGCTCGGCGGCCTTGGCCAGCCGCTGCTCGTCAATGTCGCAGAGGGCGACGATGTTCTCGCTGGTCACGTTGTCGGTGTTGTATTCCCCCTGGCCGGCAACGCCGATGATCGCCAGGTCGAGCTTCTCGTTCGGCGAAGTCGACTCGGCGGCCGGCAGCCAGCGCGGAGTGGCGACCAGCGATGGCACGGCGGCGAGCGCAGCCGCGCGCTCGAGAAATTGACGGCGGGAGAGCGACATCTGGGAAAGCTCCGAGGCGGGAAGGTGCGGGGGGCTGGCCGCATCGTAGCTGCGGTTGCGCAGCTGAGCAACGAACTCGCGGCCTAGCAGAGTTAGGGTGCCGATGAAACGGAGCTTTTCGCCGCAACCTCGCTTGCGCGCCTTGCTTCGCCGGCGTGGTCGGTGCCGCGCGAAGCGACGATCAACTCCGTGCAAAAGAGGATCGCGGCCAATGTCCACAGCAGCACTTTGAGTTTGCGGCTCATTCCGTCATCGTATCAGCCGTCGCCGTGCGACACGGTGCTGAGTATGGGTTCCTTGACCACCCGTGGCCCCCCTGGTAGATTCGGCCGTTTGGCCTTTGCCAACTAGCCACCGCTGCGCGCGGTGGATGCGATACAAACTGTTCGAAGACAACGAGTTACGAGGACCCACCGCCCATGGCCGATGCCGAGAAGTATGTTCATTCCTTTGGTCCCTCTGGCACCGACGGTTCTGCCAAGATGCGGGACTTGCTCGGCGGCAAGGGCGCCAACCTGGCAGAAATGACGCTGCTCGACCTGCCTGTGCCCGCCGGCTTCACCATCGGCACGCACGTCTGCAACTACTTCTACGCCCACGACAAGCAGTACCCGCCCGAACTCAAGGGGCAGGTCGAGGCCGCCATGGCCAAGGTCGAGAAGGAGATGGGCGCCAAGTTCGGCTGCACGAAGAATCCGCTGCTCGTCTCCTGCCGCTCGGGCGCCCGCGACTCGATGCCTGGCATGATGGATACGGTGCTCAACATCGGCCTCAACGATGAGACGGTGAAGGCCTTGGCCGAGCAGTCGGGCAACGAGCGTTTCGCCTGGGACAGCTACCGCCGGTTCGTGCAGATGTACGGCGACGTGGTTCTCGACCTCAAGCCGAAGGACAAGACCGAGCACGACCCGTTCGAGGAAGCCCTCGACAACAAGAAGAAGGCCGCCAAGGTCGAGTTCGACAGTGATCTCACCCCGGCCCAGCTCAAGGAGCTGGTGGCCGAGTTCAAGCAGCTCATCAAGACCCGCACCGGTCACGACTTCCCCAGTGACCCGGTGACGCAGGTTTGGGGCGCCATCGGCGCGGTGTTCCGTAGCTGGATGAACGACCGGGCGATCGTGTATCGCCGCACCTACGGCATTCCCCACGAGTGGGGCACGGCCGTCAACGTGCAGGCCATGGTGTTCGGCAACCTGGGCGACGACTGCGCCACCGGCGTGGCCCTCACCCGCGACGGCGCGCTCGGCAACCCCGGCATCAACGGCGACTTCCTCGTCAATGCCCAGGGCGAAGACGTGGTGGCGGGCATTCGCACTCCCTTGCGCATCGAGGAGACGATGCCCAAGATCATGCCCAAGCCCTTCGAACAGTTGGAACAGATCGGCATCAAGCTGGAGAAGCACTACCGTGACGTGCAAGACATCGAGTTCACAGTGCAAAAGGGCAAGGTCTGGATGCTCCAAACCCGCAACGCGAAGCGTACCGGCTTTGCGGCGGTGCGGATCGCGGTCGATCTCGTCAACGAAGGCCTGATCTCGAAAGAAGACGCGCTCTCCGCCAAGCGGATTCCGGCCGACGACCTGAACCAACTCCTGCAGCCGATCTACGATCCGGCCGCCAAGCGCAAGGCCCAAGAAGCCGGCCAGTACCTGGCCAAGGGCATCAACGCCGGCCCGGGCGCGGCCGCCGGCAAGATCTGCTTCCACGCCGCCGACGCCGAGGCGCTGTGGGCCAAGGACCCCAACGTCCAGCTCATCCTCGTCCGTCGTGAAACCAGCCCCGAAGATCTCCGCGGCATGAAGATCGCTAAGGGCATTCTCACCGCCTTCGGCGGCGCGAGCTCCCACGCGGCGCTCGTCAGCCGGCAGATGGGCAAGGCCTGTATCGTCGGCTGCGGCGATCTGGAGATCGACTATCACAAGGGCACCGTCACCGTCGGCGACAAGGTGCTCAAGGAAGGCGATCCGATCTCGATCGACGGCTTCACCGGCGAGGTCTTCTCGGGCCTGGTGGAAACCCGCCCCAGCGAGATCATTCAGGTGCTCATCAGCAAGACCATGAAGGCGGCCGACTCCGGCACCTATGGCCGCTACGAGCAACTCATGAAGTGGGTGGATGAAGCCCGCAAGCTGAACGTGCGGACCAACGCCGACGAGCCGAAGCAGGCCCTCGAGGCGATCGCCTTCGGCGCCGAAGGCATTGGCCTCTGCCGCACCGAGCACATGTTCTTCGACCACATCGACGACTTCCGCGAGATGATTCTCGCGACCGAAGTCGCCGATCGCGAGAAGGCCCTTGGCAAGCTGCTGCCGTTCCAGCGCGACGACTTCGCCGGCCTGTTCAAGGCCATGGCCGGCCGTCCGGTGACGATTCGTCTGCTGGACCCGCCGCTCCACGAATTCCTGCCCCACTCGGCCCCCGAGCAAGAAGCGCTCGGCAAGAAGCTGGGCATCACCGGCGAGGCGATTGCCCGCCGCGTGCAAGAGCTGCACGAGTTCAACCCCATGCTCGGCCACCGCGGCTGCCGCTTGGGCATCGTCTATCCCGAAATCACGCGCATGCAGGCCCGGGCCATCTTCGAGGCCGCTTGCGATGTGAAGAAGTCGGGCGTCGATGTGAAGCCGGAAGTGATGGTTCCCTTGGTTGGCTTCAAGCCGGAACTCGTCGACCAGGAGAAGCTGATCCGCGAGACGGCCGAGAAGGTCTTCAAGGAGAAGGGCGTGAAGGTCGACTACATGGTCGGCACGATGATCGAACTGCCGCGGGCCGCGGTGTGTGCGGATCAGATCGCCGAGAGCGCCGAGTTCTTCAGCTTCGGCACGAACGACCTGACGCAGACGACGCTCGGCATGAGCCGCGACGACTACGCGGGCTACATCAACTTCTACCGCGAGCACGACATCGTGCCGAACGATCCGTTCCAAACGATCGACCAGGACGGCGTCGGCCAGCTCATGAAGGTGGCCGTGGAGAAGGGCCGCAAGACCCGCAAGGGCTTGAAGCTGGGCATCTGCGGCGAGCACGGCGGCGATCCGGCCAGCGTGATCTTCTGCCACACGATCGGCCTCGACTACGTAAGCTGCTCGCCGTTCCGCGTGCCGATTGCGCGGCTGGCGGCGGCCCAAGCGGCTGTGGCCGATAAGAAGAAGTAACCTGTAGGGTGCGTCAAGCAAAACGCGGACGCACCAACTGAATAGCTTGATTTGCCCAAGTCCCTGTCCGCGGAACACCGCGGGCAGGGACTTTTTATGCGCTCACACATTCGGGACCTGCAGCCTTCACCACGCCTACGGCGCAGATCCCCCTGGCGACTCGCCAGGGGCTAATGGAAGCGTGAGCGCTGCGACCCGCTTGTGCGGCGCTCGCGATCGCGCGAAGATAGTGGCGATCCACCACTCGCCCTTCACCCGCGGTGTCCTTGTCATGAGTCGACTGTTTCGCCTCGTCGTTTGCTCGCTTTCGCTCATGCTGGCTGCCTCTTCGCTGACGAACGCCGCAGCGGCCGCCGAGGCCGGCAAGTACCGCGTTTACTTCGGCACCTACACCGGCGACAAGAGCCGCGGCATCTACACCGCAGACCTCGACCTATCCAGCGGCAAACTGACTGAGCCGCGCCTGGCGGCCGAAGCGGTGAGCCCGTCGTTTTTGGCAATTCACCCGAGCGGCCACTGGCTGTATGCCGTGAGCGAGATCGACGATCTCAATGGCCGCAAAACGGGCGGCGTGAGCGCTTTTGCCATCGAGGCCGATGGCGGGCTGCGGCTTCTGAACCAGCAGCCCTCTGAAGGCCGCGGACCGTGCCATGTGACGGTTGATCCCTCGGGCAAGTTCGCGCTGGTGGCCAACTATGGCTCCGGCAGCGCAGCGGCTTTGCCGATCGCCGCCGACGGCCGGTTGGGCGCAGCAAGCTCGGTGGTGCAGCACGAAGGGAAGAGCGTGAACCCGCAGCGGCAGGAAGGACCGCACGCCCACTCGATCAACCTCGACGCATCGGGCCGCTATGCCTTCGTCGCCGATCTGGGGCTCGATCAGGTGAAGATCTATCGCTTCGATCCAGCCACAGGCAAGCTCTCCCCCTCCGACCCGGCCTTCGTCACTCTGCTGCCCGGTGCAGGCCCTCGGCACTTCGCCTTCCATCCGCAGGGGGACCGGGCCTATGTGAACAACGAGATGACCTCGACGATCACCGCCCTGCGCTACGCCCCCGAGGCAGGCGCTCTGCAAGAGACGCAAACGTTGAGCACCCTGCCGGCGGGCGCTGAGCAGCCGAACAACTCGACCGCCGAGGTGCAGGTGCATCCCAGCGGCCGCTTCGTGTACGTGTCGAATCGGGGGCACGACAGCATCGCCGGCTATGAGATCGAGTCGGGGTCGGGCAACCTTACGTCGCTTGGCAACACCCCGACAGGCGGCCACACGCCGCGCAACTTCGGCATCGACCCGACCGGGCAGTATTTGCTGGCGGCCAACCAGGGGACCGACAACGTGGTGGTCTTCAAGATCGACGCCGAAACGGGCAAGCTGACGCCCACAGGGCAGGAGATCAAGGTCGGCTCGCCGGTCTGCGTGAAGTTCCTGAAGCTGAACTGAGTTTGGCTCAGATAAGTGGCGCAGGCCTCCAGCCTGTGGTGCCCCTGGGGCTAAGGGATTGGCAGCCCCAACAGGCTGGAAGCCTGTTCCACGACGGACTTCTCAAGTTACACCGAGTTCCTCGTGGCACAGGCTTCCAGCCTGTGTGCCCGACAACCTCGTCCTCTTACAGCCCGCGAAAACTCGACGGCCCGCCCGCGCGCGGCTAAGGTGGACGGCCTGCCTTTCCACCTGCACCCCTCGTCCGGCGCCATGCCTTTTCGCGAACTGATCGTTCTGCTTCCCTGCCACGGACTGGACGATTTTCCCCTGTATCTTGAAGGGCCGGCCGCCGACAACCTGCTCGCGGCCTGGACCGCGCTTTGGCATCCGGCGCTGATCCATAGCGCCGGCCACATGCCGACCTGGCTGCGGGCTGACGACCCGCCCCCCGGCGGCGAGTCGCGGCTGATCATCGTGCCCGAGGTGAGCCGGCCGCTCTTGGCCGAGGGGTGGATCGAGCAGGCCCAGGCAAGCGGAGCAGTCGTGCTGTGGTCGGCGCAGAAGCGCGGGGAGTATGTGTCGGCGGCGCTCGCCCTCTTCCCTGATGATGCGCTGCGCGGCGGCACGTTCGCCCAGTCCTTGGCCGAAGAGTTCCATGCGCTCGGCTACGCCTACCTGATGATCGAGCTGCTCGCGCGGCAGATGCGGTATCTCACGACCGTCGACCTGGTGCAGTTTGAGAATCAGACGACCGCCGCGGCCGCCGCCGCTCTGCGTGAAGACGAAGCTGCGGCCCGCGACCACTTGGGCAAGGCTTTCGATGTGCTGGCCGAAGCCCGCGACCGTTTCTACCCCACCACGGCGTGGCTGATCGACCTGACGCTCGTAGCGCCGACGACGGTCGGCGCGAATCTGCGCCACGAGCTCGAAGGCCCCAGCGCGAAGAATGTGCTGATCTCGGCCAGCACACTCGAGGAAATGGAACGCCGCGCGCCCGACACGGTGGCCGCGCTCAAGCTTGCCTTGGCCGAAGAACGGGCGACGCTCGTCGGCGGTTGCGGTGAGGAGTCGGAATGGCCGCTCCTGCTGGCCGAGCAAATCGCTCGTCGGCTTACTGGTGCCCTGCGTGAGTACGAGCGAATCCTGGGCAAGCCGCCGAAGGTGTTTGGGCGCCGCCGCGCCGGCCTTAGCGCCGTGCTGCCTGGCTTGCTCTACAAGTTCGGCTTCCAAGGCGCCTTGCATGTGTCGTTCGACGACGGCCGCTTCCCGCGGCTGACGCAGGCACGGGGGCGGTGGGAAGGAACCGACGCCACGGCGGTCGACGCTCTTTTTCGCGCGCCGCTCGATGCAGGACGGGCCGACACCTTTCTCGCGTATCCGCGCCACATGGGCGGCGCGATGGACCACGACTACCTGGCCACGCTCTGCTTGGCGCACTGGCCAGGCCAGGGCCGCCCCTGGCTGGATGACCTCCGCCGCGCAGCGACTTTCGGACCACTGCTCGGCAAGTTCGCGCTGCTCAAAGACTATTTGGCCGCGATCGACACCTACGGCCACCTCGCCCGTCACGAGGCCGACGCTTATGGCGCGCCGTACCTGCTGCAAGACGTGGCCGCGGGGCAGGCCGACCCCATTTCGCGCCACGTCCGCCGCGATCAGCTCGCGCGGCAGGCACTGACGCTCGAGACGGCCGCGATCTTGCTCGATGTGCTCCGCGCGCGGACCTCGGCCGCGACTGACGCCGCCCGCAGCGCTGCGGAGCAGTGGTGGCTGGCCGAGGATGTATCGGCCGAGGATCTGCGCAACAAGACAAGCGAACAGCGGGCGATGCTCGAAGCCATCGGCACGGAGTTCGTCGCCGCCTTGGGACCACCGGCGGAAGGCGCCGCCACGCTGACGATCAACCCTGCGGGCTGCGCTAACCGAGGAGCACCGGCCCTGGGCTTTGGTGTGCATCGCGAATCTGCCGTGGCGACCCAGGCGGCGATTGGCCGCGAGCTGCGGCTCGTCAACGAGCGTCTCGAGGTCAACATCCATCCGCAAACGGGCGGCATCGGCGCGATCCGTCGCGTCGGCCAGCGTAGCAATCGCCTGTCGCAGCAGGTCGCCTTGCGCTGCGCGGATTGGGAACGGATGGCTACGGAGACGAACGAAGCCCGCGCGCCCTATTCGACCATGGTGGCCGAGCAGATCGAACAGATTGAGTCGACGCCAGACGCAGCCGAGTTTCGCAGCCGAGGCGTGCTGCTCGATCCCGACGAACAGGTGATCGCCAAGTTCCAGCAGACGACGCGGCTCGTCCGCGGCGCCGACCAGGTCGACGTTCGGCTGACGCTCGAGCCAGAGCAGATGCCGGCAGGCAACCCTTGGCAGAACTACTACTGCGCTCGCTTTGCCTGGGCCGACGCGGCGGGCGATCTGCGGCGAAGCGTCGGCGGGTCGAGCCACACAACGGACCTCGATCGCTTCGAGGCTCCGCACTTCGTTGAGTTGCTCGGCGAAAGCGGTTTGACGACCATTCTGCCGCGCGGGCTGCCGTACCATCGTCGAGATGGACTTCGCCGGCTCGACACGCTGCTTGTTGTGCCTGGCGAAACCGCCAGCGAGTTTCAATGGTCGATCGGCGTCGATTTGGCGAATCCGCTCGCGGCCGCGCTCGCAACCGATGCTGTCCGCATCGAGGGCCAACTTGCTGCGAGGCCGCCCGCGTGGCTGTTTCAGATCGATCAGCCCGGCGTTACGGCTACCGGCTGGGCGCCGCTCGTCGAGGAAGGAAAGCTCGTGGGCTTCCGAGTTCACTTGCAAGAAACGCTCGGGCAGATGGACACGGCGCGGTTGCGATCGTTTCGTAAGCTTGCCCGCGCCCGTATGGCCGACGGCCTAGGGGCGAACCTCATGAATCTGCGCATCGAGGAAGGCGAAGCCGTGGTCATGGAATACGCCGCGCACGAATGGTTCATCGTGGAGGCTTGGTGGTCATGACGACAGGCCCGGAATCGCCGCCGACGCTCACGCAGCGAGTGCGCGAGATGCTCGCCCCGCTGCACGACGCCATCGAGAACACGGCGCTTGCGCGGCGCATGGCCACGGGACAAGTTGGCCGCGAAGAGTTCGTTCGGCTCTTGCAACAACTACACGCGTTGCACGCATCGCTCGAGTCAACGATCGCCCAGACGCCCGCGGTGGCTGACTATTTGACGCCCACGGCCCAGCGAACGACCGCGCTAGCTGCCGATTTGGCGTACTGGCAAGCCGGGCCAGGGGAATTGCTGCCGCGCACGTTGCGATTGAGCAGCGTATTTGGGCAAATGGCAGGCGAGCGGCCAACGGCGCTGCTCGGCAGCCTCTACATCTTTGAGGGCTCGCGGATGGGCGCTAAGTTCTTGCGCCACTCCGTGGCCGCAGCACTGAACACGGCTGACGAGCCAGGAAGCGGCCTGAACTATTTCGTGATCGGGGCGGATGAACAGCCACGCAACTGGGGGCAGTTCAAACGCAGTCTCGATGCGGCACCGTGGACAGCACCCGAACAACGCAATCTGCTAGCGGGCGCTCGATTTACGATGCGGGGGCTGCTAGCGATCTACCGCGAACTCGGCGGAGAGCCGGGTTAGTGGGCGGGGCAAGGGCGAAACTCAACGCCCAATTCTTCCACATGCACCGTGGGGACAGCCCAATCGGCGGGGCGGAGGAGCAGCCGGCGCAACCGCTCGGCACGAGTCCACCCCCGTTGAATTTCACGGCACTTGCTCACGATTTCCTCGGGCGTCGGCAGGTAGTCCTGCGGTTCCCATTGATTCTTGCGAACGCCGTTCAGCCGATTTTCCGCGAGCCGCATGGCCAAATCTCCTCAGTGGGCAAGGGCTGACAATTCAACCGTGTTGGCCTCGCTGTAGAGCAGCTTCCGTGCCAAACGCTCCCGCCTAGCAGAGTCCCCGCCTGATTTACCTGCCTCCTCGCGATTGCCGTAGCAGTCGCAAAAAATCTTCCACCGCCGCGAGTAAAGCGGGCGGGTTGTGGCTATTACCTCACGGAGCATTTCCGTTATGAGCGTGCAACCAATTCCAGCACACACCGCCAGGGTGCGCGGCAGCGAGTTTTCGCCCTGCGCCGGCGCTGCGGCTGGTTCCGAAGATCGCCCCGTCGCCTACGAGCAGTTTGCGGAACTCTTCGTGGGCTTCGAGCCGCGGCTCTACGCCTTCATCCGCACGCTCGTGCCCAATCGAGCCGACGCCGAAGAGGTGCTGCAGGAGTCGGCCGCCGTACTTTGGCGTAAGTTCCCCGAGTATCGGCCTGGCAGCGACTTCGCAAGTTGGGCCTTCACGGTCGCGCGATTTCAAGTGCTGGCATTTCGCAAGCGGCGCCGGCGCAACGTGCTGAGCTTCAGCCAGGAGTTCGTAGACGACGTGGCCTGCGAGGCAGCTCAGCAAGCCGGACAGGCGGCAGTCTTGAGAGAGGTGCTCGAGTCCTGCTTGGCCAAGCTCAAGCCGCGCGATCAGGAGCTGTTTCGCCGCCGCCAGGAGCCGGGCGCCAGCGTGAAGCTGCTCGCGGGCGAGGCCGGTCGGCCGGCCAGCACGGTCTACAACTCGCTCAATCGGATTCGTCGCCTGTTGTTCGAGTGCGTGCAGAAGTCGATGGAAGGGGCCAAGCCGAATGTCTGACGCATCTGACGAACTGTTCGATCTGCTGCATGCCCTCGTCGAGGGCGAGCTTGATGAGCCGGGCTTAGCACGGCTCGAGCAGCTTGCCAGCGCAAGTCCCGCGGCGCGGCAGCAGTATGTGCGGTACATGCAGCTCGTTGCCCTGGCCGAGCGCGACTTCGACATCCCGAATTCGACACTGCCTAGCCAGACGCCGCCTGCAGGCGCAGCCCTTCCCCCGCCCACGCCGCTGCCGGCGCCCGATCCGCTCACGTGGCTGTCGCGCTGGTGGGCTTGGCCTTCCTGGGCGGTCGCCGGAGGCGCGGCTGGCGCGGTCTGCCTGTTGCTGGCGTCGGGCGCCTGGTTGTTCTATGCGGTCTCTCAGTCGACTGGGGCCGCAGACTCGTCTGCTTCCCGCGCCGTCGCCACCCTGGTCTCTGCAGGCGATTGCCAATGGGCCGGGCAGTCGAGCCCGCTTGTCGCCGGCGCGCGGTTGGCGCCGGGGGTCCTGCGGCTCAATCGCGGCTTGGCCGAGATCGTCTTCGACTGCGGCGCTCAAGTGGTGCTCGAAGGACCGGCCGAGCTCGAGCTGGTGACGCTGAAGCTCGCCCGCTTGTCGCGGGGCAAGCTCGTCGGCCGCGTGCCGTCTCCCGAGGTCGAGTTTACGGTCGATACGCCGGACGCTCAGGTCACGGACCTCGGCACGGAGTTCGGCCTCTCGGTGGCGAGCGGCCAATCGACCGAAGTACATGTGCTGGCGGGGCGGGTCGCGGTGGAAAGCAAGGACGCGTCGGCCGAGCGCGTCGAGTTGCCAGCGGGCGAAGCACGGCGTTACGGCGGTCCCAAGGTCGAGCAGGTGGCGCTGGCGGAGCGGCGATTCGTGCGCCGCATGCCGGTCTCGGGCGGCCGCTATCCGGCCAGCCTGATCGCCTATTGGAATTTCGATGAGCTTCACGAAGGATTGCGCGTGCGCGATCTAGCCGGCGGCAACCATGGCAGCCTGGAAGGCGCGGTGCGGCGCACCGTGGGGCTGGTCGGCTCGGGCGCGCTGCTCTTCAGCGACACCGAAGGCGAGCTGATGAACGTGGGGCCGGAATTCAGCTTCACCACGGGCATCACGATCGAAGCCCTGTTCGTCACGGACTGGGATGGCCGCTCCCATGGCGCTGGTCAACTGAGCAAGAACTACAACGAGATCTTCCGCAAGGAAGATGGCAACCAGCGGGTGATCTTGTCGTTTCAGCATGACGCACAAACGGCGGCGAGAACGATTCCCCCGGTGCCGCTTGGGCCCGCGCTGGCGTTTGGCCTTAGCCTCGGCGGCGAATACAGCGAGCTCGACATGCCGCTCGACGGCCGCGACGGTCGCCCCACGGTCAGCGATTTGGCCGACGGCCGCGTGCATCACGTGGCTGCCACCTACGACAGCGAGAGCGGGCGGAAACAAATCTATCTCGACGGCCAATTGTGCTTCGAGGCTCGTTTCACGCCCGGCACGCTGATCGACTCGGGAGGCAACATCAGCGCCGGGATCGGCGGAACCTATGCCCCTTGGGCGCAGCCGCCGTACTACACCACTGAGCCCTTCAGCGGGACGATCGACGAAGTGGCCGTCTATCGTGCGGCGCTCGCGCCGGCAGCGATCGCGCGCCATCACGCGCAAGCGATGTTGGGGCGTTCCTACTTCGACTCTCGTTTGCCGGCAACCTCGGGCAGCATCGCCGGGCAGCCGATCGCCCCACGGAGGGAAGCTCGACCGCTTTGAACCCATGGTCGAGCGGCCCAACCGTAGACCAAGCCCCTGATCGCGCGGAAGACCCGCGGGACCCACACCACGAGGAAGACTCCGAATGATTCGACGCCTAATGTCTTGCACCCGGTTCGCCCTTGCGGCGGGCGTGATTGGCCTGCCGCTGCATCTATCCGCCCAGGTCATCGAGACCATCGACTACAGCGACACCTTCGAAGTCGACGTTAACGGCAAACGCCCCAACGGCGCCTTCAACACGGGTTCGCCTGACTACGACATCGAAAACGCGCACGGCAACCCGAACGTCGCCTGGACGCCTGGGAGCGGCTTCAGCTTCAATAACGCCGCGAGCGCCTTCAATCCCGACATCATCGGCGCCGCGACCGTCAACGACGGCGCCGCCACGGGCTTTGCTCAATCGGGCGGCGGCGACTTCAGCATCGACTACGGGCTCCGCGACAACTACACCGTGCAGTTCGACGCCCTGTTTCCGGCCATCGATCGGCTGGACATCAGCTCGATCTCGTCGGCCGGCGCGGGCATCGGCGGCCTCACGGTGTTCATTCGCCGCGACAGCGTGGCCGGCACTCCGCATGCCGCCTTCCCTGACACCGGGTTGCCCGGCATCGGCCTGTACAACGGCACCACCGAGGTCCCGCTGCTCGACAACGAGGGCGGCCTGATCTTGGCGGGCGTAAGCGACGACAATTGGCACAACTACGCCGTCAACTTCGACCGCACCTCGGATCGGCTGAAGATCTATGTTGATCGCCAGGAACTGGCCGACATCGACCTGGCGAGCTTCTCCGCCGGCGCGTACGCCGAGTATCCCAACGCCGCGGTGGGCATTGGCGGATCAGGCGTCGATTTCGGCACGGGGCAGATCTTCTACTACGACAACTTCGTGGTTGGCGGCAGCGGTCCCAAGATCGATCCGCTGCAGCCGCTGCCCGATCCAGGCAATTTGAACGGACTGCCGGCGGGACTTGCCGCCTACTACGACTTCAACGAAGCGAGCGGGCCTGTGCCAGGCTTCAAGCTCGACTTCGCCTACGATCGCCAGGGCTCGATCGACGGCAAGTTCCAGGGCAACGCCACGCGCGGCGCGGGGTTGATCGGGCCGGGCGGCGCGATCTTCTCGGACGCCTCGAACGGCAGCGTGAGCCTGGGCACGAGCGACGCCTTTACCGTGTCCGACGGCCTGAGCGTCGAAGCGTTGATTCTGCCTGGCTGGTCGGGCGCTGAAGGGAACTATGATCAAATCTTCCGCAAGGAAGATGGCGACAGCCGCATTCTGCTGTCGTTCCAAAACGACGCGAACTTCGGCGGCGCGAATCCGCCAGTCGAAGCGGGCCCGGTGCTCTCTTTCGGCATCAACGTTGCCGGCGCGTATAGCGAACTCGACATGCCGCTCGGCATCGACCTGTCGACGCTCGACGGCGGCCTAGAGAACAGCGGCTCGGTGTACTTGACTGCTCCCGAGGGGCCGCTGGGCCCGAACGACGTCGTGCTGCAAGACGGCAAGGCGCACCATGTGGTCGCCGCGTACGATGTCGCCAGCGGCGACAAGTCGATCTTCATCGACGGCCTGAAGCGGTGGACGGTCAACTTGGGTGAAGGCTCCGCGATCGCCACTGGCGGCGCGGCCTCTGCGACGATCGGCAACAGCGGCGGCGGCGGTGAAACCTTTGTCGGCACGATCGATGAGTTCGCCTTCTGGAATCGCGCCCTCAGCGCGGAAGAGATCGAGGGGCACTACGCCAACATGCTCGTCGGCAAGAACTACTTCGGCACGGGCTTCGCGCTGCCCGGCGACGCCAATGCCGACGGCAAGGTCGATCTCAGCGATTTCGGTATCCTGAAGGAGAACTTTGGCACCGGCACGACGGCGGCCCAAGGAGATTTCAATGGGGACAGCAAGATCGACCTCACCGACTTCGGCATCCTCAAGGACAACTTTGGCAAAACGGCCGGCGCCGCCGTGCCGGAGCCGGCGACCTGGCAGTTGCTGATGCTGGCCGGCCTGTCGCTCTTGGCGGTCCGCCGCCGCGCGAAGGCCTAGGCGAGCGATTGCCGCCGCGTTCATCGACCACGTGTTTCGGCGTCGGACCGCTCCGACGCCGAAACACCGCGATGGAACGAGCATTCATCCGGAACAGATCTCGATCTCCCACACCTGGCCAGGAAAGG
>JAESFN010000726.1_pt1 | contig 23133 bp, 22 predicted proteins | sample 9269411 | NCBI WGS metagenome assembly JAESFN01 (sample SAMN14505399, study PRJNA617100) | algae metagenome | isolation source: Iphinoe sp. HA4291-MV1 and co-occurring heterotrophs from trail next to... | place: USA: Maunawili Falls, Hawaii | collected 2009-07-25
GTGATTTCGTCTTCAATCTGTACGCGAACAACCAGCGCGGGCACGCTCTCTCCTCTGCAACACCTCAATCTGCTTCCCAACTCTAGGCGGGTACGCAATGCGTTGGCAGGCGTAGAACTACGTGTCCCGGTACGGGTTTGGCGGGTTGCGGCTTAGCGGCCGATGCCCATATCGAGCGCGGCACGTACCGCGGCGGTCCGGCCCTGCACCCCGAGCTTGGCGATCAATCGCCCCACATGCCCTTCGGCGGTGCGAACGCTGATGAACAGCGCATCGGCAATCTGCCGGTCGGTCAGGCCGGTCGCGAGCAGCGTGAGCACCTCGCGCTCGCGTGGCGAGAGATTGATCTCCAAATCGTCTGTTGCCGGCTGATCCTGAACCGGGGGCGCCATCTCCAGCACCTCGGCAAGCGCCGCCGCCAGGCTCAGATCCCGCCCGAGCGCAACTTCGCGCTCGAAGCGCGGCTGTCCCAGAGCACGCCGGGCGATCACCGCGGCACGCTCATCCACTCCACGGTTGATCGGGGAGAGTGCCGGCGATCCCAACACCGCACCAAGGGTTTGCACCACCCCAATAAACCGGGCGGCGCGGACGTGCTCATCCCAGAGCGCGGCCAGTAGCGCGGAGCCGACAAAAATGTCGAGCGCCACTCGCGCATCGCCCTGATCGAGGATTAATTTCGCGCAGCGCTGGTAATAGCCGATCGACGCCACGAGATCGCCGAGATCGCGCGTCACATCGCCAAGATCGAGCAGGGTGCCGATTGCCCCGAGGGTATCTTCTCCATCCAGCCGCAGGCGCAAGGCATATTCGTGATGCCGGCGTGCTTCCGCCAGATCGCCGCGCAACTGGGCCGCGATTCCGAGATTGGCGAAGATAGTCGATTCCGCCGCGGCCGCGGTACCGGGATCGGCGATCGTGCGTGCGATCTCGAGCGCCTGATTGAGCAGGCGCTCGCCCTGGTCAAAATTCCCGAACTGCGCCGCGATCACCCCTTGCCCGACCAAATTCGAGACCATTCCCGCGCGATCGTCGAGCGCGGTGAACAGCGCCATTGATTCCGGCAGCATCCGGTTGGCGCGGGGGAAATCACCGAGCATGTAGGCGTAGCGGCTGAATTGCATCAGCGCCAGCGCACGGGCTCGCGGGGCATCAGCGGTCTCGTCCGCCAGCGCCAATTCCAGCCACTGAAACCCTTCCCGGAAGAACCCGAAGGTTTGCCAGAACCGGCCGAGCGCCGCCGCGAGCCGTAACAGCCTGGTGGCGTCGTGCTCCTGATTCAACCACTCCATCGTGGCACGAAAACTGGCATTTTCCCGCTCCAGCACGCGCAATTCCCGCTGGCTCGCCGGGCGAAAATTCGCCATCGCGCTCGATTCCGCCAGCTGCAAACACCAGGCAGCCAGCGCATCCTTCGCGGCGGCGAATTCGGATTTCCGTTGCAGCAGATCGATGGCGAAATCGCGAATCGGCTCCAGCATGGTGAAGCGCGCTTCATCTTCCAGCGGTTGCCGGCGTACCAGGCTGCTCTCCACCAGCGCCGCTATTTGGGCGATCGCCTCGCCTGGATTTGCCAGGCCCGCGTTCAATCGCCCGATCAGGAATTGTGCGGCGTCGAGACTGAATCCACCCGGGAACACGCTCAAATGCAGAAAGAGCATCTGCTGCGCGGGCTGGAGCAATTCGTAACTCCAGGCCACCGCATCGTGCAGCGTTCGCAAGCGGGTTGGTGCATCGCGTGGGCCACTGATTGGCAGCGGCAGGCGTGCTTTGATCTGCTCCAACAATCGCGTTAGCGGCAGCACGGCGATCTGAGCCGCCGAGAGCTCGATCCCCAGCGGCATGGCACCCATCCGGGCGCAAATCTCCGCCACCAGGTCGACGTTTCGCTCGTCGAGGACAAACCCGGGATCGACCGCGTGCGCGCGGGTGGCGAACAGCTCGATCGCCGCCGAGTGCGCCAATTGCTCGTACCCAACGCCGACCGGCAGTTCGAGCGGCGGCACGGGGATCGCCTGCTCCCCGGCCACACGCAACAATGCCCGGCTCGTTACCAGCAGCTTGAGGTGTGGACAGGCGGCGAGCAGTTCGGCCAGCTCGGATGCGGCTCCCAGCAGATGCTCGAAGTTGTCAATCACCAGCAAGAGATTGACATCGCTGAGCGCGGCGATCACCTGCTCGCGGGCGGCTGTCCCCGGTTCTTCCACCAACCCCATGGTGTGGGCGATCGTGTCCATCGCCAGCGGCGTACTGGGAACCGCCGCCAGTTCAACAAACAGGACACCCCCGGCAAACTCGTCCCGTACCGCCGCGGCGATTTCGATCGCGAGCCGCGTTTTCCCCATCCCTCCGGGACCGGTTAGGGTAAGCAAGCGAACATTCGCGCGCTGCAGGAGCCGGCGGGCAAGATCTATTTCGTCGTGGCGGCCGCAAAACGAGGTCAAGGGCCGAGGGAGCTGCCCTCGATCCGCCCGCCGACCGCGCCAGGTTGCCACCAGGACCGTCTCGTTCGCCGTGCTTTCGGACATTGTTCGTGTACCCGATCAGGGCTGCGCTGACGCCCAGCACCGCTCGCAACCGGCGATGGCAAAGGAACCCCGCGGTTACACGAACCGGGGAACGGCGAGGAAGATCCCTGAAAATCACAACGGAAACGATTGCGCGGCGCGGGCGAGGTTCCCCTCATCTCGCCAGAAACCAACGACCGCTAGCATAGCTGATGCGGCGATCGCAGCGAAATGAGACAAAACGATGCCCCAGGCTTCTCGCCCGGGGCAGGTCAAAATTGCTCGGATGCGGCGCTCGCAACGGCAACAGAGGCACACAGCACTCAAGCGACCGTACCGGCACGCGAAAAGTTGATGCCCTACACCTCACCCGGCACCACGTCGTCCAGGCGACGGGCAATCGGGCGGCGCATCGTCCAGGCGCGGGCGATAGCGCGTTGCTGGCGCCAGGCGTGGATGCGGGCGCGAACCCCTCGTGATTTCGCGCCACCGGGAATCGGCTCGATCACCTTTTCGAAGGGGAGCAGGTTGAGCTCTTCCGGAGCGGCGGCGACATCGAAGAGCGGCGTATATCCCGATTTGAGATAGAGATTGCGCGCTTCCGGTTGGCGGTTGCCGGTGGTGAGATAGATGCGCGTAAACCCGCGCCGCGCCACTTCTCGCTCTAATTCCTCCAACACCCTGGTTGAGAGCCCCTGCCGGCGGTAATCCGACGCCGTCCAGATGCGTTTCAACTCCACCGTGCGCTGATCGATCGGCATGAACGCGCCGCCGGCGATCGCCACGCCATCCCGCAGCAGCAACAAAAATGCGCCACCCGGCGGCACAAACAGAATCGGTGGATAGCGCTTCATTTCGATATTGACCGGGGAATCGAGGGCGTGATCGAGCCCGTAGCGCGTGGCGTATTCCCGGCTCAGATCGTCGAAAAGCGGTTTCGCGAGCGGGTCGGTGATCTCGGTGTAGAAAAAGGTATCCACTGGTCTGGCGAGTGCAATGGTTGCTTCGAGCACAACCGTCATCCTTCCGCGTTTGGGTTCCGAGTTGTAGATAACTCGCTAACTTAATTTGAAACTACACAACATCTGTATACACTTGTCAACCAGATGCGATCGCTTTGGCGCCGCCGCTGGTGTTCCCTAACCTGCTCGGCGCTCTGAAGAGAACGGGACCTGCCATGAGCGCAGTGCGGAATCGAGCCACAGTCGCGTTCATCGGTGGCGGCCCTCGCGGGGTCGGGCTCGTCGAGCGCCTGATCGCCAACATCCCCCTGCTGGCGCCGGAGACCGAGCTCACCATTCTGATCTTCGATCCCCACCCCGCCGGGCCAGGGCGAATCTGGCGATACGATCAATCGCCGTCGCTAAAAATGAACTCGCTGGCCGAGGATGTGGCGCTGTTCAACGATCCCTCCTGCGCTATCGAGGGTCCGCTCGCACCCGGCCCCACCCTCGCCGAGTGGATCAGCCAGGTGCGCGATGGTGTGATTCCGTTCACCCCACCCGATCCGCGCGTCGCCGCCGAGCTGGCGGTGATCGGCCCGCAGGGATTCGCCACGCGCCGTCTCCTGAGCTGCTACCTGCGCTGGTTTTTCGAGCACGCTGCCGGGCTGGCTCCGGAGCAGGTGACAATCCGGGAAATTCGCGCCCGGGTTGAGCGCGTGATCGATTCCGACAGCTTTCAAACCCTGGAATACCGCGATGCCGCCGGGCTGACGCAGCGGCAGGCGGTCGATTTCGTTGTCTACACCGTCGGGCACACCGATTCGCAACCGACCGCCGCCGAGCAGGCCACGCTGCGCCGATCCCGCTCGCTCGGATTGCGCTACTGGCCGGCGGACTACGCCTCCGAGGCAGATTTCGCTGCAGTTCCCGCCGGTGAGCCGTTGCTGATCCGGGGATTGGGACTCAGCTTTGTCGATATCGTTGTGCGGCTCACGCTCGATCGCGGTGGCCGCGAAATCGTCGATCCCACCGCTCCCGCCGGGCGGCGCAGCACTTACGTTGCCAGCGGCGCGGAACCGCACATCTTCGCTGGCTCCGGACGCGGCGTCCCCTATCACTCCAAAATCACCAGCCACCTGCACGGCGAAAAACCGGGGTTGGCGACCACATTTCTCACGCGCGAATGGCTTTCGGGGTTGCTCGATGAGCAGCGCGAGGTCGATTTCACCGCCCAGGTCTGGCCCACAATCGTTCGCGAGCTCGCCTACTGGCACTATCGCGAAATCTTCACCGGGCATCCAGAGCGCGTTTCCGGGTATTGGGTCGAATTCTCCGCCGAATTCCAGCAGGAGCCATTCGGCAGCGCGCGACTGACCCAGCTCATTGCCCAATCCGTGGCGCCAGAGGATCGCTTCGAGATCGATGCGCTCCAGCACCCGCTGCGCGGTCGCGATTTTGCCTCGCTCGCCGATCTGCAACGCCATCTCACTGGGTACATCCGACGCGATATCGAGCTGCGCGAAGCGGAGGAGCACAGCGAAACGCTGGCAGTGTTCTGGGCGCTGCTCGCCAGTTACATCGTGATCGGCGAAACCCTCGATCACCGGTCATGGTCGGCGCAGTCACGCAGCCGGGATATCCCCGGCTGGTGGCACCACTTTTTCAGCTACGTCGATAGCGGTCCCCCGGCGGAACGGCTGGAGCTCATCCTGGCGCTGATGCGCGCCGGATTGCTTACCTTCCTCGGCGGCGACACCGCGGTCGAGATCGATGCCGAGCGGGGCGCGTTTGTCGCCACCGGCGGCAATCACCCGGAAACCGTCACCGCACGATCGCTCATCGATGCCTTCCACCCCGAGCGCGCGATTGCCGCCAGCGCCGAACCTGTCCTGCGCGATCTCATCGAGAGCGGGCAGGGAAATGAGCTCGAGCTCGGCGAGGGGGCACAGCGCATCTCGACCCGGCGGCTCGCGGTCGATTTCGAGCGTGCGTTCGTCCTCCGCCCCGATGGTACCGCCCATACCCGCCGCTTCGCGGTCGGCGATTTCACCAGCGCGCCACCGGCGGGAGCGTTCGCCCGCCCCGGCACAAACGCCCGCATCTTCCGCGAAAACGACCGTGTCGCCCGGTACCTGCTGGAAGCGATCGCGCAGGCACACACCCTGCACCCCGATCCCACCTACGCATAAGGAGCATCCGTTGACTGCACCGTTACTGCTTGCCCTGCATCTCGATGGCGACGGCGCTCACCCCGCCGCCTGGCGGGAAGCGCTACACCCGCCGGATGCCCTACTCACCGGTCATCGTGTGGCCGAAACGATCCAGCTCGCCGAAACCGCCGGGTTCGCTATCGTCACCCTCGCCGGTGGACATCTACCACCGGGTAACGCGCCGAATGTCACCGCGCGGATCGATCCGCTGCAGCAGGCCGCCTTCGCCGGTCCGCTCACCACCCGTATTGGGCTCGTTCCCGAGGTGGAAGCCACCTTCGTTGAGCCCTTTCACACCTCCAATCAGCTGTCATCGCTCGATCACGTTTCGCGTGGGCGGGGTGGCTGGATCGTCAAAGCGAGCGGTAGCGCCGAGGACGCGGCGGTCTACGGTCGCGATCCGCTCACCGATCCAATCGCGCTCCGCCGCGAGGTGAGCGATGTCATCGAGGTCAGCCGCCGGCTCTGGGATTCCTGGGAAGACGACGCGGTGATCCGCGATACCGCCACCTGGCGCTACATCGATCGCGACAAACTCCACTACGTCGATTTCGTGGGCGAGCGCTTCAGCGTCAAAGGCCCGTCCTACGTGCCACGCCCGCCGCAGGGGCAACTGCCGATCTTCGCCGATGACGGTCTGGTCGATCCCGGCGAGGTCGATATCACGATCGTGCACGCGCCCAATCTGGCGGGGCTAATCGCGGCCGCGCAATCAGCCCGCGCGCGCGGCGCGACACGCGTTGCCGCCGATCTAGAGATCGTGCTCGATAGCCGCGGGCTCTCCGCCGCCACGCGATTGGCGCGGCTCGACGGCTGGAGCCGCTGGCACTTCACCGGCAACACCCGCATCACTGGCAGCAGCGATGACCTGATCGCGGCAGTGCGCGAGCTGGCCGGTCACGTCGATATCGTCCGCTTCATTCCCGCGGCAATCGATCTCGATCTGCCTGAACTGCGCTTCACCGTGCTGCCGGCGCTGCTCCGCTCCGGCATCGCAACCTCGCCGGTCACCGGCGCCACCCTGCGCGAAACGCTGGCGCTACAGCCAGCCACCAATCGTTACGCCATCCGCTGAGAAGAGAGAAGAAATATGACTGACCAACCACAGCGGCACATTCAATTCGGCGTCTTTTTTCAGGGAGTGAATTTCAGCACGATCTGGCACTGGCCGGAGAGCGGGTCGCAAACCGATTTCGAATCGTTTCGCCGCGTAGTTCAAACTGCCGAGCGGGGACTCTTTTCCGCCTTCTTCCTCGGCGAAGGGCTGCGCCTCAGGGAACATCTCGGCCAGATTCACGATCTCGATGTCGTCGGCCGGCACGATCCCCTCACCCTGCTCGCCGCGCTCACCGGCGTCACCAGCAAAATCGGGCTGGCGGCGACGCAATCGACCACCTTCAACGAACCGGCCGATCTCGCCTACCGCCTGGCCAGTCTCAACCTGCTGTCTGGTGGCCGTACCGCCTGGAACATGGTGACCACGCACAATGCCTGGACCGGCGAAAACTTCCGCCGCGGCGGCTATCTCGACGCCGAAGACCGCTACGACCACGCCGAATCGTTCGTGCGCGCCGTCTTCCGCATCTGGGACGCCTGGCAGGCGGGCGATATCGCCATCGACACGCATGCCTCATCCTGGTCGCACGGTGACCATGAAATTACCTACCAGGATCATCATTACGATATTTCCGTAGCTCGCACTTTGCCGCCGGTTCCTGGTGGCCGCCCGGTCACCTTCCAGGCTGGGGATTCCGCCGAGGGGCGGGAATTTGCGGTGCGCAACGCCAACGTCATTTTTTCCGCCCACCCGGAGATCAACGACGCCATCACCTTTTCTCGCGATATCCGCGAGCGTTCGCGCGCGGCTGGTCGCCCAGAACGCGATTTGAAGATTTTCCCCGGGCAGAGCTTCATCCTCGCCGATACCCTGGCCGAGGCGCGGGAGAAGGCGCGCTGGGTGCAGGAATCGCAGGTCACCCCACAAACCGCGGTGAAATACCTGGAGAATTTCTGGGGTCGCGATCTCAGCGAATACGATCCCGATGGCCCCTTCCCCGATGCCGATCCGGTGGTCAGCGTCACCGGCTCGACGCGCGGCGCAGGATTCCAGCTGGCGAAATCGCAGGAGCTGGCGCAAAAGTGGCGCGCCATCGCCGCTGAACACAATTTCACGCTGCGACAGTTCGTGATCCACCAGACCGGGCAAGGGATCGGGCGCGGCTTGATCGGCACCCCGATTTCGATCGCCGACGAGATTCAGCGCTACATCGATGAGGGCGCGGTCGACGGGTTCAACATCACCCCCTGGCTGGTGCCGAGCGGGATCGACGACATCGTCAACGATCTCGTTCCTGAGTTGCAGAACCGCGGACTCTATCCCACCGGGTACACCGGTGACACCCTGCGCGAAAACATGGGAATCCCCGCTGATTCACCAGTATTCGCACCGGTGGCGGTGTAGGAGCGCTGTGCCGATGACCACCCTGCTCCAGGTTTCCGCTCTCCCCACGTGCGAGCCGGTGCTCGCCGAAATTCGCCGCCTGATCGATACGCGTGAACCCGATCTCGCCTCGATTGGGCGCTGCCTGCGAAGTTTGGCCCGCGAGCCATTGCTGCAGGAGTTGATCGACGACCGGCGACGAGCCCCCGCCGGTGGCGATGTCGTCGAGCTCGGCCGGGTCGCACCCGAGCTACCGCTGACGCTCACGCGTTGCCCGGCGGGCAGCGAGCTTCCCGAGCGGAAAGCGCTCGTCTGGGGCGTCACCTGCGTAGCACGCGGGCGGATTCGCCTCTCTACCTGGCGGCGCACCTTCCCCGAGGGGGAGCTACGCCGGATCGAATCGCTCACCCTCAGCGCCGCCAACTTTTTTGTCTTCCAGGGCGAGCAGCGCGATCTGCACAGCCGGATGGCGATCGACGGTCCGGCCTGGGAACTCAATCTCCACCGGCAGCGCTAATTCGCAGTCGTTCGCACAAAGGACATCGCATGAGCTCCGAACGTATCCATCTCGATTCATCCGCGAACGTGCTCACCGAGGACGCACCGTTCGATTTCACCGCGCTGCTAGCAAGCCGGCGTTCGATCCGCCGCCTGCAGGATGGTCCTTTCACCCTCGAAACCCGGCGGCGCATCGAGGACGCGGTTCGCTACACCCCGGCCGCCTACAATCTGCCGTCGTTCCACGTGTTGCTGGTGCGCGACGAGCGAGCGGCGTTTTGGGATGCGGTCGAGGAAGGGTTTCGTACCCACCTCGACGGCGATCGCCTGGAGCGCTACCTGCAGCGCGTCGAGGGATTTCGAGATGGCACGGCGGTGATCGCGATCTACGAGGATCGCCAGGTGCACCCACAGCTTCGCGACGCCTGGAATCTCAGCGACGAGCAAACCGCCGCCTTCAGCCAGCAATCACTCGGGATGCTGCAACTCTCGATCTGGCTGGCGCTGACCGCCGAGGGGTTGGTCACCTCGCTGCAGCACTGGGATTGGCTGCTGCAGGAGCGGCTTGAGCACTTTTTCGGGTTGCCTCCGGAGCGCTTCCACCTGACGGCAATCCTGCCGATCGGCTACCCGGCTGAGGAACCCCGCGCCAACGACCCGATCGCGATCGAACGCCTGCTCTCCCACGATCGCTATCAGGGAAGCTGATCGCGGTACCCTTCCCCGGTGAGTTAGCGTGACATTCTGGAGGTTGGGGGAGATGAGCGATACGACGCGCGCGAGCTACGATCGTCTCGCGGCAACCTACACCGATCACGTCTCGGGAGAGCTGGCTGGCAAGCCGTTCGACCGCGATCTGCTCGATCGCTTCGCCGAACTCACGCGTCCACTCGGGCCGATCGCCGATCTTGGCTGCGGTCCCGGGCATGTTGCCGCCTACCTCCACGATCGTGGCGCGGAGGTCATTGGTATCGATCTCTCCCCGCAAATGATTGCCGAGGCGCGCAAACGGTTCCCGGAGCTTCGCTTCGAACCCGGCTCGATGACTGAGCTCCAGGACGATGGCTCATTCGGTGGGATCATCGCCTTCTACTCGATCATCCACATCGAGCGGGCGCAGCAACCGGTGATGTTCGCGAACTGGCATCGCGCACTGAAACCGGGTGGCCGGGTGCTGGTGGCGTTTCACCTCGGCGAGCAGGATCGCCATCTCGACGAGCTCTGGAGCGTGCCGGTCGAGCTCGACTTCCTCTTCTTCCAGAGCGACGAGATCGCCGACCGGCTCGAAGCGGCGGGCTTCAGTATTGAAGAGCGGTACGAGCGCGATCCCTACCCCGGAGTCGAGGCGGAAACGCGCCGCGGCTACCTGCTGGCGCGCGCCTGATCAACGCACCTCACCGGGCTGACGGCCGTACTCCTCATCGGTCACGTGTCGCCCCCAGGCAACGGGCGAACCCTGCTCGTCGACCTGCGCCATTGCAATGTGCGCCATGAAGCGGCCGGGCGCCGCCCCGTGCCAGTGATTTTCACCCGGCTCGAAAAAGACGCGATCGCCGGGGCGAATCTCGATCACCGGTCCACCCTCGCGCTGGCAGCACCCCACCCCTTCGAGCACGTAGATCGTCTGCCCGTGCGGGTGAGTGTGCCAGGCGGTGCGCGCACCCGGGGTGAAATGCACCCAGCTCGCCGTGATCGATCCACCATGACCGGGCGCCGCCACGGTATCGATGTAGACATCACCGGTGAACCACTCCGCAGGACCACGCCCGGTCGTTGTTTCATTACGCGTGATCTGCATCGGGGATACCTCCTTGTTCGCGGGACTAGCGATTCGTCATCCGCTCGATCGCCTCGGGGTAGCGTGCCCCCTGGATATCAACACTCGCCACCGCCGCATCGATCTCCGCCAGATCGGCAGTGCTCAGCGTGACATCCACCGCGCCGAGGTTTTCGTCTAGCCGGGAAAGCCGCCGGGTGCCGGGAATCGGCACGATCCACGGTTTCTGCGCCAGCAACCAGGCCAGCGCGATCTGCGCCGGGGTGACGCCCAACCGCCCGGCGATCTGATTCACGCGTTCGACCAATGCCAGATTCACCGCTCGCGCTTCCACGGTAAAGCGGGGGATGGTGGTGCGAATATCGTTGGCGGCAAATTCCGCCTGCGCGTCGACCGTGCCGGTGAGAAACCCTTTGCCCAGCGGGCTGAACGGCACGAACCCGATCCCCAGCTCCTCGAGCGTGGGCAACACATCGGTTTCGGGGCGGCGATACCAGAGCGAATATTCGCTCTGCACGGCGGTCACCGGCTGCACGGCGTGCGCGCGGCGGATCGTTGCGGCGGCGGCTTCCGAGAGCCCGAACGCTCGCACTTTGCCTTCCTGGATCAGATCGCGCACTGCACCTGCCACCTCCTCAATCGGCACGTTGGGATCGACGCGGTGCTGGTAGAAGAGATCGATCGTTTCGGTGCGCAGGCGGCGCAGCGACCCCTCGACCGTCTGCCGGATGTACTCGGGACGGCTGTTCAACCGGCCATGCCCCGGCTCATCCTCATTCGGCCCGAAATCGAAGCCGAATTTCGTGGCGATCACCACCTGATCGCGCACCGGTTGCAGTGCTTCGCCGACCAGCTCCTCGTTGGCGAAATCACCGTAGACCTGCGCGGTATCGAAAAACGTTACCCCACGCTCAACCGCCGTGCGGATGAACGAGATCAGTTCAGCACGGGGCGGAGGCGGTCCGTAGCTCTGACTCATCCCCATGCAGCCGAGCCCCAGCGCGGAAACCTCTAATTGTTCTTGACCGAGTCGTCGTGTTTTCACGGAATACCTCGCTCGCCGGGAATGCGGCGATTCAATTGCATAAAACTCCATTCGTGCGATAGACTCGAGTGAACGAACCATCACAATATCCCTATCCTATCGGGGTGTGGAAGGGTGGCGGTAGAATGATTCTTGAGAATCGTTGGTGAATTATCCAGCCGCGCCAGGACCGCCGATGACCGCAATTGCCCCAACTCAGCTCGATACCCTGCACGCGGAACTGCGCGAACGCGTCATGCGGGCGGCGCCCAACGACGGTGTGGTGCGACCGCTTCCTGGGTTGCAGATGCGCCGGGCATCGCGTGCTGGGGAACTCAACCACGGGGCCACATCACCCTCGTTTTGCGTCACCGCCCAGGGGGCGAAGGTGATTTATCTCGGGGAGACCGGGCATCGCTACGACCCCCAGCACTACATGATCGTCACCGACGAATTGCCCATTTCAAGCCGGATTGTTGAGGCCTCTCCGGACCAGCCCTATCTCAATGCGGTACTCCGGCTCGATCCGGCGACGGTCGGTTCGGTGCTGGTAGAGGCCGGGCAATTCGCCCCGATCGGCGCACCGGCGGAGAAAGCGCTAAACGTGAGCCCACTCAGTGTCGAATTGCTCGATGCGATGCTGCGATTGGTGCGCTTGGTCGATACCCCGGCCGAAGCCCGCTACCTAGCACCACTGATCACGCGCGAAATCATCTATCGCCTGCTCCAGAGCACGCAGGCGACGCGACTCTGCCAGCTCGCGGCGATCGGCGGGCGCACGAATCGCATTGCGGGCGCGATCGAGCGCCTGCGCACCGAATTCGATCGCGCGATCCGCGTCGACGATCTGGCCCGCGATCTGGGAATGAGCACCTCGGCGTTCCACCAGCATTTCAAAGCGGTGACTGCGATGACCCCACTGCAGTTTCAAAAACAACTGCGCCTGCAGGAAGCGCGACGGTTGATGCTGGGTGAGGATCTGGACGCGGCAAGCGCCGGGTACCGGGTCGGCTACGACGATCCCTCGCATTTCAATCGCGAATACAAACGCCTTTTCGGGGCGCCGCCGATGCGCGACATTGAGCGCCTGCGGCACACGGCCACCGAGCTCGCCGACGTTTGAGCGCGCGAGCTAATCTGGATCGGCGAGCGATTCCAGCAGGGTGTTCGAGGGAACGAAATACGCCGAGCCGGTGACGGCGCGCGAAACATCGAGAATCCGGTCGTAGGACCCGGCCGGTTCGCCGATGAACATGCGGTTCAGCATGCGCAGAATCACCGAAAGATCGCGCGCGTAGCCGATGAAATAGGTGCCGAATTCACCCTGGCCGGGTCGCCCGAACGGCATGTTGTCGCGCAGAATGTCCCGCTCGGTGCCGTCGGCATCGACGATCGTGTTGGCATCCTTGTGCGAAAGCCATTCGTTTTGGGGAAGATCGAGCTCGACATTATCGATCTTGGTGCGCCCGATGATCCGCTCCTGATCGGGCGTGGCGATCTTGGCCCAGGCCGCGAGATCGTGCAGGTATTTCTGCACCACCACGTAGCTGCCGCCGGAGAATTGCGGATCCTCATCGCCGATCAGCGTTGCCTCGAACAGCGCGTTGCCGGTCGGGTTTTCGGTGCCGTCCACGAAACCGAGCAGATCGCGAGCGTCGAAATAGCGGAACCCGCGCACCTCGTCGACCACGGTCACCGCATCACCGAGCGCATCGAGCAGCAACCGCTCCAGCTCGAAGCAAAGATCCTCACGCTCGGCGCGAATGTGAAACAGGAGGTCACCCGGCGTGGAGACCGCCGTATGGACCGAGCCGGCAATCGCCGAAAACGGTTCCAACTGCTTGGGGCGAGTCGTTTGCCCAAATCGATCCCACGCCGCGCGACCAATCCCGACATTGCACGAAAGCTTGCCGCCGAGATCGCGAAACCCGACCGTGCGCACCAACCCACCCAGATCGGCGATCGTCGCCCGGGCGTGATCGGCCGCGGCCCGCCCGTCATTGATGGTAACCACGAGAAAAATCGCCGAGGTCGAAAGCGGCGCGTTGACGCTCTGGGGCTCGATCGGCACGCGGGACCAGCTAGACATCAACACACTCCCCTTCCCACACGAGCAATCGAACCGGCACGACTTTTGCCCTGATGATGCCAGCACGTGACGCAGGAGAAAAGTGAGAGACATCTCCTCCGCCGAAAACGAACTAGAAGCGCCGTTCCTCATTGCTTGAGCGGAAGCCGCGCGATTGACTGAATTTGGCCATCATCTCGTCGCAACACATCAATCGAGGTGATTCGCCCAACGATCTCGAACGGCTCACGGTTTAGCCGGTCGCAAAAGCCTGCGGCCTCGATGGCATCACGAAATCGAGCAATTGTCAGATGGGGAATGGAGGGTAAATCGAGGCGGCGAGCCGGGGCGAAAACTCCGGAGTAGAGACGATCGCTCAGACGCGCCAGAGCGGAAAAACCCTCGTCGGGCACGAGAAAGACATCGGTGAATTGCCCACCGTCATCCGGAAACGGCAACGCGTGGCGAAGTACAAAAGAGAATTTCTCCGTCTCACCAATGTGCTGCTGTGCGTCCGGAACCGCTAGCTCCTCCGAAACGCTTCCCGTTGGATAAACCAGCGTGAAATGCGCTGCGATCGCCCCGGCGCGCGGGTGATGCCGCGCCCGGAGATCCTCAACCCACGCTCGATCTGCCTGACTCAACTCCGGAAAGGCAACAATGAGCAGCGTTGCGTGCAGGCTCATCGGTTCCCCTCCCCAGTTCCTTTCCGCCAGATATGCACCTCGGTGGCGGGTGGGAGATCGGCGAATTGACCGGCAGGGGAGGTTTGATAGAGCAGCGCGCGGAGATCGGTTTCGAAGAACGCGCGCTGCTCTCCGAGCAGGTGCGGGGTAGAGCTGGAGAGGGAATAGACCCAGGCGACGAGATCGTCGGCGGTGCGGATGAGCGGTTCATTGCTCTCGATCACAAGCCGTTCCGGCCCGAGGAAACCGGCGCCGGTGAAGATTGCCGCTTCACCACTCGGGCTCTCACCGGCGATCGTGCTTCGCCCCGCCCGGCGGACCGGGCCGAGATAGCGCCGCACCAGCTCCTGAATCGCCTGGTACGGCGGTTCAGGAAATGGCGGGGCGCTGTTCCAGGTGCGCGGCGCTTTGAGATCGCTGATGTGCGCCACCGCGCCACCCGGTTCGAGCAGCCCGTAGAGCCTGCGCGCCACCAACTCGCGATCCATCCAGTGGAACGACTGCGCCAGGGTAGCGACGCGGATCGGCGGCATATCGGGCGGTAGCTCCTCCGCCCGCGCCAGCACCCAGTGCGCATTAGCGATTCCCGCCGCCTCGGCCAATCGCGCCGCCTCGGCGAGCATTCCGGGGTCGGGATCGAGCCCGATTACCCCGGCGAAGCGATCGGCAAGCGCCAGCGTGACGACACCCGGACCGCAGCCGAGATCGAGCAACCAGCCGCTGCCATCCAGCCCGAGCGCGTCCGTTAGTGCGTCGGCCAAGCCCGGCGCGTAGGGCGGCCGCCCCTGCATGTAGTAGGGCGCGGAACCGGCAAAAAGCGTTTCATCCCACTGCCAGCGATCGGTCATTGCCCCTCCCGATCAGCCACCGATCAAGCGCTGCCCGATCTCCACATTCGGCGCGAGCGAACGCAACCCGGCGATCAATTCGTCACCGGCGGCGAGCAGCTCACTATCGGGCATCGCGCCCAGCGCTTCAAGCAGGAAGAGCACGGTGGTGGTTTGAGCGGTAATGCGGGTGCGCACGCACTGTCGCCAGTTCCAGCGCCGGCAGGTAACGCCGAGACCGTCTCGCCACACCACCTCACCGGCGATCGGCGGATCGTTGGCTGGTTCACCCTGATCGATGGTGTCGAACGGCTCATCGCCCTGCGCCAGGATCAGGCGCGCATCGCCGGAGTAGGTGGCGAAGTCCTCGCCGCCGATCGGCAGCACGTGTCCGACCGAGATCGAGTTGTAGAGATCGGTCACCGGATCGATGCGCGGCAGCCCGTTCTCGACCCGCTTCAGCAGCGCCAGCACACTCGGGCTGGTGCGCTTCGGCTTGGCGCCGAATTCGCGAAACGCCTCGAACCACTCGGCAACGTGAGGATGGGTGGTCCAATCGCTCACACCCTGCTCGCGAATCGCCGCCTCCACCTTCGACAGCGGTGAATCCGCATCGTCTCCAGCCGAAATCGCCCCCTGATCGATGCCATCGACCACGATCACCAGCACCCGGTAGCCCGGCCACTTCTCATGCACCGCCGGATCGACCGCGACGCCATCGAGTTTTGATTGCCACTTCGGCGAAAGCATGAACTGTCCTTTCGGCTGTATGCGTTATCCGTAGGCGCGTCATCCGTCGTCCGTAGTTACGGAAAACGGGCGACGGAAAACGGACAACGACGTACTATGCAAATCCACGATCTTCACCGCACAGGGAGGTGCGCATGAAACAGGGATTGCACGATATCACCCGCCACAATAGCTGGGCGACCGCGCAGGTGTTGGGGTTTTGCCGGGAACTTGATTCCGCAATGCTCAACGCCACCGTGCCGGGAACCTACGGCACGATTCTCGATCTTTTGCGCCACATCATTGCCTCAGAGGCGTCGTATCTCTCCCGGGCAATGACCGGAAAACGTCTCTACATCTGGGGCGATCACGAACAGGCGGTCGGGCTCGATCAGATTTCAGCGGAAGCGGCGAAGCTCAGCGTGCAGTGGGAAACCTTCATTGCCGGTGAGATCGATTACGACGCCGAACGCGAAGGCTACGGCGATGACGGCGCAGTGTTCGCGGTGCCGGTGGAGATTTTCATCGCGCAGGCGATCCACCACGCCAACGAACATCGCGCCCACATCTGCACGATTCTCGGCGCGCACGGCATCGAGCCGCCCGATGTGTCAGTCTGGGGCTACGGCATGGCAACCGGGCGAGAAACGATGAAAGTGCCGCCTCGCACCGGCGAATAGCGCGCTACTCGTGCACGATCAGGCTGGTGTAGCCGCCATCGACCACGAGCTCGGTGCCGGTCACGAAGCGTGATTCGTCGGATGCGAGAAAGAGCGCGGCGTAGGCGATATCGATCGGCTCGCCGATCATGCCGAGCGGGTGGAGCGCGCGATAGCTGTCGAGAGTCGCCGCCCGCTCCGCTTCCGGCACCTTCTCCAACTCGCGGTACAACATCGGGGTATCGATCGTTCCGGGGCAGATCGTGTTGGCGCGAATCCGCGACGCCGCGAGATCGGCGGCGAGTGCTTTCGTCAATCCGTTGATCCCGTGCTTCGAGGTCACGTAGGCCAGGCGATTCGGGTGGCCGCGCAACCCCTGTACCGATCCGATATTAATGATGCTGCCGCCATGCGCCGGCATCGCGGGCACCACCGCGCGAGCAAACCGGAACATCGAGGTCAGGTTGGTCTCGATAACCTGTTGCCAGGTGGTGTCATCGGTGGTGAGTACCGTGCCCTCAGGCATGATCCCGGCATTGTTGACGAGAATGTCGATCTGCCCCCACCTGGATTGCGCCTCGTTCACTGCCGTCTCGATTGCCGCAGCTTCTCGCACATCCACCGTGGCGAACTCCGCGATTCCGCCACCAGTGCGAATCGCTTCGACCAACTCGCCGCCCAGTTGCTGATCGCGCCCAATCGCCAGGACGCGCGCGCCGTGCTGGGCAAAGAGCTCCGCTACCCCTCGACCAATCCCGGTGGTCGCGCCCGTCACGATCGCGACCCGGCCATCGATGCGCCTGGCTACCGGGTCAAGCAGGTGAGGAACGCTCATGCCATCACTCCCGTGCTGCACCAAACCACCGTTCCGTTCTCGATCTGACGCACGGCATTGCCCCTGGTGACTTCCTCATCGAGATGCGCCACCAGCGCAAATTGCAGATCGCGCGCAAACGCGAAGGCCCCGAGCATGGGATCGGCAAAGTCGATGGCATCGGCCAGGCGCACCGGACCCGCGGTTTCGCGCAGCAGGCGTCGCACCACCAGCGTGGTGCGATCGATAAAATCGCGACTCGCCGCAATGAATTCCGCGATCTCGGCGCCGCGCATCACCGGATAGTGGCAGGTGAGCAGCAGATCGAGATCGAGCGCCGCAACTGTCTGCAGGGTGGTGCGATACCCGGTCACCGTGGTGTAGGGCGGCGGCGCCGACCACCCACCGGCGGTATCGACCTGCGAGGCTCCGAATAGCGCATCCCCGGCGATGGCGTAGCGATGTTCGCGGTTGTAGAGCAGCAGGTGGCCGGGGGTGTGCCCCGGCACGTGCAGCACCTCCAGCCAATCGTTGTCGCGAATGCGCAGGCGCTCCCCACCCTGCACCAGAATGTCCATCGGGACGGCCGGTCCCATCCAGTTCGCAAGAAAATCGAAAACGGCTTGATCGTAACGCAGCCCGAATTGCGCGAAACCGTCGTAACGCTCGGCGGTGATCACCGCGGGATCGCTCGCCCAGCGTTGATCGAGCGCGTGGCAGAGGAACTGCGCGTTCGGGAAGAACCGCCGCACCGCCACGTTACCGCCAATGTGATCGGCATCGGCGTGCGTGATCACCACCAACCCGACCTCCTCCGGTCGCCGGCCCAACGCGGCGATCGCCGGGAGGTAGACCGTTTCCGGGGTATCGGGAATGCCGGTATCGATTAGGGTGAGGCGGTCCCCGGCGATCACGTACATCGCCATCGGTTTCGGCCCGATCGCGAAGGGAATGCGATGCACCCCGGGCGCGACCTCCTGCATCTCCGAGTACATCGTCACCTCCAGCTTTCAGCCACTCACCCGGACGCGCGCATCGGGCCGCTCGAACAATTCAGGCCGCAACTCCAGCCCTAATCCCGGACCGGGTGGCGGGGTCACCATTCCCCGCTCAACCTTCGGCAGCGCCGTCACCAGCTCGCCATACCAGCCGGTGTAAAACGCGCGCACGCTCTCCTGAATCAGCGCATTCGGCGCGTTCAGTGAGAGATGCGTGCTGGCGGTGAACACCACCGGACCGGTGCAATCGTGCGGCCAACCCAGCTGAGATCGAGCATCACGATCCGCGCCGCCTGCTTCTCCAGCAGTTCGCGGAAGGCGGCGCGACCAGCCAGGGTTTCACTGGCGACGGTCGGCACGTCGGTTTTGGCAGCGAAGGCGGCTAGCGCGTCGATATTGCTCGGCTTTAGCGGATCCTCGAACCAGGCTGGAGCAAACGGTTCCAGCGCCTTCGCGATCTTGATCGCCGCCGGGAGGTTCCAAAGTGCATGGAGCTCGACCATGATGTCGATGCGGTTACCGACGGCGTTGCGAATTTTGCGAAATGGTTCCAATGCGACATCGAGATCGCCGTTGGAAATCCAGGCGCCCTCACTCGCCTCGGCGAAGGGATCGAACGGCCAGATTTTCATGCCGGTAACGCCCTGATCGAGCAGGCTCACCGCCAATTCATCAGCCCGGTGCAAAAAGGCGTCGAGATCCTCGTACGGCCCTCCGGTTTCGCCCTCCGGCAATCCCCAAGCACCGACCGCCTGCGTGCTGTTACGGACATACCGGTAACCCGCGCAGGTGTTGTAGGTGCGCACGGCAGAGCGAGTAGCACCACCGAGCAGCTGGTGCACCGGCAGCCCGGTCGATTTGCCGAAAAGATCCCAGAGCGCGATATCGATCGCCGAGTTGCCGCGTGTTTCCGCGCCGGAGCTGCCGTACCCGACGTAGCCGGTGAGCGCGCGAGCGTGGCGATCGATCAGCAGCGCCTCCTGCCCGAGCAGTACCGGCGCGGCGCTTTCGTGGATGTAGGCCTCCACCGCCGCCGCGCCGAACCAGGTTTCCCCCAGCCCGATCAATCCGCGATCGGTGTGCACGCGCACGAAGCAGATATTGGCGAATTCATCGAGCCGGAGTGTTTCGATCCGGGTGATCTTCACGATCCCGCCCCCTATGTCCCTGTTTCGAGTCCGAGATCGCTCGCCGCCTGCGCCAGCACCGATTCGAGCGTGATCGAGGGCGCCAGCGTGCGCGCCAGCTCACGCCGCGCCACGCTCTCCAGGCTGCGATCGAGATCGTCGCCGTAGAGATGCTCGGCGACGTGAATGTGCCGTCGCATCGCATCGCGCGCCGCCGCGCCATCGCCCCGCTCGATCGCCTCGACCACTTCGAGGTGCAGGCTCAGCGCTGCCGCGCGCACCCCGGGATCGATAAGACTGCGCAGCATCACCTCGACGGTCGGTTGCACGATCGCGGCGAACATCGTTTCGATCACCGGGTTGCGCGCCGCTCGCACCACCGCGTAGTGAAACGAGAGATCGAAACGCGCCTGCATCACGAGATCGGTCGCGGTATCGAGCTCGCGCGCCATCCGCTGCATGAGCGCGATATCGCCCGGCTCGGCGCGCCCGGCGGCGAGCTCGGCGGCGGTGCATTCGAGCATGGTGCGCGCTTCCACCAGATCGCGCGCGGTCACCTGCTGACGCCGGAACACGACGCTCATCTGCGAGGCGGCATCGGTGCTTTGCGAGGAGCGCACGAAGGCTCCTCGCCCGGGGTGAATTTCGACCAATCGCCGCTCGACCAGCGAGCGCAACGCTTCGCGCACGATCGGCCGGCTCACCCCGAAACGCTCCGAAAGCTCCCGTTCCGAGGGGAGTTTCGAGCCAACGGCCCGCTCCCCCGAAACGATCTCCTCCTCCAGTTCGCGCGCCAGCTCCTCGCGATTCATGAAGCGCGCGCGCTCGACCGCCGTCTCTCGTTGCGTCATATCCAGCTAGCTACTTCCCGGGTGCAATCGCGCTAAAGGTGAGCCCATCCGCCTCCGGAGCGCGAAGCGTGCGGCCATCCGCCGCGCGCGCTTCGACCCAGTAGCGCACCGGCACATCCCCGGCGATCGCACCCACCCAAACCCCGCGGCCTTTGTTCGACATAGGGATACGCTGCGCCGCGCCGTCGTGCAATGGCAAGATCACGAGCGCGAGATCGGTGATATCGCCGCGGCTGGCGAAGACCTCGACCACGGTCTCCCCCTCGATCCGCTCCGGCGGCACCGGCACGAACAGCCGCGCTTCGGGTTCGAATGACGGGAGCGTGGGTTTCGGCACATTCGACCCGGCGGGCGCGACCTCGCGGATCGCATCGAACCGCTGCCAGATCGCGCGCTGGATGTACTTCTGATTGAGCGACGAGAGCACCCCGAGATCGGCCGTGGTGGTTTGCACCCCGGCGAACACCGTCACCGCGTCCCTGACCGCGGCGATCGCGAGATCAAGCTGCGCTAGCGCCCCCGCCAGCTCCTGCTCGGTGAGCGAGCGCTGGCTCGCGGCCACATCGGCCACCAGCGTGTCGATCGCTCGCGCCGCGCTCTGCGAGGCAACGTAGTACCGCGCGAATTGCGCCTGCGCAGCGTGATAGCGCACCCGCTCGGCAGCATCGGCGGGCAATTTCGCGGGGAGATCAGCCAGGGTTGCCGCGAAGCCGTTGTAGGCATTCAGCACCGAATCAGCCGTGGCGTGCGGCAAAAACGCGGTCCCGGCTTCGTTCGAATGCCCACCGTTGAAATTCCCGCCACCGACCGCTTCATCGTAGATGTAGCCCGGCCAATCGTGGGCGCGATCGATCGGCTCGATCGCGGCGGCGAAGGTATCGTCGCCGGAGATCCGCTCACCGTACCAGCGATAGAAATCGGCGCCATCGAGATCGGGTTGCCAGAGCGCGTGTGAGAAATACCCGGCGATGTGATCGATCACGCGAGTGCGCCAGTGGATGCCGATCATGCCGTCTGCGCCGAAGCGATGCGCGCGCTGGATATCGTTCTGGAAACGATAGACGTAGTACTGCGGATGCCAGAGGGTGGCGTCATCCTCCAACCAGGGAATCGGCCAGCGATTGCGCCCATCCAGCCGCCCGTAGACCTCGTCGGTTTCGCTGGTGCCGAGATTGTGATTGAGCGCGCTGAATGCGACATCCTGCGGCAGCTCCTGGTGCATGCCGTCGAACAGCGCATGCACCGAGCCCCAGCCGCTGACCACCAGTTGTACCTGCGGCGCGTTTTCCTTGAGATAGTCGTAGGCGGCGCGGATGTAACCGGTGTCAAAGGGGAGGATGTCGGAACCAGAGTGCTGCAGCGTCCAGGCGGCGTCCTCGTTTTGCCACAGCCAGATCGCGTCGACCTCGGGGTAGGTTGCCAGCAGATCGTCGAGCCGCAGGTGGAGAATTTCCAACGCCGCCGCCGAGGTGAGATCGATCGCAGCAGTTGGGTGCTGCCCGTAGCTGCGCTTGTGGATGATGGCGTTTTTCGGCAGCGCGTTGACGATCTCCTGTGGAATCGCCGCCGGTTCGAACCCGACGCAGAGCTTCATGCCGCGCGCTTTGGCGTAGCGCAGCGCCTCCTGCAGCAGCGCTTTCCCCTTCGCGATCGCATCGAGTGAATCGACGGCGTCAATCGCCGCATCCGCCCCGAAGATTTCGCGCGGGAAATAGTGATCGGTGCCGAACTCGAAGAGCGAGGTGCGCATCGGCTGGTAGCCCCAGCGCTCGGTGAAGCTGGTGTCGAGATAGGCGTCGTGCCCCACCCCGCGATACTCGAAGGAGAGGAAGGGCTCCGCTCCGCTGGAATGATTCACCGAGCCGTGCGAATAGACGTGCAACCCGAGAAAGTTGAGCCCCATCCGCAGCATGCGATCGACGTAAAGTTTGTAATCGGCGAGATTCCAGGCGGTCGGCCCGGAGAGAAAGTCGTACCAGGGGAGCAACCCGCGCGTGGCAAACGCGGGCGACCGCTGCACATCGAGCTCCTCCGGCAGCAGCGGCTGCGTACCCGGCGGTACGACCTCGCTGCCGAGGAAAAAGGCGCAGCCGTAGGCCGCTTCGAGCAGCCCGTAGACACCGTACACTGCCCCCGCCTCATCAGCGCCGAGCACGATCACGCGATCGCCGTCGCGCTTCAGCGCGTAGCTCTCGGCTCCCCCGGGTGTGCGTATCCCGGCGGCATCGCCCGCGCCGCCGTCACCGGTGTAGCCGACGATGACGTTCACACCATCGCCGGTGGTGGGTTCGAGGCGCAAAAACTGCCCAGTCGCCTGCGCCAGGTAGCGCTGCAAATCGAGCGCTGCCTCGCGCACCCGTCCCGGTACCGAACAAACGATTCGTCCCGTTGCGATCACGTCGTTTCCCTCACTACCCCTTGATGGCGCCAGCCGCCAAGCCGGAAATCAGATGGTGTCGCGTGAGATAGAAGAGGAGAAGCACCGGCAGGGTGGCGAGCACTGCGCCCGACATGATCATTCCCCACTCCACTTTGTAGAGACCGCTCAGCGTGGCCAGCCCGATCGGCAGCGTGAACATATCGGGACTGCGCAGCGCGATCAGCGGCCAGAGATAGTCGTTCCAGGCATTCAAAAAGGACAACAGCGCCAGCACCGCGAAGCCGCCGCGAGTCAGCGGCAGCACGATCTGCCAGAAGATGCGCAGCTCGGTAGCGCCATCAACACGTGCCGCGTCGAGTAGCTCGTTCGGCACTCCCACCATCACCTGGCGCATCAGAAACACCCCGAAAGCATTGATCGCGCCCGGCACGATCACCGACCAGTAGGTATCGAGCCAGCCGATTTTGATCATGAGATTGAACAGTGGCACCACCGTCACCTCAAACGGGATCATCAGGGTGAGCAGGGTGAGGATGAAGAGCAGGCGCTTGCCGCGAAATTCGTATTTTGCGAACCCGAAGCCTGCCAGCGACG
>JAESFN010000727.1_pt1 | contig 23065 bp, 18 predicted proteins | sample 9269411 | NCBI WGS metagenome assembly JAESFN01 (sample SAMN14505399, study PRJNA617100) | algae metagenome | isolation source: Iphinoe sp. HA4291-MV1 and co-occurring heterotrophs from trail next to... | place: USA: Maunawili Falls, Hawaii | collected 2009-07-25
GGGACAATGCGTTACCTTATCGACCTGAAGGTATTTTAGATTATTTTAGGGAGTAGCGCAATTCCTAAAATTGTGAAATGTTCAACTATCCCTCTTTCTGTTCTTGCTTTGCAAGAATACGTTCAAACCCACTTTCCGCACTTCATCGTGTAATACGCGTAGATTTCCAAAATCTGGCTAACAATGGTTAAATAAACAGCACGAATTATCAATGATTTTCAATATTAATACTTAATACTTTGAGCATTATTAGAAATAATTCTTGAAAATCAAGATAATACATTTTGAAGTGCGGAATATGGGTTCAAAGGATGTTTCACATTTAACTGCCTTTCATCCCCACACTCCGCTTACGCGGAGTATGGGGTCTTCCCGGCAATGTCGATAAACGAAAACCTGAAGTTCTTGCTAGCTCGTGTTTCTTGAGAGCGTCCCACGGGCGGCGCACCACCCGCTACGAATGAAAGAAACACCTCCTTCTGTTCTACCCTGTTCCCTGTTCCCTGTGTTTCTTAAGAGCAGGCGCACTCTTAGGCTGCAGCCACCCGCTACGAATGAAAGAAACAAGTCAAATGCTCTTCCCTTCTGCCGTCTGCCTTGTTTCTTGAAAGGTAAAAGTAAAAACAGTTTCCAGGGTTAACCTGAAAACTGTAATGACCGTTTTCTGCATTATTCCTAATTGTTGGAAGACGAAATATATAATATTTAACCAAACTTACCGCTGACGTATTCCCTGGTAGCTTCCTGTTTAGGATCTTGGAAAATTGCTTCTGTGCGGTCATATTCTACAAGGTAGCCGGTACGACCTCCTTTGTCTGAAGTTTGCACATTAAAAAAGGCTGTCGTATCTGAAACCCGCGAAGCTTGTTGCATATTATGAGTCACAATAATGATTGTGTACTGCTCCTTCAGTTCGTGCAGCAAGTCTTCAACCCGTAGCGTGGAGATGGGGTCAAGAGCAGAACAAGGTTCATCCATTAAAATAACTTCAGGCTGAACTGCGATCGCACGAGCAATACACAAACGCTGTTGTTGTCCTCCAGATAAGGATAAACCACTTTGCCGCAGTATGTCTTTCACCTCATCCCACAAAGCCGCTTGTCTGAGCGATCGCTCTACCAGTTCATCCATATCACCTTTGTAACCGTTCAATCTCGGTCCAAAAGCGATATTGTCATAAATTGATTTGGGAAAAGGGTTTGGTCTTTGAAACACCATCCCAACTCTACGGCGCACTTCTACAGGATCGATGTGAGATGCATACAAGTCTTCACCCTGGTAATAAACTTTTCCTTCTGCTCGAAAACTCTCAATTAAGTCGTTGAGGCGGTTGTAGCAGCGTAGCAAGGTACTCTTACCACATCCAGAAGGACCAATAAAGGCGACTATCTGATTTCTAGGAACATTCAGCCAAATATCGCGTACTGCCAAGAAACTACCGTAGTATACGTTGAGTCCCTCTGTACGAAAAACGGTATCAGTTTGATTTCCGTTTCTAATGTCAGTTGTCATAAATTTACAGGTTTTATTCTAACTGGAGTTAAACTTGCAATTTGGTTTACTTATTTTAGTTTGCGACTAGTTGCCCAACGGGCAATGATATTGGTTAGTAGAACCAACAACACTAAAATCAGCGCCGCCACCCAAGCTAGTGACTGCAAATTTGCATATGGCGAAGTGCCATAGTTGTACACAAAAACAGCAAGAGAAGGTGTGGGTGCGAATATGCCACTGGGCCAATATTGAGAAGCCAAAGCAGTAAACAGTAAAGGTGCGGTTTCTCCAGATGCACGAGCGATCGCTAAAGTGACCCCAGTGACAATTGCTGGTACAGCTGCTGGTAACACCACTTGGGAGACTGTTTGAAAATTAGTTGCTCCTAACCCCGTAGCGGCTTGGCGCAAATCTTGTGATACTAATTGCAAAGCTTCGTCAGTAGTTCGTACTATAATGGGCAACATCAAAATTGCTAGAGCCACTCCCCCAGCTACAGCTGAGAATGTACCAGTGGTCAGAACCACAATTGCATAAGCAAACACTCCAGCAATAATGGAAGGAACTCCGCTCAAAACATTGGTAGCAAAGCGAACCCAGCGAGATATTTTACCAGAGCTAAACTCTGTCAAATAAATTGCTGCCAAAACTCCAAAGGGAATGCTAAATAATGCACCAAGTGCTACTACTATTATTGTTCCTACAATAGCGTGACCAAAGCCTCCTCCTGGTACGAACGGCGGCGGTGGTAATTGAGTAAATACATTCAAATTCAGACTAGTGAAACCTCTCAAGATGACGTAACTCAGCACTGCCAGCAAGGGCACAAGAGCCAATATGCCACATAGAAATGCTAAAACTGTCATCACTGTGTTAAACAACGTTCGGGCAGACGTGGGAGAGTAAGCCAGATTGCTGCGTCCCGAACCACTAGAGGACTGCTCTGAAAAACTAGAAGTCATATCAATACACCCAAATGCTACAGTCGCTTCACTCGCAGTACTATTAACTCTGCCAAAACGTTGACTATAAGAGTTAGAACAAACAGAATTAACGCTGCGTACATTAAAGCTGCAATTTGCAGTCCGCTGGCTTCTGAAAATTGACTTGCCAACAGAGAAGAAATCGTATTAGCTGGTGCAAACAGCGAAGCGTTAACGCTATTGGCGTTTCCAATCAATATCGTTACAGCCATTGTTTCTCCCATAGCCCGCCCGAGTCCTAGCATCACAGCACTCACAATCCCAGAAAAGGCAGCTGGAATGAGAACCTTAAAAATTGTCTCCCAACGCGTTGCTCCCAGTCCCACAGCTGCTTGACGCAAACTGGGGGATAGGGAAATCAGTGCATCGCGAGAGATGGCTGTGATGATGGGCAAAGTCATAATGGCTAAGATGACTCCAGCAGCCAACATATTTGGTCCTGCGGGAACAGTACTAAAAATTGGCAAAAAGCCTAAGGAAGAATTGAGGAATTTTCCCAGGCTTGTTAACGGGGGAACTAAAACAAAAAATCCCCATATTCCATACACAATGCTAGGAATGGCTGCTAGCAGTTCTACCAAGAAAACCAGCACTAACCGCACTTTTGATGGTAGGAAATTTTCGCTCAACAAGACAGCAGTGCCAATGCCAATTGGTACTGCTATGAGCAAACCAATAAAAGCACTCACTAAAGTACCGTAAATTTGTGGTAGTGCTCCGTATTCGTTTGTAACCGGGTTCCAAGTGCTATTAGCTAAAAAGCTAGCACCATACTTCTGAATAGCAGGTGTTGCTTGAATGCCAACCTGAATAGCTATCCATACTAGGATGGCAGCAACCGCCAATGCAAAAATCCGAGTTAGCCAAATAAAGCCACGATCCAGTGACTTTTCTGCTTGAGAGGGTGGTTTAACTATTGGAATCTGGGCTTGTGTAGTCATGACTTGACCCATTAACGGAAGAAGAAGTGGGAGCGAACCACACCAAGGAATTCAAAATTCAAAATTTAAAATTCACAGCAAGACAAGCTAAGCATGCTATTTGCTGGCGCTGGGTCCGCCACTGCTACCCCCAACGGCAATTTTATAATCTGGACTAATAGCATCAGCCGCAGCAGCAACTTTTTTCACCACGCTTTCAGGTAAAGGAATATATCCTAGTTGTGGAGCAACCTTCTGACCTTCTGTCAAGCCGTATTCAATCATGGCTTCCATCGCTTTGGCTTTTACTGCATCGGGATATTTCTTGTAAGCCAAAATCCAAGTGTAGGTGACAATGGGATAAGATTCCGCTCCTTCTGGATCCGTAATGAAGGCGCGGAGATTTTCCGGCAAGTTTACCGATTCCAACGTTTTAGCTGCAGATTCATCGCTAGGTGCAACAAATTGATTAGCTTTATTTTGCAAAGCAGCAAAATTGAGTTTACTATTTTTGGCGTAAGCGTACTCGACGTAACCAATTGAGCCTTGAGTTTGTTGTATTTGGGCAGTAACACCGTCATTGCCCTTAGCAGCAAGTTGTCCTGCAGGCCAGTTTACAGTTTTACCGCTGCCAACTTTAGACTTCCATTCCGGATTAATTGCACTCAGGTGTTGCGTAAACACACCTGTGGTGCCACTACCTTCAGCACGATGCACAACTGTAATTGGCGTGTTAGGAAGCTTGGCTCCAGGGTTAGCAGCAGCAATTTTCGGGTCGTTCCAAGACTTGATAGTGCCTAAGAAGATACCCGTATAAACATCCCGTGGAAGTTTTAGCTGATCAACACCAGGCAGGTTGTAAGCCAGCACAATACTACCAGCGGTCATAGGCAGCAAAATGACGCCATTTGGCACCTTCTTGATTTCTTCATCTTTCATAGCAACGTCGCTGGCACCAAAGTCTACAAGACCTTTGGTAAATTGCTCAATTCCAGCACCGCTACCAACTGGTTGATAGTTGACTTGGAGATTGGGATATTTCTGAGTTAAAGCTTGGAACCAAGTTTGGTACAGCGGTGCTGGGAAAGTCGCACCAGCCCCATTCAATCTCACGTTTCCACCTAAGTCGAGTTTTCCAGGAGCAGTAGCCGTTGTATCGGTAGCAGCACCAGGAGAGGCAACGCCTGTGGTAGCGCCGTTTTGCGCTTGTTCTCCACCGCAAGCAGCCAAGCTGATACTCAGTGCTAATACTGAAATTGTTTTTGTTAAGCGAGAAGGATTAGTTACAGGGTCACGAAAAAGCATGAATGTGTATTTTTGGTGATTTTTCAGCTAAGCGCTTATACTATACAGCTGTAGGGTAAAGACAAGGTTAACATTAATTGGAATGACTACTTTTTCTTACCCTCTATATTGCAAAATTTTATGTTCTTTACTTGACTAAACTTTGTAACAGCGACTCTGAATTCGGAACACAAATCATACATTAGTACATTAGTTTTAGTAAAACACAAACAAAAACACTTTACACAATAATGGTAATTTAAGAGGTCCGTTCAATTCAGGTATGAGATAGTTCAATGGGACAGTTAAATCTGTTTGAATTAAAGTTTTTCCCTTTAAAAAATCGCAATTCTGCTGAAATATAAGCAGATTATGGCAAAAATAATGATACTTATTTACACTTTTGTACGAGAGTCCTTTGTATGAGTGCCTTGTAAATGTTAGCCGCATCCAATCAATTACTATGGTCTATGATTGGCTTACTGTTAACGATGGGTGGTACCTTCTTAGAAGCTTATGTCACCACCTCACCGTGGAATTGGAGTCAGCATGGAATTCAGACTTTTTCTCTAGGTGTTACCTATCAAATTGGCGGGGTGCTGTTAGCTGGTTGTTTAGGAGGCAAGAATGCTGGTGCTCTGTCACAAATTGCGTATTTAGTGATGGGGTTAACTTTATTACCTGTATTCGCTGACGGTGGTGGTATTGGTTATGTTAAACTGTCTCAGTTTGGCTATTTGCTGGGCTTTATCCCTGGAGCGTGGATTTGTGGTTTTTTCGCTTTTCAAGCTAGACCTCGACTAGAAACTCTCGCCTTTAGTTGCTTTTGTGGATTGTTAACTGTGCACTTATGCGGTATTACTTATTTGATTATCAGCTATGTTTTTCAATGGAAAGGAACTGAAACTTTGTCTTTGATGCAAGCTATGCTTAGATACTCCGCTTTGGCACTCCCTGGACAACTAGCCGTGGTTTGTGCTGTCGTCGTAATAGCATACGTGCTGCGCCACCTGATGTTTTATTAGTAATAGTCCTTAATTATTGGTCATAAGTTCTTTACTAATGACTAATGACTAATGACTAATGACTAATGACTAATAACTAATTCACCATGCGTGTAAAAAATCTCCTCTTCTGGATTGCTGCCTTTTTGGCTTTTTCCTTAGATCAACTGACAAAATATTGGGTGATGCAAACCTTTAAATTAGGACAGACACAAGCACTGTTACCAGAGATATTTCACCTTACCTACATTACCAACACTGGTGCAGCTTTTAGTTTATTAGTAGGGAAAGTAGAGTGGTTACGCTGGCTATCTTTAGGAGTGAGTTTAGCATTGATAGCACTGGCATGGTTTGGGGTGCTGCATTTTTGGGATCAACTAGGTTATGGCTTTATTTTAGGTGGAGCGATCGGTAATGGCATTGACCGATTTGTTCTTGGCTATGTGGTTGATTTTCTTGATTTTCGACTGATTAACTTTCCAGTTTTTAACTTAGCAGATGTCTTCATTAATATTGGTATTATTTGTCTGCTGATTGCGACCTTTCAAAAAATACCCACTTCACATCGTAGATCACGATAAGATGGTGAAGTACCCCACACTTCGTAAACTCCGTGCGGGGTTTCCTGACCTCACCTACTATTGCGGGTGATACCCAGTCTTGTGCTGAGTGTTGAGTGAGATTTCCTCAACACTCAGCACTCAAGATTACTAACGTTTCGCCAACTTCTTCGCCAGCTTCCGTAGACGAATTGACGCAGGAGTGACTTCCACCAATTCATCTGGTCCAATGTACTCTAAAGCACGCTCTAGACTCATTTCCACAGGTGCTTGCAACTGCACCAGTTCCTCACCACCAGAGGCGCGATGGTTGGTGAGTTGCTTAGTTTTACAAACATTCAGTTCCAAGTCTTGAGGACGATTGTGTTCACCCACAATCATACTCTTGTAAACCTTGGTGCCAGGAGTAATAAAGAAGACACCTCTATCTTCGGCATTCTTCATAGCGTAGAAGGTAGCAACACCCTCTTCAAAGGAGATGAGTACGCCGTTGCGTCGAGCTTCAATATCGCCAATAATTGGGCGATAATCTAGGAAGCTGTGATTCATGATACCTTCACCACGAGTGAGGCGCATGAATTCACCCCGGAAACCAATCAAACCACGGGCGGGAATTACAAACTCAAGCTGAGCGCGTCCATTGCCACCCATTTGCATATCTTGCATCTCACCCTTGCGTTGTCCCAGACGTTCAATACAGCCGCCAACTGCTTCTTCAGGAACGTCTAGAACTAAGAGTTCGTAGGGTTCGCAAGGTTGCCCATTGACTTCGCGGTAAATAACCTGTGGCTGAGAGACCTGAAACTCGTAGCCTTCTCGGCGCATTGTTTCAATTAAGATGCCTAGGTGCAGTTCCCCACGTCCAGAAACCAACAATTTATCAGGGGAGTCAGTTTCTTCAACGCGCAGAGCAACGTTAGTTTCTAGTTCGCGCATCAGGCGATCGCGCAATTGCCGTGAAGTGACAAAATTGCCTTCAAGTCCTGCAAAGGGTGAATCATTGACCGAGAAGGTCATCTGTAAAGTAGGTTCATCCACCTTAATCAGTGGTAACGCTTGGGGTTCATTCGGGTCAGTTACAGTTTCCCCGATGTTGGCATCAGCAAATCCTGCCACAGCGACAATGTTGCCTGCAGATGCTTCTGTGATTTCAATCCGCTTTAACCCTTCAAAACCCATCAACTTGGCGATTTTTGCTTTAACAATGTCGCCGTTTTCTTTTACCAAAGCGGCTTGTTGTCCCGTGCGGATGATGCCATTGTGAATTCTGCCAATGACAATCCGTCCCAGATATTCAGAATAATCTAGGGTTGTCACTTGTAGTTGCAATGGTTTATTGATATCACCCACTGGTGCAGGTACATGGCGCAAAATCGCTTCAAACAGTGGTTGCATATCCTTGGGTTCATCTTCCAACTGGTCTTTGGCGTAGCCACTTAAACCAGAAGCAAACAGGTAAGGAAAATCACACTGGTCATCATCTGCCCCTAATTCTAGAAACAGATCCAACACTTTATCTACTGCACCATGTGGATCTGCTTGGGGACGGTCGATTTTGTTGACAACAACGATGGGACGCAGTCCTTTTTCTAGGGCTTTTTTCAAGACAAAGCGTGTTTGGGGCATAGGACCTTCGTTTGCATCAACAATCAGAATGCAACCGTCAACCATGCCCAGTACGCGTTCGACTTCGCCACCAAAGTCAGCGTGTCCGGGGGTATCAACAATATTGATAAGGGTTTCTTTATAATGAACCGCAGTATTTTTAGCAAGAATAGTAATTCCCCGTTCCCGTTCAAGGGCGTTGGAGTCCATAACGCAATCCGGAACGTCTTCTCCTTCACGGAAGATGCCGGATTGTTTGAGGAGAGCATCAACAAGGGTTGTTTTGCCGTGATCAACGTGGGCGATGATGGCGACGTTACGGATAGGAAGCGTCATAATAGCACGTTTAGATAAACTTTAAAGGGGATTTTAGAACTTCTATACTAGTGGTGGAATGCTTTAACAGAATTCGGGTGGTTTTGGAAATTCTGTAAACAAGCCTTAACAATTCTATATTAACTCTTTATGGTTCAAGTGTTTTTTAGGGAACGAATCGCGAGGACAACAAGAGGATGCTGAGACATTACCTACTGACGCCCTTTTTTGAGCTTATGCCACAATTAATACGAGTGTTTTTGATGTGTGATCAATGGTTTGGATATCTGGGCAGAAGTTGCAAGGTGGTAGGTACACTCTTGAAAAGAAGTTAGGGCAAGGGGGTTTTGGTGTTACTTATCTTGCCAAGGACAAAAACGGTAATCAAGTAGTTATTAAAACTCTTAAAGATGTAGATACAGATACTTATGACTTTGATCAATACCAGCAAAATTTTGTAAATGAGGCTCTAAAACTGAAGGGATGCCAGCACCCTCATATCGTGAAAGTTTACGAATTAATTAAAGAGGGTGAACTGTGGGGTATGGTAATGGAATACATCGAAGGAGAAAACATACGTAGTCAGCCGTTACCATTACCAGAGTCTGAAGCTTTGCTCTACATTCATCAGATTGGTGATGCACTAAAGGTTGTTCACAACAATAGTTTGTTGCATCGGGATGTGAATCCGAACAACATAATGGTAAGAGCAGGTAAGTCTGAAGCTGTGTTGATTGATTTTGGTATTGCCCGTGAGTTTACGCCTAATTTAACACAAACTCATACAGTCATTCGCACACCTTTCTATGCGCCCCCTGAACAAGAAAACCCTCGTGCGAAACGTGGCGCATATACAGATGTTTATAGTTTAGCCGCGACATTGTACAAACTACTAACAGGAAAAGAACCTGAAAGTGCAATTTCTAGGATGTTTGGTGAGTCACTAAAGTCACCAAAGGAACTGAATTCAAACATTAGCGACAGAGTGAATCAGGCGATTCTCCAAGCAATGGAGTTAAGACCAGAAAATCGTCCTCAGTCTATGCAAGAATGGTTGGCATTGTTAGACACTGAGTTTGCTTCTACACCTCCTGTCAATTCATCTTTTTCGATTTCAACTGTAGGTGTTGATTACAGTAACCTAAATAAGTTATTGGCAACAGACAGATGGAAAGAAGCAGATGAGGAAACTAAGGCTATTATGCTTAGAGTATCTGGTCGAGAAACAGAGGGTGTTTGAAAAGTCAGTTGAGTCATAAAAAAGCTCACTCAGTGTAAGCTGCGAATATGTAGTACACAGCACTGAGAGAGCGTCATGAGTAAAGCTTACCCCAGTAACCTAACTCAAGCCCAATATGAATTTCCACAGTGAGATGATTCCAGAGGCACTTTTGGCTGGTTGATGGGGTGTCGGCGATTAGTCAACAGACGTTAAGTTATTGCCAGAAACCTCCAAGACATTTATTTGTCTGGCGATCATCCGTATCATGGTGAGACAGTTGGCATAAAATTTGACCCCCTCAAAACTTTTCAAACATCCTCTCACACGTAAAAAAATGAGCCAGCCAATGTGATTGTTGATTTGTCTTCCAAGTCGAGTACTCGTTGTAATAAGGCTGGCTCATTAAAACGCCGTAAAGGGAATCCAGTAGTGGGTGACTCTACTACTAATAGTACCTCGTTCGCGCAGCGTCTCCCCTTGGGAGAAGGAAGTTGCGCGACCTGAACTGGTCAGCCAAAGTGCAGAGCCTACTCTGCGAGGAGATTCACACCTCCTCCCCTCGTGTAAAACAACTCATATGAGTTGGGGGCAGTAACGATCTTAAAGTCCAGATACAGATTGGGAATTACTCACAAGCGTCGAAGTGTTGACGTTTTCCAAAGTAGCTAGTGACTGACGCTGAGGGTTGTTCACATTCCAGCTATCCTGACCTGGCTGGCTGGATGACTGCTGACTTGGATTGGTATTATACAACAAGCTGACATAGTTTTGTCCAGAGTTTGAGGTAGGAATTAACTCAGAGCTTTGACCAGGAGTGAGCGTGAAGTTGTTAGTCCCCCCACCTTCTGTGAGAGTTTGCTGGCTAAGACCGCTGTAAAGACTATCATCTGAAGTGATATTACCACAGAGCAGGCAATCATTACCAATAGTGACTTCAGGAGTACTGCTGCTGGAGCCATTGTCACTGGTAGACACTTGACTTTGATTATCATCCGAACCACTGTTAGAGCTATTTGCACTCAGAGGCTCAGCGGTCAGGCTGTTATTGGTACTGTTGCTAGAAGTATTGCCTGTTGTATCTACAGAAGTACCGTTATTCGAGGTATTGTCAGTGACGGATGCTGGAGCAAGATTATTTTCCGTACCAGAACTGGAGCCATTACCACTAATATCATTTCCTGCGCTTTGAGTAGCGGTTTGCAAACTACTCGAAGTGGGTTGTACAATAGCAACAGATGCTGTGACATTGATGTCAGTGGAACTGGTTTTGTTTGGCCATTGGGTATTTCCTCCGCCATCGCTGAGTTGATTAGTCACCTGGTTCCTGATGTTCCAACCATTGCCTCCATTGTAAGCAACGTTATTGGCGAAGCTTGAGTTTTTGACAGTGGTAGACGAGCCTCCTCCGGAAATACCTCCACCTTGCCACCCGGCGTAGTTATTAGCAACGGTCGTACCATCAATAGTGACGGGACTGGAGCCATTCGCCAAAGTGATCCCTCCACCCAGACCACCTTTGCCGTCAGGAGTTTCGGCTCGATTACCAGTGAATTTACTGTTGCTAATAGTACCTGGCGATTTTTCTCCTAACCACAAACCGCCACCTTGGTCGAGTGCCCGGTTATCTGTGACGGTCGTGTTGTTGATGGTAAACTGAGCAACATTACCAATTCGGATACCGCCACCTAGTCCATAGCCAGTAACGTCCCGAATAGCCTCATTTTTGGTAATTGTGGAATTTTCAATAACCACCTTGTCTGGGGGATAAGCAAACAGAGAAAGTCCTCCTCCTTGTCCGGCGGCTTTGTTACCCTCAAACCAGCTATTACGAATGGTAATTGTGCCGCCTACGGTCTTAGATGAGACATTTGGTCCATCTTCGTTCGCTCCATCAGTATAGATGGCACCACCGTGACCACTGGCATGGTTCAGGTGACCTCCTGCTGTTGAGTCGTTATTGCGGAAAGTAGAGCCTTCCACTGTCAGTTGGGTCAATAAGCTATTGATTGCACCGCCATTGGTTCCTTTGTTATTAGTAAACTCGCTATTTTTCACAGTGAGAGTACTTTTAGAGTTGGTAGAAATCGCACCACCGCCACGTTCCCCTGTACCAGAGGTGCCATCATTACTATCAAATACACTGTTAGTGATAGTGCTGGCGGTGTAATAGCCTGCCCAAATCGCCCCTCCTCCATCTCCTGAAGAGGTGTTATTCTTAAATGTGCAGTTCTCTACGTTGAGAGTGGTGAGCCTATCAGTACTGGGTGTCCGAATTGCGCCTCCAGCACCAGCCTCACCTCCACCACTGGATTTTCCATTGATAAGAGTCAAATTTCGCAAACTAAAACTTGAGCCATATCCTGTTACATCAAAAATCCGGCTAGAATTATTGCCACTAATGGTCAGACCAGTAGTCCCTGCACCATCAATCGTCAGGCTTTTGTTAACTGTGAGCTGACCTGAAGTGAGGGTGATAGTTTGATTGGCGAGGTTGGAGGCAAATTGGATAGTATCACCTGATTGTGCTTTAGCGATCGCTTCTCTAAGAGAACCAGCACCATTGTCAGCATTAGACGTAACAGTAATAGTACTCATTTTTCATCAATTCCTATGTGTTGTTTGTTGCTTGCGTTGACCAATATCTGATGAACAATAACCAAAAGAGTGGTCTAGATGTAGGTAAAGTACCTATCAATCAGATGAGATAAGCAACAACCTTGTTGACCATACCTATCAAGTCATGGTCATATGAGTTGCACCTCATACAGACTCGTGCTGATTATGTCATCACAGATAGTTGCGTTCTCGACTCTAGTTAAAACAGTGAACAGTTATCAGTGAGCGTAAGCTCCAGGAGGGTCTCCCTCTCAGTAGCGGAGACGCTACGCGTTGGCGCAAGCCTCCGCAGGACTTACCGTAGGCGACGGGCGTTCCCGAAGGGTTGTCAGTTATCAGGTCTTCTATGGGAATTTAAACTCCAATGCCAGACCTACCAAGCAATAGTTGTGGGGGACTAGAGACTCCCAACTGAAAAAGTAGTCACTGATAACTGTTCACTGATAACTGTTGATACTCTTGCCTGCTATTCTCAACAGAGGTAGAATGGTTTTTCTTTAGAGTTGGTTTACTGAGGTGGGTTGTCCCTAATTGCTGAATTTCAGATTGTTGGTGGGAGATAGGGACACTAGAGATATTTAGATGTGATGAGAACACTTTGATAATTTGTGCGTTTTTGTTCTCTGTAGTTTCGAGGACAATCACCTTGGCTTTTGGTATTACGCTTTTAGTCACGAAAGCGAGCTTTGCTAATTGAGAGTCAATCAACATTGGGCTAATGCTAGTGAAAGCCCCAAACATTTGGTTGTACATAGTAAATTCTTGTGATTACGGGTTGGCTGTAGAGACACATTCCTAAGTAATGGTAAGCGTCTGTACATTGCGTTAGAATTCCAGCGCGTGAAAAGCTTAAGAAGCTTTGGCTGGTGGTAGACACCCGCTATTCAGTCAATTTACTTTGGGCAAGCAAGTTTTTGAATTTTCTCGCCTGATACCGTCAAAGAACAATCTTTACTCTTACTTCAGATAGAGCTTTAAAAGCTGAAACTATCTCAGAAGACATGCACCTTAAACATTATTTGCATCTTTTCCTACCCACCTAGGTCGATTTCTTCCAAACTTCATGAATTTTTTATATTTTTTGATAAAATCTTTGTAAAAGCTTCTAAAATAAGTCGTTCAACTTAATCAACTGGAGTTTGAAGGCGTGCAATTATTAGGGAAAACCACCTGCAATACCGTACTTGACTCTATCTCTAAAAATTTTTTATATTCCCCATTTATCTTGTTCATAGAAAAGTAAGCATTTATACTTATTTATAAGTTATCATTTTATTGGAGAACCGCAGTGTTTCATACCATTCAAAGCAGTCTAAAGACAGCCGTGGATGGGTGAGGTTGTGTTGCAAGTCTCAACCAGTTATCAGTTATCAGTTATCAATTGTTCACTGTTCAATGCGTGAATGTTTGAGCAGCGAGTTTGGAGCGAATGTTTGTTGCAATCAACCATAACAATATAGTTTCCCGTTGCAGTGTACCGTCAAAGAGGACGGTTGTGTTTGTGTCAATCATCTACATACAGGAATATCAGCCATGACTATTGCTACAGCGAGCTTTCCTATAAACCTTAGTGCCTACAAGCAAATATCACTGAATCCTGCCAATCCAACTCTTACCAATGAGCAACGGGAGATACTGAAAGCCAATATTCAACTCTGTCGCGATGCGATTGTTTTCTTCACAGCCACAGGAGCTGCCAAAGGTGTAGGCGGTCACACTGGTGGTGCTTACGATACAGTACCAGAGGTTGTCATCCTCGATGCCTTATTCCGAGGGGCACCAGATAAGTTCGTGCCAATTTTCTTTGATGAGGCTGGACACCGTGTTGCTACGCAGTACCTCATGGCTGTTTTGCACGGTGAGTTAAGCGCTGAGCATCTTGTTCATTACCGCGAAGCTGATGCAAAACTACCTGGACACCCCGAACTCGGCTTGACTCCCGGAGTGAAGTTCAGTTCTGGACGCTTAGGACACATTTGGCCTTACATTAATGGTGTGGCGTTGGCAAATCCCAATAAGGTAATTGTCAGTCTTGGATCTGATGGTTCCCAGCAAGAAGGCAACGATGCAGAAGCAGCACGTCTAGCAGTTGCAAAGAATCTCAATGTAAAACTTATTATCGACGATAATGATGTCACCATCGCCGGACATCCTTCCGAATATCTACCAGGATTCAGTGTCGCCAAAACTCTGTCTGGTCACGGACTGAGCGTGAATGAGGGAGATGGCGAAGACCTGGATGATTTGTATCGTCGCATCTGTGAAGCAGTGACAACCGATGGACCTGTTGCTTTGGTCAACAAGCGCAAAATGGCTGTGGGAATTGAAGGTATCGAAGGTTCGATTCATGGTCACGATGTGATTCCAGTGGATAAGGCGATCGCCTACTTAGAAAAGCGTGGACTCACCGAAGCCGTTAGATATCTCAAGAGCATTCAAAAACCCAAGCACAACTACACCTTTATAGGTTCCGGTGACAAGTCGGGTTCTAATCGCAACGTGTTTGGCGAAGCAGTCGTGTCCGTCCTCAGCCGCATGAGTGAAGCTGAGCGCACCGAAAAGGTCATGTGTATCGATAGCGACCTCGAAGGCTCCTGTGGACTAAAGAAGATTCACGACGCTTACCCAGAAATCTTCGTGAGTTCTGGCATTATGGAACGGGGAAACTTCTCCGCCGCTGCTGGTTTCGGTATGGAAAAAGGCAAGCAAGGTATTTTCGGCACGTTCAGTGCGTTCTTGGAGATGTGCGTTTCAGAAATCACAATGGCACGGCTGAACTACTCCAACGTCCTGTGTCACTTCTCTCACTCAGGTATAGATGACATGGCGGACAACACCTGTCACTTTGGCTTAAACAATATGTTTGCCGACAACGGGTTAGATGACGGTTATGAAACGCGGTTATACTTCCCCGCTGACGCTGCTCAAATGAAAGCTTGTGTTGAAACAGTATTCTTCGAACCGGGACTACGGTTTATCTTCTCCACCCGTTCCAAGACTCCGAACATTCTTGATGCCAATGGCAAAGACTTATACGGCGAAGGCTACACTTTTACTCCTGGTAAAGATGAAATTGTGCGTGAAGGAAGCGCAGGCTACATCGTCAGCTTCGGTGAAGCATTATACCGCGCACTCGATGCCGTGGAACGCCTCAAACAGCAAGGAGTTGACGTTGGCTTAATCAATAAGCCCACACTGAACGTTATCGATGAAGAAATACTTGCCAAGGTTGGCGCAGCACCCTTCGTATTGGTTGTTGAAGCATTTAACCGCCGTACCGGACTGGGTAGCCGCTTCGGTACCTGGTTGCTTGAGCGTGGACTGACACCAAAGTTTGCCCACCTCGGAACTCACAAAGAGGGCTGTGGCGGTCTATGGGAACAGTTTCCCCATCAGGGAATCGATCCTGAAGGCATAATTAGCAAGGTGAAGGAACTGGTTGGCTAATCGCATTATCTCCGTTTGTACATTCTTTTTCCTCCGTTTGGCTTTAGCCTACGGAGGCTATCTTTCTGTAGGTTGTTTATTAGCATGAGTTCGACGAGTTTGAAACTCACCGATAGCGATGGGTGTGGTCAAAACCTGTTGGTGAGGAAATGGACAAGGGGAGCCAGCGCCTTTTCCTAAGGGAAACGCTACGCGTTCGCCCTTGGCGTCTCCCCTTGGGAGATGCGGGGGTTCCCCCCGTTGAAGGAACTGCCGTCCCGTTGTGGCGACTGGCGTGACAAGGAGGACAATTCTCAATTCCCATCTCTCCATTGCCAACCAACAAATGATTGACCACACCCTACTGTGTCTTCTACTGCATAAGTCGATTTCACCTGCACCTATTTAAAATTCAATCACTGTATTATATTTTGAACCCCCTTTATCTGCTGCTAAAGGGGGTTTTATTTTGTACTCCATTGCATCTTTACGCTTATTAAGGCAGGGTGACCGAACAAGGCAAAAGAAAAAAATCTTTCTTTTTACTTTTACAAAGAAAGGCAGTCCCAATGAAACAAGTTTCACCCTTACGGGTTCGGCAGTTCCTACAACGGGGGGAACCCCCGCAACGGACTGCCGACGCTCCTACGTCGCTAACGCTGCGCTAACACCGCCAAGCATGAAAGTGGAATTTTTCCTGTTCCTCGTTTCCTTTTACTGGAGAAGATAGCGAGGTGAAAGAAGTGAGGGAAAATAATTAGTACCTCATGACTAAATATCTTGATAACTGATGACTAGTATTTCTGCATCACAAACCAAGTTGCATCGCCATCGACAGCTATTTCCTAGTTTGGCAAATAAGACTTATTTTAACTACGGCGGTCAAGGACCAATGCCACAAACGGCTTTGGATGCAATCACTCATGCACAAGCTCACATCCAACAAATAGGTCCTTTTGGTATTGAGGTCGATCGCTGGGTCGTACAGGAGGTAAAAGCTGCTAGAAATGCGATCGCCTCTGAGTTAAATGTCCCAACGGAAACAATCACCCTAACTGAGGATGTCACCGTTGGCTGTAATATAGCTATGTGGGGGCTTGAATGGCAAGCTGGCGACCATATACTGCTTAGCGACTGCGAACACCCTGGTATTATAGCGACGGCTCAAGAAATTGGGCGGAGGTTCACTGTTGAAGTCACCACCTGTCCCCTGATGGCAACTTTAAATGAAGGCGACCCCGTTGAAGTCATTGCCCAACACTTGCGTCCAAAAACTCGCCTTGTGATATTGAGTCACGTTCTTTGGAATACAGGTCAAGTTTTGCCTCTTGACAAAATTGCTGAATTATGCAGAAATCAATCAGTTAAACTTTTGATAGATGCGGCTCAGTCTGCAGGTTTATTGTCTTTAAATCTCACTGAATTGGGAGCTGATTTTTACGCCTTTACGGGTCACAAATGGTTGTGTGGTCCTGGTGGTACGGGAGGTTTGTATGTAAGACCAGAAGTCCGAGACAGCTTGAAACCTACGTTTATTGGTTGGCGCGGTATTATTTATGACAGTAAAGCAAAGCCTGTCGATTGGCAAAGCGATGGCAAACGTTATGAAGTAGCGACATCTAACTATCCACTTTATACGGGTTTAAAGGAGGCGATCGCAACTCATCTACAGTGGGGAACGCCAGAGGAACGTTACCAGCAAATTTGCGGTAATAGCGAGTATCTATGGCGACGATTACAAGTGTTATCCGATATCAAATGTTTGCGAACTTCCCCACCAGAAAGCGGTTTAGTCTCGTTTCAACTCACAAATCACACCACCAACGCTAGCCGCGAATTAGTGGTGTTTTTAGAATCACAAGGGTTATTCACTCGGACAATAGCCGATCCTGATTGCGTGCGTGCTTGTGTTCACTACTTTACTCTCGAATCGGAAATGGACGAACTGGTTGAAGGAATTCGACGATTTTGTCAAATGTAGAGAGTGGTTAGATGAGAACAAGTTGTTTCCGCAAATCTGAGTTCTGAATCCTTTTTCAAGTTTTTTAACTATTTCGGCGTAAGTCCCTCACCTTGACAGTCGCTTCTCCTAAGGGAGACACTGCGCGTTCGCCCAAGGGCGAACGCTCCAAGTTAAAAGGCAAAAGAAAGAAATACTGAATTTATCTTTCTTTTTACTTTTTACTTGCCTTGGGCGAGGTAAAAGGCGTCCTTTTTTCAAGCCCACGGATAAATTCGTGGGAATTTTACTTTTTACTTTTTACTTTTTACTTTTTACTTTTTACTTGTTTTGACATACGCTTCACTTTGTTGTTTTAACGGCAGATTGACTCGATTGAGCTAAATATATCCCGAATAAAATGACTACAAAAGCTACCCACTCATAAAAACTGAGTTTTTCATTGAAAATGATCCAAGCAAAGAAGGAGGCAAGGACAGGCTCAAGGAGCAACGTAACGGCGACAACTCCTGAGGATAATTTACTGAGGCTGTAAGCCACAAGTGCTTGACCAAACACCTGGCAGAAGATGGCTTGGAAAATGATGAAAAACCACCCCATCCAGGTATAGGGAAACAATCTATCTTCGACCAGGGGTAGGACGGGCAACAGAAACATTGTTGTGGCTCCGCAGCGGCATAGCATAATTGTTGCAGTGCTAAATCGGTTTCTCAGGTGTTCTACTAACATTAGATACATGGCGATAAAAATCGCAGTTAGCAAAGCAAGCCCATCACCAAGTATTTGGTCAGTCACAAATTGTTCCCTATTGAGTTCAAAGGCGATCGCTCCCCCCATCGCAATAACCATGCCAACAATGAATCTGCGATCAAAGCGCCAACCCAATAAAAAATACCCTGCCAAGCCGACGAATAAGGAGTTCATATTAGAGAACAAAGCCGCGTTGGTAACATTAGTTTGAGTCACCGACCAAGCCCATAGGATTGAGTACGTAGCTCCCGCAGTTCCCATCAACAGGAACAGCGCCAGTTCTTCTTTCATCAAAGGCTTCTGTTCTATAGATTGCTCATCAGACTTTTGACGCCCAAAAGCTTCGAGTCCGCTCAACAACCCGAAGATGATTGTGGCGATCCAAGCGCGATGAAATGCTACAGCATTTGCACCAATTTCGCGTTCGCACAATTTTACTAGGACTGGTGCCAAAGATATGGGAATCAGAGCGACAAATAATGAGGCAGTTCCTATTAAAGTTGATGTTTTGGATAACTGCTGTTGTGATAATTCCAGTTTGGCTGTCATAACAGGTGTGGTGAATATGTTGACAATATAGCAATACTTGTGCCGATTCTTTGAACCAAGTCTTTCTATGTTGAAATGTTGAAACAACAAGCTAGTTTATATTTCTTAACATTCCTTGCAGGAAAAGTTTCTTCTGAGTTAATTTCCAGCAGATAGGAAAAGTAGGAAGAATAAAAGAAAAACAACTAATCACTCAAATGAATAGATTAATTTTATACATAGCAATCACCAGTCACGGCTTTGGTCATGCTACCCGCACAGCAGCTGTCGCCGCGACAATTCAAAAGTTATGTCCAGAAGTCCTGCTTATCATGGTGAGCACTGCACCGCGATGGTTGCTAGAGTGCTATATAGAAGGCGATTTTATCCATCGTCCCCGTGCGATGGATTTAGGTGTGGTTCAAGCAGATAGCTTGACAATGGATAAGGCTGCAACTCTAGAAAAATTACTTGAGATCAAGAAAAATCAAAATTCTATCATCGCTTCTGAAGTCAACTTTATTCGCCAAAATCGCGTCAATCTTATCTTGGCAGATGTTCCCTTCCTCGCCTGTGAAATTGCCAAAGTAGCTGAAGTACCCTGTTGGATGATGAGTAACTTTGGCTTTGACTTCATCTACCGAGATTGGGGTAGTCGTTTTACGGACATCGCTAATTGGATTAGTGATTGCTACTCGAAGTGCGATCGCCTGTTTCGTCTTCCTTTCCACGAAAGGATGCAAGCCTTCAAGAATATCACAGACGTGGGCTTAACAGGTGGTTCTCCTCGTTACACTCCCCAAGAAGTACGATCCAAATGGGGAATCACAGCGCCAAAAGAAAAGATTATCTTACTCACCTTTGGTGGCTTAGGTTTGCAGCAAATTCCCTACGAGAACCTAAAGCAATTTCCAGATTGGCAGTTTATCACATTTGATCAGTCTGCCCCAGCTTTGCCAAACCTAGTGCCAATCACTGACCGTAAATACCGTCCTGTCGATTTTATGCCTATTTGTGGGAGAGTTGTCTCTAAACCCGGTTTCAGTACCTTTGCTGAAGCCACTCGCCTAGAAGTACCGATTGTTTCAGTCACTCGTGATGACTTTGCGGAAGCGACTTTTTTATTAGAAGGTATTATTAATTACAACCAACATCAAATCCTCAAACCATCTGAGCTTTTTGAAGGAACTTGGGATTTTCTCAACCAACCACCCAATCAACCGAAGCAATCTCAACCCATTGCTAAGGATGGAAATGAAACTGTAACTCATACTGTGCTTAACTATTTACAAAGTCTCTAAATAATGTAAAGATGACTGACTACCAAAAGCTGCTGAGAATTTCCACGACTGGCAAATCTTTACATAACATCACTCAAAAAGTAGAAGATACAGTCGCCGAATCAAGAGTTGAAACTGGACTATGTGTTCTGTTTTTGCGCCACACCTCAGCCAGTTTACTGATTCAAGAAAATGCCGATCCAGATGTCCTGAAAGATTTAGCCAACTTTATGGCAAAACTCGTACCAGAATCAGCCCAGTACATCCACGATACTGAAGGTCCAGATGATATGCCCGCACATATCCGTACAGTTCTGACTCACACCTCAGAAATCATTCCCATCAACAGAGGTCATTTAGTACTGGGAACTTGGCAAGGAATTTATATTTGGGAACATAGGCAAAGAAGCCATACCAGAGAATTGGTTATTCATATCTCTGGATCGTGAATATAACCTTCTTAATGACTCATGAAAATTGCTGATTTCATAACCTGGTTTGAAAAATGGGCAAATCCAGCTTGGCAAGAAAGCTGGGATAATTGTGGCTGGCAAATTGAACCAGGAGTATTGCAAGAAAATGCACGGGTTTTGGTTTGTTTGACACCAACTTTGGCTGTCATGCAAGAAGCGATCGCTGCTCAACATACTGGTATCCGTGTCAATCTGATTTTCGCCCACCATCCTTTGATTTTCAGTCCGCCCAAGTCCTTACGCAGTGGCGATGCTATAGGCGAAATGGTACGGTTAGCGTTTACACACAACATCGGTGTTTACAGTGCTCATACAAATTTTGACCAAGTGGAGGATGGGACTGCTGACGTTTTGGCTCAAATTTTAGAACTCAAGGAAGTCTCTCCTGTAGTACCCACTCAACCAGGATTAGGATATGGGCGCGTTGGAAATTTAGAGTCATCCATAACCTTAGAGGAGTTACTCACAACAATTCAAACCCAACTTGCTCCTTCTCATTTGATTTCCTCTCCAGTAGCAGATTTCAAGCAGGTGATTTCCCGGGTTGCTGTTTTGGGTGGTTCCGGAGCCAGTTTTCTCTCAGCGGTTGTGAAAACAGGTGCTCAGGCTTACTTGACTTCTGACTGTAAGTTCCATCAGTTTCAAGAAAGTCGCGATCGCAGTTTGATTTTGATTGACGCAGGACATTACGCTACAGAACGTCCAGCGTGCGATCGCCTCGTGCAAAAGTTTAAGAATTTAAATTTAGACTGGGTACAGTTAAGCCAAAAGGATGAAGATTTTAGGTGGTTTTTTCAAAAATTTTTATAAGTAGCTGGACAAAAATATTTACAGTCCGCAGCGAGCGGAGCCTGCGCTTTGCGCTTACGCTTCATTCGCTCTTGGACATTGTGTAATTAATTCTGTCCGACCACTTAAACCTAGGTTTTAAATTTTACAAAAAATTAATTTATTCTTTAATAATTCTTTAAGGATAAAATATTTTTTTAACCTATCCTTAACAAAAATAGGCACATCAGTCGCTGTGAGTTCGAGAGACACTCCTCCGAACTGCTTGCTGGCTCATTAATAGGGTAAAGTGTTAATCGTATTTTACGTTCTTTAAAGTTGACCCACTTAAGAAAAATAAATCTTTGTGACTGCGTAAAATCCTAATTCACCTTTGAATAAGTATATAAGGCGTAATGTTACGAGCAATGGCCTTCATGGATACCAAAAAGTATCCCTCATAAATTTATTCTTGAATAAAAGGAATTTGTCGTATGCCACAAAAAACAGCCAATATTTCTTCTGAGCAATATCGGATATTAGTGGTATCAATGCGTAATTTAAAATTACATGTTTCTCGCTCCGCACCTTATGAATTTGAAGATATAATTTCTAGTTGTGACATAGTTGATTTAGTGACACCAACCTTTAATCCTAATCTTTTTAAAGTAACAAACAGAATAGCAAACCAGGCAGCAAAGATAATAAGAAACGGTGAATTAATCTCATCATTAATTAACTATAAATTTGAAGTCAAGAAAGAATATGATTTATTTTTCTTTTTCTGCCAGTCAATTCAAGACATTCTGGTTCTCAATTCTATCCAAGGCTGGCGGGACAAGTGTCGTTATTCCGTTTGTTGGTTAGATGAAATTTGGACAAAAGATATTGATAGTTGGCAAGTTCAACTACGACTTCTAAAAAACTTCGACTATATTTTCATGAACTTTAGTTCTAGCGTGAATCAGGTCGCTGATATTGTCGAAGCTCCCTGTCACTGTCTACCATATGGGGTTGACACTGTAAATTTCTGCCCCTATCCATCTGACCTCTATCGCTGTATTGATATCTTGAATATAGGTCGTCGTTCAGCAGTCACTCACCAAGCCTTACTAAAATTAGTAGAACAAAAAAATTTCTTTTACATCTATGACACGATCAAAGATTTATACATGATAGATTACAGATATCATCGAAGTCTCTACACTAATTTTGTGAAGAGAAGCAGTTATATGATAGTCAATAAAGCAAAATTTGATTTAACGGGTCAAACAAATCCTCAAGAGGAAGTAGGTCCACGCTTTTTTGAAGGCGCAGCTGCGGGAACAATAATGCTGGGTGTTCCTCCTAAATGCGAAGCTTTCACTGATAACTTTGACTGGTCGGATGCTGTTATTGAGATTCCTTTCGATTGCCCATGTATATCTGATATCATTGCTGATTTGAATGCACAGCCTGAACGTCTAGAAAAAATACGTAAAGACAATATTGTTAATTCGCTACTACGACATGACTGGGTATATCGTTGGGAAAAAATTTTGGCAACAGTAGGGCTTGATGTCACACCACGAATGCTAGAACGAAAAGCTTATCTAAAGAAGTTAAGCGAAATGGTAAACACATCAGAAAGCAGCAACCAAAAATCCCAACTCACAGTGTCGGAGTAGAAAGCCCAGACGCTCACGCTATCCCCTTTTAGGGGTCAGAGCTGTTTCATCCTCTACAAAGATGTAAAATTGCAAGGATCAAGAGTAGAACTTACGCATTGACAATCAAGACAAAAAGTGCGTAAGGAGAATTCAGAAAAAAACTAGCGATCGCTATTTACCAGAGGCGTGAAAAACAGATAATTTACTTGTTTGTGTTTAGGGTTCGGA
>JAESFN010000728.1_pt1 | contig 23023 bp, 20 predicted proteins | sample 9269411 | NCBI WGS metagenome assembly JAESFN01 (sample SAMN14505399, study PRJNA617100) | algae metagenome | isolation source: Iphinoe sp. HA4291-MV1 and co-occurring heterotrophs from trail next to... | place: USA: Maunawili Falls, Hawaii | collected 2009-07-25
GATCGAGCTTCTTGCCGGTCAGCTTCACCTTGTCGGCATTGATCACGACGACGTGGTCGCCGGTATCCATGTGCGGGGTGTAGGTCGGCAGGTGCTTGCCGCGCAGACGCATGGCGATGATGGAGGCAACACGGCCAACCACCAGATCCTTGGCGTCGATCAGGATCCACTTCTTCTGGATCTCGTCCGGCTTCGCCGTGTAGGTGCTCATTTCGTTTTCCTTGAAAGCGAGCAGAGTGACCCCTGCCCCGTATTCGTGGCGCGGATATACGGATGGCGCGTAGATGCGTCAAGCGGAAAGATTTCGCGCTGCAATTTCAATGGCTTACGCTGTTGGTATTATGATACCACATACTAAGTCATTGATTTTGCTTGTTATGCGCTCCGCCGTGGAGTCGTATCCGCGAGGTAGGCGGTCACCAACCCGGCTAGCATGAACGCCAAAGCCTGGTGGCCCAGCGCCAGCGAGATCGGGACCATGCTGAGGAGCGTGGCGACGCCGAGCGCCACCTGCAGCAGGATCAACAGCGCGATCCGCGGCAGCCAGCCGTGGACGCCGCCAAAGCCGCCGCGCTTCGATTGCCGCCACAGCAGCCAGCCGACATAGAGGACCACGGCGTAGGCGATCATCCGGTGGATGAACTGCACCGTGAGGGTGTTCTCGAACAGGTTCTTCCAGAACGGATCGATGACGTCGAGCCCGTGCGGGATGAGCGCGCCATCCATCAGCGGCCAGGTGTTGTAGCCCATGCCGGCATCGAGCCCGGCGACGAAGGCGCCGGCGACGATCTGCACGAGGATCAGCGCCAGGAGGCCCCAGACTGGCCAGCCTGTGGGGCTGGTCGCCTTGGCCGGCTCGAGCCGCCGCGCCACCCAGACGAGGGCGATGAACAGCAGCGAGGCGGCCCCGAGGTGTGCGGCGAGACGGTACTGCGACACCGAGGTCAGTTCGGACAGGCCGGACGAGACCATCCACCAGCCGAGAAAGCCCTGGAAGCCGCCGAGCACGAACAGCCCGGCGAGCGGGGCGGCGAGGCTCCAGTTGAAGCGGCGCTGGACCAGGAACACCACGAACGGGATGGCGAAGGCGAAGCCGATGACGCGGCCGAGGAAGCGGTGTGCCCACTCCCACCAGAAGATCGACTTGAAATCCTCGATCCCCATCCAGGAGTTCTGCACGCCCTGCGGGATCTGCTTGTAGGCGTCAAACTCGGCGTGCCAGTCGGCATCGCTGAGCGGCGGGACAACGCCCGAAATCGGCTTCCACGAGGTGATCGACAAGCCAGACTCGGTCAGCCGCGTCGCGCCGCCGACCACCACCATGATCAGCACGAGCAGCGCCATGCCGTAGAGCCAGATGCGGACCGGCTTCAGCCGATCGGCGGCAGGGGCGGACGGTGCGGCGGATTGTTCGGTTGCGCTGAGAGCCAAGATGGGTTCCTTTCGCCTCGAACTACTCCCGGCGGCGGCCCCTTACAATGGCCGCGATGCCGCATCCGGAACCACGATGACCCAGTCCACCCGAAAACTGCTCGGCACCGTCCTGATCCTCATCTCGTTGGTGGTCTGGTCGGTGCTCGGCATGTGGATCTACATGAGCTTCCTCGGCGCCGCCGCGTGGTGGCTGCTCATCGGCTGCTTCGCCGTGATGGGGATGAGCTGGTTCTACCCCGCGACCTGGATCATCCGCTGGATGGCGAAGCCGGACGCGAAGTAGCCCCTACTCCCAGCGGACCTTGGCGCCGAGCTTGCTCAGCTTTTCGACGAAGTGCGGATAGGCGCGGCGGATCGGGTCGGCGTTCTTGATGCGCGACTCGCCGGGAATCTGGATCGCCGCTAGCAGCAGCGCCACCACGACGCGGATGATGTACGGCGCTTCGACCTGCGCCGGGCGCAGTGGGTTGCCGCCGAACACCACGAGGCGGTGCGGGTCGGAGAGGTGAACGCGGGCGCCGAACTTCAACAGCTCCGCGCTCCAGCCGAGCGCGCCTTCATACACCTTGTTCCAGAACATGATGTCGCCGGTGCAGCCGACCGAGATGCCGATGGCATGCGGCAGCAGGTCCGCCGGGAAGTACGGCCAGGGCGCCGCCTCGATCTTGGGCAGCATTTCCGCGGTGTAGGGCTCGGTGACCTTGCGGGTCCAGCCGGTGGCGGTGACCTTGCCGTCCTCGACCTCGAACTCCAGCCCGAGCTTGCCGAACTGGCGGAGGATCAGGGTCAACTGCGGGCCCATGTCGGTCTCGACCGTCAGGCGACCGCCGGTGACGGCGCCGATGGCGAGGAAGGTCGCGACCTCATGGTGATCGTCGGGCACGCGGGCGGTGGTGCCCGAGAGCTTACCCACCCCGCGCACGATGAGCCGCGAGGTGCCGATGCCGTCGATATCGGCGCCCATCGCCGCCAGCATGTCACAGAGTGCCTGGACGTGCGGCTCGGACGCGGCGTTGTTCATGGTCGAGGTGCCGTGGGCCAGCGCCGCGATCATCACGAACGTCTCGGTGGCGGTGACCGAGGCGTAGTCGGGCCAGAGGTCGACGCCCTTGATCTGGTTGCGGCGCTCGATGCGATAGGGGTGGGTGCCGGCGATGGTGCCGCCGAAGCGCTCGAGGATATCGAGATGCGGGTCGATCTCGCGCACGCCGAGCGCGCAGCCCTTGGCCTCAGTGTCGAAGATCAGGTGGTCCGAGCGCAGCAGCACCGGCGCGAGCAGCAGCACCGCGGCGCGGATGCCAACCGGCAGCTCGGCATCGGAAGTCGCAAACGCCTTGAAGTCGTGCTGGATGGTCAGGGTCTGTGCCTCGAGGCTGCGCTGCACGCGAGAGCCCTTGGAGCGGAAATACTCGACCAGCTTGTCGATGTCGCTGATCTCGGGAACGTTGGTCAGCGTCACCTCGCCGTCGGTCAGCAGGGTGGCGCAGAGCATCGGCAGCACCGCGTTCTTGTTGCCGGACGGGCGGATGGTGCCGGACACCGGGTTAGCGCCATCGACGATGAGGTCAGCCATGAAAGCTCCGGGGAATCAGTACGAGAAGGGACATGAGGTAAGAGCCGATCAACCCGGCAGCATTGAGAACACGGCCGAGGTCGCGAAGACATCGACGTAGCGTTTGGACTGGAACAGCCCGTTGAGGGAGACCCGCGGCAGCGAGTGCAGGCTGTGCCGGTTGCCAGCATACAGCCCGCCGGGCCGTGTCGTCACTGCCGTTCGCAGGCCGAGTTCGCGGGCCAGAGAAAACTCGCGCGGCCCCGCCGAGGCGCTGCCGCCGATCGGGTAGCTGAGGTGCTGCGGCTGTTTGCCGAACTGCGCCTTGAGGATGCGGACCGATTGCTCGATCTCGTTGCGGGCGTCGGCGGGACCGAGCTTGGCCAGCTCATAGTGGTGCACGGTGTGGGCGCCGATGGTGCAGAGCGGATCGGCGGCGAAGTGCCTCAGCTCCGTCCAGTCCATGATCAGCTCGCGGCAGTGCTGCTTGAGGTCGAAGCCGTACTGCCCGGCAAGGTCACGGATCAGCTTCACCCGGTCGGCTTCGGGCATGGTGCGCATGCGACGGTAGAGCGCGTCATAGGCGCGCTGCTTTTCCTCGAGATTGGCCGTGGCGTAGTACTCGGTGTCGCCGGCATAGGTGACCGCCAGCGCGTTCTGGCCGGCGATGATGTCCTCGAGCGCCTGCCACCACACTTCCCCTACCCCGTCGACCAGCGCGGTCGGCACGTAGAGCGTGAACGGACACTGCTGGCGGCGCAGCACCGGCAGGGCGTAACGGAGATTATCGCGATAGGCGTCGTCGAAGGTGAAGACGACGAAGGGTTTTCCCGACTCATCCGCCTCGATGCGCCGCGCCGCCTCGTCCATGTCGACGATATCGAAGCCCAGCTCGCGCATGCGGGTGATGGCGAAGGCAAGGAAGTCGGGCTTCACCTGCAGGATGGCATTGGGGGCGAAGTCGGCCGGATCGTCCGGCAGCACCCGGTGCAGCGTGAAGATCAGCCCACGCGCCTTGGAGCGCCTGCGGATCAGGTGCGTCACGCCGCTCGCCCACAACAGTTCGAAGGCGGCGCCGATCAGCCTGTACCTGAGGTCCGCCATATGGCCTACGCCACATCCGCCCTGACGGCGGGAAGGCTGACGACGCGACCGAGCTCGAAGCCGAGCGCCGCGATGTCGCGCCGCGCCACGCCGATCGCCACCGGGCTCGCATCTTCGCTGGTGACCAGCACCACTGTCGCGCGGGCGCCTGAGAACAGCGGCAGGCTGGAGGCGACGCCGACGCGGCCGGTATCGACGATCACCACGTGATAGATGTCGGCCAGCGCCTCGATCAGCGTCGCGGGACGCGAGGAGCGGCGGTCGAGCGACGGCAGGCGCCCCCACGGCACTTCGGCGAGGTTATCGCCGGCGCGCTGCATCACGTCGCCATAGTCGGCGTCTTCGGCGGCAAGGTCGGTGAGGCCGAGCAGCGCGCTGGTCTCGCCGCTGCCGGCGTCCACCACCACGGCGCTGAGGTCGCTCATCAGCGCATCCTCGAGCAGCCGGTCCATCACCATCAGCGTCTCGTGCCCTCCATCGAGGCTGGCGAGCAGCACAGTGCGGAGTTGGTGCGTCGTCACGGCGGCAGAGAGCTGCGCCAGGTCGTCGTTCGCCGGCCGCATCACCGGCGGCGGCGAGATGCCGGATTCCACGGCATGCTCCAGTTCGTCGTCGATCGCATCGGTGTCGACCACGGCGGCCGGTTCGTCGTCGTAGCCCTGATCGTCCTGCTCCAGCTCCATCGGCCGCGCCCGTTCGGTCAGCGCCCTGCCCGACATCAGTTCGCCGAACAGGATCGCTCCGATCTGCAGCGCCAGCGCCACGAAGCCGACGGCGCCGAGGATCAACGGGATTTTCGGCGAAGCCGGCTCCACCGATGGCGCTGCTTCGCTGACGATGCGGACATCCGGCAAGGCCGAGTTCGACGCTGTGCGCGAGGTCGCATCGGAGTATTTTGCCAGATAGTTCTCCAGCAGGTCGCGCTGCGCCTTGGCCTCGCGCTCGAGGCTGTCGAGCGTCACGCCGCCCTTGGTGGCGTCGCCGGCGGTGAGCTTGGCGCGCGTGAGGTCGTCGCGCAGCCGCTGTTCGAGGTCGGCCTCGACCTTGGCCTCGGCATCGAGCGAGTCCGCGACGCGGTCGGCCTCGTTGGTGATCTGCTTGTTGAGTTCGCCGATCTGCGCCTTCAGCGCCTTGATCGTCGGATGGTTCGACAGCAGCGTCGTCGACTTCTGCGCCAGCTCGGCCTGGAGGTTCGCTTTGGTTGAGAGCAGCCCCTGGATCACCACGGAATTGCGTACGTCGTTGACGCCATCGAGCGACTGGCCCGAGCCGAGCATGCCGCGGATCACCTGCGAGCGGGCCTGCGCATCGTTCTTGCGCTGCTGCGCTTCGGCGATCTGGGTGGCGACGACGGTCAGTTGCTGGTCGGTGACCGGGATGCTGTTGGCGCCGACGAACAGGTCATTCTCGACCTTGTAGTTGGCGACGGCCGTCTCGGCTTCGCTGACCTTCGGGCGGAGCTTGTCGATCTCTTCCTGCAGCCACACAGTGGCATCGGCGGTGTCGGTCAGCGACTGGGCGCCGCGGCGCTTCACATGAGCGGCAGCGATGGCGTTGGCGATGCGGGCGGCGAGCTCGGCGTCGGTCGAGCGCACATAGATCGAGATCACCGCCGAGTCGCGCTCGCGGATCACCGTCATGCGGTCGGCGAGGTTGCCGAGTACCGTTTCATCGACGCTCCGCTGCTCCGGCCCGCGCCCGATCAGGCGCAGCACGAAGCCGATGGGCGAGAAACCGGCATTGGAGAATTCGGGGACCGAACGGAGGTTCTCCGAATCCACCACTTCGAGCAGCAGGTCGCGCGACTTGATCAGCTCGATCTGGCTCGACATCAGCGCTTCGGTGTTCACCGAGCTGCCACTCGAGGGCGCCTCCATCGAGGCGCGCGTGTAGATATTGCTGCGCGGCTCGACCAGCAGGCTCGCCGACGATTCGTAGCTTTTGGGGATGAACAGCAGGATCGCGGCAACCGCGACCAGCAGCAGCACGGTGACGAGCACGATCCTCAGCCCGCGCGACAACACGGCGGCGACCAGCGCCCCCATATCCATCCGCATGTCATCGGCGCGCTCGAAATCCGAACTCACTCGCCCGCCCTCACTGTTACCCCTGAGCTATGGGGCCAGCGTGGTAAGCATTCAGTTAAGCCGGCTCGCAATCTGACGACGCCGCAGCGATTTTCTAAGCAGAATGTTAACCATAGCACCCCGACACTGGCGGCCTGATCAGGGTTCCCAGGGATGGCCATGCGCTGGCTGCGTTTCCTTCTCATTTTGCTGCTCGTGCCGCTTGCGGCCTGCGCCATCAATGGCAAGCCATCGACCTATCTGGTCGAGGTCAAAGGCCCCTACGCGCTCGATACCGGCGACGTGGTACGGGTCAGCGTCTATGGCGAAGCCGAGCTTTCCAAGAGCTATCAGGTCGACGACTCGGGCGCGGTGGCACTGCCGCTGGTCGGCCCGGTGAAGGTGCGCGGCAAGACCACGCAGCTCGCCGCCGCCTCGATCACAGCCGCGCTGGCCGAGGGCTACATTCGCGAGCCGAGCGTCGCCGTCGAGATCGAGACGTACCGGCCGTTCTTCATCCAGGGCGCGGTCAAGAACGGTGGCCAGTTCCCCTATGTCTACGGGATGACGGTGCGCGCGGCGATCAGTACGGCCGGCGGATACTCCGATACGGCGGACCGCGGCAAGGCGATCGTCTATCGCCGGCAGGGCAACCAGATGGTGAAGGGATCGGTCAACCTCGACTTCCCCATTTACCCCGGAGATACCATCGTGGTGTCCGAGCGCTGGCTCTAAAGGGTTCGGAAACCCGCCTCCCCCTAACGCTGGGCCATGTCCAGCGCTATTCGTCCGCTCCGCATCCTCCAGATCCTGCGTGCACCCGTCGGTGGGCTGTTCCGGCACGTCTACGATCTGACGCATGAACTGGCGGCGCGCGGCCACGAAATCGGCATCGTCGCCGACAGTCTCCACACCGATGCGCTGACCGAGGAGCGGCTCGGCAAGCTCCGGCCGCTGGCGCCGCTCGGCATCCATTCGCTGCCGATCCCGCGCACTTTCGGTGCCGCGGACCTCACCACGCCATTCAAGATTCGTCGCCTCGCCGACGAGCTGCAGATCGATGTGCTGCACGGTCACGGCGCCAAGGGCGGGTTCAATGCCCGGCTGGCGCGCGTCGGGGCGCGACAGCGGGTGTCGCTCTACACACCGCATGGCGGAGTGTTGAACTACCGCCCCGGCTCGCCGGCCGGACAGGTGTTCCGCCTGATCGAGCGCGCGCTGATCGGCGCGACCGACGCCATCGTCTTCGAGAGCGCCTTCGCACAGCGGGCCTATATCGAGCAGATCGCAAAGCCCTCCTGCCCCGGCCCGGTGATCCATAACGGCCTGATGCCGTCGGAGTTCGAGCCGGTCGTGCCCGGACCGGACGCCGCCGACTTCGTGTTCATTGGCGAGTTCCGCGCGGTGAAGGGCATCAATTTCATGCTCGACGCACTGGTCGAGGTCCGCGCCCCCGGCGGTCGTCCGGCGACGCTGGTGATGGCTGGTGGCGGGCCCGATCTCGAGACCATCAAGGCGCAGATCGAGCGCCTTGGGCTCACGGACCGCGTCACGCTGGTCGGCGTCAAGCCGGCCCGGCCGACGCTGCACCTGGGACGCATCGCGCTGGTGCCGTCGCTCGCCGAGTCACTGCCTTACGTCATCCTCGAAGCAGCCGCCGCCGGTCGTCCGGTGATCACCACCGATGTCGGCGGGGTGAAGGAAATCTTCGGCCCCACCGCCGCGAGCCTGCTGCCGGCCGCCGATGCCGCCGCGTTGCGCCGCGCCATGCAGGCCGCCCTCGACGATGCCGCCGCCGCTCAGCGCGAGGCCGAAGATCGGCTTACGCACATCCGGGCAGGCTTCTCGATCGCACACATGGCCGACCAGATCGAAGCACTCTACCGGCAGGTCCTCGCCGCCCGAGCGCCGCATGGTTTCGCCCAGTCCTCACCGCTCTCCTCCTAGAGCCATCCGCACAACAAGAGCCCAGCAAAGAGCCGCAGATGTTTCACCTCGATCCCCAGCAAGCCGTCCGAGAACACGTTGCCCAGCCGCCCAAGGTGAAGGCTGCGCCGCCGCGACTGAGCGACCTCGCCGCCGCCCTCGCCGATCAACCGCTCGCCCCGACTTACTCGGCGGCCGTGGTCGCCGGCGTGGCGCAGGTGGCGGAGATCGTCCTTCTCATCGCGACGGGCGTGACGCTGTTCGGGCTCAATGGCGGTGATCCGCTGCTCGGTGTCGTCACCACGCTCGGCGTCGTGGCAGTGGCCGCGGCGTTCATCGGGCTGATGCGGCTCCACGGCATCGCGGCCTACCGCTTCGGCTTCTCGCAGGTCTGGAAGGCGGCGCTCGGCTGGACTGGCGCCTTCGCGCTGCTCGGCGGCCTGGTGCTGCTCTACGACAGCGGCCACGCCCTGTCGCAGCCGTGGATTCTCACCTTCTGGGCCGCCGGACTCGGCGTCCTCGCGGTCTATCGTATGGTGCTGCACCAGGTGGTGATGCACTGGACGCGGCAGGGCAAGCTGAAGCGCCGCACCGTGATCGTCGGCGGCGGCAAGGATGCCGAGGCGTTGATCGAATCGATCCAGACCACCGGCCGCTACGACATTGACCTGCTCGGCCTGTTTGACGATCGCAACGACGACCGCTCGCCCGAATCCGTCGCCAGCCTCGCCAAGCTCGGCCGCGTCGCCGAGCTGATCGAGTTCGCCCGTCAGACCCGCATCGACCTCGTCATCGTCTCGATGCCGCTATTCGCGGAGCACCGGGTCCTCGACATGCTTAAGCAGCTCTGGGTGCTGCCGGTCGACATCCGGTTGTCGGCCCACATGAGCAAGCTGCGCTTCACCTCGAAGGCCTATTCCTATGTCGGCGGCGTGCCCGTCTTCGACATGGCCGACCGGCCGATCTCGGACTGGAATCTCGTGTTCAAGTGGCTGTTCGACAAGCTGGTCGCGGTCACCGCGCTGGTCCTGCTCTCCCCGGTGATGGTTGCCACGGCGATCGCCATCAAGCTCGAGAGCAAAGGGCCGGTGTTCTTCCGGCAGAAGCGCCACGGCTTCAACAACCAGCTCATCGACATGTGGAAGTTCCGCTCGATGCGGACCGACATGCTCGACGCCAACGCCACGAAACTGGTCACCAAGGACGATCCGCGGGTGACCAAGGTCGGCAAGTTCATCCGGAAGACCTCCATCGATGAACTTCCGCAGCTTTTCAATGTCCTATTGGGTGAACTTTCGATCGTCGGACCCCGTCCGCACGCGCTGTCGGCCAAGGCCGACAACCAGCTCTACTACGATGCAGTGGAAGGCTATTTCGCCCGCCACCGGGTGAAGCCGGGGATGACCGGCTGGGCCCAGATCCACGGCTGGCGAGGCGAGACCGACACGGTCGACAAGATCATGCAACGAGTCAACCACGACCTCTACTACATTGAAAACTGGTCACTCTGGCTCGACGTGAAGATCGTCGCGCTGACCCCTATCTCGCTATTCACCCAGCGCAAGAACGCGTTCTAGTGAGCGCCGCGTCCGCGATCGTAACTGGCCCGACCCGCGGAACCACGTGGCTCCGCGCCCGCGCCACCACCCTGCTCGACGCGCTCGTCGTCGTCTGGATCTTCGCCGGTGGCATGGTGATCACCGAGCCGTCGCCGTACGAACTGGCATTCCTTGCGGTTCTCGGCGTTTCTATGTTCGCCGGCTTCGCGCTTCGGCGGTCGACACTGGGGCTGCTGGTGCTGTTCGCGAGCTTCGTGCCGTTCGCCATCGTCGCGGCGTTCCAGGTCCGCTTCAGCACCATTCCCGACGCGCTGATCTACCAGGCGGTGACGATCTTTTTGTTCTTCACCGCCTACTGGGTGGCCAACTATGTCGCCGATGCGCCGCAGGCGCGGATGCGGCTGATCATCGGCGCCTACCTCGCCACCGCCTTGCTTTCGGCTGTGCTCGGCACGCTCGGGTATCTCGGCATCGGCCATGACCTCTTCACCCGCTACGATCGCGCCAAGGCGTTCTTCAACGATCCTAACGTCTTCGGCCCGTTCCTGATCCTGCCGGCCATGTACGCACTGCAGCGCCTGCTGCTGGGTACGCCGCGCCGCGCCCTGTGGGCAGCGCTCGCCTATGGCGTGCTGGTGGTCGGCGTGTTCGCCAGCTTCTCGCGCGCCGCCTGGGGACACGTCGTCATCTCGAGCGCCATCGTCTACGTGCTGGTGTTCGTGCTCGAAGCGCACGCGCGGCAGAAGGTCCGCATGCTGCTGCTGGCGATGGCGGGGCTGATACTGCTGGTCGTCGCGGCGGGCGGCATCCTCTCGATCCCGCAGTTCCGCTCGTTCATCGAGCTTCGCACCCAGTCGCAGAACTACGACACCGGCGAGAGCGGCCGCTTCGGCCGGCAGGGTTATGCCTACGACCTCGCGCTGCAGCACCCGCTCGGGCTCGGCCCGCTGGAGTTCCGCAACCTCCGGGTGAAGGAAGAGCCGCACAACACCTACGTCAACGTGCTGCACGCCTATGGCTGGGGCGGCGGGTTCGTGTTCATGCTGTTCATCGGCGTCACGCTGTGGCGCAGCGCCACCTTCATCGCCCGGCCCGGCCCCAACCGCCTGCTGCTGATCCCGCTGGTCGCGGTGTTCGTGCCGTTGGCCGGCGAGGCGGCGATCATCGACATCGACCACTGGCGGCACTTCTTCCTCGTCGCCGGGCTGATCTGGGGCGTCACCGCCGCGTACCAGCACGTCGACAGGCGATTTGGCTTGGCGGCGGCCGTTCCCTGAGCGCATGATCCCGCTACAGGACAGCGGGGGCAGCCGTGGAACCTCAGAACAGCTCTATGCAGGCGGTACTCGCCTCGACCGACGACCTTGCCAAGGTGCGCTACGACACCGGCGACATCCTGATCAGTGAAGGCCCGAGCAGCGGCGTGCTCTACATCCTCGTCGAGGGCGCGGTGGAAGTGCTGCGCGGCGACGTGCGCGTTTCGCTGGTCGATGAACCGGGCGCGGTGTTCGGCGAGATCTCCGCCCTGCTCGGCCGGCCGCACAGCGCCACCGTGCGCGCCATCGAGCCGGTGCTCGTCCATCGGATCGAGGACGCCGAGAGCTTTTTGCAGATGCGGCCGGAGATCGTCTTCCACGTCGCCCGCATCCTCGCCAGCCGGCTGATCGACGCCACGACCTATCTCGCCGACCTCAAGCACCAGTTCAGCGATCGCAGTGACCATCTCGGCATGGTCGACGAGGTGCTCGAGGCGCTGGTCAACCAGCAGCTCCCGGCCCAGGCCACCGCCCCCGTCACCGACGACGGCAAGCCCGACCCGCGGCTTTAGCCGTTCACGCGGCTATCGGCGCCCGCGGCAGCCAGGCGGGCCACTCCAGCATCTCCTCGGGCACGCCGTCATGCCCCCAATCAAGCGTCCCGGCGCCCTCGAACGAGAACCAGGCGGCCTGCTTCAGCTCGGTGTCGACCACGATATGCGTCGGCACCTCGCCCACCTGCCGGCCCGGGTTGAACACCCAGGTCTCACCGATCCGCGATGCCCACGAGCCGCCGCGTGCGAACGGCGCTTCGTGCACATGCCCACTGAACACCAGTTGCGGCTGGTACTGCGCGATCCAGCCCGCGAGCTCGACGTCGCCGTAGGAGCGCGAACCCGACCAACTCACCGGCGCCTCGGCCGGCGGCGCGTGGTAGACCCAGATCCAGTTCCGGCCGCGTGTCGCCGCCGCCTCGGCCAACTGCCGGCCGATGGCGTGCCTGGCGATGTCGCCGTCCCACCATGGGCAGATGGTGATGGTGTCCCCGCCGATGGCGAAACTCTCGTTGTCAGCGTGTGCGCCGTTGCCGCGGGCGTAGGGCACCCAGCGCGCGTAGCGCTCGCCGGTCGAGTACTTATGGTTGAGGTCGTGGTTGCCGGAGCAGACGACCAGCGGCACGATGGCCCGCAGCCGCTCGAGATATTTCAGCACGACCACCATTTGCGCGCTGGTGGTGACGAACGAGCTGCCGTCCAGCAAGTCTCCGGCGATGATCAACAAGTCATAGCGGCCGGCGACCGAGACGAGCCAGTCGAACTGCGGCAGGTTGTAGTGTAGATCGGCGACGGCGAGGATGCGCATGGCGCCCTCCCCCGGTCGTCAGCGGCTCAGATACTTCCGCGCCATTGTCGCCGTGTCCAGCGCAAACCGCGCGGCATGCGACTTGGCGAGGTCGGTTTCGCCATGCGAACCGATCCAGGCCAGCAGCGCCATGCGCCGCAGCAGGATCAGGGTGTCGATCATCCTGAGGTCCTCCGGCTTCAGCGGCCGTATTTCCATATAGGCGCCAAGCCACGAGCGGATCAGCGCCGGCACCTGCGGCGAGGTCTCGATGAACGACAGGCTGGCCGCAAGATCGTAGAGGAACCAGCCGAAGCCGGAATCGTCGAAATCAAGCAACACGGTGTGCTCGCCATCGACGAGCAGGTTCGCGAGCCGCATATCGGCGTGGATCAGCCCGAAGCGGTCGAGATCGGTGCCGTAGGCGCGCAGGTCGGCGCGAAGCGCGGCGTCGAGTTCCGTCAGCGTCGCCAGCGTCTCGCCCTCGACATGCGGGGCCTTGCGCCAATCGCCCCACAGGCCGGAGGCCTCGAGGATACCCACCGCGTCCCAGATCGGGCGGACGAACTTTTCGGGCTGCTGCCAGCCAGCGATATGGTTATGGAGCGTCGCCGCATAGCGGCCGAGTGTGGCGAACAGCGGCACGAGATCGGCATCCGGCTGCGGCTCGCTGCCGGGCTCGAAGGCGAACAGCGCAGCGAAACGATCCGGCGCCACTTCCTGCACGATCTCGCCATCCGCACCGGGGATCGGCCGGGGCACCGGAATCTCGGTGTCGTCGGTGATCGCCTCGAGCCAGGCCAGTTCACTGCCGATCGCGGTTTTCGACTGATAGCGTGGCCGGTGCAGGCGCAGCACATGGCGCGCGCCGTTGGCGCCATCGACGCGAAACGTGTGATTCTCGGAGAGGTTGATCAGGGTCGGCGTGCCACCCGCAGCGGCCGGCCAGCGCTCGAGGCTACCGGCGACAAGCGACAGTTCCTCCGGGAGCGGATCGCTGGGGGCAATATCCAATCCGCTATCCTCTAGGATTTGGAAGAAATGGTCGGAGTGGCCGGATTTGAACCGACGACCCTTTGTCCCCCAGACAAATGCGCTACCAGGCTGCGCTACACCCCGACTGGTGCGGAGGCCTACAGAAACCAGCCTTTAGAGGCAAGAGGCATTTTTGCGGCAAGGAGAACGAACCGCGCGAAGATCGCCTCAAGGTGCCGCGGCGTTCGTCCCCGGCCCTGCCCCGATCTGCATCAGCCGATCGTCGAGGCCGGCAGCGGTGTTGGGAAGAACGCCGAGCATCGGCGCTATCCGCTGGATGATCTGGCCGCTGACGACGGCGACGTTCCAGCCCGCTTCGCGGGTCGAGCGGGCGTTCTCGGCCTGGGCTTCGTCGAGCATCACCAGCATGGCGTAGCGCGGATCTTCCATCGGGAAGGCCGAGGTGAAGACGGTGACGTTCTTGGTCTTCGAATAGCGGCCGTTGATGGTCTTCTCCGCCGTGCCGGTCTTGCCCCCGGTGCGGTAGCCGGTGGCCTCGGCGTCCATGTTGCGGCCGGAGCCGAGCAGCGCGTTCATGCGGAACAGGTACATCATTTCCGCGCTCGTCTTCTCGCTGACGATCGGACGGGCAAGCTGTTCGGCCTCCGCCTCGCTGCGGCGGAACAGCGTGGGCGGCACCAGCCTGCCCTTGTTCATCAGCGCGGCGACCGCCGTCAACATGTGCAGCGGCGTCGCGGCGAAGCCGTAGCCATAGGAGGCGGTGGCGGCGGTGACGTCGGAAAAGCTCTCGGGGACACGCGGCGCCGCACGCTCGGGCAGCTCGATCTGCGAGCGCTGGTCGAAGCCGGCGGTCCCAAGGAAGGCGCGCAGCCGGTCCTTGCCCATCTGCTGCATGATGCGGATGGTGCCGATATTGTCGGAGTAACGGAACACATCCGAGACCGACATGATCTCGTGCCGACCGTGATCGAGCAGGAAGCGACCGAAGCGCACCCCCTCGCGCGCATCGATCATATCATCGATGGCGACGGCGCCACTGTCTAGGGCGGCGGCGATGGTGATGGTCTTGAAGGTCGACCCCAGCTCAAACGTACCGTTGGTGATGCGGTTGAAGCTTTCGGGCTTCAGCGCGGTGGTCGGCACGTTGGGGTCGAAATCCGGCAGCGAGACCATGGCGATCACCTCGCCGGTGCGCACGTCCAGCATCACCCCAGCAGCGGCAATGGCGCGGAAGCGGGCGATGGCCGCGAGCAACTCGCTGCGCATCACGTACTGAACCCGCGTATCGATCGACAGCACCTTGGGCTCGAGCTCGGCGCCGCGCGCCAGACCCACCTCCTGCAGTACCGCGAGGTCCTCGCGATCGATCGCCAGTTCCATGCCGGCAATGCCCTGGTTGTCGACGTTGACGCTGCCGATGACGTGGGCGAGTTCCTCCCCGGCGGGATAGAAGCGCTTGCTCTCTTCGATGAAGTCGATACCGGGCAGACCGAGCGCCATCACGCGCTGCTCAATGGCCGGCGTCAGCTCGCGCTCGATCCAGACGAAGCCTTTGTCGCCAGTGAGCCGCTGCCGCAGCTTGCTCTCATCTAGACCGGGCAGAACGGTGCGCAGCTCGGCCGCCGTCCGCGCAACGTCGACGACGCGGCGTGGTTCAGCATAGAGCGAGGGAACGCGGATATCGACGGCGATGGCGATGCCATTGCGATCGACGATAGGCGGGCGCGACGCCTGGATGACGTCGCGCGTCACCCCCTCGATGGCGTCGTCGACCCTGCCCTGCCCCAGTTGCACCAGCCGCCCGCCGATCAGCAGGAACCCGGCCAGCAGCAGCGCGGCAACGATGGCGATGCGGCCGCGGGTGATCCGGTTGTGGATCCGCGCCGTGCCGGTGACCTCGATAACCTCGGGGTGGCTTTGGACAGGACGCAACGGTCCGGCCCCGTCGAAGTCGTCGGCGGTGGTCATGGTGGATCAGCGGTGAGAGCAGCGGCTGCGAAGATACAGCCCGCCTGAGGTTCACCACCCGGCACCGCCGATCAATGGCATTTGAGCCAACAGCTTAACGAGTGGTTAGCGACGCGAGCCGGGGTACCGGACAGTGGGGATAACCGCACCAGGCGGCTTGGCCGGCGAAGCAGCGATGTGCGCAAGCATTAGCCACGCTTGCCTCCCGGCGCCGGCAGAACTAATCGATACGCATCGACCGCGAGGACCAATCCAGCGTGGACACGGCAACGCATTTCTCGACTGCACAGCGCCTGCATCGCGAAGGAAAGTTGGACGCCGCCGCAGCCCTGTACGACGAGGTTGTAGCCGCCGCTCCGCTGCATGCCGAGGCGCTGCATATGCGCGGCGTCGTCTTCCTCCAGCAAGGAAACAACGAGGCAGCCGCAGCGCTCATCGAAAAGGCACTAGGTCTGCAACCCGCCAACGCGTCGGCCTTGAACAACCTCGGCCTTGCCCTCACCGGGCTTGGAAAGCTCAATGCAGCGGTCGATCCGCTGAGGCGTGCCACAGAGATCGACCCTCAGCGCGCGGACGCCTGGGCCAACCTCGCGAATGCACTGCGCAGACTCGAACGTAACGCTGAGGCTGTCGCAGCGTATCGACGAGCCCTCGCCATCGACGATTCCCGCCCAGGTATCCACAGTTCGCTCGGTGCGGCGCTCGGCGATCTCGAGCGGTTCGAGGAAGCTCTGGCCTGCCACCAGACCGCGATCCGTCTGGCTCCTGCTCGCCCTGACTACCGCAACAATCTCGCAGCAACGCTCCGCAAAGCCGGCCGCTACGAGGCTGCCGAAGACGTGCTTCGGCTTGCCGTGACGATGTCACCGACCGATGGGCACTATCAGGCTGCGCTGGCAGAGGTCCTCACCGGCCAGGGCCGCTTCGAGGAGGCCGTCGAGGCATACAAGGCGGCGCGGCAACTCGGAGAAACCGGGCGGCGTATCGATCATAGCCTGTTGTTCATCCAGAACTATGTCGATGCTCCGCCCGAGGTCGCGCTCGCCGACAGCATCGCTTTCGCCCGGCGAACGACTGCCGGCATACCTCGCTACAGCGAGCACCCGAACGAGCGCGATCCGGAACGCCGGCTACGGATCGGACTGGTATCGGGCGACCTCAACGCTCACCCAGTCGGCCGATTCCTGGTTGCGCCGCTCGCCCACATGACCGGAGCTACGCTCGACCTGTTCGCCTATTCCAAGCGGGACAATGACGATGCGACCAACCGGCAACTGAAGGCGCTGGTCCCGAACTGGCGTGCCCTGCCCGATGCGGGTGACGAATTCGTCGCGAAGGCCGTGTGGAACGACAAGATCGATATCCTGGTGGACCTTTCCGGCCACACCGCCGGCAATCGCCTCGGTGTCTTCGCCCGAAAACCGGCGCCCGTCGCGGTCACCTACCTCGGCTATTTCGCGACCACGGGTCTCGATGCCATCGACTATGTGCTCTGCAATCGGTGGCTTGTTCCCGATGATGAGCGGTCGCAATGGGTAGAGAAGCCTTGGTACCTGCCCCATGCGCACCTGTGCCTTCAGATGCCCGAAAGCACCCCCGACGTGACCGCACCCCCGCGCATCAACTCGGGCGTTTTCACCTTCGGCAGCTACAACAACATGTCGAAGTACAGCCCACGCACCCTTGATGCATGGAGCGAGATCCTCCGTGGCACGCCCAACAGCATGCTGCTGCTGCGCAACACCGCGAAGACATCGGCGCCATCAGAAGCGATTGTCCGGCACCTCACCGGCTTGGGAATCGCGACAGAGCGCATCCAGTTTGAGCCCATGATTACCAATTACCACGAGCACCTGGCCGGCTATGGCAAGCTCGACCTGGCGTTGGATCCGTTCCCCTATAACGGTGGTACGACCACGGTCGAAGCGCTTTACATGGGCGTACCAGTCGTGGCGGTGCGCGGCGATCGCTACGTGTCGCACATGAGTGAGAGCATCCTGCGTGCGGCCGGCCTCGACGAATGGATTTCCGCCGACGCCAGTTCATATGTCGCCAGTGCGATCGCCGCAGCGGCAGGCGTCGAGGGACTCGCGGCCACCCGACGACAGCTGAGGTCACGCGTGCTCGGGTCGAGTCTGTTCGACGGCGCGGCATTTGCCCGTGACCTAGAAGGGGCGTTCCGTGGCATGTGGCGCCGGTACTGCCAGACCGGCCCGACGGTGTTCTAGGCGACGAGATCGACCAGCTTCGCGTCCGTAGCGCGTGCCGCGTCTTCCGGGCTCAGGCCTACCAGCAGGCCGCGCTGGCCGCCGTTGATCAGGACTTCGTCGAACAGCTCGGCGGTTTCGTCGATGGCGGTGGGGACTTTCTTTCGCTGGCCGAACGGGCTGATGCCGCCGACCTTGAAGCCGGTGAGGCGCTCGGCGTCCGCAGGCTTCATCATGTTGGCGGACTTGCCGCCGAAGGCCGCGGCGAGCTTCTTCATGCTGACCTCGCAGTCGGACGGCACGACGACGCAGACCGGCTTGCCATCGACCTCGGCCATCAGGGTCTTGAACACCTGGTCGGGCGCCTTGCCGAGCGCTTCGGCGGCCTGCAGCCCGATGCGCGGCGCGTCCGGATCGTAGTCGTAGGGGAAGTGGGTGAAGGCGACGCCGGCCTTGGTGAGTGCGAGCGTCGCAGCAGTGGTTTTCGGCATGGCGCAGTGTTACGGCGACAGCGCACCGTCGTCCAGCAGCCGGTACCCGCAACGCCGCCGACCCGGCCGAGCCGGGCCAGCGACACGCGGGAGCGCGCTAGAACCGGTAGTTCACGCCGACAGTGAAGGCGTGTATCGCCATTTCGGCGTCGTAGGCGGTGGCGTAAGGCGCGAACTTGCGCGGCGAGTTGCCCAGGTTGATGAAATCGTACTCGCCGCGGATCGACCAGTTCTCGTCGATGGCATACTCGGCGCCAAGCCCGAACACGGCACCGAACCGGCTGCCGCCGAGCGAGTCGAGGCCGGTGTCGTCATCGAAGTAAGCATCGAAGCTGGCGTAGGCGACGCCGAGCTTGCCGTAGACGAACCAGTTGCCAGAGGCGTAGCCGAGGCGCGGCGCGAGGGTCGCGAGCCAGTGGAAATTGGTGCCTTCGTACTGGTCGCCGAACGGCGGCGGCGCCTCGTCGACCAGCGCCTCGCCGCTCATGTTGGTCCAGGACAGCGTCGCCTCGACGCCGAGCAGCAGGCTGTTGCCGATATCGGCGTTGTAGCCGGCCTGCGCGCCCACGAGGCCACCGGGCGCATTGTGATCGGCAAGATCATTGGCCGTCTCGAAGTCGACCACTCCGGCACCGCCGCCAGCATGAACGCCGGCGTAGAAGCCGGTCCAGTCGAACGGATCCTGCGCCATGACCGGCGCCGACGAGACGAGAAGCAACGACGATACGAGCAGCCCCAACCGCATAGCCCAACCCCCTGTGGCATGTGCGAGAAGGCTAGCACCGTGCACGAGCCCACCATCGGGGCATCACGGGACACGCACCGGCAACTTGTGGCAGTGGAGTCAGGTTGGCCGTGGGGCTACTCGACGCCGGCCGGTTCGTTCTTGCCTGCGGCGGCTTCGCTTTCCTCGAACAGGCGCTTGATGTTGACAGCGGATTTCGCCACCCCGCCCTCATCGGTCGACCAGTTGGAGAAGCGCTCGAACAGCACGGCGAAGGTCACGAGGTCGCGCTCGTTCCACTGCCCGAGGGCCTGCGCGAACAGGTTCCACTTGTTGATCCGCACGGCCTCGATGAAGCGTTTGCCCTTGGCGGTGAGTTCGAGGCAGATGCGGCGGGCATCCTGCTGCGAGGCGACGCGCCGGGCGTAGCCGCGATCGACGAGCTCGGCCGAGATACGGCTGGCCCGCGAGGGGTCCACCGCCAGCCGTTCGGCGATCAGCCCAACCGTCACCTCGATCTTGGCATCCTCGGTGTAGGCGGGCGCATGAGCGATCGCGCTGATCGCGTCGAGATGCGCGACATCGAGCGTCGGATCGATCTGCGCCATCACCTGGCGGCCGAAATCGCGGCGCTGGATGGAGCGACGGACCTTGTGCATCACCGCATCGATCGCGGCGACCGCCTCTGCTGCGTTCGGCGAAAGCCCGCTCTGCTTGGCGAGTTCGATGAGTTCCTGGTCCCCCTGCGTATGACAGATGGCCGGAAGGTCGGGCTTGGTATCGTCCTGCATGGTCACCGCGCTAGCAGAGATATGTGCCAAAGTCAATTACATGCCATTGTCACATAATTGCTGTTGACACACATGTGAAGCAGGCACATAACCCCGCTCCCATCCGGAGGTCGCTTCATGAGCGTTGATACCAACCCCGTTTCCGGTGCCGCGCCGGTCGCCGAGGCGCCATCGCGCCCCGACCGCGCGACGCTGCTCGTCTATTTCGGCGCGCTGATCGCGATGTTCATGGCCACGCTGGACATGCAGATCGTCGTCACCGCGCTCCCCACCATTGCCGGCGAGCTCGGCAACCTGCACCTCTTCGGTTGGGTGGGCTCGGCCTACCTGCTCTCCACCGCCGCGGTGGCGCCGTTCTACGGCAAGCTCGGCGACATGTACGGCCGCAAGAACGTGGTGATGACGGCGATCGTCCTCTTCCTCATCGGCTCTGCCGCCTGCGGTCTCGCCTGGTCGATGGAATCGCTGATCGCCGCCCGCGTGCTGCAGGGGATCGGCGGCGGCGGGCTGATGGTCTCGGCCTTCGCCATGATCGGCGAGCTGTTCGGACCGCGCGACCGTGCCAAGTACCAGGGCTATTCGTCCGCCGTGTTCGCGCTGAGTTCGATCCTCGGGCCGGTGGCGGGTGGCTACATCACCAGCCTGTTCGGCTGGCGCTGGGTGTTCCTCGTCAACCTGCCGGTCGGCATCGTCGTCCTCGCGCTGATCTTCTTCGCCATGCGCTCGAAGTTCGTCGAGAAGCGGCACAAGGTCGACTATCTCGGCGGCGTGCTGCTGGCCGTTGCGACGACCGCCATCGTCTACTGGGGCGACCACGTGATCGACCCTGCCGGCCCGGATCTGCTGACCTTTGCCCTGCCCGTCATCGGCATTGCCGCCGCGATCTGGTTCGTCGTAACCGAACGCCGGGCCGCCGAGCCGATCGTGCCGCTCAGGCTGTTCAAGAACCACACGATCACCATCGTGACCGTCGTCTCGCTGCTCGCCGGCGTCGTGACGCTCGGCCAGTTCTTCTACTTCGCGCTCTATTTCCAGGTGATCACCGGGTTCGGCCCGGCCGAGGTCGGCTTCCTGTTCCTCCCGGCTTCGGCAACTTCGATGGTCGTTTCGATGCTCGCCGGCCGGATCATCGCCAGCACCGGCCGCTACAAGTGGATGCCGGTCGCCGCGATGGCGATCGGCGCGCTGCTGATGGTGGGCTACACGTTCGTAGACGCGCACACGCCGGTCTGGATCATGGCGCTGCTGATGGCTGTGTTCGGCATCTCTATGGGCCTGCAGTTCCAGGTGCTGATGGTTGCGATCCAGGCAGCCGCTCCGCTGCAGGATATCGGCGCCGCCACAGGCCTCATCACCCAGGCTCGCACCATCGGTGCCTCGCTCGGCCTCGCGGTGAACGGAGCAGTGATGACCTGGGCGCTGACGCAGCAGAGCGCTCAGCTTCCCGCCGACGTCGCGGCGGCAGTGCCGGGTGGGCTTACCAGCCTCAGTCCCCACATCGCCGCCGGACTGCCGGACGCAACGCGCGAGGTGGTGCTCGGCCACTACACCGCCGGCTTCAACGTGCTGTTCCTGTTCCTCGCCGGAGTCTACGTGCTGGCGATGATCTTCACGATCCTGCTCAAGGACGTGCAGATTCCGAAGCGGGCGTGACCAGAAGCATCGCAGGAAGCAAAAGCAAAGAGGGGCCCGAAGGGGCCCCTCTTTCACATTTGGCGGTTGCCGGCCACTAGTCGAGCGCGCTGCCGTACGAGCCGGCCCGGTAGGGTTGTGCCGTCGTCGCGAGCGGGTTGAGTGCCTTGGCGGCTGTGTTCGTGTCGCCGATCGGGATCGACAGGCCGATCTTCACCGTGTGCGTCACAGCGGTGTCCGACTGGGCGATGGCGTCGTAGTTGCCATACTCGTACGCGGCAGTGAGGTACATGCCGAAGTCCGTGGGCAGGGCGAGTGCGCCCTTGATCCCGGCCGTCCAGTACTTGCCCTCCTGACCGTCCTCGGTGAACTTGTCAGTCGCGCCGTACCCGACATCGAGCATGACAGCGAGATCGTCGCTCAGCGAAAAGACTGCGCCGCCACGGACGAACGCGCCGATGAAGCCGGCAGCAGGATCCGTATCCGGCGTCTCGGTGTTGACGTTGGCCCAGCCCAGCTGGCCGAACAGCACCACTCCGCTTACGTCAACCATGCCCTCGACGCCGACGGTATAGCCGGAACGCAGGAAATCATCGCGATCCGGAACGACGCCGACGGAGCCGAACGCCCCGACAGTACCGCCATCGAAACCGAAGCCGAGGTGACCGCCAAGCAGCCCGACCCAATTGGGCGCCTCATTGGCGGTCTCGAAATTGGCGCCCTCGGCGTAGCCGTCGATGCCCCAGACGAAGCTATCAGCGCCGCCCGAGATTGCGCCGCTGATATAGGCGCCAGGAGCCCAGCCCTCGAACGGATCGCTCGTGTTGTCGACGTTCTGCGCATACGCCCCGAACTCGACGACGCCGGCAATCCCAGAGGCCTCTTCCACAACGACCGGCTCTTCAATCACCAAATCCGCGGCCTGAACGGCCGAAGCGGCGACGAGGAGAGCTAATACCGAAACCGCAATCTTCATGACCCACCTATGACCAAGACATCCGTGATGTCGCCGCAAGCATGATGACAAAGTGCCCGAGTCCGCAGATATCGACAACCAGTCTACGCAACTTTTCCAGTCAGCGTGATGATATCGCCACAGGTCCGTGCAGTACTCAATGCCGTAGAACTAGTGGCACTCTCACTTGGCGCCCGCGAGTACACCAACCTGGCGTCCTCTTTTCAGCAGTTCAGCGCCCCGGCTCGGCCAAGGGACCATCTCCGACTATGCGGCTGCGGCAGTTGCGAAAAATGCGCTTCGGATCGCTACCTCGGCAAGCCGCACTTTGTGCTGCTCGGCACGGGAGTGGTTGCGGTCCGCGTCCGTGTGAGGGGCCTCGGCCCTCAGCCCTCAGCCCTCAGCCCTCAGCCCTCGCGAGCGCGTTCCAGCAGGCGCTTGCAGTCGAGCAGTTCGCGCAGCACGTCGGACAGCTTGTCGCGATCGGTGGCGGTGAGGCCGGCCGGCTTTGGCTTGAAGCTCGGGAGTTTCAGGCGGGATGGCGCTGGCGGTGCATCCGTCATGTCGTCTTCGGGGATCACCGCCGACTCGGAGGTGAAATCCTCATCGGGCTCGGCGTCGGCGGGTTGGTGTTCCAGCGCCTCGACCGGGCGACCTTCGCCGATGCCGATGACGTAGCGGATGCCCTGGTCCTTCAGGATCCGCTGCACACCCTTGATGGTGAAACCCTGATCGTAGAGCAGGTGCCGGATGCCCTTGAGCAGCAGCACGTCCTCGGGCCGGTAATAGCGGCGGCCGCCGCCCCGCTTCAGCGGTTTGATGGTGGAGAAGCGCGTTTCCCAGAAGCGCAGCACATGCTGCGGCAGGTCCAGCTCGTCGGCTGCCTCGGAGATCGTGCGAAACGCGTCTGGAGACTTGTCCAAAAGGACTCACCCGCCCGGAAAGAGTCTTATTTTCCAGACCGGACCATAGATTTGTTGATCTTGGATTTCAACACGTTGCTGGGTTTGAACACCAGAAC
>JAESFN010000729.1_pt1 | contig 23008 bp, 20 predicted proteins | sample 9269411 | NCBI WGS metagenome assembly JAESFN01 (sample SAMN14505399, study PRJNA617100) | algae metagenome | isolation source: Iphinoe sp. HA4291-MV1 and co-occurring heterotrophs from trail next to... | place: USA: Maunawili Falls, Hawaii | collected 2009-07-25
TGAGCCGCCATGCTCCATTTGAAGTAGTCGTCGCGAATCTCTTCGTACTGCTTCCAGGCCTGCAGCAGCACGACCTGCAGGGCGGGCCAGGAATCGAGTTGCTGTTCGCTATAGCCGCGAGCAAGCAAGTCGGCCCGCGCCCCGCCGTAGTTCTTGAGGGCCCAACCGGCCACGAACAGCGTGCCTTGCAGTTGATCTTGGCCTACTTGCGGATTGCCGACCCACTGCCATGCCTTGCGGGCAAGCGTCTGTGCTTCCTCGGGCGAGAGCGCTCGCTCATCGAGCTGATCCAGAAGCGGCAGCGTGAACTCGAGGCCATGCCGCTCGAACTCGAGGGCTTTACGGGCCGAAATCAACGGCTCCGGCAGAATACTGAGCGCCCAGTAGAGATTCGGCGCGCCAGGTTGGCCAATCCAATCTTCGATGCAGTCGAGCATCATGCCAACTTGAGCGGCGCCAACCAAGGCATGGATGAGCGTTGTGCCTTGGGAGGCGTGTTGGCCAAGTGAAAAGCCGAGCTTCAGGGTTTTCATTGCGTCTTCGTATTTGCCCTGAGCGATCTCCAGCCGAGCGCGCAATTCGATCACACGCGCCAAAGAACGAGATTTCTGCAGATGCGGCAGCAACGTTTCGAAGCCGCGCTCGCGAATCGGGTCTTCCCAGTCGCAGACGACACGCAAAGAAGCTCGTCGCGCTTCTTCCAGCGCAAAGTCGTAGACCGACAGAGTCGCTTCGACTTCATTTAGCGGAAGCTCCGCGAGAGGCGTCGTTTGCCAACCTTCAACTTTCCGGCGAGGCTCGCTGTCGCTCAGATAGTCGCGCCCTTCCCAGGCCAACGCCCGCAGATAGAACAGCGCCGCGTTGCCGGGCTCCTGATCCGCTAGGTCCGGCAGCAACTGATACTTGAGCGCCGGTCGCGGCTCGGCCTGGGGAGAGACCGCGAGCTTAATGACCTTGGGGCCGGCTTCTTCGGCCGCCTGAACAGTGATCACTGTGCTGATCAGCAGCGCAGTGAGCGTGACGAGCGCAATGGATCGCATAGGAATAGTCCTCGATGTAGGGTCCGCTGTGCGGACCAAACAGAAACGTTCGATTCAATGAGCCACAGGCGGGCTTGAACTAACCAGCCGTCTCGAGCAGCGCATCACGCAGCGCCCGATACGAAGGCGGCTCGGAGGCCGGCGTTGCTGCCTGCGCCGGCGTGCCCGTTTCAATCGCGGCGCGTTGCTCGAATTCGCCCCGCAGCGCCTGATCGCGCAGGCTGGCGTACGACTCAGGCGGAAATGCGTTGCTCATTCGCCGCGGCGGCTGCGCTGCGCGCTCAACTGGCGCCGCGGTAGCCGGCGGAGCGAGCACAACGGCGTTCGCCTCTCGCTGAATCGCCGCAGGCCGCTCAACGTAAACGACCTCTGTCCGCGGCGCTCGCGTAACGAGCGCCGCGCTCAAACCGGCCGAGAGCAGCGCGAGCGCCGCGGTTGAGAGCGGCCAGGCACGGCGCCGCCAGCTTGCCTGCGCGAGCGCGGCCTCGCGCTCGCCGGCCGCGCGGCCGGCGGCGAAGAACAGTTCGTCGCGGGCGAGCGGCGCAGTCGGCGTCAGGCCCGCGAGGGCTTGTTCGAGGGGGCTGCGCTGCGGGTTGTTGGATTCGTCGTGCATGGCAGTCTCAATCTTTCTCGCAGCGTGGCCAGGCCGGCCTCGTAGCGACGGTGCGCCGTGCTGGCCGAGGTGTCGGTCAGCCGGCCAATTTCGGCAAACGTCAGTCCGCCCCACAAGTGCGACACCACGGCCTCACGCTCTTCGGCCGGCAGGCCTTCGAGCGCCGCCGCGGCGGCGCGGGCGTCGAGCGCGTCTTCCACGCGGTCTTCGAACCAAGGCGCTGCCGGGGCCGCGGTCGTTTCGCGGCGGCGGCGGCGAGCCTGTCCGCGCCCCGCGCTAATCGCAGCGTTGCGCACGGCGCGGAACAGCCAGGCCTTGGGCTCCTCCGGCAGGCGGGCCTGCCGGTAAAGCTGGACCAGCGCCTCCTGCACCACGTCCTCCGGCACATCGCACCACTGCCGGGCCAACAGCACGAGCGCAGGCCCGAATTGGGCGAGCAGCTCGGTCAGCAGTTCTGGGCCGGCAAGGGGCATAGTGAGGAGTTGGTCGCAACTGGGCGTTTACCTAGAAGACGCCACGGGGGCCGCTTCGTCCCAGAATTATGACTGAGCGACGCAAATTACCTATTTGCCCAAAATCGTTCGCGCGCAAGGCTTGTGGAGGGCTCAGCCGCGCGTCTAGAATTAATGTCACTTTTTTCTTGCATGCTTTCTCCCTGCTTGCCGGAGGGCGTGTCCTTGTCCAATATTCTGCCGACCGCCCCAGACCCGATGTTGCAGTACGACTTCGAGAACAGTCTGGGGTTGTGGATCTTTTCAGCCGCACACGAAATGTCGCGGCTGATGAACGTCGAACTGGGCGCCCACGGCATCACCGTGCGGCAATGGGAAGTGCTTGCACACCTCTCCTGGCGGGGCGATCAATCGCAAAGCGAGCTCGCCGACAGCATGAACATCGAGGCCCCGACGCTCGTGGGGGTGCTCGACCGCATGGAGCGCGATGGCTGGATCTCCCGCGTGCCGGACGAAAGCGACCGCCGCCGCAAGCTGATCCGAGCGTCGGAAAAGGTGATGCCCGTCTGGAACAAGATGGTCGACTGCGCCCTGCGGGTGCGCCGCCGGGCCCTACGGGGAATCAGCGAGGACGAGCGGCTCGTGCTCCGCGACCTGCTGGCCCGCGTGCGGGCGAATCTCGAGGCGCCCGAAGAAAAAGCGGCCGACGAATCGCCAATTTCGACGGTGCTGCCGCCGGCTACGGCCTAGCGACGAGCTAAATGCCCTGGTGGGGTATAAAGCAAGTCCATTCTCCGCTTGCGGTTACGCGCGGCCTACCGTTGGCGCCGAGAACCTCTGAAATTCCTAGAACTCCGCGCGAACCTTTCACCCCCGGCCGGCCTCTAAAACCGCATAGCCCGAACTTCGGCCTCAAAATCCGAACAAATCGTTCTGGATCGACTTGGCCGGAGCGGGTTGGCAACTTAGGATTCTTTGAGGGATTCGTTCTAGCGCGGCGCGGCCACCTGCCGATTCGTCGCGATAGGGTGAAAATCCTCGGTTACTATTTCATCTTTCCAAGCCGCGCCGCTAGCGCGCCGGAGCGTCACATGCGCACGTTCATTCGCACGATCACGTCGAGCACCATCTCCTGCATCAGCCAGGGTTGCGTCCGCGTGTTTGCGATCGACTCGCGTGACGACCTGGCGATGCGCTTGCGCGCTTTCTTCGCCGTGGTAGTCCATGTCGTCGGGAAACACGTCCCGCCCGTGGTTACCAACGCGGCTGCTGCCGCCGGAGCTTATCCGGCAGCAGGGCCGCAGCGGAACCGGCTCGGTTGGCAACAGCCAACCCTGGTCAACGCGGGTTAACGAGCGCCCCAAAAGCGCAACTTAATCCCCAGACCTGAAAGCCGGCGCCGCCTTGGTTCCTAACCAAGCTGGGCTGGCTTGCCGTGTTCCCCGGTCGCGCCGCGAATGGCTTTTGGCTGTTCGCGCTGGCGCTGCCGATCGCGTGCGTTCATTCCCCGAAGAAAGCATCCTCGCCGGCCGTCCGGCGAGATTAGCGGTTGGAGAGACTCAAGTGGCACTCGTAATCGAAGATGAGCTCGAGGGATCGAGATATCAGGGGCAGGGGGAGACCGTGGCTCTGGTGCTGGCAGCCCAGGACGGAGACCGCGAGGCGTTTGGCCAACTGGTCGAGCGGTTCGAGCGCTCGGTCTACGCCGTCGCCCAGCGGCGACTTGGAGACCACGCCGAAGCGCAAGAGGTTTGCCAAGAGGTGTTCATTCAGGCACTGCGAAAGCTCGACCAACTGCGGGAGCCTGCCTGCTTCGGCGCTTGGCTGCGATCGATGGCTGGCCGGATGGCGATCAATCGCGCCACGCGGCGCGGTCCGGCGATCGCCACCGACCCCAGCACGCTCGAGGTAACCTGCTCGCGAGGGCAAGGTCCTCTGAACGATGCGCTCGCCGAGGAACGGCGCCAGCAAGTGCGGAGCGGACTAGAGCGGCTCAAAACGCTCGACCGGGAAACGCTCGTCGCGTTCTACGTCGACGGGCACTCCCTCGTGGAGATGAGCCACAACTTCCGCTCGCCGGTTGGCACCATTAAGCGGCGGCTGCACGTCGCTCGGCAACGGCTGGCGCGGGAGCTGGAAACGCTGGCGGCGATTTAGCGGGCAACGCCCCGGCGACGGCGAGAAGGGCACGGCTCACGGCGGTGAGCGGTTCCTCGATCGTCGTCGCCGGGGCGACGGGCTGGCCGCGGTTTTTGAAACTGGCAATCACGCCAACGTGGCGAACTCGGCGACCGCGGGCATCGGCCGCCAAGCGGGTCACTTCTTTATCGCCTCACCGCCGGCGATCGTGGCCAACGCGCGATAGACCGCCAGTTCGATGTCGTTGGTCACGAAGCGAACCGAGCCATCGACGCAGGCGACATGGACCCCGCCGGGGTGTTCGCTGTGCAGGCCGGCGCCGTTCTGCCAATCCGTCGGCTCCGCCGCGCTCGCCTTGTTCGGCGGAATCGCGCACGTGGCGTACGCATGGTTCGCGTACGGCCACGAAATGCGATTGTTCGCCGCCGGGAGAGCTTCGCCGAGCACGAAGGTGTTGCTCGTGCCGTCGCGGATGTCGGCAATGGTTCTCGGCCGTCGGTAGTCGGAACGGTGCATCATGCCGTCACCGTTTTCGAGCCCGTCGTAGGAGCCGTTCGTGCCTTTGTTGCGCCACTCGGTGTTGATGTGCGACTTGCTCTGCGACGCGTCTCCGCCCCAATTCGCGCCGCTGATGGCCTGATAGTTTGTCAAACCGATGGGCAGGCCGACCATGCCGGGCCGATCGTCGAGCGGGCCAGAACGGCTGAAGGGATCGCTGGGGCAATAGAAGAGCGGCGGCTCGGCGTCGGCGATTCCGCTCGCGCGATGCGTCTTCTTCGGCACTTCTCCCTTGGCATGCAGGGCCCCTTGCTCGACAAACGGCAGCAAGTCGGCGAGCCAGCTCCATGAGGGAGCGTCGGGGCCGGAATCTCCCTCAGCCGGACTGACGAAGCGGCCGATCGGAAAACGCCGCGTGGCCGATTCGTGCGCCAGACAGGCCAGCGCCAACTGCTTCTCACTGCTCTTACAAGCCGTCTGCCGCGCCGCCTCGCGGGCAGCCTGCACCGCCGGCAAGAGGAGCGCTATCAGAATGCCAATGATGAAGATGGCGACCAAGAGCTCAATCAACGTAACGCCGCGACGGAGAGAGGGAGTGTTGCGAGCCATCGTCATCGTTCCTCCACGGATAAGTATCAACTTGCACCAACCCTGCGCAAAGCCAGCAGACATTTCAAGCCGAGCGCCTGCGCTTGCTCACGAACCAGAATCCCGCGGCCAGGGCCAATATCAGGCTCACGAGCACTAAGAGCAAAATCGCTATGCGCGAAAAGAACGGACGCCCGCCTACGAACTCCGGCATACCATAGGCGGTAAGCGTGAACTCCTCAGGCGGAATGACGCGTCGCGTCCATTCTTCGACTTCGCAGCGGATCTCGCGCCCGCCGGCGACATCCGCCCCGCCCATCCGATCGACCACGCGCCGCAGACGAGGCATGCCATCGACGAGCCCGTCGTAGGTCACTTGGCGACGGTTCCGCCCTCCTCCGCGGCTGATGAAGTCGTATTCCGTGATCGCCCAGTTCAGGTTGGGCGCGAACGTGATCGTCCCTTCGCGCATGGGGGTATCGAGCGGGGTCAGCTCGCGCGCGGTGCGCGGCGGCGGCCGGTCTGGGGGCGAGAAACGGAACTGCATCACGACGGAATCGCGCTCGGCGGCGCGTTTCAGAGATATCGACTCGAAGTACGGAGACTCCACGAGATAGGTGAGCGGGGTCACGCTCACTTGCCACGGCGCAAGCAAGAAGTGCATCGCCGGATCGTACCGAACGTCACTTTCTACGTCGTAGCTGTCGTGCCCGCCGCTTGCGCCCGCGTGGTCTAACTTCCACTCCCGCGGCGCCTTGCCCTGGCCGTCTAGTCGGAACGAATAGGCGTCGTTGTGGGCCCACACGAGCGAGCGGGTGGGGTAGTGCGTCTCGAGCAGGGCCTGGCCGCCCGCGACCTTGAGCAACGCCTGCTTCGTTTCCCGGGGATGGCGCTCCTCGGGATCGGCCGCGTGCGTAACGTCCGCAATTTTCATGCGGACGCTGATGCCGGCGAGCGCTTGCTCCATCTGTCGCCAGGCTGGGACCGCTTCGCCCTTCAAGGTGTCGTGGCCTAACTGCTGCGCTAGTGCTGCCTGAGCGCACACCAGGCTCAATAGCCCGAGTCCAAATCCCAGCATGCGTCTTGAGGCCCTCCGCAACAGCGAAATGCTTGCCGGAGGCATGCCGATCCCCGTCGGTTCAAGCAGCGGAACTTTGGTTCTCGATGACACTGCCGCAAACCTCAACTCGAGATGGCGAGGCTCCGCCGAACGACGGCTGTACTAGCGTTCTAGCACACCTCGAGCCTGTGTCAATCTTTTTTGTAGGACGCAGAGCGAACGGAGCGCAATGGTCGGAATCGAGATTCGTCCGCTCCGCGGAGCGCCGGAGCTGCGTCTCACAGCATGTCCCACGGATCGACGTCGACGATCCATTGAATGCCTTCGGGCGGCTTGAGATCGGCCGTCGCCCTTGCGGCCGCGCTGCGCAGCCCGTCGCCATCGACCGCTTGCGCCTGCAGATGGAAGCGGTGCAGGCCCCGTAGTCTGGCGATGGGCGCCGGGGCCGGACCAAGAATGCGGGCTTTCACTTCTCCGCGATCGAGTTCTTGCTTGAGCCGGGTGGCCACATGCTGGGCGAACTCGGCCGTGGGCTCGGCCACCGGGCCGCGAACCACGAGGCGCACCATGCTGGCGAACGGCGGATAGCCTAGCTTCTGGCGGATCGGCAATTCGTAGGCGGCGAAACGGTTGAAGTCGTGCCGCACGGCCGCCTGAATCGCCGAGTGCTCGGGGCTGAGCGTTTGCACGAGCACCCGGCCCCCTCGGTCCCCGCGCCCGCTGCGGCCGGCGACCTGCGTGACGAGTTGAAACGTGCGCTCGGCGGCGCGGAAATCAGGCAGGTGCAGAGCAGTGTCCGCATTGATCACCCCCACCAGCGTCACGCGGGGAAAATCGAGCCCCTTGGCGATCATCTGCGTGCCGAGCAGAATCTGCACCTCGCCTGCGCGAAAGGCGGCCAGCGCCTTCTCGTGGCTGCCAGGGCCGCGCATGGTGTCGGTGTCCATGCGCAGGCATTGATACTGCGGAAAGCGAGCGCGTACCTCGGCCTCGAGCTTTTCAGTCCCCAGGCCTCGATAGCGGATGCCTTCGAAGTGGCAATCGGGGCACTCCCGCGGCGCCGGCACGGTGTATTCGCAGTAGTGGCAGATCGCCAACTCGGCCGTGCGATGATGCGTGAGCGCAATGTCGCAATCGGGGCACTGCACCGTGAGCCCGCAGGCGGGGCACTGAATGTGGGTGCTATAGCCGCGGCGGTTGAGCAGCAAGATGACCTGCCCGCCATCGCGGAGCGCGGCGTCCATCGCCCGGTGGAGCGAGCGGCTGATCGAGCCGCGGCTGTCGCGGGTTTTGAACTCGATTCGCAAATCGAGCGTGGCGACATCCGGCATCGGGCGATCGCCGATGCGGCTCGGCAGCGACACGAGCTGAAACTCACCCCGTTTCGCTTTCAGCCAACTTTCGAGCGACGGCGTGGCCGAGCCCAGCACGAGCGACACCTTTTCCAACCGCGCGCGGGCGAGCGCCACGTCGCGGGCATGGTATCGCGGGGCGGTTTCCTGCTTGAAGGTGCTTTCGTGCTCCTCGTCGAGCACGATCAGCCCTAGCCGCGGCGTGGGGGCAAAGATCGCGCTGCGGGCGCCGACCGCCACTTGCACCTCGCCTGCGGCGATTCGCTGCCAGTGCCAGTGCCGCTCGACATCGCTCAAGTGGCTGTGCAACACCGCCACGTGGTCGAAGCGGGCACGGAAGCGATCGCAGGTTTGCGGAGTCAGGCTGATCTCCGGCACGAGCACGATCGCCTGCTTGCCCATCCTGAGCACGGCTTCGATGGCCTGAATGTAGACCTCGGTCTTGCCGGAGCCGGTGACGCCGTGGACCACGATCGTCTTCGGTTCGGCGGAGTTAACGCTAGTCAGAATCGTGGAAAGCGCGGCCTGCTGCTCGCCGTTGAGTTCGAAGTTCAGTTCGCGGGCCGTGGCCGCAGGCGTGGACACGGCCTGCTGAATCCGCCGCCGCTCGAGCACGAGCAACCCCTTCTTGCGCAGCGACTGAATGGGCGCAAGCGTGCAACCGGCCAGTTGGGCCAGTTCGCCCGGCTGCAGCGGCTGACCATGCACGGCCAGCCGCGCGAGCACTTCGGCCTGTTTCGCCGGCAGCGCTAGGAGCGGCGCACGCTGCTGAGCGTCGGGGGCAAGCGACAGAAGCACGACTTCGCGTGTCCCGGCCTGACCGCGTACGCCGGCGGGCACCACGGCCTCGAGCACCTGGCCCCAGCCGCAGAGATAGTAGTCGGCCATCCACGAGGTGAGCCGGAGCATGGCGGGCGAGAGCAGCGTCTGCCGGTCGACGACGGCCTCGAGCGGCTTGAGCTTGCGCGTGCGCTCGGTCTGACGGACTTCGACACAGTAGCCGAGGGCCGTGCGATCGCCACGTCCCAGCGGCGCCTTCACGCGACGGCCGGCTTCGATGCTGCCGCGCAGCACCTCGGGCACCTCGTAATCGAAGGGCTGCTGCGGCCCCGCGGGAAACACCACGCGGGCAATCAGGGCGCTCGCCGCGTCGTCGCGCTCCCACGGCGCAGGGTCGTCGCCAAAGAGACCCTGCTGTTCGTGGCGCGGAGCGGACATGGACGGATGCGTAGGGGGCGAGGAAAAAGGAGATCAGGGAGTTTGGTGCTCGCCGGAAGTCTTGTCCACCGGGGGGCAAGCCAATTCACCCTGCGGCCGCCTCCCCGGAGCCGTCCCAAAACGCTTCGATCTCGCGGAACACTTCATCCGGCAGCGGCAATTCTCGATACAGGTTGCCGAGCGTTGGATCGGCCGGATCATCGAGCAGCGGATACCGCTGACGAGCTTGCCACTCGAGCAACCGCGGACGCGTGGGCGGCGAATAACCACGTTGGCGCACGCGCTCGACCAGCTTCTGAGCCTTGGCTTGATCCCAACGCGGCTGCCTGGCCAACAACGCCACGAGTTCGTCGCTGCTCAAGAAATGCCTCGCGATGCTGACGAAGGCCAGCCGGCCGAAGTGGCCGATGTCTTGCCGGGCCTCGAGCGCCAAGAGCCACCGCGCGACAGTGCGAGAAGCGGCAAGCGCTGCGCGACCGCCGGAGCTGGCAAGCTGGGCATTCTCGGGCGAAGATTCGAGCTTCGACATCGTGTTCGCCTCCCGCGAATATATACTTATGTATACTATTCGTCGCTGGCGAGGAGGCAAGGCTCGCGCTGGTCTGCCTCGCACGCATCACGCGCAGAAAGCGCGAGCAATAATCTTGTGTGCGAATTGCTAGCCGACACGTGCGGCTGCTGTTAGGTTAAGAATATTCGCTCCAATCGCTCCCGCGTTCTCTCTGAAGTGCGTCGATGACCGAGGCGCCGCTGATCTTGGCTTTTGCCGCCGCCACGGTGGTCGACACCGTGCTGCTCGCCATCTTGCTCGAACGGCGTGCCTGGCGCGGCTCATTGGCCCCGCTGCTCGGCGTCGTGTTGGGCGCATTGTTGCTGCACCTGGGCCGCACGGTCGACCTGTGGCTGCGAGCTTCGCAAGAAGCCGGCGATGGCTGGCAGTTAACGGCCCAACTGCTCACCGGCGGAGGCGCCCTGCTGATTCCGAGCGCTCTCTTGCACACGGCGCTGCGGGTTTGGGACAGCGGCCTGCAAGCGCGGCGCTTCGATCCGCGCTATGCTCTTTGCTATGCCCCGCTCGTCATTTTGATGGGCTTTCCCGGCAAGCTCGAAGAGGCGCCCGGAGGAACGTTGCTCGATGCGGTCGGTCCGCTACTCATTCCCTACGCGGTCTGGGTGTCGCTGGTGACGCTCTGCGTCGCGTCGGGCCTGTTCTTTCTGCGCGATGGCTCCCGCCGCGTCCGCGTGCAAGGCTTCCTGACCAAGTCGAGCCTGTGGCTGGGGCTCTGGACGCTCCTCTTCTGGACCCTGTGCTACGTGGGCTTTCAGCGGCCCGGATCGCGCGAAGTTTGCGTGCTGTTGGCCGGGCTTGGTCCCACCGTGCTCGGGCTGCTGTTCGCCCAATACGTGGTCCGGTTCCACTTCTGGGTGCTCGTGATCGAGCGCGTCGCCGTGCTCTCGGCTGCCGCGGCCGGGGTGGCCTTGTTCCACACGTTCGTGCTCTCGAGCCTGCGATCGTCGTTGCCCTTTGGCGGCGTCGGCATCATGGCGCTCGAGGCGGCAGTCATCTTGGGCGCGGCCGGCGCTTATGGCCCCGTGCGTGCGGCGCTGCGGCGGCATGCCGCGCGATTGGCCGCCGGTCGCCCGGCCCATTCCGTTGGGCCGGTGTAGCCGACCGAATAGCTCGCGGGCCACTTCGGCGAGAAGCCATGTTGCGAATCTAGGCTCTTCGTCGGAGATAGAGCGCAAGCGGGCAAGCAGCCAGCAACATCAGACAGCCGGTCGAAGGCTCCGGAACCGTGACGACAAAGCCCTCGAGATTTCCCGCGGGATTCTTCCCGTAGCCAACGATGGTTTCGCCGTTGGCGGAAACGCCCATGGCCTCGAACAGTTGCCAGCCGGCGAGTTCCTTGTCGAGTCCTTGGTAGCTGCGCAACCAGTCATCCAGGAGGAGCATGCCGAGCGGTTGCGACCAAACAAAGGCACGCATATCTTCTGAGCCGCGCATAAAGATCGATCCGACCACTACCGATCCGTCCGCAGACGTATCGAGCGCTTGGCTGCCTTGCCCCAGCCAACCGAGCGGAATCATTCCTTGGCTCGAGGTCCAACGAAAGGCTTCTGAAATCCCGGCGGCGTTCGTGCTGGCTCCTACAATCGTCAGCCCGTCGGCGGAAACGCCCAATCCAAGGCTGCTGCCGTTCGCCGAACTTCCCGGAATCATCCCCAAGAACTGGTAGCCGCCCGCCTGAGTCCAACGAAAGGCCTCGCTGTGGCCACCGTGGTCTGCCCAGCCGGTAACGATTTGCGCGTCGGCTGAGATGCCTCGCGCTTGGCCGCTAATGGATTCTCCGAGCCGCTGGACTCCGGTGGCCTGCGTCCAACGGACCGGTTCGTTGCCTTCGTTCGCGTTGGCTCCGCTGCCTACCATCACAGAACCATCGAACGACACTCCGTTGATCACACCTCGCGCGAGGCCTCCCGGAAAACCGCCGAGCCCCTCCAGGCCGGTTGCCTCCGTCCAGCGAATCGGCTCATTATGCGACGGCCCCGATTTAGAGGACTCGCTGCCCCCTCCCACGACCGCACCGTCGCCCGAAACCGAACTCGCTCCACTTGAATTCCCACCTGGAAGCTCACCGAGGCCGATCATTCCCGATTCGGCCGTCCACAAGAATGCCTCGGCCCCATCTTTACTCAACGAGACCCTCGAACCGCCAACCACCACGCGGCCGTCGGCAGAGACATCTTGAGCAAAGCTGGCCTCGTGGTTGGGGTAGAGTGTCCCCAAAGGAATGAATTCGGCAGCCGTGGCGCGATACCCAACTGCCAAGGTGACTACTGCCAAGGCAATAGATGCTCGGATCAGCATTGCAAACCTCGCTCGAGAGTTCGATTGGAAAAAACAAAGCACAATCGAAATTAACGAGCCACGACAAAAAAGACCACGAACTAGCGCGGGTCTTTTTGTCTTAACGCTGGATGCGGTGAGGCGAGGCCGAGCGAAACCCTCCGCAGACTGCGTCCAGAGCCTCATTCAGCGCGCATGCGAAGCCAGTCGCTTCTATGTTCATCGTGCGACCCGCGGGAAGAATCACTTCATCAAGTCGCAGCGTACCCGGAACTGCTGCACCAAGCGGTCCAGGCGCGACGAGATCTGCTGCATGGAGCTGGCGGCCGAGTTGACCTGCTGAGCGCCCGTGGTCGCGTCTTTGGCCGAACCGCTGACGCCATGAATGTTCGAGGCGATGTCGCGCACGGCGCGGGCGGCCTCGCTGGCGTTGTGGGCCACGTCGCCCGCGGCGTGCGAAGCGTCGCCCGCGTTGCGAGACATGTCGCTCGCCCCCTTGGCCACCTCGGCGATCGACTGCGCGATGTGCCCCACGCCCTTGCTGGCGGCGTCCAGGTTGCCGGCGCTTTGCTGGGCCACCAACGACTGCTGCTCGACTGCGGCCGAAATGCGGCCCGAGGCGGTGTTGATCGTCGTGATTGTTTCCGCCACTTGATCGATCACGCCGACCGCTTCGCGCGTGCTGGTTTGAATGCCTTCGATCATGTGGGCAATGTCTTGGGCGGCCTTACCGCTCTGGCCAGCCAGTTCCTTGATCTCGTCGGCCACGACGGCGAAGCCCTTGCCGGCCTCGCCGGCCGAAGTGGCTTCGATCGTGGCGTTGAGCGCTAGCAAGTTCGTCTGCATGGCGATCAGCTTGATCATCTCCGTAACTTTGCTGATTTCGTGGGCGGCGCGGTCGAGCGCTTGCATCTTGCCGGTGGCCTGATGGGCCAGATCGGAAGCTTGCGAGGTGACCGCGGCGCTTTGCCGCGCTTCCTGCGCCACATGGTGGAACGAGGCGGTGGCCGTTTGCACGGCCGCCGACACGGTTTGCACGTTCTCGGCCGTGGACTGCGCGGTGGAGGAAATCGTGCCGACGTTCACGCTGATCTGCTCGCTGGCCGAGGAGATCGAGGCCACGTTCATGCTCATCTCCTCCGCGGCGGCGGCCATCGTGTTGATGTTGCCGGTCATTTGCTCGGCGCCGCCGGCGACGTTCGAAGCCTGAATCGACATCTGCTCGCTCTGGGCGAGCAGGCCGTGCGATACCTGCGAGAGGTCGGTGGCCGCTGCGCCAATTTGATCCGAGAGCTTGTGAATCTCGAAGACGATGCGGGCGAACGACTCGGCCGCATGATCCATGGCGTCGGTCAACTGGCCGACTTCATCGCGCTGGTCCAGTTTGAGCCGCTGGGTCAGGTCGCCTGCGGCAATGGCTTTCGCCAACTCCACGCCCTTGATCAGCGGGATGACGATGGATCGTGAAATCAGCAATGCCAAGGCGCCGCCGACCAGAATGCCGACGATGCTGGCTCCGGCGAGCGCGATGAGGCCCCACTGATAGTCGTCGCCGCTCGCTTGCTTTTCGGCGTTCATACGTTCTTCGAGTTCGCTGGCCAAGCCGGCCAGTTCTGCGTTGCCTTCACTCGACAGTTTGAAGTTCGTGTTCACGCTGCGTTCAACCGCCTTGAGGTTGCTGTTAGCGCGAGACAAGTGTTGCGCTTCGGTTACGCTGTCCCGCAGCTTCTTCAACTCGACGATCAGCCGCGTGGCCTCTGCCTGTCCCACGGCGTCGAGCGCCGGCTTGACCTCTTGGAGGTCCGCGTCGAGCCGATCGAAGGCCTCGCGTAGACGCTCGTCGAATTGATTCATTTCCGCGTCGTCAGCCGCGTTGATGTGTTGCCGCAGGAGAATCACGATGTCCTTGGCATTCAAGCCTGCGTCGAGCACGTCCAGTTCTTGTCGCGCTGCTTCGCCCCCATTCGCCGGCCGCGAAGACAGAATTCGGCCACTGCGAGAAAAGAAACCGACCAACTCGTCGATCGCCGGCTCGACGTTGGCTTTGAGAATTCGTCGCGCCTTCACGTTCGTATTCGACTTGGCCAGGTCGAGTACTTTGGTCATGCTCTCTTGGTAAGTCAGCCAAGTCCCGCGAAACTTCTCTACGGGTTCGCGCAGGTCGTCGTCTCCGGACTGTTTTAACTCGTCGCTCAGGGCCTTCAGCAAGTCCTCGGTCTGCTTGGCGCTTTCCTGGGCCATTCGCGCAAAATCGGCCGCACGAACCTCGTCGTTCACGAGCGAGGTGACCTTCTCCAGGCGAACCGTATTCAGCAGCGCGATTCGAAGAGAGCTATTGAGTGCGGCGGCTTGGCCGAGATCATCCACCAGAACCTGAGTGCGATCGGTGACGCGGTCCAGTTGCCGAGCGCCGACGACGGCGACCGCCAGCACGGTGGCCGCCAGCACGCCGACAATGATGCCCACCTTCGTTTTTACGCTCAGATTCATTAACACGGGCGAACTCCGGCTCAGAGAGAGTTAGTCGGAAGGGGGCGTTCAGCGATCGACGGCGCACCATCGAGCAAACGCGGAAGTTGGGTCGGATCCAGGATAGTCAGCAGGCCTTCGTCGAGTTTGACGACCCCTAAGGCCAGGCCATCGCGGCGGATTTGTTCCTTGAGTGCGAGCGAATTGGCGATCGCGGTGTCGAACTCGCCTGCCCCGAGGGACACGATCCGCCCGATGCGATCCGCCACGATCGCCAGCCGATCGGCGACTGCCGGCCGCAGGACCAGTAACGCTTCTTGTTGGCACGCGCGATTCGAGATGGCAAAGCGCACGCCCAGGTCGAGCGCCAGGTGGATCTGACCACGCAGATTCACGTAACCCCAAACGACCGTGGGCGCGAGCGGAATCGGCGTTCGCGCCGGCGTGGTGGTCACGCGGCGCACCAGGCGGGCATCAACGCCGAACCAGTGGTCGCCGAGCCAGAAGGTGCAGATCGATTGCGGCAGTTCCGCCGTTTGAGTTTTAGCTGGCATGGGCCGCGCTCCTTTCCGCCGAACCGGCCAGCAGCCGGCCCAGCGCGTCGAGCAAGGAGTCGCGGTTGAGCTTCACTTGATACTCGTCGAAACCGGACGCGAGCGCCCGAGCGCGATCGGCCGCGCCTTCGAGCGTGCTCAGGGCCAGCATCGGCAGCGGACGGCCTTGCAACCGCTCGCGGGCCACGCGGGCGAAGTTCCAGCCGTCGAGTTCCGGCATCTCGAGGTCCGAGATCACCAGGTCGAACTGCCCGCGTTCCAGGGCGGTGAGGCCTTCCGCGCCATGATGCGCCTCGGTCACGCGGCAACCGGCCGCTTCGAGATACCCACGCACCAGCTCGCGGAAGAAGCGAGTGTCTTCGACCAGCAAAACGCTGCGACCGACGAGGGCCGACGCCTTCGTCGCGCCTCCATTGTTGCCGACAGGCAAATGATTGAGGTCCACGATGCGAGTGACCCGCTCGTCGACCATGGCCGTGCGAACCCGCGCCGGGGCGTCCGCTTGGTCGACAAGTTCTGCCTCGGCCGTGTCGAGCAGTTGGGAAACGAGCAGCCCGACGGCCGCTGGTCCGCGACGGGGAAGCAGGGCAAACGCCTCGTGCAATTCGCCGGGGGCCGCCGCTTCGGTCAGCTCATTCAACTGCAGCAATTGATAAGGCACGGCGTCGATCGCGGCGCAGGTGCGCGATCCGAGTCGCTGCACTTCCGCCGGCGCGAGCCGCACGATGCGGCGGATCGACCGCAGCGGAACGGCGAACGTTTCGTCGCCGGCATGGCGAACGAGCAGCACGCGCTCGGTGTTCGCGGCCGCTGCTTTGGTAGTCGTCGGTTCTGTCGAAGACTCGAGTTCGAGACGCAGGCCGGCGCGCCGCGCGAGCCCCTGGCAGTCCAAGATCAGCGCGACGTGCCCATCGCCGAGGATCGTGGTGCCGGAGTAGACATCGAGTTGGCGCAGCCCGGCGTGAACCGGCTTGACGACGATCTCCTCGCTCTTGAGCACCGCGTCGATGACGAGCGCAAACCGTCGGCCGCCGGCTTTGACGACGGCGCACAGCGTCGGCTCGGTCGTCGAGAACGCTGTCTCAGGTGGGACAAGGCCCAGCGTCGCCGCGAGACTGGCGACCGGCAGCAACTTGCCGCGTTTGCGCAGCACCGGTTGGCCGAGCGTCGCTTCCAAGCGAATGCGCGTGTCACCCGGCCGCACGAGCACGAGCTGTTCGAGATCCTTTTGCGGCACCGCGAGCGTCTGGCCTTTGCAGCTCACGAGCAGGGCCGGAATGATCGCGAGCGTGAGCGGCAGCCGCAGGCGGAACCGCGTGCCTTGCCCCTCAACCGACTCGATCTCCACGCGGCCGCCGATTTGCTGCAAGTTGCTGCGGACCACGTCCATGCCGACGCCGCGGCCGGAGAGATCGCTCACCTGTCGAGCGGTCGAAAAGCCTGGTAGGAGGATCAAGCCGAGCAGGTCGGAGTCGCCCAGGCGATCGAGTTCGGCCGCGGTGCGAATGCCTTGCTTCAAGGCGTGCTCGCGCACGCGGCGGCGGTCGATGCCGCGGCCGTCGTCGGCAATCGTCAGCGTAATCTCGTCGCCTTGCTGCTCGGCCGAGAGGGTGAGCGTGCCGGAGCTGGGCTTCCCAGCGAGTTCACGCTCCGCCGGCGTTTCGAGGCCATGATCGCAACAGTTGCGTACCAGATGGACGAGCGGATCAGAGAGAGCGTCGAGCACCGTCTTGTCGACCTCGACTTCGCCGCCGACCAATTCGAGCTGAATCTCTTTGTCGAGCTGCCGTCCCAGATCGCGCACGAGCCGCGGGAATTTGGCGAACAGGTTCGCCACCGGCTGCATCCGCGTCTGCAACACCGCTTCCTGAAACTCGGCCGTCACCGAGTTCAGCCGGGCAGCGGTGCTCCGCAGCAGAGGTTCTTGGGCCTCGACCGAGCGGCGCGTTTGATTGCGGACGAGAACGAGCTCGCCTGCGAGCGCCATGAGCCGGTCGACGAGCGCGACGGGAATGCGGATGCTGGTCGTCCGCTCGACCGCGGCTGCCGGCTCGGCAGGTCGCGGCGCGGGGGGCTCGACCGCTCGCGCAGGTGCGGGCTGGGAGCGTGGGGCCGCAACAGCCGCCGCTTCGGCAGTGCGGGCCACTGGCTCGGCTCTCGCCGGCGTCTCCGCTTCGGCGATCGAGAGCCCCAGGAGGGCAAACTCGTGCAGCAATTCGTCCGCCGTCAGCGAGGTCGCATACTGGGCGGTGAAGACCAGCTTGCCGGCAGGGCCCGGATCATCAAGGTCGCCCTCGGCGTCGAGCTCACCCTGCGAGAGCGCGCCGCGCGCCTCGAGGGCGGCCACGACTTCGACCGGAGCGATGCCTTGCTGGGTCCAGCAGGCCCACAGGTCGAGCCGAATCGTGTGCTCATGCCTGACTTCAGGCACCGGAGCACTCGTAATCTCAGGCACCGAGACCGCTTCGCTCGAACTAGGGGCTAAGTGCTCGCCGGTCGCCAACGCTTCCAGCCGCGCCACCACGTCGTTCACATCCCATTCGTTGCTCCGCTCGACATCATCGAGGAGCGCGGCGATGCGATCGACGGCTGCAAGCAACGCGTCGACGGCCTGTGCGTTGCCGGCGAGCTGTTCAGAGGGCAGCACTTCGAGCGCCGATTCGGCCGTGTGGGCAATGCGTTCGATTGCTTTGCGGCCAAAGAAGCCAGCTCCCCCTTTTACGGAGTGCATCGCCCGCAGCAGACCGAGCCGCCGCTCGTTCAACTCCTCCGGCTGGCCCCGCTCGAGGTTCAACAGATGATCGCAGACCGCGGACAAATGCTCGCGGGCTTCGGCGACGAATTCAGAAAGCTGCGGCCCCGAGGCGCTCATGGCGAAAGCTCCCGATCGAGCTTCCACGAACGTACGAGTCCAGTTGCCGACAGCAAGCGTTCGAGCTGCGGCGCCGCGCCGCGCAGGGCGAGTGTTGTCGGTGCACCGCTGCGCGCGGCGGTGCGCGCCACCCGCAACAGCCAAGCGAGCCCGGCAGGTTCGATCGACTCGCAGCTCGACAGATCGAGCCGGATCGCCAGTGCGGCCGAATCGAGGGCTGCCCGCACGTGGTCGGTATGCGCCTCGGCCCACGAGGCATCGAGCGCGGCCGGTACCGAAAACGCGGCGACATCGGTCGCCGGAGAGCTGGCTGCGACCGGCTGCTTGGCCGCGCGAGGCGGCTCCGCTGCTTCTCGTCCCCCGGCGGCGAGTTGGCCGATGCGTTCAGCAGTCGCGCGGCCCAACTCCGCATCAGGCGTCGTATCGAGCTGAGTGAGTTGCTGGAGCGCGTCGAGCCCGGCGAGCAGCACGTCGACCGCGGCCGAGGTGATGATCACGCGGCCGTCGCGGGCCGCCACGAAGTAGTCCTCGACGGCATGCGCCAAGGGCACGGCCGCATCGAGACCGACGATCTTGGCGGCCCCCTTGATCGAGTGCGCCGCCCGCATCAGCGGCTCGTACCACTGCGAGCGCGAGCCGTCTTGCTCGAGCTCGAGCAGCCCGTCGGAGAGCGTTTTCATGTGCGCCTCCGCCTCGGCGCGGAACAGGTCGAGCAGTGCGGAGTCGCCGGACATGGGGTCGAGGGGCTGGAGGGGGGAAGCGGCGGCCAAGCCGTTAGGGTAATTCTACCTCCCCCCTGAGGGAACCGCCCCGCAAGAAAAGTGCGGCTTGTAGCGACAAACCGGGCTGTGAGCACTCGCCGATCACGATTGTGAGTGGGGTTGCGGTGGAAAGTCCCCCCCGTCATTGACGGGGGGCTAATGAGAGATGGCATTAGCCCCCGGCGAGTCGCCGGGGGGAGAGGGATCGTTGTGATCTATCAGCCGTGGAGAAGCGGCTCCGACACGGGCTTCCTAGCCCCGTCCCGGCAGCGGCTTGTTCTTGAGCTGGTAGACGTAGGCCAGCACTTCGGCGACCGCGGCGTAGAGCTTGTCGGGAATCGGCTTCCCTTGGTCTACCTCTTTATAGAGCGTTTGGGCGAGCGGCTTGTTCTCGACGATCGGCACCCCGTTTTCGAGTGCCAGCTTGCGAATGCGCTGGGCTACCACGCCAGCCCCCTTGGCCACGACCACGGGCGCCGCCATCTTTTCGGCGTCGTACTGAATGGCGATCGCCAGTTCCGTGGGATTCGTCACCACCACGTCGGCCTTCGGCACGGCGGTCGACAAGCGATTCATCACGAGTTGCCGCTGCACCTGACGCCGCCGCGAGGCAACTTGCGGATCGCCCTGCAGCGATTTCATTTCCTCCCGCATTTCCTGCGTCGTCATCCGCAGGTCTTGCTCCATCCGGTACCACTGCCAGAAGTAGTCGGCGGCCGCGAGCACCAAGAGCGCCGCGGCGATCTTGATGGCGATCCACAGCGTGGTCTCGCTCAGATAGAGCGCAAGTTGCGGCGGCTCGAGCCCCACCAGTCCTAAAATCGTGGCGGCCTGGCCCGCGAGGCAGATGTACCCCACGCCGCCGACGACGGCCAGCTTCAAAAGCCCAAACAGCAGCCGCATGGCGCTGTTGAGCGAGAAGATGCGGCCCAGCCCCTTGAGCGGATCGATCCGCGAAAGATCAGGCATCAACTTGTCCGGCAGCCACAGGAAGCCAACCTGCGACAGGCCCACCAGCACCGCGAGCCCAAAGGCCGCGCCAAGCATCGGCATCAGATAGCGGGCCGTTTCGCCAATCAGTCCCTGCGCCAGCGCCACCTGCTCCGTGGGCGTCGTCTGAACGGCGAACTCGCTGAACTGATGGCGGCCGAGTTCGAAGAGGAACTGAACGAGCTCTGGGCCCGTCATCAGCAGAGTGACAAGCAGCCCCAGCAACAGGACGCCTGCCGACATGTCCTGACTTTGCGCGACCTGGCCCTGCTCGCGCGCCTCTTGGCGGCGATGGGCGGTCGCGTCGTGTGTTTTGTCTCCGTCTTCTTCCATCGGCTAGCGAGGCGGTGAAGAGGGAGGAGGAGAGTGACCGCCGAACGCGTCGAAAAGCGACTCGACGAGCGGCTCGACGTACTCATCGAACGCCATGGCCATGGGTTCGATCGCCAGCGTCATCGCCGCGAGCGTGATCCACACGCTGACCACGAAGCCGATCACCAAGATATTGAGCTGTGGCATCGCCCGGCTCACGAGGCCCAGCACGACGGTCGATACGAGCAGCGCCGCCATCACCGGCGCGGCCACACGCACGCCGAGCGAGAAGCTTTGGCCGAGCGTGACCGTGAAGACATCGGCGATCGCTGTGGAGCGAGCCAGAGTCACCGCGCCGCCAGGGGGCAGGGCGCCAAACGTGTCGAGCAGCGCGCCGAGGGCCATCTGATGCCCCCCCATCAAGACGAACAGCGCGACGGCCAGATGAAACAGAAACTGCGAGAAGACCGGGGCGTTGTCGTTGAAGCCGGGGTCGAACACTTCCGCCAGCGACATACCCGAGAGCTGGCCGATCACCTGCCCGGCCACTTGGATGCCGGACAGCAGGATCATCACGCCTAGGCCGAGCGCCACGCCGATCAGCATTTCGCCGCCCACGAGCAGCGTGGCGTCGAGCAAGCTCTCAGGCGGCGCAGGCGCAGCAGCCCATTGCAGTGGCGCCACGATCAGCGCCACGGCCACGGCGAGCAGGGCCCGCACCTGCATGGGCACTTCGAGCGACGAGAACATGGGCGCGGTCATCAGCAACCCGCCAACCCGCGCCAGCACCAGTGTAAACAGCAACACCGCCTGCGCGATCAACTCCTGCCGCTCGGCAAACAACACGGTCCAGTTCATGCGGCTGCCGGAAGACGGATCTTGAACCACGGAGACACGGAGGCACGGAGAGGATGTTTTGAACCACGAAGGCGCAAAGGCACTTCGAACGCGCGACTCGCGCTATGAAACGCCAACTCGGCAATAGACTCACTTGAACTCATCGCGACCGGACGAGAGCAGTGTCTGCTTCTTCGTGTCTTAGTGCCTTTGTGGTTCAATCGTCCTCTCCGTGTCTCTGTGTCTCCGTGGTAAATCATGTCGTTCACAGCCGGTTGGCGAGGCCGGAGAAGATTTCGCTGCAGTAGTCGAGGAATTGATTCAGCAGCCACGGCAGCGTGAACGCCAGGGCGACCACCATCGCCAGAATCTTGGGCACAAAGGCCACGGTTTGATCCTGAATCTGAGTGAGCGCCTGCAGCAGGCCCATGCCGAGGCCCACGATCAGCCCGGCGGCGAGCGCCGGTGAGCTGATGATGAGCGCAACGAAGAGCGCCTCGCGAGCAAGATCAACGGCGTCCTGCGGATCCATGGGCCCCCCTCCTGGGCGCAAGTAAGTTCTCAACCACGGAGGCACGGAGACACGGAGAGGAACGTTGACAACTGAGGGAGTGGCGGACGACGAACGGTCGCCCTTGCTGACCGGCTGGCCATCCTCTCTGTGTCTCCGAGTCTCCGTGGTGAAAGGCTCGCCTTCAATTCACACCACGCTTTCGAGCAGGCTGCCGACGATCAGGCGCCAGCCGTCGACGAGGACGAACAGCAGCAGCTTGAACGGCAGCGAGATCAGCACCGGCGGGAGCATCATCATGCCCATCGAGATCGTAATGCTGGCCACCACCAGGTCGAGGATCACGAACGGCAAGAAGATCTGAAACCCAATTAAGAACGCTGTCTTGAGTTCGCTGACCATGAACGCCGGCACCAGGGCCGCCAGCGGCACTTCGTCGTATGACTGTGGCGGACGTGCGCTCTGCGGCGAATAGCGATAGAACATCCACACCGCGTCGGTATTGCCGGTCCGCTCGATCTGCCGGCTCATGAAGTCTCGCAGCGGCTGCGCGCCGCGATCCCAGGCCTGCTCGAGCGTGATCTGCCGGGCCGTATACGGCCGAACGCTCTCGTCGTACACCTGCTTCCAAACCGGCGCCATCACGGCCAGCGTCATGAACAGCGCGAGCGACGTGATGACCTGACTCGGCGGCAACTGCTGCGTGCCAAGCGCTTGGCGCACCAAGCTGAGCACCACGACAAACCGCACGAAGCAGGTCGTCATGAGCAATAGCGCCGGCGCCAGGCTCAGCACTGTGAGCACGAGCATGACCTGCAGCGCCGAGGTCAGCCCCTCGGGGCTCGTCCACTGCTGGGGACCGCCGGCCAAGCCGGCCGGCAACTCGAGCCCGCCGGGCTGGTTGGGAATCTGCTGCGCTCCCGCGTGACCGGCGAGCGACAACAAACATAGCCCCGCCAGCAGGATCACTAGCGAGCGGCGAAAACGGATCCACGAGCGTCGTTGCTTAGGCATCGCGCGGCTCCTGCGGCTTGCCGCGGTTCAGGCCGCGCATGGCCAGTTCGAGGTTGCTCGCCTGTCCGCTCGCCACAAAGCCCTTCGCAGGCTCACGGGCAAATTGGTCCATCACTTGGCGAAACACGGTCGCCGCGGGCCCGCCGGTGGGCTGCCGGCACATGCCTGTCAGCCGCTCGACTTCGGCCGGATCGGTGATTTCCGCGAGCGATTCAGCCCCCATGGGCGACACGGCGAGCAGCAGCACCTTATTGCCGAACCGCACGACCTGCGCCTGCTGACGGCCGGCCAGCGGCTTGCGGCCGAGCACCTGAAACACTTCGGTTGGGAGCGCGCTCGCATCCTTGGGCAAAATGCGTTTGAGCCCCCACATCGCGGCGAGCAGAAGTCCCACCACAGCGCCGAGCGAGGCGAACAGCCCGAAGATTGAACGCAAGGCGCCTGGTGCGCGCGACGTGCCGTCGCCACTGCGCTGTGAGATCGCCAGCGGCTCGCGCGCGGCTTGATGCGACGCTTGAGCCAGCGGCCGTGATCGCTCGTTGGAAAGAGGAGTGCCGGCGTCGATCGGCTCTTTCGTAGGCTCCGGCGTTCTACGAGCTGCCGAAGGAATATCAAACTGCTTCGGTGGCGCTCCGATAGCGGCCTGCCCGCAAAGGGCGATCGCCAGCAAACCGGCCGCCCAACCGTTCAGGGCGTTCGAGAATTTCCAGCCGCGCACGTTCGAACCCCCTTGGTTCTCGAGTCAGGCCGCCGCCACGTCGGGAGCGACGAGCTCGGCCACGCGCACGCAGAAGTTGTCGTTGAGCACCAGCACTTCGCCGCGGGCAATCAGGCGGCCGTTGACATAGATGTCCACGGGATCGCCGGCCAGCTTATCGAG
>JAESFN010000730.1_pt1 | contig 23002 bp, 14 predicted proteins | sample 9269411 | NCBI WGS metagenome assembly JAESFN01 (sample SAMN14505399, study PRJNA617100) | algae metagenome | isolation source: Iphinoe sp. HA4291-MV1 and co-occurring heterotrophs from trail next to... | place: USA: Maunawili Falls, Hawaii | collected 2009-07-25
GCCCTTCGGAGCCGCCGCTGTTGCTGACGCTGGTCGCCGACTGGCGGGTCCAGCGCTGGCGGTCGAGGCGGAACATGACCGAGGTCTTGATCGCGGCGCCGAACAGCTGGCCGAAATAGAGCAGAAACGGGTAGGTGATCGGGAACGGCCCGCCGAAGCTGGCAAGGAGCCAGCAGTAGGCGTAACGGGTGGCCATCACCCAGGCGATGTAGGCGATCGCGATCAGCGGATCGACGAACACCGAGAACAGGATGATGCCGACCGGTGCGGTGAGCGTCGTCCACATCGAGATGCGCTGGTCGAGGATCGACCACCAGGCAAAGGGGCCGATCTTGGTCGGCGACAGCGCCAGGGCGCGGCCGTTGGTCCGAAGCATGTTGCCGAACCAGCGGCGCATCAGCGTGACGGCGCTTTCGACGAAGCCGGGCTTGGGCTGGGTCTCCATCGAGACGCAGGCGACATCCGGCAGGTACGTCATCTCGTAGCCGTTCTTGAGCAGCCAGAACCAGGTCGACTTGTCGTCGCCGGTGAGGAACTTCACCCGGCCCAGCCGCCAGTGGTCGATGTAGTCCTGCTCGACCGAGGCGATGAATTCGGGGGTGGTGGCGAGGTCGGCGCGGAACACCGACATGCGGCCGGTAAGGGTGAGCACGCGGCCGCCGAGCGCCACCGCCGACATCATCATCTGGCGCTGGGTGAAGCGCAGCTTGAACCAGTCGCGGAACAACGGGGCGTCGTCGATCTCGGCGCGTTCGTGGGTGGTCAGCGCCCCGACCTTGCCGTTGGCGAAGAACGGCGCGGCGCGCTCGACGATGTCCTCGGGGATCTGGGTGTCGCCGTCGATCAGCAGCACCACGTCGTCGGCACTGGGATAGCGGCGTGCGATGGAGCGGAGCGAGGTGGCGAGCGCGTCGCGCTTGCCGGTGCCATCGATGCGATCGATGACGACTTCGACGGTGTTGGTACCGGCGAGGACCTGCGCTGCGACAGCGCGGATCAGCCGTTCGTCGGCGAGATCGACCACCGAGGCGACGACGGTCGAGCCGCCGGGGGAGCGCCGGGCTGCTTCAAAGATCGAGCGATAGACCCGCGAGGTGATCGCCGCCTCGATCTTGTAGCTGGTGGCGAGGAAGAACGCGTGCGCCGGACGCTTGGTGGCGTAGAGGGCCTCGGCGGCAGCGCGCCGCCGAGGGTAGGCGTAACGGATATAGATGTGCGCACGGGCAAAGTTGACGAACGCCCAGCTGTAGCGCCAGAGCCCGATCACCCCGAGGGTGAGGAACACCCCGGCGCCGCCGGAGAAGGCGGAGGCCGGCACGGTGCTGGCGATTGCCGCGGCCGAGAGGACGTAGATGGCGTGCGCGAGAAGGTTCATGGCTTACCAGCAGATGCCTTCGTAGGTGCCGTTGGAGCGGAGCGAGGTGTTGATCCGCGTGAGGTCGACCAGCGAGCGGTACTCGGACACCGCGTTGAGCGGCGCGATGGTCTCCTCGTAGCGGTTGCCCACGAGGATCACGTCGGAGGACGAGATCAGGTCCTCGATCTTGCCGACGAGGCGGGTCGGCAGGTCCGGCACCACGTCGTTGCCGCGGCCCATGGCGCTGACGCCGCCGGCGACGGCCTGCGAGACGTACGGGTCGTAGACCTTGAGCTCGAGGCCCTTGCTGATGAGCCGGCTCGCGAGCTCGGCGAGCGGGCTTTCGCGCAGGTCGTCGGTACCGGGCTTGAAGGCGATGCCGACGAGGCCGACGGTCTTGGCGCCGGAGTTGGCGACCATCTTCTCGGCCCGGTCGATCTGCGCCGCGTTGGCGATGAGCACGGAGTCGAGGAGCGGCGAGGGGACGCCCTTCTTGGCGGCGAGATGCTGCAGGGCGCGGACATCCTTGGGCAGGCACGAGCCGCCGAAGGCGAAGCCCGGCTTCATGAAGTAGGGCGAGATGTTCACCTTGGTGTCGGCGCAGATGAGCTTCATCACCTGCTGGCCATCGACGCCCGACGCCTTGGCGATGTTGCCGATCTCGTTGGCGAAGGTCACCTTCACCGCGCGCCAGGAGTTCGACGCGTACTTCACCGCCTCGGCGGTCTTCAGCGTCACCACGTGCGACGGCACGGGCATCTGGGCGTTGATGTCCTTGAGGATCTGCGCCGTACGGTCTTCGAGGGCGCCGAAGACGATGAGGCCCGGATCGTAGTAGTCGGCGATCGCGGTGCTCTCGCGCAGGAACTCGGGGTAGTAGCCGACGCCGAAGTCCTGGCCGGCGATCATGCCGCTGGCTTCCTCGAGCACCGGGATGCAGGTCTCGTCCATGGTGCCGGGCACGATGGTCGAACGGATGATCACCGAGTGGAAGCTCTGCTTGTGCTTGATCGCCTGGCCGATGTCGGCGCAGACGCCCTTCACGTACTTGAGCCCGACGGCGCCGGTGTCGTCGCTCGGGGTGCCGACACAGACAAAGCTGGCATCGGTATCGAGCACGGCCTGCTGGCCATCGGTGGTGGCGCGCAGGCGGCCCGAGGCCACGGCGCGGGCAATGATCTCGTCGAGCCCGTTCTCGACGATGGGGGAGAGGCCGGCATTGACGGCGCTCACTTTGGCGGGATCGAGATCGACCGCCACGACCTCATGGCCATCATCCGCCAGACACGCGGCGGAGACGACCCCGACATACCCGATACCAAAGACGCTGATTTTGGCCACGACGGTCCTCTTTCAGAAGGTTGAGCAATATTGTTCTCGCCCAATGGGCGAGTTGTTGAGTGGCGACTGAGTACAGAACGACGAGCTAAATGCCCGCTGGCCCCGTTACGCTAAGTGACATCGACGTACTCTCCACCGCTGGAGTGATCGTTGCTGGCGCTTAGTATTGGCATCCTTGCCGAGGGATGGCCGTTGTTCGCCATCCGATGCCTGAAAGCGTGTTCGTTGGCCCCCAAGCTGAGAAGCAACCCGGACTCATACGAGCCATGCAGCTGGCGCATGACGCGAGATCGTCATCTTCCGGCAGTGTTTCGGACATGAGTGCGCCAAACCGTACGCCGCCTGCGGCATTCCGTCCGTTGGCCCCACTTTTCATCCGTGCTCGAAGCATGGTCGAATTGCGGCAAGACGGTGCCTCGCTCCGGTGCTCACGGCCGCGTGATTACTTTTTGGGCAGTTTTTGCCCATCCAGCCCCGGATGACGACGGGATGACACGACGCCGATTTGTGAATCGGCCACATTGCGCCGGAGTTGCGCCGAAGCCGGAAATCCAAGCAAATCAGCCCTGACAGCGCTTTTGTTCGGAGCTTTATCTAATCGTCGCACGATTTCGGCGAGGATTCGTTAGGTCTTTATGCGCACCTCGCGCCCGGAATGGGAGGCGCAACCACTGGCCGCGCTTTTGCCGTCGTTGAGCGAAAGGATTCGCATGGGCAGAGTCGGAGAGGTGCCTCTTCGGCTCGAATACGTGGCGCTGGGAACGCCACGTGAATGGGCGTCAAAAATGCGGGTCTCCATAATTGACAGCAACCGGAAGCAGCCGGCCACTGGTCCTCATCGTCGAGGACGAACCCATGATCATGCTTGGGGCAGTGCAATTGTTCGAGGCGGCGGGGTTTGAAGCCCTGGTCGCCTTCAGCTCCGACGAGGCGGTGGCGCACCTCGAGGGGCGATCGGGCATCGTCGTGGCATTCATAGAGTATGACGTGCCGGGTACGATCGACGGCGCCCAGCTGGCGGAAACCGTCCGCAATCGCTGGCCGACCGTCGAAATCATCGTCGTGTCGCGACCGCGGCCCGGCGAGACGCCGGACCTGCCGCTGGGGGCAAGGTACTTCGAGAAGCCGTACACCCACGCCGAGATCGAGCGGGCGCTCGATCAACTGGGCCTGACGGGAACCGTGCCGCGCGCACGGACCAACCTGCCGCCTCGCGGGTGACCAGGCCGCTGCCGCGAGGCAGAAAAGCTTGCCGGGGCGGGGCTATCTCCCGCCCCGGCACAACCGCTCCGAGCGGTCAGGGGTAAGGCGTCAGGAAGCTGTCGGGTAACGGAACGCGGGTCTTGTCGACGACGACCACTGGCCGGGCCTCGAATACGACCTCACCGGGGTCGTAGAGGAAGCCGCCGTCCTTGGCGATCAGCGAGCCCATGGCGAACTTGCGCGACTTCGCCCAGTTGCCTTTGGCGGCGACGAAATCGTCGAAGAACACCACCTCCTCGTCATTGCTGCGGATGTAGTCGAGCAGCCCGATGGATTCGCCGAGCGCTTCCCTGCGGCCAACCCAGTCGACGCAGCGCCGGAAGATCTTGGGATCGAAGCAGCGGGAGCGGAACGAGCCCGACCGGTTGTCGTCGCGATCGCCCTCGCGCATCGATGCCGTCGTCCACAGCTCGGGCTCGAAATCGAGGAGTTGGTCGGAAACGTTGTCGCGCAGCTGCGATGGCCGCGCGCCGCCGGTACCGTGACCGGCATAGAGGCCCGTCAGCCGCTGCATCTCGTCGATCGCCATGCTGCCGTAGAACGAGCAGAAGGCGAAACCGTTGGCGAGGGCATGGTCGTTGAGGACGATCTCCTGGCCGTTGCCACTGAGGGTCACATAGCCGATCACCCGGCCATAGACGTCGACGGCGCCATTGATGCTGTCGGCGAGGATGGTGAGCTTGGCCTCGACGAGGAATTCGGGGCTGTCGGGATTGAACGGACCGATGCCGAGGCTGGTCCTGAGGCTGGAGGCGAACAGGTCGGTGCAGAGCTTGCCGTAAGGCTGGCGGTGCGACTTCTTGCGCGTCACCTGTTTAGCCAGCCACTGGCCGTAATCGCCGGTGAACATGCCTTCGCGGAAATTCGAGGCGTAGTGAGTCTCCGGCGCGTCGATGCCCTGCAGGCGTACCGAGAGGAACTTGCCGCCGCTGCTGCGGATGATGGTGCGGAAACGCTCCTGGCCCGGCTTGTTCTCATCCTCCTGGAAGTTGCCGCCGTTCTGGAAGAAGGCCGCCACCGGCGTCTGCCCCCCGTCGGCGATGTACATGGCCGTGGTCATGTCTGGAACAAACTGGAGCGTATCAACGTCGGACGCTCCATTTGGCCAATACTGGAAGATATCGACTTTACCGCGGATTTCGACGTGTCCCATTTGATCCCTCCGACAAATGAAACTTCGAGCATGCAGAGGTTGCATGACTGGCGGATGAACATACGCGGATATCAACTATCGACAACGTTGCCGTAACGCCATCGTCGCCTCAAGGGGTTGATCGAGCGACGAATACGGACAAAAGTTGCCATCCAAAACTTCGCAAAGAAGGACGGCAAATGCATCGATTTGCAGTCGCGTTTGGGCTCACCGTGGCCGCGTTGGTTGCCACGACCGGAGCCAGCCTAGCCGGTACGCTCGACGATGTGCGGACGCGCGGCGAGCTGATCTGCGGCGTCAGTGAAGGGCTCGGCGGTTTTTCCGAACAGGACGCGGCAGGGGCCTGGCAGGGCTTCGACGTCGACTTCTGCCGTGCTGTAGCCGCCGCTGCGCTCGGCGACACGACCAAGGTCACCTATGTGCCGCTCTCGGCCGAGGCGCGCTTCGCCGCGCTCAGCGACGGCAAGATCGACCTGCTGTCGCGCAACAGCACCTGGACCATGTCGCGTGATCTGGGCCTCGGGCTCGACTTCCCGGGCACCAGCTATTTCGACGGCCAGGGCTTCATGATCCCCGCCATTTTCGGCGCGATCAGCCCGCTGGAGCTCGACGGCGCCAGCATCTGCGTGGTGAGTGGCACCACCACCGAGGCCAACGCCGCGGCCTATTTCAAGAAGGCCGGGCTCAACGTGTCGTTCCTGAGCTTCAAGGAGCGTGGGGAAGCTCGCGCCGCCTATGTCGCCGGCAAGTGCGACGCCTACACCGCCGACCGCTCGGCCCTGGCGGCCGAACGCGCCGCGCTGCCGACGCCCGACGAGCACGTCATTCTGAAGGACGTCATCTCGAAGGAGCCGCTCGGTCCGGTGGTGCGCGACAGCGACCCGCAATGGACCACGCTGATCCGCTGGACCCTGTTCGCGCTGATCGACGCGGAAGAGCAGGGGCTCGATATCGCCGCGATGACCGGTGCCGGCGCCGACGAGGCGAAGGCCATGGGCGCTCCGGCGGTGAAGGCGCTGGGCCTTGCCGACGATTGGCTGGTGAAGGTGCTGGCCGGTGTCGGCAACTATGGCGAGATCTTCGAGCGCAACCTCGGCGAGGAGACGCCGATGCAACTGAGCCGCGGCGTCAACGCCCTCTGGACCCAAGGCGGGATCCTCTATGCACCGCCCATGCCCTGAGTTGATCCGCAGCATCTTCGTCGCGCTGCTGGCGCTGCTCTTTACTGCGCCTGCCGTCGCGCAGGATCGCGTCGACCTCTCACCGCGCGACCTGGCGGTGGTGCGCATCAATATCATCGACCTGCTCGCCAACGAGCCGCGCCTGCCGCTACCGATCAAGCAGCGGCGCGACGTGCTGCGCACCTATTATGAAGAGCAGAGCGGCGACCTGCTGTGGCTCAACAGCGCCCGCGCCGGCGCGATGGTGTCGCGCCTCGTCAACGCGACCGACGATGGCCTCAACCCGGACGACTACCCTGGCCAGCAACTCGCGAGCCTGATGGCGGCGGCCGGCGAGGCCGACAAGCGCAGCCTCGCCATCATCGAGCTCTACTTCTCGGCCGCCTTCCTTGAATACGCCTCGGACCTGAAGGTCGGCCGGTTCCTGCCCAACAAGATCGACCCCAACTTCTTCCTCACCCCGCGCACCATCGACGAAGCCGCGGCGCTCGCCGGTGTCGCCAAGGTGGCCGACGTCGAAACCGTGCTGCACGCCTGGGAGCCGCAGAACGCCGAGTACCAGGCGCTGCGCAAGGCGCTCGACGACTACCACGCGCTGGCGGTGCTGGGCGGCTGGGGCACCGTGCCGCTCGGCGACACGCTGAAGCCGGGGATGACCGATCCGCGCATCCCGGCGTTGCGGGCCCGCCTCGCCGTCACCGATGGCGCTGCGGCCACCGCGCCGGGCGAGCCCGAGTTCTATGACGACGAGCTGATCGTCGCGGTGAAGCACTTTCAAGCGCGGCACGGGCTCGATGTCGATGGCGTGGTCGGACCGGCCTCGTTGGTGGCGATGAACGTGCCGATCGAGGACCGCATCGAATCGATCGACTTTGCCATGGAGCGCTGGCGCTGGATGCCGGACGATCTCGGGCGGCAGTACATCATCGTCAACATCGCCGGCTTCGAGCTTCGCCGCATCGCCGATGGCGAGATCAAGGAGAAGATGGCGGTGGTGGTGGGCAAGCCCTATAGCCGTACGCCGGTGTTCAGCGACGCCATCCGCTATCTCGAGTTCAACCCGTACTGGAACGTGCCGGCCGGCCTCGCGGCGAAGGAGGAGCTGCCCAAGCTGCAGAGCAACCCGGGGGCGGTCGCCGCTGCGGGGTTCGAGGCGGTGCGAGGCAAGGACGTCTACGATGTCCGCCAGGTCGACTGGGCTCAGGTGACGCCGAGCCGCTTCCCGTTCCAGCTGCGCCAGAAGCCGGGCACCAATAATGCGCTGGGCCGAGTGAAGTTCATGTTCCCCAACAGCCACGACGTTTACCTGCACGACACCCCGTCACGGAGCCTGTTCGGCAAGGCCGAGCGCGCCTTCAGCCACGGCTGCATCCGCCTGTCACGGCCGCTCGAACTGGCCGATCAGGTGCTGGCGGCCGGCGGGGTGGATGGCTGGTCGAACGACCGCATCGATACCGTGGTGGCGTCGCTGAAGAACACCGTGGTGAACCTCAAGACGCCGCTGCCGGTGCATATCACCTACCTCACGGCGTGGGTCGAAGCCGACGGCGTGCACTTCAGCTCGGACATCTACGGCCACGACGAAAAGCTGCTGGCCGCGCTGAACGGCAAGTCGCTGGCCTGGTGAGAAACGCCGAGAGCGCAAGCGGGCGCTCGCGCTGTTCAGTCGCAAATCTGAGGGAAAGAATTGGCTCCGCGGCTTGGACTCGAACCAAGGACCATTCGATTAACAGTCGAATGCTCTACCAACTGAGCTACCGCGGAACACGTGCCGCCCGGAGGCGACGAGCGACCGTGTAGCCGTTTTGATTTCCTTTGCCAAGCCCGAATTTCCAATGTGGAAACTCGCTGTCACGACGCCGCCAGATCGGCTGCCCGGCGCTGCAATTCGGCCAGATCCTCGGGGGTGTTGACGTTGGCGAACGGATCGCCGGCGGCGCTCACGGGCCACTCGACGTTGATCCCACCCGCTGCCGCGCAGAGCGATTTGAGGCTGCGCGGTGCGGTCCCGCCCGCTACCCACTCCGGCAGGTCGCGGAATCGGGCCACCCGCCAGATCGAATTGGTGGGGTAGGGCTGCCCGCCATAGGACGCGATCGCCGCGGGACCGTCACCGAGGCCTGCGATGAGGCGCTCGACGAAGTCGGCGGGCAGCAGTGGGGTATCGACGGCGACGCCCACCAGCAGCTCGGGCGGCGATGCCAGCGTGCTGAGGTAGGCGATCGCCCCCGCGACACCGGCGAGCGGCCCGGCATAGTCGCCATCGAGGTCCGGTACCGCGATCATGCCTGCCGGGAGCCGCAACACCGCCGGCTCGGTCCGTCCGTGCGCCACCAGCAGCGGGGCGCAATTCTCCAGCCGAGCCGCCACCCGCTCCAGCAGCCGCATGCCACCGACCACCAGCTCGGACTTGATCGCGCCGCCCAGCCGCTCGCCGCGGCCACCGGCGAGGATCAGCCCGGCGATCGAGTGTTGATTCTGTGCCATAGCTGCGTGCTCTACCGCCTTGGTGTGCTTGACAGATTCACCACCGTGATAGAGGAGCAGCGGCGGGGGGCTTCAGTTTACTGGAGTCTGTATGACTAAGCATATCCTTGCCGCCCTGGCATTTGCCGGGCTGCTCACCGGCACCGCCAGCGCTGCCGACCTCTATGTCCCGACGCCGGACCAGGCGATCGTGACGGCCAGCGCCGATTGGACCGGCTTCTACATCGGCGCCCATGGCGGCTACGCTGATTTCGACGCGGCGCATGGCGGCGACGCCTCCGATACGTCGGAGCTCGCCGGTTGGCTGGGTGGCGTGCAGGCCGGCTACAACGTTCAGTTCGATTCGATCGTGCTCGGCGTCGAGGCTGACCTCTCGGCAGCGGGCATTCTCGAGCACGGCAACATCGACCATTTCGATGACGGCTCGGGCATCAACGCGCTCGCGACGCTGCGCGGCCGCCTCGGCTTCGCGGTCGGCGACCTGCTGCTCTACGGCACTGCTGGTCTCGCGGTGGCCAACCTCGACACCTATGACGAGGCTCAGACGATCGGTGGTTGGGTCGCCGGCGTTGGCGCCGAATACATGGTCACCGATACGGTCTCGCTGAAGGCCGAGTACCTTTACACCAACTTCGGCACCGTCGACGTCAAGGGCTACGGCGACGAGTTCGACATCGACGGCTCCGCCGTCCGGGTCGGCGTCAACTTCCACTTCTGATCGGCAGGCCGCGTCAGCCGGGTTCCGCACGCGGGGCCCGGTATTTCCTCCGGATGGCTTGCCGTTCAGCTTGCAGAAAGATTTGGTCTGCCATATGAACCGCCTCGGTGGGGCCACATGGCGGAGTGGTTACGCAGCGGATTGCAAATCCGTGTATTCCGGTTCGATTCCGGATGTGGCCTCCAACATTCTCGTTCCTGTCGGTTTGCCTCGCGCCAGCAGTGCGCCGGGCTCCCACGCGATGCTCGTCGCGGCGACACCTAACATAAGCATTTCCTTGTCTCGGCAGCGATGGACCGACTGCGCTTGATGCGGTAGTACTTTGTCCGGGCTCAATAATACGGTCGGGATCATGCGGGCAGCATTGCGGTTCGTCAGAAATTGTGCGCTTCCGGGCGTGGTGTTGCTGTCGATGGCTGGGGCAGGGGGCGTGGTCGGCCAGGAGGCCGCCGTCGAGCCAGCGGCACCGCCGCCACCGGCGCCGTGGGGCGCGCGTTGCGCCAGCGAGAGCCGGACGACGGCACCCGATTGCGTCATCGAGCAGCGCGTCGTGCTGTCCAACAGCGGGCAACTGCTCGCCGGGGTCACCATCCGCCTGCCGCCTGACAGCACCACGCCGGTGATGATGATCCAGACCCCGTTCGGGCTGAACCTGCCGGCCGGGCTGAAGCTCGCGGTTGACGAGAAGCCGTTCGAGACTCTGCCGCTGCAGACCTGCGACGGCGGCGGTTGCTACGCCGGAAACGTCGTATCGCCCGAACTGCTCGTGGCGCTGAAGCAGGGCACTACCCTGTCGATCACCTTCCAGGACTCCGCGCAGCGCGAGATTGCCGTGCCGGTGTCGCTCAACGGCTTCACCGCCGCTTACGAGAAGATCCAGTAGGGTCGTCCCGGCCTCATCCAGTCAGCTGGAGCTGTCACGCCGCGTCCCTCACGGGATGCGGCCGCAGGCGCTCGTGGTGAGGTAGCCGACGAACAGCATGTGCAACAGCGAGGGGGCATAGCAAGAGGGGTGCCGGCGATCCGCCCGCACCCCTCCCGCTCTCTCCAGGCTGTTCGATCAGAACGGCGCGGAAATCTTCATGGCGCCGCCATAGCTCTTGACGGTCTCGCCGACCTTGGCGTCGCCGGTCAGGCGGAACGTCGCGCCGTTGCCCGAGATCACATCGAAGCCGAGTGTCACGTCGAACAGCGCCTCGTCGAGGTTGCCGGTGATAGTGAACGGGTCCACGCCATCCGGAGCACCGGCGAAACCGGCCGAGATCTCCGGGCTGGTGCCGAGCAGCACGTCGAGCGCGCCAACCCTGAGGAAGGTGCGGAGGATCGCGTCGTCGCCGAGCTCCATCTCGCCACCCACCTCGATCGACGGCGCCACCGTGACATAGGTCTCGTCGTGGCCGTCGATCTCGAGCGCCGTTGGCCCGCCGGTCTCGGCGAAGTCGGCGATGCTCACTTGGGTCACGCCGACATCGACCATCGGCCGAACATACCAGTTGTCCTGCTCGATGCTGTGCGACAGCCGCAGGTGGGCCGACACGAAGCCGATATCCTGTGTGCCCTCGTAGGTGTAGCTCGGGCCGTTATTGGGCAGGTCGACGAAGCGCGAGACGTTCTGCGACGACCAGCCACCGGTGACGGCGACGGCAGCAACCGTGTTGCCCCACACGCCCTTGAACACGCCGCCGCCCTGGAACCGGTTGCCGGTGCTCGACATGTTGCCGTTGCTCTCGGTGCCGATGTCTTCCCATGAGCCGCCGATGCCGGCGACGAAGTGGTCGTCGATACGGGCCTGGGCGCCGGCGCTGAGACCGAAGCTGGTCTGCGCGAAGCCGAGATTGCTGTCGGTCTCAGAACGTTCGGTCTTCCGATGGTTGACCGCTGCCCAGGCGCACTGGCCCTCGGCATCGACACTGTCCTGCACCTTGCAGCTCATCAGCGAGTTCTCGAACTGCAATCCGGCCAGCATCGCCAGCGTCTGGTTGATCAGGTACGGCTCGGGGCTGAGCTGGTCGAGCGTCTCCTGGTAGGTCTCGAGATCCGGGATCTGGAACAGCGACGCCACGACCGGCTCGAGGGCATCGGACCCGCCGGCCAGCTGGAAGGCGTTGATGTATTGGCCAATGGAGCTCTGGTTCGGGTTGAGGCCTACGATGTCGAAGTCGATGCCGTAGCTGAGCAACAGCTCCGTTGCCGTCTGCGACAGTGCGTAGGTGGCGACAAGGGAAGCCGGCGCGGCGAGCGTCGGCGTTCCGGTCAACGCCACGGCGGACTTGGCGATAACCACCTGGTGGTCGCCCGGCTGGGCATTGCCCATGTTGAGCAACGTCAGGTCGACCTTGCCGTACATTTCCAGCGTGCCGTTGACGTCCATCAGGTCGGCCTCGCCGACGAGTGCCGGGTCTGGCGGCAGATGGCTCTTGGCGAGGTCGATATCGACCCCGTAGGTGCCCGAAGCCGCCTGCACGACCTTGCCGTCGAACTTGGTGGTCATCACCTTGTTCTTGCCGCCGGTCGACATCCAGCCGTTGTTGGTCAGGAGGTTCGCGCCACCGTACTTGGCGAAGGCGCCGGAGTTGAAGGTACCGGTCGTTTCGTTGACGAAGCTGTTGGTGCCGATGCCCAGGTCGATCGACCCGGTCACGGTGCCGAAGTTGGAGATCGCTTCGTTGCCGCCCAGCTGGCGCTTGGCTACGTCCGCATTGAGCGGGTCGCTGCCGGTTGCGTAGATCGCCATGCCGCCATCGACGCCATTGGCTGTGGTGATGGTGCCGTGGTTGGTGACGGTGTTGTTCTTGCCGTCGATGATCCACACGCCCACACCGACATACTCGGCGTACTCGTTGACGAGCGCAGTCGCCGGGTTGTCGAGGCGCGCGACCAGGGAGCGACCACCGCTGACGATGCCTGCGGCGCTGTCGAGCGTGATCTCCACGTCGCCGTTGCCGCCCCAGCCGGCGCTCTGCGCCATGATACCGACAGAGCCTAGGCCCCGGGTCTGCAGGCCGCCCGAAATGTCCTGGGCAGTGAGGATCGCCGCCGTCTGGACCGTGCCGGTGACCGACACAGTCACCTTGCCAGCCATGCCCGTGCCGCCCGTGCTCTGCGCGAAGATACCCGTAGCGCTGTTGCCCGCGGTCTTGACCGTGCCGTTGAGGTCCACGGTCACCGCTCCGGCATTGCCGGCGCCACCGTTACTGCCGATGTGCCACGACAACAGGTTCAGCACCGGCAGGTCGTTGCCGAGCTCGCCCAGCACACCACCGCCACCGCCGACGGAATGGGCGAAGATGCCCGCGGCGCTGTCGCCGTGCGTGATGATCTGCCCGGCGACATCGACCTCGACGAGTCCGCCGTCGCCGCCACCGCCGGCACTCTGTCCGAGCCCGAGACCGATGCCGAGGTTGACGCCGAGATGCCCGACCAGCGGAACATCGACGCCGCCCGCCAGCATGCGGTTGACGTTACCGGCGACGCCGCCGCCGCCGCCCACCGACTCCGCGAAGATGCCGCTGGCAGCCGCGCCAAAGGTCTCGATCTTGGCCGTGCCGAGGTTGGAGACGTAGACCGCGCCGCCATGGCCCGCCGAACCGCCCTTGCCGCCGACACCGATAGTGCCGGTTGCGCCGATCACGCCGCGGCCGCCGACGCCACCGCCGCCGCCGATCGACTGGGCGAGGATGCCGTTGGAGTTGTCGCCGTAGGTGGTGATGTTCTTGGAGTTATCGACGTCGACGATGCCACCGTTGCCACTCGAACCGGCATTGCCGCCGACGGCGACGGAGACCGTCTTGTAGATCTTGGAGGCGCCCACCGGCAGGAACAGCAGTTCGACCGGAACCGGCGACACGTCGCCCGTACCGAGGATGCCGTTGCCGCCCACGCCACCGCTGCCACCGATGGACTGTGCAAAGATGCCATCCGCGTCATGGCCCCAGGTGGTGATGTCGCCGGTGTTGTCGACCGTCACGTCGCCGCCGTGGCTGGCCGTGCCGCCGTTGCCACCGACCGTTGCGGTGAGCGAGATGTTGTTGCCGGAACTCTTGGTGCCGTCGCAAACCAGCGGCAGGCTGCACTTCTTGCCAATCAACAGGTTCATCGCGTTGGCACGGCCGCCGATACCGCCGCCACCGCCCACCGACTGGGCGAAGATGCCGTAGCCGGAGCCGCCGGTCCTGACGATCTCGCCGTTCACCAAGGTGGCGCTGCCGGTTTCAATGCTCCCCGTGTTGTTGACGATCACGGCGCCGCCGAGGTTGCCGTCACCACCGCCGCCGCCGATCGCTACCGCGACCTGCACGGTCATGGCGTCCTTGTTCTCGGGGTTGCTGTTGGAGACGCCGAGCATGCCGGTAAACGAGCCGCCGCCGTCACCACCGCCGCCGCCCACCGACTGGGCGAAGATACCGGTGGCGCTGTCGCCCTGCACATCGATTGCGCCGTTGTTGGTCACGTCGACCGTGTTGCCGTAGCCACCCGTGCCGCCGCCACCCCCAACGCTGACACCGACGGTCAGCGTCTTTTCCTCGCCGCTGAAGCCAAGCCCGGCGTAGATGGCCATGCCGCCGCTGCCACCACCGCCGCCGATCGACTGTGCCTTGATGGCGTGCGAGCCGAAGCCGTAGGTGTTGATGCTGCCGCCCGCGAGGTTATCCACGTCCACCACGCCCGCGAAGTTGCCTGCGCCGCCACCGCCGCCGACCGAGACCCCGACCTTGCCGGCGTTGGCGGCGCCCTTGTCGATCTGACCGACCACCGACATGCCGCCGTTGCCGCCGCCGCCGCCGATCGACTGCGCGAAGATGCCCAGCGATTCCTTGCCGTAGGTGATGATGGCGCCACTGTTGTCGATCTCGACCACGCCGCCGGTGCCGCCGGCACCGCCAGAGCCGCCGACGGCCACTGCCGCCTGGAACGCGTTGGCATCCGGCTTGGGCGCGATGGCGATGGTGCCCGATGCCGCAAACCCGCCGTTGCCGCCGCCGCCACCCACCGATTGCGCATAGATGGCGTTCGAGCTGTCGCCGGACGTGGTGATGGCGCCCGAGCTGGAGACGGTAACCTTCATGCCGTTGCCGCCGCCGGCACCGCTGCCGCCGACCGAGACGCCTACTGCGGCGCTGTTGCTGTTCGGAGCAGTACTGAAGCTGCCGGCGAAGGCCGCCGCGAAGCCGCCGCTGCCACCACCGCCGCCGGTCGACTGCGCGTAGATGCCGTTGGAGAACTTGCCATAGGTGGTAATGGCGCCGGAATTGGTCACTGTGACGATGTTGCCATTGCCTGCTGCACCGCCCTTGCCGCCGATTGCCACCGCCAGCGCCAAGGAGTTGCTCTCCGGAGCAGCGCCGACCGCCGTGGCAATGGCGAGGCCGAAGCCGCCATCACCGCCGCCACCCCCGACCGACTGCGCATGGATGCCGTTAGCGCCATCCCCGTACGTCTTGACCGCGTCGCCGGTGTTGCCAACGTCGACCGCTCCGGCGTTGCCGCCCGTGCCGCCGCGACCTCCGACTGCGACGGCAAACGCCGCCGCGCCCGAGCCCGTCGGGTCGATCGCGATCGCTGCCGCGCCGGCGAAACCGCCCGAGCCGCCACCACCGCCGACCGACTGGGCGAACAGCGCGTGCGCGCCATTGCCGGTGCGGACGATCTTGCCGGCCACGAGCGTTGCGGTACCGGTGGTGATGCTGCCGTCGTTGTTGAGGATGACATGGCCGCCGATGCTCGCCGTGCCGCCCGCGCCGCCGATGGCGACCGACGCGCCGATCGCCGGCACGTCCTTGATCGAGATGGTGACTGTGGCTGCGACGGCCGAGCCGCCGTTACCGCCACCGCCACCCACCGATTGCACGAGCATGCCGTAGCTGAGGTCGCCCTTGGTGGTGATGTCGCCGAAATTGTTGACGGTCACGTCGCCGCCGTTGCCGCCCGCGCCGCCGCCGCCGCCTACCGCGACAGCCGCCGCCATCACGCCGGCCGAGCCGGCAAAGGTGAAGCCGCCATTGCCGCCGCCACCGCCGACCGATTGGGCCAGGATGCCGTAGGAGTTGGCTTTGTCGGTGAGAATGGTGTTCCGGTTGGTGACGGTAACCGTGTCACCCTTGCCGCCGCCGGCGCCACTGCCGCCGAGCCCGACGCTGACGGCACCGCCGCCCAGAGCCACGGCCGCCGCAAGGCCGCCGCTACCGCCGCCGCCACCGACTGACTGCGCGAAGATGCCGTGCGAGCCGTCGCCGCGGGTGTGGATGGTCATGTTGGTGGCGTCGATGCCCGCGGTATTCACCGTGACCGTCGAACCGTTGCCGGCCGTGCTGCCGTCGCCGCCGAGGCTCACCGAGCCGGACATGGCGCCGCCGGTTACGGCGACCGAGAAGCCGCCGTTGCCGCCGCCGCCGCCCACCGACTGGGCGAGGATGCCGTGCGAGAGGTTGCCGGTTGTGTCGATGCTGCCAAGGGCATTCACCGTCACGGTGGAGGCGCTGCCGCCACCGCCGCCGGAGCCACCAAGCGATACGCCCAGCGAGTAGCCTCCGGACGCCGACGCCGCGACCGAGCCACCACCGTTACCGCCGCCACCGCCCACCGACTGCGCGAAGATGCCGTGTGACTGGTTGCCGCCCGTGGTGATTATGCCCTTTTCGTTGACCACGACGGTGTCGCCGTTGCCACCGTTGGCACCCTTGCCGCCCATGGCGACACTGGCTGCGAAGAGAGGATCGACTGCCACCGCAACCGCGAGGCCACCGTTACCGCCGCCGCCGCCGACCGATTGCGCCTGGATACCATGCGCGCGGTCGCCACTCGTGGTGATGCTTCCTGCGGCCAGGTCGGCCACCGTCTGGCCCGGTGCCAGGTCATTGATCGCGACCTTGCCACCGGCGCCGCCCAATCCGCCATTGCCGCCCACGGCAACAGAGATGGTCACGCCGCCGGAGTAGGCGTTGCCGCCGTTGCCGCCGCCACCGCCCACCGACTGGGCGAGGATGCCGGTTGCGCCCGCCTGGTGCGTTATGATGGTGCCGGTATTGTACACCTTGACGATGTCCGACGGGCCGCCGGCGTCGCCGCGGCCACCCACGGCGAATAGCCCGCCGCTGCTACCGCCGTCGCCACCACCGCCGCCGATCGACTGCGCCAGGATGCCGAACGACTCGGCGCCCCACGTCTCGATCGTTCCGGTGTTGCTGACGGTGACCTTGTTACCGACCGACGCCTTGCCGCCGCTGCCGCCAATGGCGACGATGCCGCCGGCGCTGCTGCCCGAACCCGCGCCCGCGCCCATGCTCTGGGCGAAAATGCCATAGGCTTTTGTACCATGCGTGGTGATCGTCCCGGCATTATCAACCTGGACCTCGCCGGCCGCGCCACCTTGGCCGCCCTTGGAGCCCAGCGCGACCGCGCCGCTCGAGTCGCCGCCACCACCGCCGTTGCCGCCATTGCTGACCGCATAGACACCATGGCCGCCATTGCCCCATGTCGTGATGCTGGAGTTCGACCCTAGGTTGACGGTGACCTTGGCGCCATTGCCGCCGGTGCCGCCCGAGCCGGCGCTTGAGCCGAACAGGCCGAACATGCCGCCGCCATTGCCGCCCGCGCCACCTGTGCTGGTCGCGGACACGCCGTACCCCGTCCCGTTGACGACAATAGTGCCGTCATTGTTGACTGCGACGGAGCCGGCGTCGCCGCCGCTACCGCCGCTATCGCACCAGCTGGCGATCAGGATCGTCGTACAACCGCCATTGCCGCCCCGGCCGCCCAGGGATTCCACATGGATGCCGTCGGCATTGGTCGTGCTGAATGACGTGCCGACACCGCCGACCGAATTGTTGACCGTGAGGCTGCCAGTGACCGCAGCGACGCCACCAATACCGGCGCCCTGGAGATAGGTCGCCAGCGTCGCATTGGTATAGACCGTCGTACCGGTCCCGATCTTGAATTCGGTGTCTCCAGCGTTCTGGCTGAAGATGTAGTCGGTCCCGACGAGGACCGGGACACCGCCCTTGGCGAGGACTTTGCGGTTGTCCGTGCCGCTGCCAGGATCGATGTCGAAGGTGATGACCTCGTAAGAGACCTCGGTTCCCGTGTAGGTGGAATCGACGCCGGTCTTCTTGAGGTTGATGCCGATCGTGCCGCTGTTGACGGGGGTCGAACCGGCGGTGCCGTTCAATGTGTTGACGGTGTTCACTGTCGGATGGTCGACGTAACTGATGCCATCGGTGGGGACGTCGGGACAGTCGGCGACGTTGGCTGTAACCACACAGCCCGTATTGGCCGCCGTTGCGACCGTGGCGGTTCCAATCGACAGCAGTGCTGCGAGGACGAGTAGGGCGAGCAATAGCTGTGCAATTCGCCACCCCTGGCCGAGGAGTATCCGTGCCGTCAACATTTCGAGCGCCCACCCAATATGCGTTACCGATAGGTTAAGACACGGTTCTGCCTAGCGGTATGCACATTCTGGCCACAATGCAGAGAAACGCGGCGCCAGTTGCTGCCCTGCAACAGTAGACGACAGCAAAGTACAGTCCTTCGGTCAAAAACGCGGGTAAATGCTTACGTAGAGGGGTTCGGGAATGCAGTTGTCGGACGACGGCAATGTCATAGAAACGTCACCGAAGACGCCGGTCGTACGCCCGGAGAACGCGAATCGGGGAGGAGGCGTCAGGCCGACGGGGCACACGGGAGCAGTTGGCAGAGGAGCGCGTACCCGCGTACTCCGGTTCGATTCCAGGTGTGCCTTCTCTCCCGAGCCAGTGTTCGGAACAAACACTCCCGTTCTGCATCGGCCGTTGCCCACAACGCTGAGACGTTGTCTCTATTCGTATTCCGCCGTAGTGTTGTATTTGCGGCGCGGAGGTAGAGATGTACTCAGATCACGTCGTCCGGCGCGGAACCCAGGTGAGCGTGGGCGGCGTGCTGACGCTGTCATCGCGCTGGTTTATCGTTGCCCTGGTTGTTGTGGCCATCGGTTTGACCGGCGCATACTTCGTTACCAGCCGGTTGATCAATAGTGGCGTTGAGCCTGCCCCTCATTGGCTCCAGATGTTCGACATGGATGGAGAGGGCACTGTTCCTTCATGGTTCAGTTCAACTCTGTGGCTACTTTCGGCCGTGCTGGCAATCGTGGCGGCCGCGGGTGACAGACAGGCTGGACGTCCAGTCTGGCACTGGCTCGGGCTGGGATCGGTGTTCGCGTTGCTCTCGATGGACGAGGCCGCATCGCTGCATGAGAATGTTGGGTATGCGCTTGGCCTGATCGTGCACATGGAAGGAGCCTTGGCGTGGTCCTGGGTCTTCTTCGGAGCCCTTCTGTTCGCGACCGTCGTCGCGGTTTTTGGCAAGTTCATTCTGACCCTGCCAATTCAGACCACCGCCACATTCGTCCTCGCCGCGGCCGTGTTTCTCGCCGGGGCATTGGGTGTGGAAATGTACAGCGCTGCCATCGTCGAGCGCGCTACACAGTTTCCACCCTGGCTGAACTGGACGCGGATAATCGCTCTGGAGGAACTGCTGGAAATGCTTGGCGTGATCGTCAACCTCGCCGCCTTGCTTCAGGTGCTGCGCGCCCAGACACCCGTGAGCTTGGGGTTTCGCTAGCGGGCGTGCGATCGCCGTTCTCTTTCAACGGTTTGCTGTGATGCTCCTCCGCACGTCCTTGAAGCATTCATCTGCGGGGGGTATGCACCTGCCTGACGCCTCCAGCCCGAGGGAGCCGACATGGCCGATTTCGCGAATGCCCGCCTCAAGATGGTCGACAACCAGCTGCGCACCAGCGGGGTGACTGACCATCGTGTGCTGAGCGCCATCGGCGCGGTCCCGCGTGAGGCGTTCCTGCCGGCCGATCGCGAGGCGCTGGCTTATGCCGATGTGGCGCATGCGCTGGGCGGCGACCGCTATCTCGGCCCGCCCGCGCCGTTCGCCAAGCTCCTGCAGCTCGCAGAGATCGCCGCGACCGATCAGGTGCTCGATGTTGGTGCCGGCACTGGCTACTCGACGGCCGTGCTGGCGCGGCTCGGTGCAAAGGTTACGGGGCTCGAGCCCGATCCGGCGCTGGCCGCCAAGGCGCGCGAGAACCTCGCGGCGACCGACGCCGCCAATGCCGAGATTGCCAGCGGCAGCTTCGACGGCGAGGGCCTGCCGCGCGACCATTTCGACGTCATCGTGGTGGAGGGGGCCGTGGGCACCGAGCCGGCGTCGCTGTTCCATCTGCTGCGCGAAGGCGGGCGCCTCGTGGCGCTGATCGGCGCCGGTGGGCTCGCGGTGGCGCATATCTTCGTCAAGTCGGGGGGCGAGGTCGCCGGACGGAGCGAGTTCAACACTTCGCTGCCGCCGCTGGCCGTTGCGCCGCGTGCCGAAACCTTCGTGTTCTGAGGCGAAGCGGAGCGTTTTCTAACTGACCCGAGGTTCGGCAGTGTTGCCGGCTAATCACGGGGCCAAACATTTCAAAGGTTAAAACTCGGCAACTCTTGAGTTGCGAGGTTGTGCGTCCCATGTGCGCGACGTAACGTTGGTGGGCTGTCGGAGGTTTTGACTATGCGTTTCCTGGGGGCAATGCGGGCGGGCGCCCTTGCCGTAACACTGACCATGCTGCCGGCGACGGTGCATGCGGAGAGTCTGAGGGCGGCGCTGGAAAGCGCATATCAGAACAATCCCAACATCATGTCAGCGCTTCTTAATGTGAAGGCTACGGCCGAGAACATCGCGCTGGCGAAATCCGGCAAGCTGCCGTCGCTCGGCTTCTCGAGCAGCGTCGGCGGCTCGTGGGAAGCACCGCAGGGCGGTGAGTTCAACACCGCGGGCAGCTTCTCGACCGGCATCAACTACAGCCAGACGCTGTTCGACAACTACAAGACCGACGCCGAGATCGAACAGGCGCGCGCCGGTACCGAGGTGGCGAAGTACGCCCTCCGCAATGCCGAGCAGAACGTGTTGCTGGCGGTGGTGCAGGCCTATTACGCGGTCATCCGCGACACCCAGCTGGTGCAGCTGCGCTCCGACAACATGGCGTTCTTCGATGCCCAGGTGAGCTCTTCGGAAGATCGCCTGCGCCTCGGCGAAGGCACCAAGATCGACGTGTCGCAGGCCAAGACCCGCCAGGTCGCCGCCGTTGCGCTCTATCGCTCGGCGATCGCGTCGCTGCAGACCAGCCAGGCGAGCTACGAGCGCTGGGTCGGGCACAAGCCGAAGAACCTCACGTCCGATTTCAACTTCGGCAAGTCGCTGCCCACCTCGATCGACAGCGCCATTGCCTCGGCGCAGGACCGCCACCCGGCACTGCTGTCGGCGCGTGCCGCCATCCGCGTGGCGCAGGCCGGCTCGGACGCCGCCAGCGCCTCGTTCGGCCCCACGCTCAGCCTGATCGGCGCGATCGATGCGACCACCAGCTATTCCAGCAAGCTCGGCGGCACCAGCAGCGCGCTCGGCGGCTCGGCCAAGCTCTCGCTGTCGATCCCGATCTATTCGGGCGGAGCGCTGTCGGCGAGCCTGCGCAAGGCCAACATCCAGCAGATCCAGAGCGAGGTCGACGCGCTGTCGGCCCGCGACGAGATCAAGGAGTCGGTGATCTCCGCGTGGTCGACGCTGCAGAACGCCACCTCGCAGATCGACTCCGCGACCGCGGCAGTCGGGTCCAGCCAGCTGGTGGTCGATGGCACCATCCAGGAGCGCGACGTCGGCCAGAAGACCACGCTCGACGTGCTCAACGCCCAGGCCGAACTGACCACGGCGCGTGAATCGCTGATCACCGCCCGCTCGACCAAGATGATCGCCGCCTTCTCGCTGCTCGCCGCCTCCGGCAAGCTGTCGCCCGAAGTGCTGGGTCTCCGCGTCGCGGTCCACTCCGCCGATGGCTACATCGCCAACGTCGAGGATGTGTGGGCCGAGCTCCGCGCCCTCAGCGACGAGTAACATCTGCTGTCGGCCGCCGGGTCCCGATGGACCCGGGGCTGGTGCAGGCATAGCCTCAGAATCAGGCCGCGATGCGCTTCCCGCGTCGCGGCCTTTTTCATGCGGCTGCGAGGGGCGGCCGCGACCTTGGGGGAAAGCATGAAATCACTACCGTTCTGGTTCATCGCTATCGGCGCCGTGCTGGCGCTCCTGGGCATGGCGTGGGGCATCCAGATGGCCATCACGCAGGATCACACCCTGGCGCCGGCGCACGCTCACAACAACCTCGTCGGCTTCGTCACGATGGTGATCTACGGCGTCTACTACAAGCTGGTGCCGGCCGCCGCGCAAACCCGGCTGGCGCTGGTCCACTTCTGGGTGGCGCTGCTGGGTGCGCTGACCATCGGCGCCGGCGTCGCCTTGGCGACCTCGGGGCAGGGCGAGTGGCTGGCCCAGGTCGCTTCCATTGCCACCATCCTCGGCATGGCGATTTTCGTCGTGACGATCTTCCGCAACCGGGCCGCGCTCGCCTGAAGCTCTGCAACCTTCCTGAAAGCGCTGCAGGTCAAGCGCGCCACAACAGTCTTCCCCCGGAAATCCTTGGGGGAAGACACTACGACTGGTGTGCCGCTGATTCACAAAGCGCCATTGCTTGCACTAAATTGGATGCAGCCGATTCGGTCGTGTCGCCGAATCCGCCCAATGTGCGGCCGCGTATCTGGCGGGTAATGTGAGGCAGTTATGAACAAGCCGGCGCCCAAAGAGCCATCGATGGACGAGATCCTGTCGTCGATCCGGCAGATCATCGCCGACGACGATGCCGGGGCCGCGCCGAAGAAGCCGGTGATGCCGGCGCCTGCGCCGGCCCGCAGCTTCGTGCCGCAGCCCGCCCCGCGTCCCGTCGAGCCCGAACCCGAGCCGCTGGCGCTCTCGTCCGAACAGATCCTGCGCGATACTGCCGCCGAGGATGGCGCCAAGCCGGGCCTCAGCTTCTCAGAACTGCTGGGCGGCGGCGCTCCCGCACCCGAGCTGGATGCGTCGCTGATCGACCCCGACGATATTTCCTTCGAGCAGGAAGAGGAGCCCGCACCGGCTCCGGCGCCTGTGTTCGCCCCGCCGCCGCGCGCCGCGGCTCCGGCCTACGAGCGCCCGGCGCCGCGTCCGGCTGCCTCGGTGGCCGCTGCCGCACCGATGCCCGACCCGACCCTTTCCGCCGATCTCGCGGAAGAACTGCTCGAGCCGACGACCCAGTCGGCGGTGAAGAGCACGTTCGCCCGCCTCTCCGGCCTCTCGACTGTCACCAGCGGCGTCACCATCGAAGAGATGATGCGCGAGATGCTGCGGCCGATGCTGAAGGAATGGCTGGACGAGAATCTGCCGTCCGTCGTCGAGCGGATGGTCGAGAAGGAAATCGCCCGCGTCTCGCGCGGCGGAAAGTAGCTTCCGTCGCACGCGCTTCGCGGGTGGGATTGTGCTCTTGCATTCACCCACTGTGCGTCACCACATCCGTTTGTGTTGACTTCCCCCTCACGCCTTTGCTTTAGACCTAGCCACTGAGTTCTGGGGCCCGCCGGCGCTTTGGTGCGCGCGGGCCGTTTGCCGTTGGAAACCACCGATGCTTG
>JAESFN010000731.1_pt1 | contig 22964 bp, 18 predicted proteins | sample 9269411 | NCBI WGS metagenome assembly JAESFN01 (sample SAMN14505399, study PRJNA617100) | algae metagenome | isolation source: Iphinoe sp. HA4291-MV1 and co-occurring heterotrophs from trail next to... | place: USA: Maunawili Falls, Hawaii | collected 2009-07-25
AGTGACGTTCTCGAGCTTGATGCCGAGGTCCTCGGAGATCACTTGGCCGCCCGTCAGGGTCGCGATGTCTTCCAGCATCGCCTTGCGGCGATCGCCGAAGCCCGGAGCCTTGACGGCCGCCACCTTGAGGCCGCCGCGCAGCTTGTTGACGACCAGCGTGGCGAGAGCCTCGCCCTCGACGTCCTCGGCGATGATCAGCAGCGGCTTGCCCGACTGCACCACCGCCTCGAGCACCGGCAGGATCGGCTGCAGCGAGGAGAGCTTCTTCTCGTTGATCAGGATGTAGGGCGCCTCGAGGTCGACCAGCATCTTGTCGGCGTTGGTGATGAAGTACGGCGAGATGTAGCCGCGGTCGAACTGCATGCCCTCGACGACGTCGAGCTCGGTCTCGAGGCTCTTGGCCTCCTCGACTGTGATCACGCCCTCGTTCCCGACCTTCTTCATCGCCTCGGCAATGATCCGGCCGATGTCCTTGTCGCCGTTGGCCGAGATCGTTCCGACCTGGGCGATCTCGTCGTTCGATGTGACTTTCTTCGACTTCGACTTGAGCTCCTCGACGACCTTCGCGACGGCCAGATCGACGCCGCGCTTCAGATCCATCGGGTTGGCACCGGCGGCCACCGACTTGGCGCCTTCGCGGACGATCGCGTGGGCCAGAACCGTCGCGGTCGTGGTGCCGTCACCGGCCATGTCGTTGGTCTTCTGGGCCACCTCGCGCACCATCTGCGCGCCCATGTTCTCGAACTTGTCCTCGAGCTCGATCTCCTTGGCGACGGTCACGCCGTCCTTGGTGATCCGCGGCGCGCCGAACGATTTCTCGATCACGACATTGCGGCCTTTGGGGCCCAGCGTGACGCGCACGGCATGCGCGAGAATATCGACGCCGCGCAGCATTTTCTCGCGCGCTTCCTGCGAAAACTTCACGTCTTTGGCTGCCATTGTGAGCAACTCCTGCGGTAATCAGCTTTTGAACGTTTCGGGATTGGAAATCAGGCGGCAGCGCGGACCGATGCACGGCCCTCGATGATGCCGAAGATGTCGCTTTCCTTCATGATGAGGAGATCCTCACCGTCGATCTTCACCTCCGTGCCCGACCACTTGCCGAACAGGACGCGGTCGCCCTTCTTTACCTCGAGCGCAACCAGCCGGCCCGCATCGTCCCGGGCGCCGGGACCGACGGCGATCACCTCGCCCTGCATCGGCTTTTCCTTGGCTGTATCCGGAATGATGATGCCACCCGCCGTCTTATTGTCTTCGTCGACACGGCGAACGACAACGCGATCATGCAGAGGACGAAACTTCATGACCTCAACCTCGTAATTTGATGAGCTTTTCGGTTTTCCAAGGCCGAAGTCCCGACGGGCTCCGGCGCAAACAGAAAGGGACGGCCGCACCCGCTCATGGCGCGGAGTGGCACACCCACGAGCGCCTATATGCAGAGGCCTGTTAGCACTGTCAAGGCGTGAGTGCTACAACCGCCCCTCCCCGGGGCGCGGGATCCCGCGGAAAGCCTGAAGGCGCCGGAAGAACCGAGCAGGAACGACCTGCCAGAAGTGCGCCAGCAACTCCTCGACGACGTCACCGACCCGGGACTTTCCTGCCCACGACAACACTCGCAAACAAGCGCCCGACTCGGCAAGAAAACGACCCGCGCGGGGGCTGCCCGGCACGGGTCGTACAAACACAAAGGCTTTGCAGCTCAGCGAAGGATAAAGTCGTCGATTTTCGACCCTTTGTTGAGTTTCGCGACCAGCCAATTCGGCTTGCGCCCACGGCCGGTCCAGGTTTCCGCCTTATTGTCGGGATTGGCGTACTTCACGGCACTGCCGCGACCCTTTCCACGCGCCACGCCGAACAATTCACCGACGGAAAATCCGGCGTTCTCGGCAAGGGATGAGATCTTCTGCTTGATTTCGGCGCGATCACGCTCGCGCGCGCCATTGATCGCCCGTTTCAGCTTGACCTCGAGGTCAAGAAGATCTTTGAGCGACATTTTGTCCAGGTTGATACTCGCCATAACCCTCGTCCCTTCACGAGGGGCCACTCCGGCCCCGTTCGATATAACAACGTCGCTTATAGGGAATATGCGGGCCGATTTAAATAGCGATTTGCAACCGAAGACTAAATTCGATCGCGAAAAACCTTGGAGCGCGTCCAGCGCAACATCGACGTACACGGAAACTGCCCGCCAACAATGGGCAACGGCGTTGAATGCGCCTCACAATTGAATTGGCCGAGATCGCGGCAAATGACTGCGTTTGAACCGCTTGCGGGCTCGCTGGGCTTTGCAGGGAGCACAAGAAAGCGGGAATGGTTACCGCCTGACGATTGCATCCCCGGCGAAAGTTGTCCCGAGCGGCCGAACTGCCGGCACGCCCACCCAGCACTCGCCATCACAATGGCAATCCCGCCTGTGATGGGTTCCCGGCCCTGATGCCGAGAAACGCTTTTCCATCTAATGGCAAGCGCCGGCACAAAGCGTCCGCGCAGCAATGTTAAAACCAGTTGCGCTATGCGGCCCGAGCCGCGCCGGCATTCGCGACCCATGCCAGCACCTTTTCCAAATCCGGTGGCCGCCCGTCACGCAGCACCCGCTGCCCCTCGCTCGTCTGAACGAAACGCAGGATGGCGGTTAGGAGCGCCGCCGGTTCCGCTGCCGCCAGATCGTCGACGGTGCGGTAGCCGGCACCGACCAGAAGCTGGGCCTGGGTGCCGCGCAGGTCCGGCACCGCGCAGACGAGGCGCGCCTCGTCCTGCCAATCCGTCACGGTTGCGGGGCTGACATGGCGCAGGTCGAGGACGCTCGCCACCTGCTCGGGCTTGGCCGCCAGCAGATCGGAGACGAGGTGGAGCCCGACCGCCCGAAGCCGGTCGGCCGTCTTCGGGCCGATCGCCGGCGCGGCTTCGATATCGTCGCCCTCTGCCAGGCGGAAACGGGGCGCCGTATCGGGGCGCGGCGCGGCCTTCGTCCGGATCGCGGTGCCCGCATGGAGCGCCGCCAGGGGTGACGCGAGGCTGTCGGTCTCCGCCGTCACACCGGCCGCTGCCGCTGCGGCCGGCTTGGGCGCCGGCGCACGCCGCAGCGCCGACAGTGGCGCCGGAGCCTCGCGCGCAGGAGCGAGCCGCTCCGCGCGCTGCTCGGTTTGCGCGGCTGCACGCGCGCTCAACACCTCCCGGGCATGGAGATCGCGAACCACCCGGTCATCCTCCGGCAGGTTCTCCTCCACCCGGCCGGTCGCAATCAGCTCATCGTACATGCGCTCGACCAGCCGGCGCTCGGCCGTGTCGGCCATCTTGCGCACAACCAGCTTGATCGGGATCTTCAGCGCGGCGAGAAACGTGTCGACGGTCAGATCGACCTCGGGCGGCTCGACCGCTGCCTCCGCGAAGGCCCGATCGAGAATCGCGGCGTAGCCGACCGTCGCGTAGCGGATCAGCTCGGCCACGAGCCCACGCGCCACCTCGTCGAGCCCCGACGGAGGATCGACCACCCCGCTGCGGAAGTTGTAGTGCGCAATCAGCTTCTCGTACTGGCGGTTGGACGTCTCCGCCCCACGGCACACCATGTCCTTCAGCCACTCCGGGCCGTCTCCGGGGACGACGCGCAGGTCCGAGAATCTCGCCTCCCCGATCTGCCGCAGATCGTCGTAGGACTTGGAAATGCTCCATTCCACCGCCCGGTGGATGTTGTTCTCGGCCTCCGACTGCGCCGTGTGGAATGGGTGGATGGGGTCGGTGTAGTAGTGGCTCAGCAAACCCGCGCAATAGACCGCCTCACTCCACCGGCGCGCCTTGAGCGCCTCGACGAGATAGCCGTACCAGTTCGCCACCCTCTCCGGCGCGCCGCCCCAGTATCCGTCGCGGACATGCAGCACGTGGTTGCGGAAGTCCTTGAACTCCACGTCCGGCGCCTTCGACGCCTGGAGGTAGAGCGCGACATGCTCGAGAAACAGCCGCTCCCAACGCTCGGCGGCCGGTGACGCGAGATGCTCGAGCGCATCCAACGCCAGCTTGTGATGCGTACCGTTGGCATGGGTCGCAGTGACAATGCGGAACAACAGGCTCATGGCGGCGCCTCGCGCGATCAGGGTGGCAGGCTCTTAGCCGCGCACGATAGGCGAGTCGCAGCCCGGCTAGAACTGGCCGAGCCATGTCACCGGCCGCCGCCCACAGGGCAGGAAACGACCCGCCCAACCCCTCATTTTTGTCAGACTTGGCCGTCCCCCAATGCTATTGAGGTGGCCCGCTCGAACCGGGGCATGGGGCACAATGGACTATCTCTGGATCGCCATCAGCGTCTTCGCCGCGCTGATGCAGGCCGTCCGCACGGCCGCGCAGAAGACGCTGAATCAGCGCATGTCGAACCTGGCCACGACGTACGTGCGCTCGATCTTCGGCCTGCCGCTGATGATCGCATATCTGGCCGCGGTTCTCGCCCTGTCGGGCGGCGGCGTCCCCACCATGAGCTGGACCTACCTCCTCAACACGTTCGGCGGCGCACTCGCCCAGGTGCTGGCGACGATGCTGCTGATCTACATGTTCAAGCTCAAGAATTTCGCCGTGGGCACGATGCTGACCAAGGTCGACATCGTGATGACGGCCATTCTCGGGTCGCTGCTTTTTTCCGAAACGCTCTCCCTCGGCGGCTTCATCGCCCTGCTGATCGTGCTGCTCGGCGTCGTGTTGATGTCGATACGAAAGCTGGGCACGTCGGCGCTCGAGGAGGCGACGTCGTCCCCACTTGCGGCCCTGGTCTCTTGGCCGAACCAGGTCGCGCTGATGTGCGCGCTACTGTTCACCTTCTCCTACCTGTTCCTGCGCGAGGCCACGCTCAGCATGGGTGGGGGGCATTTCCTCTGGCGGGGCGCCTGGACCGTGGTGATCGCCACCACCATGCAGGTGATCTTCGTCGGCGTCAGGCTGGCGATCAAGGAGCCCAGCGCCTTCCGCCAGATGGGGCCCAATCTCGGCCTCTCGACCTTCATCGGCGTCACCAGCGGCCTGGGTTCGATCGGGTGGTTCACCGCCTTCGCCCTGCAGAACGCGTCCTACGTGCGCGCGGTCGGCCAGATCGAGGTCGTCTTCACGCTGCTCATTTCGTGGCTGTACTTCCGCGAGCGCATCACCCACTTGGAGTTGGCGGGCATCGCGGCCACCGTCGCCGGCGTCCTCATGTTCCGGCTGATGGCGTGAGCGCCCGGGCGCGGGCAGCGATCAGCGCCCCTCGCGCCACCACGCGAGCGCAATCAGCATGAGCAACGCCGACAGGGCGGCCAGCCCCGTGAACATCGGCATCAGCTTCACGCCGCGGGTCACGTAGGCTTCGCGGTCCCTGAGACCCATCCACCCGGAGCCTGCCAGCACCTTGGCCGACGACATCATCGTCACCCGCGGCACGTCGACCGCCGACGGATCGGAGCTGGCGAACAGCCCGCCGCCGCGCGTCCAGAACACGCCGCCGCCGGTCGCTTCCACCAACGGCCGCATCTTGGCATCGGTCGCCGTGACCTCGGACATTTCCCGCGGGTCCTCGATCCCGGCGTGCGCGACCGCCGTGAGCTGGCCGGTCGGCGACGTCGTCTGCATCTTGTAGAGCCCGGGCTCGCTGACATCGATCGTGGAGCGCCACAGGCCCGGACCGGCCTTCTCGAGCGTCGCCTCCGATGTCCCGCCGCCCGGCGCCAGCACATTGACCGACGGTATCGTCTCCTCCATCGATCGCCGCTCGATGGTGAGCTTGAGCCCGTGCGCCTCGGCGAGCAGCCGCTCCTCCTCGAGGTCGGGCTCCTTCATCAGCCAGTGCGACAAACGCCTGAGCAGGTCGGTATGCGGCCCGCCGCCCTCGTAGCCGCGCGCCCATAGCCACGCATGATCGGAGGTCAGCAGGGCGACGCGTCCCTGCCCCTTGCGGTCGAGCACCAGGAGGGGCTTGTCCTCGGCGCCGTTCATGACGATACGCCCGCGCTCCGGCTGCACGTCGACCTGCCGGAACCAGCGGCCCCAGGTCGGATCCGTCGCCTCGCCGCCGGGCAGACCGCGCGTCACCGGGTGCTTGAGGCCCTCGGCCGTGATCTTGGCCTTGAACGGCTGCTCGAGCACCCGCCCCGTCGGCACCGCCGGCAGCACTGGCGCGAGCGGCGTCCGCACCAGGCTCGTCTGGCCGGCATAGTCGTCGCCGGCCGCCACCAGCAGCGCGCCGCCGTGCCCTTCCACGTAGCGCGCGATGTTGTCGTAGTAGAGCAGTTGCAGGATGCCGCGATGCTGATAGCGGTCGAAGATGATCAGATCGAAGTCCTTGATCTTCTGCGAGAACAGCTCGCGCGTCGGAAACGCGATCAGCGACAGTTGGTTGATCGGCGTGCTGTCCTGCTTCTCCGGCGGCCGCAGGATGGTGAAATGCACGAGGTCGACGGCCGCGTCGGATTTGAGCAGGTTGCGCCACACCCGCTCGCCCGCATGCGGCTCACCCGACACCAGCAGCACGCGCAGGTTCTCGCGCACCCCCTCGGCGGCGACTACCACTCGGTTGTTGGCGCGCGTCAGCTCGCCCTCCGCCGCCTCCAGCTCGATCTCGAGAATGTTCTGCCCGGCGTGCGGAAAGGCCATGTTGAGCGCCACCACTCGGCCGATCTCGGTGCGCCGGATCTCGTCCGCTTGCCCTTCGCGCCGAACCCGGAGCGTGACCGGCGTGCCTGCGCGCGAGGCGCGGCCCGTCTCGCGTACCGCGATCTCGACATCGCGGGTCTGCCCCACGATGCCGTACTTCGGCGCCTTCAGAACCTCGATGCGGCGGTCGAACTCGTCCGGCCGCCCGGTGAGCAGCGCGTGCACGGGCGCATCGAAGCCCAGCGCCGCCGCCGATGCCGGAACGTCGTGAACCTGACCGTCCGTGATCATGATCACGCCGGCGAGCCGGTCGGGCGGCGTGTTGGCCAGCGCCGTGTTGAGATCGGCAAACAGATGCGTTCCGGATTTCTCTCCGCCGGGCCGCGACGCCGCAACCCAGCGCACCTGCAGCCCGGGAATGCTCCCGAGCTTGGTTTCGAGGTCCTCGCGGATCGCGCGCACTTGATCCGGCCGATTGGCCAGCATCTGGCTGGCACTCTCGTCCAGCACCACGATCGCGATGTTGCCGAGGTTTTCCCGCTCCTCCTCGCGCAGCGTCGGATTGGCCAGCGCCAGCAGCATGGCGGCGAGCGCCAACGCACGCAGCGCGGCGCCGCGGGCCCGCCGGAAGAACAGCACCGCGATCAGCAGGATGGCCGCCGCGACGCCCGCCCACAGCAAGGGGGCCGGAATCATCGGCGCGAAATCCACCGACCAGTTGGTCACCGCGTTACTCCCTACTGGCCGAGCCGCTCGAGCAGCGCCGGCACGTGCACCTGGTCGGCCTTGTAGTTGCCGGTCAGGGCATACATCACGATGTTGATCCCGGTCCGGAACGCGAGCTCGCGTTGCGCCTCTCCGCCGGGCACGGTCGGATAGAGCGGCCGGTTGCGGTCATCGAGCGCCCAGGCCGCAGCGAAGTCGTTGGCCGTCACCAGGATCGAGGACACGCCGTCGGAGCGCCGCGCCCGGCGACCGCTGCTGTCGGCGCCCTCGCTGCTTTCCGCTTCGACCCAGAGCTGTCCACCATCCCAGCGCCCCGGGAAGGTGCGCAGCAGGAAGAACGATTTGGTCAGGACATGCCCTTCCGGCACCGGCTCCAGCCGCGGGATGTCGAGCCGCCCGAGCAGCCGCTGCAATGGTGTACCGCCGCCGCCCTGGCCGCGCGACTGCACCGAGAACCCGGACGGCATTCCCTGACCATAATCGCGCGTGTCGAAAATGATCATGCCGCCCTCTTTCATGTAGGCGTCGATCTTGGCGAGCGTCGCCTCGGGCAGCGGCCGGGCATTGGCAAGCACTGGCCAATAGAGGATGGGGAAGAACGCGATCTCGTCGGCGTTGATGTTGACGCCGATCGGATCGCCGGGCTCGACCGCCGTGCGTTGCGTGAGCACGCGGCCAAGGCCGATCAAGCCCTGGCGGCTGGTCTCGTCCGCAGCGCCATCGCCGGTGAGCACGAAGCCGAACGTCACCTTGCCGGTTGCGGCGAGCGCCAGCCGGTCGGCCCCTCTGTCGGCCGTGCCGGCGGGCGGACCTGACTGCGCTTGCCCCGGCACGTCCTGCGCCAGCAGGGCCAGGCCCGCCGCTAGCGCGAGCGACCCGGCCCGAGCGGCCGGCCGCAAGCCCCGCAGGCCGAGGCTACCGATCTGCAGCAGCACGATGGCGACGATATCGATGAACAGCAGGGCCAGCGCCGCGCCCAGCATCGCCGGCTTGAGCGGCGTCGCCACCTGCCCCTCGTAGACCCGGCGCTCGACGCCCGGCAGCGACGGCAGCGGCCGCAGCACGGTCTGAGCGGTGATCAGGTTGAGCGCGCGAGGACTGCCTTGCGGTCCATAGTAGCCGGGCGGATGGTCGGCGCTCGGCTTGACCTTGGCGAGCTCGGCGGCCGGGATCGCCTGCGCCGTCGGCGGCGGCGTGCGCAGGATGCCGAACCCGTCGAGCACCTGCAGCGGCGTCAACACGTTTGCCTCTGTCGCCACCACCTTGCCACCCGTGTTGACCTCGGCGGCCTGTCCGCCGCCCGCCTGCTCTCCGAGCGTCGTGATCCGCCGCAGCATCTCCACAAACAATCCCGACAGGGGCAAATTGGACCAATCCGAGTTGGCCGTCACGTGGAACAGCACGATCTGTCCACTGCCGCGAGGGGCGGCAGTCACCAGGGGGGTTCCGTCCTTGAGCCTCGCCCAGACCTTCACATCGCCGCCGAGCTGCGCCGGATCGGCCAGCACCTGGCGGCTCACCGTCACGTCGGACGCCACGCTGAGCCCGGCAAACAGCCCGTCCTCGGGAAGCGGAGCCAGCGGTTGCGGCGTCGACCAGGACAGAGCGCCACCGAGCGTCCGGCCGCCCACCCGCAACGCCACCGGCAGCAGATCATCGCCACCGGCCTCGAGCCGCGGGCCGGCAAACCGCACGAGCACGCCGCCCTTTTTCACCCACTCGTCGACACGGGTTGCAATCTGGCCGGTCAGCGTGCCGATGTCGGCCAGCATGACCACCGACGCATTGCGCTGGAAAATCTGGTCGAGCCCGCGCGCCAGGTTCGAATCCCGGGGCTGGACCAGCTCCGCGTAGGGCCCCAGCGCTTTCTGAATGTAGTAGAGCGGCCCGAGCAGCGGCTGCGCCTGCTCCCGGTTCTCGCCGGAGATCAGTCCGACCCGCTGCCACTGCGAGCGCGCGTCGAGCAAATGGACCGCGCCGGCCGACAGCTCGCCGGCGATCTCGACACGTGCGACCTGGTTGCGCAATTCGAGCGGCAGATCGAACCGCGCCTGTACCGAGGTCGCACCTGCACTCATCTGGAACGGCAGCTCACCCAAACGTTGCGCGCGCGCCGAGTAGGCATGGAGGATGCCGTCCCGGGCGCCGCCGGCCGCGCGGACCACGGTCGCCTCCAGCCGGCCGCCCTCGCCCAGCCCCGCGGCAAGGCCCATCGGCTCCTCATTGGCACCCGCCTCGATCACCGAGACGCCTGCGCCGGCGGCACGCACTAGCCTGTCGATGAACGCCCGGGTGCGCTGATCGTGATCGATCCCATCCGTCAGCCACACCGCACTGACATCGCGTTGGCCGGTCAGCGCCGCCTCGAGCGCCGACATGGCGAGTGCGCGATCGGGCGCGAACGGTTGCGGCTGCAGCGCCGCCGCCGTCGAGCGCGCATTGACCGGGGCTTCTACCCGCACGCTCGGTGCCTTGGTCGCGAACGCCGTCGGCACGATGACGACGGGTCGGCTCTGCCCTTCGGCTTCCGAGATCAGTCGATCGATCATGCGTGTCCGAAGCGCCCACCGCGAAGCAGCGGCCCATCCGTTGTCGACCACCAGCACCACCGGGCCCGAGCCCTTGAGCGCGGCCTCGCGATTGGGATTGAGCACCGGCTCGGCGAGCGCCAGGATGATCAGCGTTGCCGCAATCATGCGGATCAGCATCAGCCACCACGGCGTCTTGGCCGGCTGCTTCTCCTTGTTCTCGAGGCCAACCAGGATCCGGGTGGCGGGAAACGCGATCTGTCGCGGACGCGGCGGCACCGTCCTGAGCAGCCAGTAGATCAGGGGCAGGGCCGCAAGGCCCGCGAGCAGCCACGGATTGAGGAAGGCTAAGGCGCCAAGCGTCATGAGTGCCGCCCCCCTGACGCGCTGGCAAAGTGACGGTCGCGCCGGCTAGGACCGGCAAGCCGCCCCATCAGCGCGAGCAAGACCTCGGCCGCGGCGCGATCCGTATGATGCACCAGGAAGGACCAGCCCAGGTTGGCGGCGATGCTTTCGATCTGCGCGCGATGCGCCGCCAGCCGCGCCTGATAGTCCTGGCGCAGCGTCTCGGCGCGATCTGCCAGCCACCGCTCGTCGCCTTCGACGCCGAGAAACTCGGTGCGGCCGTCATAGGGTAGCGTTTCCTCGGCGGGATCGAGCACCTGGATGAGATGGCCCGACACCCCGTCCGAGGCCAGCTCCCGCAGCCGCTCGCCGATCATCTCGGGCGGGTCGAGAAAATCGCTGATCAGCAGCAGACCGGAAAAGCGGCTGAGCCGCCGGGCGGGCGGCAGGCTGTCGCGCAGGATCGGCTCGGCGAGCCCGCCTGCGATCGCCTCGGCGAGCTTGGTCGTCGCGTTGCGGCTGGCCGTCGGACGCGTCAATCCGAGCAGCGCCACACGCTCGCCGCTCCGCACCATCAGCTCCGCCGCCGCCAGCATGAGCACCAGCGCACGCTGGCGTTTGGTCACCGGCGCGAGCGCGCTTTGAAACGCCATGGACGGCGACAGGTCGGGCCACAGCCAGATTGTATGCGCCGCTTCCCACTCGCGCTCGCGAACGTAGAGATGATCCGAGCTCGCCGACCGGCGCCAGTCGATGAGGCGCGCTGCATCGCTCGACACGTACTGTCGGAATTGCCAGAACGTCTCGCCCGGCCCCGCTCGGCGGCGACCGTGCAGACCGTGCGCGACAGTATTGGAAATCCGCAGCGCACTGAGCAGAAGGTCCGGCAGACTGTCGGCCAGCCCGTGGGCCTCGCCCTCGAGCTCGAAAACGCCGGACGTGTGGAAGGCCTCGCTGGACCGCCCTCCGGCCTCGCCCGCCACCGACCTCACTCCAGAGCCTGCTTGAGGTTGCCGATGACCTGCCCGATCGTCTGAGGCGTCTTGCCCGAGCGCGCCGCGAACGTCAGCGCCATACGGTGTTTCAACACCGGCTCGGCCAGCGCCAGCACGTCCTCGACGGAAGGCGCCAGACGGCCGTCGAGCATCGCCTTCGCGCGGACCGCCAGCATCAGCGCCTGGCTGGCGCGCGGGCCCGGACCCCACTCGACCAGCTCGTTGGTCGACGCACTGGCGTCCGGCCCCGGCCGCGCCGCGCGAACCAGCTTGAGGATCGCCTCGACCACCTTGTCGGGCACCGGGATCTGGCGCACCAGCCGCTGGATGCTCATCAGCTCCTGGCCCGACAGCACCGTCTCGAGCTTGCGCTCCTCGGTGCCGGTCGTCGCGAACAGCATGCGCCGTTCGGCCTCCAGCGCCGGGTAGTTGACGTCGATTTGCAGCAGGAAGCGGTCGAGCTGGGCCTCGGGCAACGGATAGGTGCCTTCCTGCTCCAACGGGTTTTGCGTGGCGAGCACGTGGAACGGCATCGGCAGGTCGTGCCGCTGGCCGGCGACCGTGACGTGGTGTTCCTGCATCGCCTGCAGCAGCGCCGACTGCGTTCGCGGGCTCGCGCGGTTGATCTCGTCCGCCATCAGGAGCTGGGTGAACACCGGCCCCTTGATGAAGCGGAAGCTGCGCCGCTGACCGGTGCTGTCTTCCAGAACCTCGGTACCGGTGATGTCGTAGGGCATGAGATCCGGCGTGAACTGGATCCGCTTGGCCTCGAGGCCCAGCACCTTGCCGAGCGTCTCGACGAGCAGCGTCTTGGCAAGACCAGGAACACCGATCAAAAGAGCGTGACCGCCCGACAACAGGGCGACGAGACTGAGCTCGATCACCTGGTCCTGGCCGAAAATCACGTTGGCCGCCGATTTCTTGACGCGCTGCATGCGCTCGCCGGCGGCTTCGATACGGGCGACGATATCGTGGTCAGTCTGAGCGAGTGTGGTCATTGCCTCACTATAGAATGGCTGCGATCTTCCGCAAAACTGTGCAGTGGCGAAAATGGTCACAATATGAAGAACAATTCTGTGAAGACATGTTGCCGCCGATGGGACGGTGCGGGGACAACCTCATGACCGACCGACGAGACGAGCCGGCGGGTGGCACCCGGATTGTCGGGCTGCAGGAGCTCCTGAAGGCCGCCGAAGGCGATCGCCTGCCGCCGGTGGACCGCTGGAACCCGCCCTACTGCGGCGACATCGGCATGCGCATTCGCGCCGACGGCACTTGGATCTATGCCAACAGCCCGATCGGCCGCAAACCGCTGGTCCGGCTGTTCTCCCGCATTCTGCGCCGCGACGCCGATGGCCGCACCTATCTCGTGACCCCCGTCGAGAAGGTCGACGTCGCCGTCGAGGATGCGCCGTTTCTCGCCGTCGAGATGGAGGTCGAAGGGTCGGGCGCAGAGCAGGTTCTGACCTTTCGCACCAATGTCGACGATGTCGTGCGATGCGGACCAGAACATCCGTTGCGGTTCGCGCTCGAAGAGCCCGGCGGCGGCCTCAAACCCTACGTGCTGGTGCGTGGCCGTCTCGAAGCGTTGCTGACCCGCGCCATCTACTATGATCTGGTCGAGCTCGCCACCACCCGCGATCGCAGCGCCGACCTCGGCGTCTGGAGCGGCGGCTCCTTCTTTCCCCTTGCCCCCGCCGGCCCAGGCCGGAGTGCTTCCGGAAAAGCGTGAAACGGTTTTCCGACAAGAAGCACGACAAGGAGCACGACAAGACAGAGTGAGTGCTTCCGGAAAAGTGTGAAGCGGTTTTCGATAAGAAGTCCGACCAAGCAAAGATCCTAGCGCCGGCCAGGATTGTCTCTCAGCCACGGCGGCAGCGGCGAATACCAGGCCACGGCGAAATCGAGGAAGGCCCGCACCTTCGCCGACAAGTGATGACGATGCGGATAGACGAGCTGGACGGCCATCTCGTAGGCGGGCGCCTCGTCGAACAGCGACACCAGCGTCCCCCGAGCCACGTCGCGCGCGACGACGAACTCGGGGCACAGTCCGATACCCTGCGCCTTCAGCACCGCCTGCCGGATCGCCGGCGCGCTGTTGACGCTCAAGCTCGGCGTCACCCGGATGCTGACCGGCGTCCCCTTGCGATTGAATCGCCACAAGGTCGGCGATTTGAAATTCGTATCCACCAGGCAGACGTGATTGACGAGATCCTCCGGCCGCTGCGGCCGCCCGCGCGATTTGAGATAGGCCGGCGCCGCGCACGCCAGGATGCGCATGTCGCACAGCTTGCGCGCGATCAACGAGGAATCCACCAGCTCCGAGATCCGCAGCGCCAGGTCGAAGCCTTCTCCGACGATATCGATCGTGCGGTCGGCGAGTAGGATGTCCAGCGTCACCGCCGGATGTGCCTTCTGGAACGCCCACACCATTTCCATGAATTCGAGCTCGCCGAACACTTGCGGCGCCGTGATCTTGAGCAGACCGCGCGGGATGCCGGTCTCGCTGCGCACGGAATCCTCGAGCGCGTCGAAGTCGGCGAGCAGCTCGCGGGCACGCTCGCAGAAGGCCCGCCCGACCTCCGTGGTGGCGACCCGGCGGGTAGTTCTGTTCAAGAGGCGCGCGCCAAGCCGCTGCTCGAGCTCGCCGACATGCTTGGAAACCAGCGCTTTCGATTTTCCCAACCGGCGACCGGCTGCCGTAAAGCTTTCCGTGTCGGCAACGCTGATGAATGTCCGAAGCAGTTCCAAAGTGTCCATATGGCAAGTCGATTCGACAATAAAGCAACGCTGCTACGGCAATGGATTTTGATCAGTCCCGTCCCGGCTCGCGCGAAGGCGGTCTCAGGTTCATAGTCGTTTGCCGCCAGCAGAGCAAACGTTCTACAGCACACGTCCGTTCGACTTTCGGATGCGGAATGTCAAGGGCCGCCGATGCAGGCGCGCGGTGCCTAAATGACAGGCAGTTTCAATTCAGCCGGAACTCGCCTTCGATCAATCGCAACTCGCTCGGCTTGATCAGCTTGCTGTGCGCGACGCGCACCCCGAACAGCGGACCGTCGAGATTGTCGGACCAGAACCTGAGAAATCCCATGAGACGCGGGAAGCGGGGGTGGAGGTCGTAGTCCTGCCAGACGAAGGTTTGAATCAGGGACGGATGATCCGGCATGCGGTAGAGAATTTCCGCCGTGGTGAGGCTGAAGCCTTTGAGCTGCGCGGCAAAGTCTCGGTCAACCATGCATCGCTCCCGTTGACGGCCAAGGGATGCACGCTACGGTACCGCAGAATCACCTCGTCGCAACAGCGCGAAGTCAATGGAATCAAGGCTTTGGCAGCATTTGTGGCATCGTGCTAACAGCCGAGGCAGCCGCACTCACAGCCAACCCCGCCGGCGGAAGAACAGGAAGGGCACCGCGGCCGAGAGCACCATCAGCCCGATCGCCATCGGATAGCCCCACGGCCAATCGAGCTCGGGCATGGCCTTGAAGTTCATGCCGTAGACCGACGCCACCAGGGTCGGCGGCATCAACATCACCGCCACCACCGAGAACAGCTTGATGATCTGGTTCTGCTCGATCGACACCATGCCGAGCGAGGCATCGAGCAGGAACGTAATGCGCGCATTGAGATAAGAGAGATGATCGGCAAGCGATTGAACGTCGCGCGCTTCCGTCTTGATGCGCTCGCGCAGGCGCTTGTCGTCCTTGCGCAGCACGGCGAGGTGGGCAAGGTAGGTCAGCACCCGGCCGATCGAGATCAGGCTTTCCCGCGCCTTGGCGGCGACTTCGCCCTCCTTTCCGATCTGCTTGAGCACGACATCGAACCTGCGGGTATGGGTGTCGGCCCCACCCTTCACGCCGAAGATGGAGTGGGCCACCCGCTCCGTCTCTCCCTGCAACCTCTCGATGAGGTCCGCCCCCCGGTCGATGATCGCCTCGAGCAGGCCGAGCATCACGTCCAAGGCGCTGTCGCATCTCGCATCGCCCTTCTCGGCGCGGCCGAGAAACAGCGGAAACGCCCTGGGCTCGGCATAGCGCACCGTGATGAGCATCCGCTCGGTGAGGATGAAGGTGATGGCGGTGGCCTGTGGGCTCGGCGTTTCGACCTGGTAGAGCACCGTCGCCGTCATGAAATGCGCACCGTGCTCCGAATAGAGCCGGCTCGACACCTCGATTTCCGCCATCTCTTCGCGGGTCGGGACCTGAAGCCCGATCTCGCGCTCGATGAACAGCTCCTCCTCGCGCGTCGGATTGAGGAGGTCGATCCACACCGCGCCCTGGCACACACCGGTGTCGGCCCGCCGCGCAAGGCCCCGTCCGGCCGCGTCGTAGACTGTGAGCATGGGCTACCTTGGAGATCGAATGCAGGTATCTTCGCGAAGGAGTGATACACCAGTGCCTTCGTGTTGCCACCCCGCCCCGATGCGACCGATCGGGCCGCTTGGGGATACCACGGCGCCCTGGCCAGCGGAGCAGGCCCATGCACGACCTCGCAAGCCTCGACGAGCAATACGGTTTGGCGGGAGAGATCCGCTTCGCTGACGACGCCGGCCTCGGCACCGTCGCGACGGTCCGCAACAGCGAAGCGACCGGCACCATCGCGCTCAACGGCGGCCAGGTGCTGTTCTGGCAGCCGGTCGGCGAGGCCCCTGTCCTCTGGCGATCGCCGGAACGCCGCCGTGAGCACTTCAAGCCGGAGCGCGGCGGTATCCCGGTGTGCTGGCCGTGGTTCGCCCAGCATCCGTCGGACCCCACCAAGCCCTTTCACGGATTTGCCCGCATCCGCCCGTGGCGCATCGTCTCGACGGCCCGCGCCGGCGCGGCCACCCGGCTGACGCTGGCTCTCGTCATGGCCGAAGGCGACCGGATCTTGTGGCCGCATTCGGCGAGCCTCACGATTACCATCACCCTCGGACGCCGCCTGCGCGTCGAGCTCATCACCCACAACACCGGCCCGGCAACCTTCACCATCACGCAAGCCCTCCACACCTACTTCGCGGTTGGAGAGATCAGCTCCGTTCGGGTCGAAGGGCTCGACGGCTGCGACTACCTCGACAAGGTCGATGGTTTTGCACGCAAGCGCCAGCACGGCGCCATCGCATTTGCCGCCGAGACGGACCGCATCTATCTCGGCCACCACGGCACCGCGTATATCGTCGACGACGTGCTCGCCCGCCGCATCGAGATCGCGAAAAGCGGCAGCGCGTCGACGGTGGTGTGGAACCCCTGGATCGAGCGCTCAGCGGTGATGGGCGACATGGGACCGGACGGCTACCGCGCCATGGTGTGCGTGGAGACCGCGAACGCCGCCGACGACGCGAGAACCCTGGCACCCGGCGAGCAGCACACCCTCGTTGCCGAGCTGTCGCTCGCCGCGCGCTGATCGGCTGGGCGGCCCCGCGCCGTCGGTCTTGGCAGCGTCGCAATGTTGTGCGAACCTCTTGGAGAATCGCAACAAACAGGAAGGAGGTGATCCAATGTCGAGTGAGAAGTGGACACGGCCGGTCGGGCTTTCGTTCGCCATTCGGACGTTGGAGCAGCCTTCGCGCTCCGCCTGACGGACACATCGGGCGGGCATCGTCCCGCACCGGAGCCACCGGCTCGCACTCTCACGGAGGGCCGCCCCCAAGGGCGGCCCTCTTTCTGTTTGAACCTTAGGCGGGCCGCTTTTCGCTGCCGGCAGCGGCCGGCGGGGCGTCCGAGCGCGCACCGGGCTCGGCGGATCGCACGAACCGCAACGGAATGAAGGTGGCGCAGACCAGAGCCGCCGCCGCCGCGATCATGTAGAGCTTGGCCCCCGAGCCGAGCACGCGAACCGCAACGTTGATGATCTGCTCGAACTGCAGCACCGCAAATGCGCTCGCCGACAGGCCGACGAGTCGCACGATCAGCTCGATGCTCTCGCGCAAGCGCCGCAGGAAGTAGAAGAGCAGGATCAGCGCCCACGGCCCCGTGACCAGGCTGACCGCCAGCGGCAGACCCGGCGAATCCCGCCCGAACAGAACCGCCGCCGATTGCAGGTAGGCATACTCGGTGAGCGGCCAGAACAGCATGGCCAGCGCACCGACGAGCACCCCGCGCTCAAGCTGGTTCACCACCGGCGTGTAGAGCCGGTCGACCGTCCTTTGCAGCAGCGCGAGCATCACCGCGATGGTGAACATCACGAGCAGGAAGAAGACCTTGAACGGAAGGAGCAGCGTGTAGACGTGCTCGGTGAACGAATAGTTGGCGGGATCCGCCGACAGCTTCGTCACGAAGGCTTCGAACCGCTCCTGCGCCGCGCAGCAGGCGGCGGCATCGAGCTTGGTCCGCGACGCGAAGCAATAGCGCGGTTGATTGCGATCGGGCGCTTCCTCCAGCAGCTCGTTGAACGCGCACGGCCGCGAGAACCTCGACAGGCCGACGACCTGCTGGCTCTTGTCACGGACATCGAGAATGGCATCGAGCACCGGCGCGCGCGCGCACCCTTGCGCCGAGTGCGCGCAACCGGGCGGCTCGCCCCTGTCCTTGCGCAAGACCTCGGGGCTGATATCCCATCCCAGGCCGCTCTTGAGCGGTCCGAGCGACATCGCCAGCGAAAGCCCGATCAGCACTAGCGTTCCGAAGATGAAGCGCAGGCGCCCGAACGGCAGGTGATGCCAGTAGACGTCGGCGAAGACGATCGCTGGAGTGTGGAACGCTACCAGCGCGATGATGCCGAAGATCGGGAAGAAGACGAACTGGTGGCTGTTGAAGAGAGCCAGCGCCGAGCCGGCCTCCCATCCGAACTCACGCAGCAGTGCGCCCAGCGTCGCCAGGAAGGTCGCGCCGAGGATCACGAAGACAGTCGTAACGAAGATACGGGCGCCAACCATGTAACCCTCCCCACCAGCCCTGCGTATCGCGCGGACTTTTGCGGAGGATCGTAGCGGCTGGGGATTGCAAGGCAAGGGCGGCAGGACACACCGCCCGGGCCGAATTTCGTCATGGAGCGGGCACGTTGCGCACGCGAATGAAGCCCGCAAGGAGCCCCGCCCGCTCACCGCCGCGGCAGGTTTCGTCAGGCCGCGCCGCGCGGATCGGGCACGTTGGCCGGATCGAGCGTCGGCAGGAGCTCCTTGGGGTCCTGGGGACGGCGAACGCGGCCCTCGAAGACGGCGCCCTGGTCGACCTCGAGCGAATGGTGGTGGATGTCGCCCTCGCAGCGGGCCGACGGCTTCAGCACCACGTTGACGCCGCGGATGGTCCCGGCCACCTGGCCATGAACCAGCACGGTCTCCGCCGCGATCGTGCCCGTCACCTTGCCCTGCTCGCCGACGATGATCTCGCTGCCGTGGATGTCGCCCTGGATCTCGCCGTCGAGCTGCAACGAGCCCTTGCAGATGATGGTGATCTGCTGGCCGAGAATCTTGAGGTCATTGCCGATGATCGAGCGATCGAGGTGGGCGCCCGTGGCTCCGCCGCTCGGCAATCCGGGGGGACGCGCCGGCGCGCTCTGGCCCGGCTTCGGCAATTCGGTGGAACGCAGATCGACGGTCTTGCTGTCGTTGGACGAATTACGCGCGAACATAAGGGAGCCCCCGGTTAGCCTGTGCGTCTCTCCTGTGCGGAGCCACGATGCCACCATGCCCTGGTGGTCGAATTGTGTCCGCAAGGGCGTGACGACGGCCCGCGAAGCGGCCACACTCGGCCTTCTCCGCGGCCTCAGAGGCAAGAGGGACGATGGTAAACCAGGGCTGGCAGAACGAGGTTAACGCCTTCTGGTTCGGCGAGCTGACGCCGGACGACTGGTTCCGCAAGGACGAAGCGCTCGATGATCGGATCCGCGCCCGCTTCCTCGAGCTGCACATGGCCGTCGCCGCGACTCCCCCGGCCGCCGAGCGCCTGGACGCCGATACGGCCGTCGCCGCCGCCATCGTCCTCGATCAGATGCCGCGCAATATGTTTCGCGGCACCGCCCAGGCCTTTTCGACGGATGCCGCCGCGCTGAAGGTTGCAGAGGCCGCCGTCGACACCGGTCTCGATCGTGGCCAGCCCCCGGCCCGCCGGCTGTTTCTCTATTTGCCCTTCGAGCACGCCGAGAGCCGGGAGAGCCAGCGCCTGTCCGTGGAATTGTTTGCCGCTCTGGGCAATCCGCACTGGCTGGACTATGCGCAGCGCCACCAGGTCATCATCGACCGGTTCGGACGTTTCCCGCATCGCAATGTCGTCCTGGGCCGGGCCTCGACCGATGCCGAGCTCAAATTTCTGCAGCAACCTGACAGTTCCTTCTGAGCCGGAATTTTCCGGTGTTTCCAAGACGAAATCCAGTGCGGGGCCCCCGGCTCAGCCCGAAAAATCGATAAAGTTTTAGGATTTGATTTCAGCACGCCGCAATCCCCTCCGGCAATACTCCCGCCGCTCCGTGGTCTGACATCATGGAGAGGACCGGCACCGCGGGGCATCGGGTGTCGGTCGCCAGGTGGGGAATTGCCCTCGCGAATGGTCATGCGGCGTCCGCAAGTGACGATCAGTGTATTCTCCATTGCCGCCGCGGCTGCACTTTCGGCCAGCGCGTCGGCCCTGGGGTACACGATGCTGGCCGCTCTGATCGGCGGTGGTGCCCTGGCCGGTGCCGCCATCCTCTTTTGTGTCGCCCGGTATGTCCTGGCGCCGATCGGCCACCTGACGAAAAGCATGGGCCGCGTCGCGGCCGGTGAGACCGCCGTACGCGTCCGCCCACCCGCGGGCTTGGCCCTGCCCCGGGTCTGCGCCCTCGTTTCGGCGTTCAACGCGATGGCCGGCGCCCTCGACGTGAAACGTGCCGACGAAGCCGTGCTCCGCCAGCGCGCCGAGACGGAGAATGCGCGCAAGACCGAGTTCCTGCATGCCGTCACCCACGAGCTGAGAAGCCCGGTGAATGCGCTGGTCGGCTTCGCCGATCTGTTGCGCCAGGCGCGCTACGGCCCGCTTGGCGCACCCGAGTATGACGCCTACGCCGGCGACATCGATGCCGCGAGCCGGCTGCTGCTCTCCCTCGTCAACGACCTGCTCGACCTGTCCAGGATCGAGGCCGGCCACTACCTCCTGCACGAGGCCGATGTCGGCCTCGACGAGATCATCGGCCGGGCCTGCCGCTTTGTCATGCCGGCTGCCCAGAGCCGCGCGATGACCATCGCCGTCGATTGCCCGGACCGCCTCCCCGCCCTGCACGTCGACGAGCGCGCCTTCGTCCAGATCGTCCTCAACCTCACCACCAACGCGGTCCGCTACGGCAATCCCGGCGGCCGCATCTTGATTGCCGCCGGCAGAACCGACGCCGGCGGCATCGTGTTGCGGGTCATCGATGACGGACCCGGCATTCCCGAAGCCGATCTCGGCCGCGTGCTCGAGCCGTTCCAGCGCGTCGAGGCGATCGGCCATCATGTCGAGGGCAGCGGCCTCGGCCTCACCATCGTAAAACGCCTCGTCGAGCTGCACGGCGGCTCCTTCCGGCTCGAGAGCCAGGTCGGCGTCGGCACCCAGGCGCGCGTCGAGCTTCCCCCCGAGCGGGTGGTCAGCGCCACCCCGGCGCGCCCCCGCACCGTCCCGGTTGCGGCATAGGAGCCAGCTCGGAACGGACTTGATCCGCACCTGGCTCTGGCGCACACTGCACCCGTTCCGAGGGGGGCCGGCGGTCAGCCGGCTGAGACCATCCTATAGTCCGGATGGCCACCCTTCGAACCTGATCCGGGTTATGCCGGCGAAGGGACGGGAACTGATACGTGATCCTCCCGTTCTCAAGCCCACCCGCCGATTGTCACCGCGTTGCCCGTTGCGGCGTCGCGAGCTTGGGAGGAGAGCGGCCGTGCAGCACACGACATCCGCCTTCATCGCCAGCCTGGTCGGGCCGGTGATGGTCGTCAACGGCGCGGGCATCCTGCTCAATCGCCGCGGCTACCAGGAGATGATCGCCGGCGCCGCGCGCAATCCGGCCGTGATCTACCTCGCCGGCATTCTCGCCCTCATCGCCGGCCTGGTGATCGTGCAGGTCCACAATCACTGGATCGCCGGCTGGCCGGTGCTGGTCACCATCATCGGCTGGCTCAGCATCGTCGGCGGCATCGCCCGCATCGTGCTGCCCGCGCGGATGGCCGAGTTCGGCGAGCGCGTCGTTAGCCGCGACTCCTTCATGGTCGGCGGCGCGATCCTCTCGCTGCTGATCGGCGGACTGCTCACCATCAAGGGCTACGGGCTCGCGCCCTGAAGCCCGCCCCAATCCACGTTCCTCGAAGGACACCGACATGAACAAGATCGCGCGCACCAAGGACCTGATGGTTCCGAAAGTCACCACGGGACCGATCTCGGCCTCCGCCAAGACCTACAGCTCGCCCGACGGCCATCCCGACATCCGCGTGCCGTTCCGCGAGATCACCCTGTCGCAGGACAGCGGCGAGCCGCCCTTCCGCGTCTACGACCCGTCCGGCCCCTACACCGACGCGCACGCCAAGATCGACGTGGAGAACGGCCTGGCCCGCATCCGCGAGCCGTGGGTGAAGCAGCGCGGCGGCGTCGAGCAGTACGCCGGACGCGATATCAAGCCCGAGGACAACGGCAACGTCTCGGCCAAGCACCTGGCGCGCGACTTCCCCAACAAGCCGGCGCCGATGCGCGGGCTTTCTCCCTCTCCCCGCCAGCGGGGAGAGGGTCGGGGTGAGGGGCAGTCACAAACCGCAGCGCCAGCTTCCGCCCCTCACCCTAACCCTCTCCCCGTAAGAACGGAGAGAGGGGACTACGCGGTCACCCAGCTCGAGTTCGCCCGCGCCGGCGTCGTCACCAAGGAGATGATCTACGTCGCCCACCGCGAGAACCTGGGCCGCACCGCCGCGCTGGCCCGCGCCAAGGCCGCGCTCGCCGCCGGCGAGAGCTTCGGCGCCGCGATCCCCGAGCACATCACGCCCGAGTTCGTGCGCGACGAGGTCGCCCGCGGCCGCGCCATCATTCCGTCGAACATCAACCACGCCGAGCTCGAGCCGATGATCATCGGCCGCAACTTCCTGGTGAAGGTCAACGCCAACATCGGCAACTCCGCCGTCACCTCCTCGGTCGAGGAGGAGGTCGAGAAGATGGTGTGGGCGATCCGCTGGGGCGCCGACACCGTGATGGACCTCTCCACCGGCCGCAACATCCACAACACCCGCGAATGGATCCTGCGCAACTCGCCGGTCCCCATCGGCACCGTGCCGATCTACCAGGCGCTCGAGAAGTGCGGCGGCGACCCCGTCAAGCTGACCTGGGAGATGTACAAGGACACCCTCATCGAGCAATGCGAGCAGGGCGTCGACTACTTCACCATCCACGCCGGCGTGCGCCTCGCTTACGTGCCGCTCACCGCCAACCGCGTCACCGGCATCGTCTCCCGCGGCGGCTCGATCATGGCCAAGTGGTGCCTCGCCCACCACAAGGAGAGCTTCCTCTACGAGCGCTTCGACGAGATCTGCGACCTGGCGCGCAAGTACGACGTCAGCTTCTCGCTCGGCGACGGCCTCAGGCCCGGCTCGCTTGCCGACGCCAACGACCGCGCCCAGTTCGCCGAGCTCGAGACGCTGGGCGAGCTCACCAAGATCGCCTGGGACAAGGGTTGCCAGGTGATGATCGAGGGCCCCGGCCACGTGCCGATGCACAAGATCAAGATCAACATGGACAAGCAGTTGAAGGAGTGCGGCGAGGCGCCGTTCTACACGCTGGGTCCGCTCACCACCGACATCGCGCCGGGCTACGACCACATCACGTCGGGCATCGGTGCGGCCATGATCGGCTGGTTCGGT
>JAESFN010000732.1_pt1 | contig 22935 bp, 23 predicted proteins | sample 9269411 | NCBI WGS metagenome assembly JAESFN01 (sample SAMN14505399, study PRJNA617100) | algae metagenome | isolation source: Iphinoe sp. HA4291-MV1 and co-occurring heterotrophs from trail next to... | place: USA: Maunawili Falls, Hawaii | collected 2009-07-25
AGGAGGGCTTCCTCGTCTACTCCTTCGTCGAGACCGTCGAGGCCATGCATCCCTACTACCTGATCCGGGTGCTCGGCGGCCTGCTCTACCTCGTCGGCGGCCTGCTCATGGCCTTCAACGTGTGGAAGACGATACGCGGCGACATCCGGCAGGAGACGCCGATGGGCGCTCCCGCCGCTCCCCAGCCAGCCCAGTGAGATTGTGACCAATGGCAACCCGTCACGAAACCATCGAGAAGAACGCGACCCTCCTCCTCGGGCTCAGCCTCGCGGTGGTGGCAATCGGCGGCATCGTCGAGATCGTCCCGCTCTTCTACCACCAGAACGTCATCGAAGAGGTGGAGGGGATGCGCCCCTACACCCCGCTCGAACTCGCCGGGCGCGACATCTATGTCCGCGAAGGCTGCTACGTCTGCCACAGCCAGATGATCCGCCCGATGCGCGACGAGGTCGAGCGCTACGGCCACTACAGCCTCGCGGCGGAGTCGATGTACGACCACCCGTTCCAGTGGGGCTCGAAGCGGACGGGGCCCGATCTCGCCCGCGTCGGCGGCCGCTACTCGGACGAATGGCACGTCCAGCACCTGACCGACCCTCGCTCGATCGTGCCGACCTCGATCATGCCGCCCTATGGGCACCTCGTCACCACGGCGCTCGATACGCACAACATCGGCGGTCACCTGGCCACGAACCGCATCGTCGGCGTCCCCTACACCGACGACATGATCACGAACGCGAGCGCCGACCTGCTGGCGCAAGCCAACCCGGACGCCGACAGCTCCGGTCTGGTCGAGCGCTATGGCGACAAGGTCAAGATCGGCGTCTTCGACGGCAATTCGACCGCGCTCACCGAGATGGATGCGCTCGTCGCCTACCTCCAGGTGCTCGGCACGATGGTCGACTTCTCGGCCTACGAGCCGCTGTCCGAAGACAACAGGAGGTGACGCCGTGACCTACGAAACGATGCGCCACTTCGCGGACAGCTGGGGACTGCTCTTTCTGTTCGTCGTCTTCCTCGCGGTGGTGGCCTGGGCGTTCCGCCCCGGCGCCTCGTTCCGCGACCAGGCGGAAATTCCCTTCAAGCATGACGACAATGAGGACCACCGGAATGGCTGAGGTCGGCAAGACAGTGAACCCCGAAGGGTCCGCGGCCGGCGGCGTCGAGATCGATCCCGTCACCGGGCAGCCCACCACCGGCCATGTCTGGGACGGGATCCGCGAACTTAACCGGCCGCTGCCGCGCTGGTGGCTGTGGACGTTCTACGCGACGATCATCTTCGCGGCGGTCTACGTGGTGCTCTACCCGGCGGTGCCGCTCCTTCGCGGCGGCACCGGGGGCGTCCTCGGCTATTCGACCCGCGCCGATGTCGAGGACCAGATGGCGCTGGCGCGCCAGGCCCAGGCGGGACGTCTCGACGAGATCGCCAACCTGCCACTCGAGGCGATCAAGGCCAATCCCGACCTCGACCGCTTCGCCGTCGCCGGCGGCCGTTCGGCCTTCCTCGTCAACTGCATCCAGTGCCACGGCACCGGCGCGGCCGGCTCCAAGGGCTACGCCAACCTCAACGACGACGACTGGATCTGGGGCGGGACGCTCGAGGATATCTACCAGACCATCGCCCATGGCGTCCGGTCCAACGATCCCGACACCCGCTACTCCGAGATGATCCCGTTCGCCGACATGCTGACCCGCGAGCAGATCGTGGCCGTCGCCAACTACGTCCTGTCCCTCTCGGGCCAGCCGCACGATGCTGCGCTCATCGCCGAGGGCGCGACGATCTACAACGATCCGGCGAACTGCGTGAGCTGCCACGGCGAAGGCGGCATCGGCGACCGCACCGTCGGTGCGCCGCGGCTCAACGACGCCATCGTGCTCAAGGCCGGCACGCTCGACGAGATCGTCGCGCAGATCGAGAACCCGAAGCACGGCGTGATGCCCGCGTGGTCCGGCCGCCTCAGCGATACCGTGATCAAGGAGCTCACGCTCTACGTCCATTCGCTCGGCGGCGGCGAGGCGGTGACGCAGTGACCATGGACGCGCCTGAGGTCGCCAGGGAGGGCACCGCCTCGAACGTCGCCCAGTTCGACGTCGAGGCGGTCAATCGCCGGAGCCACCAGAAGCTCTACCAGGCGCGGACCAAGATCTATCCGAAGCGGGCGGAGGGCTATTTCCGACGGCTGAAGTGGATCGTCATGGCGGTGACGCTGGCGATCTACTGGATCACCCCGTGGATCCGCTGGGACCGCGGGCCCTTCGCGCCCGACCAGGCGGTGCTGGTCGACCTCGCCAACCGGCGCTTCTATTTCTTCTTTATCGAGATCTGGCCCCAGGAATTCTACTACGTCGCCGGCCTCCTGATCATGGCCGGCCTCGGCCTGTTCCTCGTCACCTCCGTCGCCGGCCGCGTCTGGTGCGGCTATACCTGCCCGCAGACGGTGTGGACCGACCTCTATATCTGGGTGGAGCGGCTGATCGAGGGCGACCGCAACGCCAGGATGAAGCTCGACAAGGAGCCGTGGACGGCGGGCAAGATCGCCAAGCGCGGCTCGGTGTACCTGGTGTGGCTCCTGATCGGCGTCGCCACCGGCGGCGCCTGGATCTTCTACTTCGCCGATGCGCCGACGCTCCTCCACCAGTTCGTCACCGGCGAGGCGCCCGCGGTGGCCTACATCACCGTCGGCATCCTCACCGCCACCACCTTCGTCTTCGCCGGGTTCATGCGCGAGCAGGTGTGCACCTACATGTGCCCCTGGCCGCGCATCCAGGGCGCGATGCTCGACGAGGATTCGCTCCTCGTCACCTACAATGCCTGGCGCGGCGAGCCGCGCTCGCGGCACCAGAAGAAGGCGATCGGCGAGGGACTCGACGTCGGCGACTGCGTCGACTGCAACGCCTGCGTCGCGGTCTGCCCCATGGGCATCGACATCCGCGACGGCAACCAGCTCGAGTGCATCACCTGCGCCTTCTGCATCGACGCCTGCGACGGCGTGATGTCGAAGCTGGGCAAGCCGCAGGGGCTCATCGCCTACACGACGCTCCGCGACTACAATGCCCACGCCGAGGAGGCGGCGACCGCCGGCCGCGCCGTCGCGACCGCCCACCAGAAGGCGGTCGGCATCTCGCACATCGTCCGGCCGCGGACCATCCTCTATTTCTCGCTCTGGTGCCTGGTCGGGGTGATCATGCTGGTCAGCGTCGTCACCCGCGACCGTCTCGACATCAACGTCCTACCCGACCGCAATCCGCTCTACGTGAAGCTGTCCGACGGCTCGATCCGCAACGGCTATACGGTCAAGGTCCTCAACATGACCAACGAGCCGCGCAGCTTCGAGGTGGCGATCGACGGCCTGCCCGGGGCGGGAATGTGGCTCTCCGGCAACGACGACCACCAACCGACCCAGGCCATCGCGGTCGATGTCGAAGCGGACCGTTTGCGCGAGATCAAGGTGTTCGTCTCCCAGCCCGGCGACAAGGTGAAGCCGGGCCTGACCGGATTCGCGTTCACCGTCCGCGATCTCGACGGCTCGGAGCAGGGCAGCGCGGCGGCGGACTTCTACGCGCCGGAGTGAATGGGATGATCATGCCGCTTCCGCGTCGACAACACCCTCTCCGTCATTCCGGCGAAAGCCGGAATCCATCACCGGCGGCGAAACCTGGCTTGATGTCGTGCCATGCGGCGCGGTTCGCGATGGACCCCGGCTTTCGCCGGGGTTACGAAGAGTCGAGCCCCGCCTTGAGCCAAGAGGGCGTCCGGCCATGACCCGCGTCCGCGACTTCTTCCGCCTCGACGACGATCACCCCTTCACCGGCCGGCACATGCTGGCGATCATCCTCCTGTTCTTCGGCACGATCATTGCGGTGAACCTAGTGATGGTGATCTCGGCCACCGGCACGTTTCCGGGCCTCGTCGTCCACAACAGCTATGTCGCCAGCCAGAACTTCAATCAGACCCTTGCCGAGGCGCGCAACCAGGCCGCATCCGGCTGGCAGATGCGGTTCAAGGCCGAAGGCGGCATCCTCAGCGTCCAGCTCACCGATCGCGACGGGCTGCCGCTCCGGCGGCTCGCGGTGACCGCGGCGGCCGGCCGCCCGTCGACGACGGGCGAGGATCGCACCCTCGTCCTCGCTGCCGACGGCGACGGCTACCGGTCGACCGAGGCGTTGCCGCCGGGCCTCTGGGAGATCGCGGTCGAGGCGCGCGAGAATGGCGAGCGGGTGTTCGGCGAACGCTACCGGATCCATGTCGCCGGCGGGGGTTAGGTGCGATGGATGCCCGTGATGCCTTGATGGTCAGCGGCGGCTGCTGCACGCCGGCGGCCTTCGTCTCGACCGCCGGCAAGATCGATCCCACCTTCGTCCGCGTCGACGAGGACGGCGTGGGCCATATCGATTTTCTCGTCCCCGAGATGCACTGTGCCGCCTGCATCGGCCGGATCGAGGACAATCTCGGCGCCCTGCCCGGCGTGACGCGGGCCCGCGCCAACCTCACCGCCCACCGCGTCGGCATCGACTTCGTCCCCGGCGAGGGCGACCCCGATGCGATGCTCGCCGCGATCGCCGGCGCCGGATACTCGGCGCGGCCGTTCGATGCCTCGGCCTTCGATGCGGCGAGCCGCGACGCCGTGGGCGGGGACCTCGTCCGCTGCATGGCGGTGGCGGGGTTCGCCGCCGGCAACATCATGCTGCTCTCGGTGTCGGTCTGGTCGGGGGCCAACGACGCGACGCGCGAGCTGTTCCACTGGCTGTCGGCTCTGATCGCGCTGCCGGCGATAGCCTATGCCGGCCGGCCCTTCTTCCGCTCGGCGCTCCGCAGCATCTCGGCCGGGGCGCTCAACATGGACGTGCCGATCTCGATCGGCGTCCTGCTCGCCGCGGCGATGAGCCTCTACGAGACCGCCACCGGCGGTGCGCACGCCTATTTCGACGCCGCGGTGTCGCTGCTCTTCTTCCTCCTCGTCGGCCGCTTCCTCGACTACCGGATGCGCGACGTCGCGCGCTCGGCCGCGGCGAAGCTGATGTCGCTCTCGGCGCGGAGCGCGATGCGAATCGCCGCCGACGGAGCGGTGACGCTGGTCCCCATCGCCGACATCGTCCCCGGCGACACCGTCCAGGTCGCGGCCGGGGAGCGCGTCCCGGTCGATGGCACCGTGATCGCGGGCGCGAGCGACATCGACAAGTCGATGCTGACCGGCGAATCCGAGCCGGAGCCGCTCTGGACCGGCGGCCAGGCCTTCGCCGGCACCCTCAACCTCACCGGCCCGCTCACCCTCAGGGTCACGGCAAAGGCCGGCGACACGCTTCTCGCCGAGATCGTCCGGCTGATGGATGCCGCGGAGCATTCCTCAGGACTCTATGTGCGGCTGGCCGACCGGGTGTCGCGCTACTATGCGCCGTTCGTCCACCTCGTCGCGATCGGCACCGTGATCGGCTGGCTGCTCGTCGGGGGCGGCTGGCACATGGCGCTCACCACCGCGGTCGCGGTGCTCATCATCACCTGCCCCTGCGCGCTCGGCCTCGCCGTGCCCGCGGTCCAGGTCGTGGCCAGCGGCTTCCTGCTCAGCCGCGGCATCATGGTCAAGGACGGCGGCGCGCTCGAACGGCTGGCGGCGATCGACACCGTGGTCTTCGACAAGACCGGCACCCTCACCGAGGGCGAACCGCGGCTCGCCCGATCGCCGGCGGCGACACCGCGGGAGTGGGCGCTCGCCGCCGCGCTCGGCGGCCAGAGCCGCCATCCGCTCGCCCGGGCGCTGGCACGGGCCGCACACCGCCCCGCCGCCGTCCACCCCGCGCTCGACGACATCGCCGAACACCCGGGCGAGGGCATGGAGGGCCGGCTCGGCGACCAGGTCGTCCGGCTCGGCCGGCGCGATTTCGTCGGCGGGACGAGCGAGGTGTCGACCGCCGCCGAGAGCGAGATCTGGCTCCGGATCGGCGATGACGCCCCGCTTCGCTTCGGATTCGAGGATACCATCCGCGCCGATGCGGCGGAGACGATTCGAGCGCTCCGGGCGGAGGGGCTCGACGTCATGCTCCTCTCCGGCGACCGCCGCGAGGCGGTGGCGCGGGTCGCGGCGCTCACCGGCATCGACGACTGGCGGGCCGGCATGCGCCCGGCGGAGAAGGCGGCGTTCCTCGCCGACCTCGCCGCGCGCGGCCACCGCGTGCTGATGGTGGGCGACGGGCTCAACGATGCCCCCGCGCTCGCCTCGGCCTTCGTCTCGATGTCACCGGCCAATGCCGCCGACATCAGCCAGGCCGCCGCCGACATCGTCTTCACCGGGCGCAATCTCACGCCCGTGGCGCTCACCCTCGACGTGGCGCACCACGCCCGCCGCATCATCCGCCAGAACTTCTACCTCGCGATCGGCTACAACCTGATCGCGGTGCCGATCGCCATCCTCGGCTTCGCAACGCCGCTGATCGCCGCGGTCGCGATGTCGAGTTCGTCGATCCTCGTCACTGCCAATGCGCTGAAGCTCAACCTCCTGATGCGGTGGAAGCTGCGGACCCCGGCGAAGGCCCCGCCGCCGGTCGCCCTCGAACCGGTGGAACACCGCGCATGAACGGGCTGATGATCCTCATTCCGGTGGCGCTGCTCCTCGGCGTGGTCGGGCTCGGAGCCTTCCTGTGGTCGCTCCGCTCGGGCCAGTTCGACGACCTCGACGGCGCCGCCGTCCGCATCCTCCGCGACGACGACGGGCCGGGCATGCCCCCACGGCAGGGATAAGGGTGCCGCCACCGCCCGCGTCGAAGTGGCGGGACGGCGCGGCGTCCGTCAGCGCAGCGCCTCCGAGGCGAGGACAAGAAGGCCGCCGATGACCCCGACATTCACCGTGGCGTTGTTTTGCGCCGCGACCCGTTCGGCGCCGTCCATGTCCCAGAAATTCAGGAACATGATCGTCGCGGCGACGGTGAAGACGACCAGCCCGAGGCTCGCCCAGGCGACGTAGAGGCCGAGCATCAGCATCAGCCCGAGCACGGCCTCGAACACCGAGCCGACGATGAGGACGAAGAGCGGCATGGGCACGCCGCGCCTCGCCATGATGGCGAGCACGGGCTTTGCGACGAAGTAGTGCTCGATGCCGCCGAACACGAAGATGCCGCCGAGCAGCAGGCGCCCCACGACCAGGACGATATCGGCCAGTTCGCCGCTCATGATTCCTCCGACGGGCCCGTCACCCGGCAGGCACGCCGGCGTTCACTCCCCAGGCGGAACCTGCCGCGAAAGCGCCGCCCGTGCAATGCCGGGGGCGAGGCTGCCCTCAGCGGGCGAGCAGCATGCGGATGTTGGTGCTGAGGAACTCGGTACAGAACGGGTCGATGCCCACCTCGGACAGGTGGCCGTAGGGTCCGGGGATCGGACGGCACTCGGCGCTCTGCATCTGCGCGGCTTCCCAGGCCATGTCCTCGGGCGGGAAGTAGAGGTCGGTCTCGCCGGGGCTCTGGATGCAGCGCGCCTTGATCGCGCCCAGCGCCTTCCTGAGATCGCCGTCATAGCCGGGCGTCTTCGAGATGTCGGCGGTCTGCCAGACGTCGAGCTGGCAGAGAAGATCGTTTGCGTCGCACTTGAGCCAGAAGCCTTCCCAGAAGCCGACGAGAAACGCCTCCAGATTCTCGAAGCCCATCTTCTTGTAGAGTTCCTCGCGGTAGAACCGCTGCGAGAAGCCCCAGCCCGCATAGACGCGGCCGAGCGCCTTCAGCCCCACCGCCGGCGGCGTGTCGTATTCCCCGCCCTTGTAGGCCGGGTCGGCGAGGAGCGCCGCCTTGACGCCCTCGAGGAAGACGAAGTTGTGCGGGCTGATGCGCGCCGCGCCGCACATCGGGGCGATGCGCTCGACCAGGTCGGGATGGGCGAGTCCCCACTGGTAGGCCTGGAAGGCGCCCATCGAGCCGCCGATCGCAAGCTGGATCTTCTTCACGCCGAACTTCTCGGTGAGAAGACGGTGCTGGGCGCGCACGTTGTCCTGGATGGTGATCCGCGGAAAGCGCGCACGATCGTAAGGCGGCGGCGTGTTCGACGGCGATGACGACTGGCCGTTGGCGAACATGTGCGGGACGACGACGAAGTACTTCGTCGTGTCGCAGGCCCTGCCCTCGCCGATCAGGTGCTCGACATCGAGATGCGAGCCGACGAACCAGGTCGGGAAGACAATAACGTTGTCCCGGCCCGGGCTGAGAGTGCCGTAGGTGGTGTAGGCGATCCGGGCCTTGGGGAGCGTGATGCCGCCATCAAGGTCGAAATCGCCCAGTTCGAAATGATGGACTGTCGCCGGTTCGCTCATAGCGCCGCCATGCCTCCGTCGTTCATGAAGTTCGCCGCCGCCACGAAGCTCGATTCGTCCGAGGCGAGGAAGACGAACATCGGCGCGAGCTCCTCCGGCTCGGCGCGGCGGCCGAGCGGTGTGAACTCCATCAGCATCTTCGCCTCTTCGGGCGTGACCGTGCGCGACATCGGCGTATCGACATAGCCGGGCAGCACGCAGTTGATCCGGATGTTGTAGGGGGCGTAGGTGACGGCCGCGTTCTTTGACAGCATCACCGCCGCGCCCTTGGCGGTCTGGTAGGCGACGTTGTTCTTGATGCCGGCCCAGCCCCATACCGAGGAGACGTTCACGATCGACCCGCCGCCCATCTCGATCATGCCCGGGATGACGGTCTTCATGCCGAGGAACTGGCCGAGCACGTTGACGTCGAAATTCGCCCGCATCTTCTCGACCGTCTCCTCGTGAACGGGCTTGCCCGAGGAGCCGATGCCGGCATTGTTGATGAGGACGTTGGGCTGGCCGAACGCCGCCTTGCAGTCGGCGAGGGTCTTCGCCCACTCCTCCTCGCTCCTCACATCGAGCCGGGCGCAGCGCAGCGTGGCCGGATATGCCTCGAGCGCGGCGGCGAGCTCGACGCCGGGCTCCTTGACGTCGACCGCGTAGACCTTCGCCCCCTCCTTCGCGAACAGCCGTGCCGTCGCCGAGCCGATGCCGGTCGCCGTGCCCGTGACGATCGCGATCTTGCCGTCGAGCCGCCCTGCCATGTCTAGGAATCTCCGAAGTGCTGATTTGCGATGTTATTCGACTGAGGCGAGCGTCCGCGAAGAGTTCCTCGCGGTCCAAAAGTCCCGCCCCCTCTCCCGTTGGGAGAGGATACGGAGCCTTGCCCGCCAATGGGCGGGCTTAGGCGACGTTGGTGAGGGGCGTAGCGTTGACGAAAAAGGCTCCTCGTCACCGGCCGGAGAGGCGCCCGATGAACCGACAGGTCTCGCCCCTCACCAAGCTCAACTAGGCTCCGCTTTGCGGAGCAAGTCTCGCTATCCTCTCCCCATGGGAGAGGGGGTGGGACATCTGCATCGAAGCACCCGGTTTGTGGGGCGCGGAGGACGACCTGATCCCGCCGTCGTGGATGTCGCGCGCATCTTCCCCCCGGCATGACGCCTCACCCGCCCGCCGCCGATCGTCGCGCGGCGGCCCCGCGTGGCACGGCGCGGCCGAAGACGGTGTTGCCGAGCGTGAGCCGGCCGGCGAGGAACTCGACGGTGATGACGGTGAGGAGGAGCGCGCCGGTAACGAGTTGGACCAGCGACGCGGACGAGCCGCGCGCGGCGAGCCCGGCGCCGACCACGGAGAGGATGGCGACGCCGAGCGCGACGTTGACCACCGTACCGCGGCCGCCATAGAGGCTGATGCCGCCGAGCAGCGCCGCCGCGGCGCCGGAGAGGAGGAGGTCCTCGTAGTTCTGCGGCGCGGCGCTGCCGCCCCGCATCGCGGCAAGCGCCCCGGCAAGGCTCGCGCAGAAGGCCGAGATGGCAAAGGCGATGGCGAGCGGGCGGACCCGCGGCACGCCGGCGGCGATCGCCTCGTTCCGCGCCCCGCCGATCGCGTAGATCTCACGGCCCCAGCGTGTGTAGGCAAGGAAGAATCCGGCCAGCACGAAGATGGCGATAGCGACAATGCTGCTCCACGAGAAGATGCCGAAGCGCAGCAGCAGCGGATCGGTGATCTCGAAATTCTCAAGCATGATCGGTGCGTTGTCAGCGAGCATCCAGGTCAACCCGCGGATCAGGATCAAGGTGCCGATGGTGAAGACCAGCGAGTTGATCCCGAGGCGACCGATCAGCGCTCCCTGGAGCGCGCCGATCGCCGTGCACACCGCGACCGCGATGACGATGCACCCGATGAGGCCCGCGGGCGCGGCGATCACCGCGATCACTGCGGAGAGCGCCGCCATCGAGCCGACCGACAGGTCGAACTCGCCGGCGATGATCGTCACCGCGAGGCCGAGCGCTGCGAGCCCGATCATCGGGAAGCCCTGGAGCACCGAGAAGACGCTCGCCTGCCCGCGGAACGTCGGTGTGACCGCGGCGATCACGATCCAGGTGATGACGAGGACGATGAGCGGCAGCACGTAGGGGGCGAGGCGGGAGAGCCGGCCGCTTGTCATGACCGCCTCCCGCCGCTTCGCCGGAGAAGGTCGAGCAGGACGACGATCACCACCACCACGCCGCCCTGCACGGCGAGGCGGCCGCCGGTCGAAAAATCGTTGAGCACCATCATGTTGGAGATGATGGCGATGAGGACGGCACCACCTGCCGAACGAAGCGGCGAGCCGCGACCGCCCTGGATCGCCGTGCCGCCGACGAGGACCGCGGCGATCGCGTCGACGGTGAGCCCGGGGAACGACACCGCCGTCGCCTGCCCGAAGGCGGCGCCGTTGATGATGCCGGCGAGCGCGAGGCCCACCGAGAAGATGGCGAAGGCGAGGATGGTGACGCGCGTGAAGGAAATGCCGCTGATCTCGGCCGTCGCCCGGTTGGCGCCGATCAGCGTCGTCTCGCGGCCGGTGACGGTGCGCTGCATGACGAAAGTGACCAGCGCGGTGAAGAGGATGAAGATCAGCACCTCGACGGGGACGCCCGCGACCGACGCCTGATCCCAGTCGATGGCATTGTCGCCGGCCCGCACGATGCCGCCGCGCGTCAGTTCCGAGACGACGCCGAAGATGATCGCGCCGGCGGCAAGCGTGGTGATGACCGGGTTGAGGCCAGCGGCGATGATCGCGCCCTGGAGCATGCCGACGGCGACGAGCAGCAGAATGACGGCGATCACCGCCGGTACCACGCCCCAGCCGGCGCCGAGCATGGCGACGAAGGAGACCATGGCGAGCATCGCCGACTGGGTGATGCCGAGGGAGACGAAGTTGCCCGAGAGCGTGACCGGCGTCATGCCGACGGCGACGATGCCGACGATCGCGGCGTTCCGGAGGATGGCGCGGATGTTGTCGACGGTCAGGAAATTGGGCGTGACGAAGACCGCGACCAGCACGACCACGGCGGCGACGCCGACGACGATCGCGAAAGGAAGCCAGTCGGCACGGCCGCCAGCGGGCCGCGCGACGGACGGAAGCCCCGCGGCGGCGCCCTGCATGGGCTCGCTCACGCCGCGGCCTCCTGGTGCATCACCTCGCGGACCAGGGCGTCCTCGGTCCATTCCGACTGGGCCCTCATGCCTGTGAGACGCCCACGGTAGAAGGTCGCGATCGTATCGGAAAGCCCCAGGATCTCGGCGGTGTCGGAACTCGACACGATGATGCCGAGGCCGGCGGCGCAAAGATCGCGGAGGCGCTGGTAGATCTCGGCCCGGGCGCCGATGTCGACGCCGCGGGTCGGCTCCTCGAGCAGCATCACCTTGGGCTCGGCCCCGAGCCACTTGCCGACGGCGACCTTCTGCTGGTTGCCGCCGGAGAGGGTGCCGACGGCGGAGCCCATCCGCTTGACGTCGATGGCGAAGCGCGCGGCAATCGCCCCGGCCTTGTCACGCTCCTGGCGGGCGGAGATGAAGCCGCCCGGCGCGACCGAGCGGATCCACGGCGAGGACAGGTTCTCGCGGATCGGCCGCTCGGCGAAGATGCCGTCGCGCTTGCGGTCGGCGGAGCAATAGGCGATGCCCCGTTCGAGGGTCGCGGCGCGACTCCGGAGCGAGATCTCCTCGCCGGCGAGGAAGACGCGGCCGGCGTCGGGCGGGAGCATTCCGGCGAGCGCCATCACCACGTTGGACGCGCCCGAGCCGAGCTGGCCGGTGAGGCCGACGATCTCGCCCGGCCGGACGGCGAAGCTCACCGGCTCGCTCAGCCCGTCGGCGAGAAGCCCCTCGACCTTGAGGAGGGGCTCGGCGCCGAGCGTGCCGCGCGCCGGAAACATCGTCTCGAGGTCGCGGCCGAGCATCATGGTGATGACGGCATCGACATCGAGCTCGGAGGTCGGCTTGGCCGGGAGGCTCCGGCCGTTCCGGAACACCGTCACCCGGTCGGCGATGCGGAACACCTCGGGCAGGCGGTGGGTGACGTAGATGATGCTCCGCCCCTCGCCGGCGAGGCGCTTGATGACGGCGAGCACCCGCTCGATCTCGCGGTCGGCGAGGGCCGCCGTGGGCTCGTCGAAGATCAGGATGCGGGCGTCGCGGACGAGAAGCCGTGCGATCTCGAGGAGCTGCTTCTCGGCGACCGAGAGGCGCTCGACCTCGGTGCGCGGATCGACATGGTCGAGGCCGACGGCGGCGAGGAGCTTTCGCGCCCGCGCATTGAGGCTACCCGGCCACCAGAAGGCGGACACGCCGGCCTGGCCGAGGACGAGGTTCTCGGCGACCGTCATGGTCGGGACGGACGAATATTCCTGGTGGACCACCGCCACGCCCGCGGCTTGCGACCGCGCGCTCGGGAAGAGGTCGGTCGCCTTGCCGTCGACCTCGATGCTCCCGGAATCGGGCTGGACGAGCCCGGATATCACCTTGACCAGGGTGCTCTTGCCCGCGCCGTTCTCGCCGAGGAGCGCCATCACCTCGCCGGCGCGAAGCTCGAAGTCGACCTCGGCAAGCGCCTGGACGCTGCCGTAGCGCTTGGACAGACGACGCACCAGAAGGCGCGGCCTTTCGACCGCGCCTCCGGCTTCAGTGCCGTGAGAACCCGAGTTCACCTGTCGGGCGCTAGCTGTCGCAGATCTCGTCTGCCGTATAGCCCCAGATCTTTGTATTGGCGATGCCTTCGGCGCCGATCGCCGGGGCATGCGGCATGTAGTTGTACTTGGCGGGCGGGCCGGGATCGATCGCCGGCGTGTCGGCCGTGACATCCAACTGGACCACGTCGCCCTCGATCTTGCCGTTGGCGATGAACTTGGCGGCGGTCCTCACGGCGAGCGCGCCTTCGACGTAGGCGGGCTGGATGCCGGTGCCGAACGTCTCGCCGTCCTTCACCGCGTCGAGCGAGCCCGAGCAGTCGCCCGAGACGATCCAGACGTCCTTGCCGGGCTCGATGCCGTTTTCCTTGAGCGCCCGGATGACGCCGTTGGCGGCCTGTTGGTTGGAGACCCACAGGAAATCGAACTGGCCCTTGTACTTCGGAATCACCTGGCTGCCGATCTCATAACCGGTCTCCGGGCTGTTCGCGCCGTATTCGAGATGGATCTCGTTGAAGGGCGCGTCCTTGGTGGCTTCCATCACGCCCTTGTAGCGCTCGGTGCCGGTCTTTTCGCCTTCCGGGTGCTGGAAGATGAGGAGATTGCCCCCGGGGCTCTTGAACGTCGCACCAGCGGCCTTGGCGGCCTCGCGGGCCTGAAGCAGCATCTCGCCGACGGTCTTGCCGATGAGGATCTGGTTGGCGCCGGAATAGGCCTGGACGTACGGCCAGGACTGCTCGTTCGGCTCCTGGGTGAGCTGGATCACCGGGGCGAGCTGCGAGAGCTGGCGCACGTCGTTGATTGCGGCGTCGGCGACCCACGGCCAGAAGATGACCGCCGCCGGCTTGGCGCCGCTCGCGATGTATTGCTGGACCTGCTGGTCCTGCTCGGGCTGCGAGAACTGGTGCTCGAAGACGGTGAGGTTGTAGCCCAGCTTCTCCGCCTCCTCCTTCGCACCCTTGATCTGATTGGCGCCGTAGACGTTGGACGAGGTCATGACGAACATGACCAGATCCTTGCCGTTGCCGTTCACGTCCTGGGCAGCGGCGATCGACTGATAGGACGCGACCGTGAATACGGTCATGCCCAGCACTGCGGCAAACTTCTTCAGCGACGTCATTCCTCTAACCTCCTGGAAGCGGGATGATCTTGTGGTCAGTCTGCGTGTAAGAAAAAGAACAAAAGCATTGATCTTTGTTTTAACCTCGGGCCGGAACCGTGTCAATACGGGTTCCCGCCAGGACCCGCACGGAGGGAGCGTCAGACGACCCCCGACGCGCGCCCGTCGGGGCGTCGGGGGTCGTGATGGCCGTCGCTCCGTGTCGTCACACCGAGGCTCGTTGCCTCCTCGTCGGCTGACATGTTGAAAACGGGCGAGGGACATGCTCTAAGGGCGCGACGCCGCGGAGAGGCAGGGTCGCGTGGTGGCCATCGGCTCCCAGCCTGACCCTCGCGCACCGCGATCGGCGACCCTAAATGTCGCTCACGAGTCCGGCGGAGTAGCTCAGCTGGTTAGAGCAGCGGAATCATAATCCGCGTGTCGGGGGTTCAAATCCCTCCTCCGCTACCACCAAAATCTAAAATGAAATCAATACGTTAAGGCGATAGCCGCTCAGCCGGTGGCCGGAAATCGCGTTGCATCTGACTACAAGGCACTTCCAAGCATTTCCGCCGATTTCCAGCGACTAGCGGAAGGTCCATGCAACGCGGATGCAACGCGGACCCGGAAGCGAAAAGGCCCCGGGCGGGATGCCCGAGGCCCGAACCAATTTGCCTACCGCCGGTCTCCCACCTCGCAGTAGGCGAGCAAGGCCACCGCAAGCTCGCGATCTATCTCCGCGCTTTCCACCGCGCCGGCGTAGTCACGGAGGACGCCAAGCCGGTGCTCCTCGGCGTCCTGGCCGGCCGGCCACCGCCTCCGGGCAATCATCGCGATCTCTTCCGTCACGGCCGCGAGCCGGTCGAGCTCAGCGTTGATCCAGTCATAGGCGCGGCCGTCCGTCCGGGGCTGGTTGTGGAGCGCGTCATAGGCCCCGGTGGCCAGCCGCGTGGCGTCGTAGACGCAATGAAGCTCGACTGGCGACATGGCCATCAGGGTGTTCCGAACCCGTGCTGCCACGGCGCCGGACGATGACGGCGAGGTCTGGATGTGCATGGTGGTCTCTCAGGTGAGGGCTTTCTAAGGCCCGTGCCGGTGTCAGACCGGCAGCCGGGAGTTAGAAACCTGCCTGAGACAGGCCGACGCGCTTTTAAGGGTTGCCCCTCTGGACATGGCGCACCGCTCCCGGCCATAATGGCCAGGTCGGCGCGCCCGCCAAGGCGCGTCCATGGTAGCGCTGCCCCGCCAAGGGCTTTGCTGCCAATATCGGCGACACCGGTGCCAACCAGGTGTCCGCCTTACTCAGGTCCGGGTTTCTAAGCCCACGGACATCCTTCACCGATTTGCGATTGTGCGCAACCCCTCCGGGGGGAAGCGCCCGCGCGATCACTGTTCCGGTCTGGAACAATGATCAGGCCGCCTTCCGGAATCCGTGTGAACACTCGATGCAGCAGAACTTGCGCACCGCCAGCCTGGGCTGGAAGACCTCGCCGCAGCCGGCGCACGGTTTCGCCTTGAGCTGCTTCGGCCTGGCGTCGTAGGCGCACCGCCGCGAGCAATAGCGTTGCTCCCCATCCTTGTGCCCGTCGCGCCGCCCGTCGGGAACGAAGCCCTGGCCGCAGCGCTCACACGACTTCGCGCGCTCTTCCTCCGTCTTCGCGGTCTTGGCCGCCATCGCCGCGAGGTAGGCGGCCCGATCGAACTGGCGGCCGCCGCGGCGCTCGCGGTCTTTCTGGGCGGCCCCCTTGCACAGGAGCGAGCAATATTTCTTGCTGTAGCCGTTCAGGTTCTCAGCCGGCGGAATCGTCTTCCCGCACCGGGCGCACCGGGTCCACTCCACCTGTGCAACCACGTCCTCGGGATTGGCTTCCTGCCAGGTCGGCCGCGTCACGCCGAGCCGACGCAAGGCCTCGGCAACGATCGCTGCGGCCCGCGCGTCAGCGGCCGTCCAGGCTTTGCCGTCGAGACAGAACGCGGCGCGCAGACTATGGCGACACGCCGCCTCAAAGGCGAACTTCGTCGGCTCGCCCTTAGCGAGGATCTTCGCCACGGTGGAGATGAGCGGCGCGTCCTTTTGGGCATGTCGGCGGTGTCGGCGCCGCGACATGGGGCAGATCTCCGGATTATGCGGCTTTGTCGCCCTCGCCCCAGTTGACGAGGGTGAGTGCGGCGTTCATGTCGCCGGGCGCCAGGCCGGCTTCCTTGGCTTGGGCGAGGGCCTGGACGATGGTGGCGAGTGCCCGGGCCCGGCCGCCGGCGTCGAAGGCCTGCAACGGCCGCCCGACGTCGATCTCGACGGTGGCGCCGAGCTTCTCCGACGCCTCTTCGGCGAGAAGCGCAGCGATCGGCTGCAGCGTCCAGCCGGCCAGGTGCCGCTGGGCCTCACGGACGAGCGGACCTTGCGCATTCGAGGCGAAGAGTGCGGGGAGCACGCCGAACGCGCCAGCGATGGCCTCACGCGCGGCGGCGAGGCTTTCCACCGACATGCTGCGCTCGAGGTCCGGCGTCACGTCCGCCGGCTTCCAGTCGACGGCGGGAGCGGGGCCGCCTGCAGCCGACACGTTGACGCTCTCCCGCAACAGGATGCGCCCGCGCTGGCCTCGGAACGACCGTCCAAGCGTTGTCATGTCCGTGTCGGCGGATTCCGGATAGGGCACGATCTGCGAGCCGATCGGCGCGTGCTCGAACACCTCGGCGAGCGCGCTCTCGACGGCATGCAGCATGCCCGCCGTCAGGCTGGCCCGCTTCAGCGGCGCGGTGCCGTAGTAGGGCGCGACAGGATCGGAGCCGATCCGGAGATGCAGCACCTCGCCGGCCAGGGCCGTCTGGGAGACGCCGCCACCGGCTTCGGAGACGCTGACGCGGTAGGCGGTCGGCCGGCCGTTGCGGGTACGCAAGTCCCAGTCTGCACACGGCACGAGGCCGCCGTCCCGGATGAGGAACACGGCCTCGCCCCGGAGCGCCGCAGACCGGGCCAGGAGGGCCATGGTGCGCCGGTCCAGCAGATCGGTGCCCGACACGTCCGCGAGCGCGAAGGCGCCCTCCCACAGGCTCACGCAGCTCTGTGCCGTGGCGGTCAACTCGGCAAGGCCGCGCCGGCCGGAGATGTAGGACTCGCGCGCCGCCATGATCTCGGCGGTGAAGCCGGAAGCCGCCGAGCGCCGCTCCAATGTCTTCCCTGGCAGAATGGATTTCAGCCAGCCCAGCATCATGCCCTCCTGAAGTTGCGCAGGAGGTCGCCCGCGCCGCTGTTGGCCATGCCGCGCGCCGCCCACGAGGCCGAACGGCTGACTTCCTTGGTCAGCACGCCGGGGACGTTCGTGGACTCCGAGGTCGCGCCGGGCGTGCCCGGGTCGGCCGCCATGTATTCGGCCAGCCGCCGGAAGGCCTCGAGGACGGCCGCGGGCGGGTCGCCGTCGCCGACCGTGCCGGAGAAGCGGTAGGACCCGCCGGGCAGCATGTAGCCGCCCTCGGGAGACGGGGAGAGCGTCACGGCCTCCCAGGCGTCGGCGCGCCAAATCTCGACGGTGGCGATCGTGGCCGGCGTCAACGGCGGGGTCCACTCGCCGCAGCCCTCGACGATCCACGTCACCGCCCGCTCGGTCCAGCGGTGCGCGACGTAGAACTCGATGCGCTGCCAGATCACGCTGGCGTCGAGTGCGGCCGCGGGGCGCCGCAGGATGTGCACTGGAAGCCGTCACGGCGCCGGGCGGCCTGTCGGAGCCTCTCCCAGCGCCGCGAGCGGTAGACGGAATAGCCGGCGCGGCCGCTCATACCCATGCCGCAGCCCTCGCTTGCTTGGCCGGGCGGGCGAGGCGTCGCGAGCCCTCGGCGATGGCGAGCACGGCGGCCGCCGCGGCGTCGATGCGGCCCAGCGAGCGGCCTTTCGCGAGCTTCGCGTTGCCGGCCGGGTCGATGAGCGTGATCGCGTCCGCGAAGGCGGAGCGGAGCAACAGCGACGGCCGAGTCTTGACCAGCCCGTCGAACAGCGAGCGGCGGAACCGCTCGATATCCTCGCTACCGTCTTTCCAGCCGAAGCCGCGCCAGATGAAGGGGACGCGAAGGCCCGCGGCCTGCATCGCTTCCACGAACTCGGCGTGCCGGAATCGGTCGCCGACGATGCAGGAGATGGGGGAGCCGTCGACCAGCTTCGTGACGCTGGCCAGCCAGGGACCGGGCGGCACAGTGTTCTCGCCGAGTACGGACAACTCGGCCCGGTCGCGCATTTCGAGATAGCGGCCGGACACGCCGTCGGCCGCGCCGCGATCGGCGAGACCGGGGTTTCCGGGGAAGGTGCCAACGGCTTCTAGCCGCCCGGTGGTAGGCCAGTAGAAGGCGGCCGCCGACATGGAACGCGAGCCGCCCAGGTCGATGCCAAGGATGCACTCGCCGTGGCGCGCCGGCATGGCGTCGGGCGCGACCTCGGCCGCAAGCCATTCGTCGACGGTGACGAGCACCGACCGATCTTCCGACGCGACCCGTTCGTTGCGGTTGAGGTTGCGGAAGCTGGACAGCGCCGAGCCGCCCCGCGCAATCGCGCGCCGGGCTTGCGCCTGCAGCCATTCGAGGCTGGCGCCGATGCCCTCGGCCGCGCCGGGGTTGGCGATGAGCAGCGACTCGGCGTCGTCGGCGGGCAGACCAAATGCCGGGCGGTGCTCCTGGACGTAGGTGCCCGGCGGAGGCTCGTCCAGCCACCGGCTGAAGGTGTTGGCGCTGTCGGGCGCCGAGGTCGAGATGATCAGCGCCTTGCCGTTCCTCTTGCCGAGGCCGGACAGGATCGCGTTCTCGAGCTGGTCGCCCTTGTCTTTCTCCCAAGCGGCCCGTTCGTCGAGAATGGCCAGCGTCGGCGCGCCGCCCAGGATCGATCGGCCGTCCGCCGCAATGCACCTCGCCAGCCCGCGGCCGTTGTCGGTGAACTCGACCTCGAGGCGCGAGCCGCGGCGGATGATGAACCGCCGGCGCTGCGCGGCTGGCAGGCCCTCGACATAGCCGGCGATGAACCCGAAGGCGGTCTTGGCCTGGTCACGATTCCGAGCAGCGAGCAGAATCTCCCGCTTCGGCTGACGGTCGCCCAGCTCGCCCATGACAGCGCCGAGCGCGACGCCGGCCGCGAGCGCCGTCTTCGCGTTACCCCGGCCGATCGAGAGGACCGCGACCATGTTCTCGGGATCGAGCGCTCCCCGGACGAAATCCCGCTGGAATTTCGCAAGGCGGACCCGCTGCCCCGCCTTCGGCCCTTCCGGGATCTTCAGCTTTTCGAGAAACGCGACCGCGATTTCCGCCGCGGATTTTTCCCCAGTCGGGAGCGTGAGAGGAAAACCCCCCCTACGGTCCGCGCCCCCACGGGTTTTGCCGGCATTGGCACCAGCCATCGAAAGTGTCCATCGGGCGGCAAGCCGCACTGGGAGAGGCGCGCCATCACGGCGGGCTTCGGTAAGACGGATATATTCCGAGTGTCAGGTTATCCGCAAGCCCCGCCCTCCTCTGCGCTGCGCGCCACCCCGAGGGCGCGCGGTAGCGCAGCAGGGGGTTAGGGGGGGAGTGTGAACAGGGGGGTCTGCACCGTCTGAATGGGGGTTTTAAGGGGGGTTTGAACGGGTCTGCACTACGTCTGAACCCAGTCTTAAGGGGGTCTGCACCCGTCTGAAGGGGGCATGTTCTCGCCCGGAACATCCTCCGCGAGACCGATCGCCAACCGCTTAGTGCGCCGGGATGGCGGGCCGTGCGACTCGATCATCACCTGCTTGGTCTCGATGAGCCGGTTCATCGCCTTGACGAAGGCCGCCTTGGTGACCTTTCCGGAACGGCTATCCTTGGCGAACAGCGCGGGCGCGTACGACGCCGAGGGGGAGGCGCCGACGTTGCGTCCCTCCTCGGCGTAGGCGGCCAGGAGCGAGAGGAAGAGGTTGTCCACTTCCGCCGATGCGTCCTCTCGGGCCTCGGCCGTTGCCAACGTTCCAGACGAGAACGCTGGCGCGGTCGGCACGAGCACGCCTGCCTGCCAGCGGAGGGCGATGAACTGCCCGATGCGACCGGAATTCAGCTTCTTGATGGATAGCGTTCGGGCATCCGGGTCCGGCTCGTACAGACGCCGCCGATCGCCCTTGCCCTGCCACTCGAATATCCGCTCCAAGTAGAGGCGGCTGCGGACGCTGGCACTCCACCCTGTCGAACCGGACGTGCCCGTGCCGCTGTTCATCCCAGCCACCGATGGGTGGGCGAGGCAGAGGACGGCGGCGCCGGACACCATGCACAGCTGACGCAACAGCCCGACCGACTGGCGCGCCTGCATTCTGATGTTCTCGTCCACGCCGAACACGTCCGCGAGCGTGTCAAGAGCGATGAGGGCCGGCCTCGTCTTCTCCACCAGCTCCCGCAGCATGAAGAAAAGCGGCGTAGGCACCACGCTGCGGCTGTCGGGGTCGAATAGCGCGATCATCGAGTCCTCGCCCGCCTTGGTGATCAGCTTCAGATCGGCGAGGTCCGCGCGGTCGGCGCCGTAGTGGCGAGCGATGTTCCAGAGGCGCCGATGCACTTCGTCGCGATCGTCCTCGGCCGTTAGGAAGATGACCGGGCCTTTTCGAACGGGGTGGTCAAGCCAAGGCTGCCCGGTGACCGTCGCCGTGGCGAGCTGCAGCGCTCCCAAGCTCTTGCCGGTACCGCCGTCGCCGTACAGGAGGGTGGGCACCGCTGCCGGCATTCCGAAAGCGTGCCACTCCATCGGCACCGGATCAGTCTCGGCCAGATCGCTCGCGTCGATCACGTCGAGGGTGGCTGGCCTCGCCTCCGCGTCGCCAGCGATGATGTAGGCGCGCGGCAGGCAGGCTGCGATTGCTTCCGCAGATCGGACGCTGCGATCGAAATCGTAGAGGGGAAGGAAGTAGATCAGATTGACATTCGCAAAGAACGCCACTCCCCAATACTTTGTCTCTTTCTTGTGGAGCGATGCTTCTGTGACATGCAGAACGATGTCCCACCCGCGTTCCACCGCGGCACGGATGCCAGGGATGGAATGAACATCATCCCGGTCGCCCTGATATTCGACCGTGTAGGCGTTTTCTCGCCAAAGCGCTGGGAGCTTCATGCCGGGCCCCCGATATCGCGCAGGTCATCCGCTCCTGCTTTCCAAGCCGCGTGAAGTCTCCCTGGCGGGTGATCAGACGGCTTCCCTAAGCGCCCGTTCCAGTAGGCAAGCTTCTGGGCCGTATCGACAGCCGGGAACCCGTTCCACCAAAAATCGCTGGCCCGGTCCCGCCCCTTCTTCCGGCAATGTTCGTAGGCGAACTGCATCTTGCCGTCGCGGAAGATGCGGTCATCCTTGTTCGCATTGATCGGCATGGGGATCACGCGGCCTCGCCGGTGACGTCGGCGAAGTGCTTGCGCAGGCCGGTACGGCTCGCGCACCAGCGTCGGCCCACCTTGCGGGCAGGTATCTGTCCGTTTTCGAGAAGCCAGAACGCCTGGCGCGTGTTCAGCCCGATCTCAGCGCCGATTGCTTCGGCGCCCCAGATTAGGTCCAGATCGGTATTGGTCTCGACGTCCTTCTGCAGTGTCGGCATGTTCTAGGTCTCGCTGGTGCATTGCCGGGGTTAAGCACCAGAGACCGATCTGAGTGGGGGAACCTCCCGAAGTCCGGAGGCCGCATGCACTCAGCGATTTGCAGAACCTACCATTAGAACAGCCGGAGAACAATATACTTGCCGCAGCGCGCGGTGACTGACACGATATGGCCCCATGGCTTCCATTCGCAAACGCCCGCTCGCTACTGGCGGGGTCGCGTGGCAAATCGACTATCGCGACAACGACGGCAAGCGGCGGCATCGCCAGTTTCGCACGAAGCGGGAGGCGGACGCCTTCCTTGTGAAGGCTCACGGCGAGGTCGCGGCCGGCGTCCACACCCCTGATAGCGAATCCGTCACGGTGCGCGAGGCGGCCCGCCTCTGGATCGAACGGTGCGAGCGCGACGGCCTCGAGGAAACGACGATCCGCGCATATCGGAACCATGTCGATCTTCACATTGTCCCGATGATCGGCGGCACGAAGCTCGCGCGCCTGTCCGCGCCGGCCGTCGAGGCGTTCGCCGATCGGCTTCGGGAGGAAGGGCGGTCCGCCGACATGACTCGGCGCGTGCTCCGCTCGCTGTCCTCGCTCGTTGCCAATGCCCAGCGCCGCGGCCTGGTCGCCGTCAACAACGTCCGCGCCGCCTCGCCGGTGCGAGTGTCGCAGCGCGGCGATACCCGCCCGGTCATGCCGTCGCGCGCCGAGCTCAAGGCGATCCTGGATCACACCCCGGAGAAGTCGCGCGCCTTCATGATGATGGCGATCTTCACCGGCCTTCGTGGCTCCGAACTCCGCGGACTGCAGTGGTCGGACGTCGACCTGAAGGCCGGCATTCTCAGCGTCCGTCGCCGGGTCGATCGCTTCTCCAAGTTCGGCCCGCCCAAGTCCAAGGCCGGAGTCCGCGATATCCCCCTCGGGCCGGCCGTCCGCGCCGCGCTCCGCCGCTGGAAGCTGGTCTGTCCGAAAGGCGACCTGGACCTAGTTTTCCCGACCGGCGCCGGTGGCGTCGAGAGCCACGGCAATATCCTGTCCCGTGTGTTCTGGCCGGTGCAGGTCGCCGCGAACGTCACCGTCGAGCGCGACGGGAAAGACGCCGATGGGAAGCCGGTGAAGATCCTCGACGCGAAGTATTCCTTGCATGCGCTGCGCCACGCCGCGGCCGCCATCTGGATCGAGGAAGGCTTGAGCCCAAAGCGGGTGCAGACCTTGATGGGTCACAACTCCATTCAACAAACCTTTGATCAGTATGGGTATTTGCTCGAGGCCCGCGACGACGACAAGGCCGCCGCGAAGTCGATAGAGAGGCGGCTTCTCCAATCGTAGGTGCAACGCGGAT
>JAESFN010000733.1_pt1 | contig 22921 bp, 22 predicted proteins | sample 9269411 | NCBI WGS metagenome assembly JAESFN01 (sample SAMN14505399, study PRJNA617100) | algae metagenome | isolation source: Iphinoe sp. HA4291-MV1 and co-occurring heterotrophs from trail next to... | place: USA: Maunawili Falls, Hawaii | collected 2009-07-25
AGCGAGAGCGCCTTGGACACCGACGAGACCGAGTCGGACTCCCGTTCGCCAACCGCACCGTCAGCCACCATAGGAAGAAGTTAACCGCACACTTGTCACGTTACAAGTCCTCGGCCGGAAAACTTGTAACCTGACGAAAACCGCGCGGAATCGACCGGGCTCGGGCCGGGCTCAGGCGGGCTCCACCAGCGCGGGATTCTCCGGACGGCGGTCGGAGACCCCGGCCCAGTCGGCGGTCTTGCGGCTCACCTTGCCATCCCGGAAGAACTCCAGGAAGAGCTGGTTGAACATCTCCGGCTGGTCGGTCTGCCCCTGGTGGCCGCACTCGTCGGGGTAGAAGAACTGCACGTCGGGCAGGTGCGGCTCGATGCCGAAGCCGTTCTCCACCGGCAGGATCACGTCGTTGCGGCCGTAGAGGTAGACGCCGGGCACCCCGCAGGTGTCCAGCCGGTTCTTAGTGCGCAGCCGGGCGGCGGTCACCGGGTCGGACTTGCCGGCCACCCAGCCCAGGAACGACGGCGGGATGCCCGCGTACGACTCCTTCTGCGCCAGCGCCTGGTTCGTGCGCATGGCGATCAGGTCGTCGGTGACCGCCTCCTCGCGGTAGATGATCCCGGCCATCATCGCCCGCATCGACGAAGGTGAGCCGTCGAAGGCCATCAGCTTCTTCTTGGCGTCGTCGTCGATCGGCACGTGCGGGGCGACGTCGCCGAGCGGGCCGGCGATCAGCGCGAAGCTGATCACGTCCTCCGGGTGGTTGCACACGTAGTTGACCGTGTTTCCGCAGCCCATCGAGTTGCCGGCCAGGTGGAACCGGTCCAGGCACAGCGCCCGGGTGAACTCGTACACGAAGTCCACGTAGGCGGCGTACGAGCGCGGCCGGTGCTCCGGGGAGGTGTCGGCCAGGCCGAAGCCGGGCAGATCCGGGCAGAACACCCGGAACCCGTTGGCGCCCAGGAACGGGGCCATGAACCGCCACCCGGCCAGCCCGGACGACCCGGTGATGCCGCCGTGCAGCAGCACCACGGCCGGCCCGGTCTCCCCCGCGGTCATGTAGTGCGCCCGGGCGCCGGAACCGAGCCGCACCCAGCGGCTGAGCATCCCCGGGACCTCGATGATCCCCTCGTCGGTGAGTGCCACGATCAGCCCCTAGCGGCCTGGGAGCCGAACATCTGCCGGCTCACGGTGATCTTCTGGATCTGCGGCGGACCCTCGACCAGGTCCATCAGCTTCACGTCCCGGTACCACTTCTCCAGCAGGTGCTCCTCGGACGCCGCCTCCGGCCCCATCAGCTGCATGGCCCGCAACACCACCTGCTCGCACACCTTCGGCACCGACGCCTTGGCCTGGGAGGCGGCCTTGGCGTCCGGCCGCCCCTGGTCGAACGTCCAGGCCGCCCGGTGGATCAGCCGCCGTGACCGCTCCAGGGCGTGGCCCAGCCCGTCCAGGGTCTCCTCGACCCGGGCCCAGCGGTGCGGGGCGTACGACGCGCGCTGCCCCCGCAGGTACGAACGCACGTAGTCCAGCGAACCCTGGGCGATGCCCAGCCCCCAGGCGCAGCAGTACGGCCGGGTGCGGTTGAACGTGGCCAGGGCACGCAGGGTGCCCGCCCCATCGGCCTGGCCGCGCAGCATGTTCTCGTCCGGCACCCAGACGTCCTCGAAGCGCAGCTTGGCCTGCGGGGTGTAGCGCAGCCCGAGCTTGTCCTCCTTCTCCGTCTCCACGGTGAACCCGGGGGCGTCCTTCTCCACGATGAACGCGCGCAGCCCCTTGCCCGGCAGGTCCCGGTCGATGGACCCGAAGAACACGATGTAGTCGCAGTAGGCGCCGTTGGAGATGAACCGCTTGACCCCGTTCAGCCGCCAACCGTCACCGTCCTTCGTCGCCGTGGCCTCCACCCCGGTGACGTCGGCGCCGGCGCCCTGCTCGGTGCTCCCCCACCCGGTCAGTCCGTAGCGGCCCTCGTAGACGCCGCCGACCCACTTCTCCACCTGGGCCTCGTCGCCGAGGATGTCGATGACCACCTCGCCGACCCCGGAGCCGGCCAGCTGCTGCCAGCCCCAGCCGTCGCCGTAGTTCATCTCCTCCATGACCATGACGCCGACCAGGCTGCTGCCGTCCTCGCGCAGCGAAGCCACCCATTTCTTGTCCCCGTAGAGCCGGGTGAGCAGGCCGTCCGGGTCGCGCATCCCGGGGAAGGCCAGCGGGGAGAGGTCCACCGGGCAGGTCTCGACGCACCAGGCCTTGTCGCGGGGGTAGTACTGCTCGGCGTCGGCCTGTCGGGCCAGCGGGCGCAGCGTGTTGACCGACCAGTCGCGGACGTCGGCGAGCAGCTCCCGGGTGTCCGGGGCGATGGCGAAGTTGATCGTCATACCAGCTCCAGGGGCGTGCTCAGCGGGTCGAAGTCGATCAGCGCGAGGGTCGAGGCATGTCGCCAGAACCGCTCCACCGGGTGCTCGGTGACGATGCCGTGCACCCCGAGCAGCTGGATGCCCTCCCGGGTCACGTCGGTGGCCGCGGAGTTCGCCGCCCGCACGGTGCGCCCGACCAGCCGGTCGATCGCCGCCGGGTCCTCCAGGCCGGCCAGCCGCTGCGCCGCCGCCCACAGCTCCAGCCGGGCCGAGTCGACCGCCGTCTCGCAGTCGACCAGCACGAACGACACCCCCTGGTACGAGGTGAGCGGCCGGCCGAAGGTGTGCCGCTGCGCGGCGTACCCGCCGGCGTAGTCGACCGCCGCGCCGGCCGCGCCCACCTGCACAGCGGCCAGCATCAGCCGCGCGTACCCGACCGCCCGGTGCAGCGCGGCACTGGACAGGGACAGCCGCTGGGCGTCGGTGCAGCTCACCCGGTCCAGCACGATCGCCCCGGTGGAGGTCACCGCCGCGCCGAGCGACCCGGTCGACCAGCTCTCCCGCTCGATGCGGCAGCGCAGCGGCGGACCGTCGAAGGCGAACGCCACCGGACCGTCCGGGCCGGCGGCGACCAGCACGGACACGTCGGCCACGCCGGGGTGGTGCACGGCGATCTTGCGGCCGGACACCGTCCAGCCGTCCCCGTCCCGGACGGCCGTCGTGGCCAGCTCGGTCTGCCCCCGCCCGAAGCCCTCGAACAGCATCAGGCTGGACGCCGCCGACCCCATCGGCGCCAGCCTGGGCAGCAGGCATTCCGGTCTCCCGCCGCCCCGCAACAGGTGGGCCAGCTGGAACGACGGGAGCAGGGCGTAGGCGATGCCCGGGTCGCCGAAGGCCAACGCCTCGAGCGCGATGAGCGCGGTCGTCGGGTCGGCGTCCGCGGTCGCGGCGTGCAGCTCGCGACCCAGGTCGTCCAGCTCGGTCACCAGGTCGTCCGGGAGGGAGCGCTCCCGCTCGGCGGCCAGCCCGAGCGGGCGCAGGCGCTCCCCGCCGAGCGTGCGGATCCGCTGGTCCAGCGCGGTCTGCGCGTCGGTCGGCTGCAGGCTGAACATCGTGGTGGAGCCTCCTGGGTACACGGGACGGGGATCATGCTGGGGTCCGGGCCGGGCCGGGGCAACGGCACATTCCGTTCCCCGAAACAGGCGGGCGACCGGGCCGGGCCCGCACTCCTAGGCTCGCCGGGACGACGCACCAGGACGACGCCCAGGCGGACGGGAGCCGAGATGACGACGGAGACGACCGGCGAGCGGAGAGCCGACTTCGACCCGATCGACCCGGGGTTCATCGCCGACCCGTACCCGGTGTACGCCCGGATGCGGGAGAGCTGCCCGGTCGCCCGGGCCGAGCGGTTCGGCGGCTACTGGGTGATCAGCCGGTACACCGACGTGCGGGAGGCCGCCCGGGACACCGAGACCTTCTCCAGCCACGGCGGCATCGTGATCCCACCGGCCGGCAACCCGATGCCGTTCATCCCGATCGAGCTGGACCCGCCCGAGCACTCGCAGTACCGCCAGCCGATGCAGAAGTGGTTCTCAGCCAAGGCGATGTTGGCCCTGGAGGACGACATCCGGGCGATGGTCACCGAGCGGCTGGACGCGATCGTCGACGACGGCGAGGCCGACCTGTGCGCGGAGATCGCCGGTCCGCTGCCGCCGATGGTGATCGCCCGCCTGCTGGGCCTGGACCGCGGCGACTGGTCGATGTTCCAGCAGATGGCCGAGAAGATGGTCGAGGCGGCCGAGACCGGCGACCAGGACGCCAACGTGGCCGCCGGCGGGGCGCTGCTGGGCTACCTGTGGGAGCAGATCGAGGCCCGCCGGGCCGAACCCCGCGACGACATGCTCACCTGGATGACCGGCCTGGAGATCGACGGCGGCCCGATCACCCCGGACAAGGTGCTCGGGCTGGCCCTGTTCATGCTGCTGGCCGGGCACGAGACCAGCGTCAGCGCGATCGGCGCGATGCTGATGCACCTGGCCCGCGACCCGGAGGCGCAGCAGCGGCTGATCGCCGACCCGAAGATCATCCCGAACACGGTCGAGGAGATCCTGCGCTACGACCCGCCGATCCAGAACCTGGCCCGCACGGTGCGCAAGGACGTCACCGTGGCCGGGGTGGACATGGTCGAGGGCGACCGGGTCCTGCTGTGCTGGGCCAGCGCGAACCGGGACGCGGGCGCGTTCAGCGACGCCGACCGCCTGGTCATCGACCGCCCGAACAACGCGCACGTGGGGTTCGGCAACGGGGTGCACCGCTGCCTGGGTGCCAACCTGGCCCGGTTGGAGATGCGGGTGATCCTGGAGGAGGTGCTGCGCCGCATCCCCGGGTTCCGGATCGCCGACGAGGACCGGGTGGTGATCGGCGGGGTGCTCGCCCGCGGTCCCCGGGTGCTGCCGATCGCCTGGTAGGCACCCGTGAGTGGAAAGTAGTGCTACAGCACTACTTTCCACTCACGGGTCAGAGTCCGAGCAGCTCGCGGACGAGGACGCCCCGGCGCTGTCCCGGGTGCTGGTCCGCGCCCGACCGGGAGGGCCGAGGCGGCCGGCCGTCGAGGTCGTGTACCGGGCCCTCGCGCACCGGCCCCGGCGTCCCGGACCCGGCTCACATCCAGCATGTCAACTACCCTGTTGACTTCGATCACGAAATGGGGATTGAATCGTCAGGACCCGCGAGCGATCCCGAACGGAGCGGCCATGACCCTCACCGACACCAGTGCCTCGGCCCGGGCCGGTACCGCCCCGACCTCGACCGCGCTGGCCGCCGCGAACACCGACGACGCCGCGCTGGCCGGCGAGGTGTTCGACGCCTGGCTGGCCGGGCTGGCCGCCGCGCTGGAGGGCGGGGACGCCGACGGGTTCGCCGGCTGCTTCGCCCCGGACGGCTGGTGGCGGGACATCCTGACGTTCACCTGGGAGTTCCGCACCTTCGGCGGCCCGGAGGAGATCGCCGACGGGATGCGCGCCGCGCTGGCCACCATCGCCCCGAAGAACGTCCGCCGCGCCCTCGACCGCACCGCACCCCGGCTGGTCAAGCGTTCGGGCAAGCGCTGCGTCGAGGCCTACTTCGACGTCGACACCGCCGCCGGCCGCAGCACCGGGTTCGCCCGGATCGAGCTGGACGCCGGCTCACCGCTGGACTCGAAGGCGTTCCTGCTGCTCACCGCGTTGCAGGAGCTGCACGGGTTCGAGGAGCGGATCGGTGAGCGGCGGCCGACCGGGGTGGAGTACTCGCAGCACTTCGGCGGGGACAACTGGCTGGACCGGCGGATCAAGGACGCGGAGTACGCCGACCACGACCCCGAGGTGCTGATCGTCGGCGGCGGCCAGGCCGGGCTGATCCTGGGCGCGCGGCTGCGCCAGTTCGGGGTGGACGCACTGATCGTCGAGCGGCACCCCCGGATCGGCGACAACTGGCGAACCCGGTACCACTCGCTGACCCTGCACAACCAGACCTGGGCCAACGAGCTGCCGTACGTGGCCTTCCCGCCGACCTGGCCGACGTTCCTGCCCAAGGACAAGCTGGCCGGGTTCCTGGAGTCCTACGCCGAGTTCATGGAGCTCAACACCTGGACCGGCACCGAGTTCACCGGCGCGTCCTACGACGAGGCGGCTCAGACCTGGACCGCGACCGTCCGCCGGGCCGACTGCAGCTCCCGAACGTTGACCGTGCCGCACCTGGTGCTGGCCACCGGCAGCGTGGCCGGCAAGCCGAACTGGCCGGACCTGCCCGGCCTGGACACCTTCGCCGGCGAGGTCATGCACTCGAACAACTTCACCACCGGCACCTCGTGGGCGGGCAAGCGGGCGATCGTGATCGGCACCGGCAACAGCGGGCACGACGTGGCCCAGGAGCTGCACAGCTACGACGCCGCCGCCGTCACCATGGTCCAGCGCAGCCCCACCTGCGTGGTCAGCCTGGTGCCCAGCGGCACCATGGTCTACTCGCTGTACTCGGAGGGCCCGCCGAACGCGGACATCGACCTGATCACCGCGGCCATCCCCTACCCGGTGCTGCAGAACTCCTACCAGTTCATCACCCGGAGCACCTGCCGGCTCGACTCGGAGTTGCTCCAGCGACTCAACGATGCGGGCTTCGAAACCGACTTCGAACCCGACGCCACCGGGTTCCACATGAAGTACCTGCGCCGGGGCGGCGGTTACTACATCAACGTGGGCTGCTCGGACCTGATCGCCGACGGCGAGATCGGCCTGGTGCAGGCCCGGGACATGGTCCGGTTCACCCCGGACGGGCTGCTGATGTCCGACGGCACGCTGGTCGAGGCCGACCTGGTGGTGCTGGCCACCGGCTACGAGAACCAGCAGGAGCTGATCCGGCGGATGCTCGGCGACGAGGTGGCCGAGCGGGTCGGGCCGGTGTGGGGGTTCGACGAGCAGGGGTTCATGCGGGCCATGTGGAAGCGCACCGGTCAGGACCGGTTCTGGCTGATGGGCGGCGCGCTGAACGAGTCCCGCTTCTACTCGCGCACCCTGGCCTGCCAGATCAAGGCCGACCTCGAGGGCCTCCTCCCAGCCCGCGCCTCATGACGGTTCCGCTCGCGCCGCGCGGCGCGCGCCGGGAGAAGTCGGTGGACGTCGTCGCGGCCACCGACGACGAGCTGTGGCTGGTAGCCCGGCTGCGCGACACCAGCACCGCGCTGGACGACGCGGACGACGTGGAGCTGATCCACGACCTGCGGATCGATGCCACGATCTCGGTACCCGACCTGGTGATCCGGGAGATCACCGCGCACGCCGAGCACCAGCCCTACGACCGGTGCGCACACACCGCCGCCCCGGTGTCCGGGTTGGTCGGGCTGAGCCTGCGCCGGGGATACCGCCGCGCGGTCATGGAGAAGCTCGGCGGGACGCTGGGCTGCAGCCACTTCCTCACCCTGGCCCTGGACCTGTCGGCGACCAACGTGCTGTCCATCTACCTGCGGATGCGCAGCCTCACCGAGAACTCGCCGGAGAGCCGGGCCGACGGCACCTGGGCGGCCACCGGCCTGGTCGTCGAGCCGAACCTGATGAACGCCTGCCTGGCCCTGGCCGAGGACTCCCCCGTCCAGGAGCTCGCCCGCAAGCGCCTGGAGAGCTGACCGGTCAGAGCATCGAGCTGCCGCCGTTGATGCTGTACACCTGCCCGGTGATGTAGCCGGCCTCGTCGGAGGCCAGGAACGCGGTGAGCGCGGCGACCTCGTCGACGGTGCCCGGGCGTCCGGCCGGGATCAGCGCCAGCATCTTCTCGATCGCGGCGAGCTGCTCGGGCGAGGTGAACGCGTCGTAGGCCTCGGTGCGGGTGGCGCTCGGGGCGACGGTGTTCACGGTGATCCCGTCGCCGATGAACTCCCGGGCCAGCCCGGTGGCCAGCCCGTGCACGCCGCCCTTGGCCGCGTTGTAGATGGCGTGCCAGTACAGGCCGTTGCGCACCGACTCGGCGCCCATCATCACGATCCGGCCGTAGCGCTGCTCCTGCATCACCGGGATCGCGGCCAGCGTGCAGTAGATCGTGGTCCACAGGTTGCGGTCGATGGTGGCCCGCAGCGTCTCCTCGGTGTGCGTCAGGGTCGGCCGGACCACCCCCCCGCCGGCGTTGTTGACCAGGATGTCCACCCGGCCATAGGCGTCCTGGCAGGTCCGGATCAGCGCGTCGGCGTTCTCCCGGTTCGACAGATCGCCGTGGCTGGTCACCGGGGTGGTACCGGTCGCCTCACCGATCGCGGCGGCCGCCTTCTCCACCACCTCGCGGTCCAGGTCGGCGATCACCACCCGCACGCCCTCGGTGATCAGCCGCTGGGCCACGCCCCGGCCGATGCCGACCCCGGCGCCGGTGACGATCGCGGTGCGTTCCGGGTCGAACCTCATCGCTTGCTCCCCTTCTTGAGGACAGTCTTGGCCGCCAACCGGCCGGGCAGCCCGGTCACCCCGCCACCGGGGTGCGCCCCGGCCCCGCCCAGGTACAGCCCGTCCACCGGCTGGGCGATCCCGCCCAGCCCGATCGCCGGCCGCAGCGGTCCCTGGCTGAGCAGCAGGTGGTCGACGTGCATCGCGGTGCCGTTGACCGACCCGGTCATCGCGGCCGTCCGGTCCGGGGTCTGCACCCAGCGGCCGATCTCGAGCTCCTCGATGCCCTCGTAGAACTCGGCGGTGCGGGCGACGATGTTGTCGGCGGCCCGCTTCTCGTGGACCTCCCAGCCGCCGTCCGGGGCGACCGGCATGTTGGTGGCGTACAGGTACAGCGAGTCCTGCCCGTCCGGGGCCTGGGTCTCGTCGACCGCGTTCAGGATCACCGGCCAGAGCCCGATCTCCTCCGGCTCGGGCACCAGCCCGGCGTGCGCCCGCCGGAAGCCCCGCCGCAGCCCGTCGGACGTGCCGATCAGGCCGACCGGTTTGCGCAGGTCGACGCCATCGCCCCGCCATTTCTCGAACCGGCTCAGCCGCAGCCGGCCGGACAGCGCCAGGTCGGACTTCATCGCGCCCGTCCCGGAGCTGCTGGCCGGGATGTGCCGCACCCGGTTCTCCAGCTCCGGGCTCAGCGTGCCGGCGGGCAGCATCCGGCCGAGCGCGACGCCCGGGTGGCAGGTGGCGATCACCGCCTCCCGGGCCCGGAACTCCCGGCCGTCGGCGAGCCTGGCTCCGGCGGCCCGGCCGGCCGAGATCAAGATCTCCTCGACCGCCGTGCCGGTGTGGATCTGTCCGCCCTTGCCGCGCAGCCGACGGGCCAGCGCCTCCGGGATCGCCTGCATTCCCCCTACGGCACGGGCCGCCCCTCCTTGCCGGACCACGGCCAGGAACAGGTGGGTGACCGAGGTGCCGGCCGCCTCGATCGGGTTCGCCCCGGCGCACAGCGAGTAGAGCAGCGACTTCGTGACCTCGTGCTCGAAGCGCTGGTCGATGCTCTCCTCGCCGGAGGCGATCAGGAACTCCAGGAACTTCCGCAGCTCCTTGCGGTTGCGCCAGGCCCCGTTGGCCAGCGTGCGCAGGCCGGCCAGCCCCGGGCGCGCCGGGTTCATCTGCATGAACGGCAGCGCCAGCTCGGAGAGCGCCTCCAGGAACCGGGCGTACTCCAGGTAGGCGTCGGCGTCGCGCGGGGAGAAGCGGCGGATCTCCTCGGCGGTCTTGCGCGGGTCCTGCCAGACCGCGATCGACGCGCCGTCCGGGTGCAGGTACACGTAGGACGGGTCGACCGGGATGGTGACCAGCCCGTGCTTCTTCAGCTCCAGCTCGTCGGCCACCGGGCTCTTCTGCCAGAACAGCAGGTCGGCGGAATGGAAGTTGACCATGTGCCGGGGCGCTTCCGGGATCGGGTACGCCGAGGAGGTCATCCCCCCGATCGCGTCGGCCGCCTCCAGGACCACCACGCTCCGGCCGGCGTCGGCCAGGTAGTTGGCCGCGACCAGCCCGTTGTGCCCGGCCCCGATCACCACGACGTCGGTGTCGATGCGCCCCGCTGCTGTCATGCGCCTCACCCTGTCATCCGTCCGGGGCCCGGGGCACCGGTTCGTTCCGGGGGGCGGGACGAGCCGTCGGGCGGACCGGCGGCGCGCCACTAACCTGACCCGGTTCGGATCGGTCGGGAGGGCCCATGGATCGCAGTGAAGCGTCACTGGTGCGGCTCAGCGCGTACTCGGTGCTGGTGTTCATCGCCCTGTTCGCCATCGGCTGGGGCTTCATGGGGCACAACATCCCGCCCTACGAGGGGGCCATGCCGGCCGACGAGCTCGCGGCCATCTACCGGGAGAACGGCGCGACGATGCGCATCGGGTTCTCGCTGGGCATCCTGGCCTGCGCGTTCATGGTGCCGTGGGTGGTGGGCCTGTACCGGATCATGCTGGCCATGGAGGGCGGCCGGCTGATGCTGCCGCTGCTCCAGCTCGCCGGTGGCCTGCTCACCGTGTGCGTGCCGATGTTCTCCAACGTCATCCTGCTGGCCGCCGCCTACCGGCCGGAGCAGGACCCGGCGATCACCCGGATGCTGTTCGACCTGGGCTGGCTGACCATCGACATGGTGTGGGGCGTGACCACGCTGCAGTACATCGCCTTCGGCGCCGTGGTGCTGCGCGACCAGCGGGTGCGGTCGCTGTTCCCCCGCTGGCTGGCCTGGCTGGGGATCTTCCTCGGGCTCGAGTTCGTCCTCGAGTTCATCATGCCGCACGTGCGCTCCGGCCCGTTCTCCTGGAGCGGCGTGTTCAACTACTGGCTGCCGTTCTTCGGCCCGTTCGTCTGGATGATCCTGGTCGTCGTCTACATGATCAAGGCGACCAACCGGCTGGTCGCCGAGCACGAGGCGGCGCCCCAACCGGTCACCGCTTGACCGAGCTTCACCCGATGAGAAAGTCCCGAAGCCACTGGTCGACCTGAGCCATGGTGGTGGCGTCCAGCACACCGCCACGCCGGCCGGAAACCCGATCGATCGAGATCGTTCGGAGCTGCTCAGTCATGGCGAAACTCCGCTTGGGCAGTCCCGACTCGTCGGCGGCCAGCGGCACATGATGTGGCCATCCACGATCCACCGAGGTCACCGGCAGCACCATCACCAAACCACGGACGCTGGACAGGTACCCCGTGCTGGACACCACCAGCGCGGGCCGCGTCCCGCTCTGCTCCCGGCCGCGGGTCGGATCCAGGTCGGCCCACACGATCGAGCCGCGAACCAACGACTTCACCACGACTCGAGACCGTCACCGACGACCGCGTCCCACGCTCGGGTCTCGTCGACGTAGGACTGGTCAACGTCGGCATACGCCTGCCTCACCGCCTCGAACCGGAGCCGGCGTTCGTACTCGTCGAGCAGCGTGGCGATCAGCGCCGCGGCCGTCACCCCCTCCCTCGCCGCACCCTCCGCCACCCGCGCGCGGAGCTGCTTCGGGATCTTGATGGTTGTCATCGACTCGGCGGTCATACCAGAGAGGATACCGTGCTGAATACTAGTGGGGCGCCCGATTAGGGGGCGGAGACGACGGTGCAGGTGGAGAACTGGTTGGCGCCGCCCTGACCGGTGGCCACCGCGACCCGCACGTCGGGCACCTGGTGGTCGGCGGCGGTGCCCATGACCTGGCGGGCGCACTCGGCCAACCGGATCAGCGCGGTCGCCCCGACCGGGTTGGCCGCCTGCGGTCCGCCGGACGGGTTGATCACCGTGTCGGTCTCCCAGGCGCCGAAGCCGGTGCGGGTGAACTCCGGCCCCTCGGCCGCCGAGCACAGCCCGAGCGGCGCGTAGGCCATGGTCTCGGCGCTGTCGAACGGGGCGTGGATCTCGATCACGTCGGCGTCGTGCGCGGACTTGATCCCGGCCTGGGCGTACGCCCGCTCGGCCGACCGCTTGAGCGTGACCATCTCCACCAGGTCGCCGATCGGCCGGTCGAACCGGTCGCCCATGTTGTAGGTGTCGCTGGTCGAGGCGCGGCCGATCACCCGGGCCCGGGTCCGGTCGGTCACCGCCGCCTCCCGGGCGACCACGATGGCGCACACGCCCTCGGACACCGGGCAGGCGTCGAGCTGGGCGATCGGCCAGGTGAGCATCCGGGAGCCGAGGACCTCCTCGACGGTGTACGGCTTGCGGATGTGGGCCAGCGGGTTGCGGGCGGCGTGCGCGAAGTTGCGGGCCGCGACCAGGGCCCAGGTCTCCCGGTCGTAGCCCCAGAGGTGCATCATCCGCGACGCCCGCAGCGCGCACATGGAGATCGTGGACAGCCCGGTGTCCCGCTCGTAGATCGGGTCGAAGATCGAGTTGAAGATGGCCGGGACGCTGCGGGCCTGGGCCATCCGCTCCACGCCGACGGCCAGGGCGACGTCGCCGCGCCCGGCCTCCAACAGGTCGAAGGCGGCGTAGGCGGCGGCGATCCCGGTGGTGCCGCCGGTGTTGATCCGGAAGCTCCACTTGCCCACCGCGCCGGCCGCGCCGAGGAACCGCTTGTCCGGGCAGTTCTCCCCGGCCAGCCCGTCCGGGGCGAACCCGTTCACCACCAGGTCCACGTCCCGGCCGGACACCCCGGCCTGGGCCAACGCCTCGGTGACGGCCACGCCGACCAGCTCGGAGTTCGAACCCGGGTGCAGCCGCCGGTACGGGGTCTGACCGACCCCGATGATCGACAGATCGTGTCCGGCCGTCACTCGATCACCTCGAAGTGGAAGTCGGTGATCCGCCCCTCGGCCTGCTCGGCGAACACCACCCGCACCCGGGGCAGGGTCAGCAGCCGCTGCCCGGCGGCGTCCACGTCGTCCAGGTCGACCCCGCGCACGGCGTTGAGCAGCGCGGTCCCGGCGCCGTCCAGGGTCACGTAGCCGACGACGTTCGGCGGCGGGGGCAGGCCCGGGAAGGCGGCCGTGATGATGGTGAACGTCTCCAGCCGGCCTTCGGTCCCGACCTCACGCCACTCGTCGGTCGCGGTGAAGCAGGCGTCGCAGAACCCCCGCGCGGGCACCAGCACCCGGTCGCAGGACGGGCAGTGGGTGCCCATGATCCGCCGGTTGTCCCGCAGCTCCCGGAAGAACCGGCTGGCCGCGGCGCCCGCGTAGTAGGTGTAGTCGAAATCCCAGTGGCCCTCGATGGTCACCGGCTCCTGCTCAGTCACGTGCACCTCCGAGAACCACCGCGGCCTGGGTCTGCGCGGCCACCACGGACGAGCCGGTGGCCAGCGCGCGACCCCCGCCCATCGCTTCGAGTCGAGAGGCGGCCCGGGCGATCCGGACCAGCCCCATGGCCGGGGCGCAGTACCCCAGCGCGGACGCCCCCGCCGGATCCACCCGGGGATCCTCGGCGTAGCACCCCATGCCCCCGCCCCGGGCCGCCGCGCCGACCGCCTCCAGCGCCAGGGCCTCGTCGAACAGGGTCAGCCCGTCCAGCTCCAGCACGTCGATGTCACCGATCGCGCAGCCGGCCTCGTCCAGCGCCTGCCCGGAGGCGGAGCGCAGCGCGGGCAGCCCGAGCAGGTCGCGGTCGCCGAGCTCGAACGGCTCGGTGCCCATCCCGACGCCGAGCACCTCCACCGGGCCGGGTTCGGCGGTCAGCACCACGGCGGCGACCACGTCGCTCCACACCGGCAGCTCGGGGGTGCGCAGCGGCCACGGCGGCGCGGCGATCCGTCCCGGGTCGGCGGCGTCCGAAACGCGGGACTCGCCGACGGAGGCGTGACGGCGGGCGATGGCGGCGTCGCGGCGGGCGGCGTAGGCCTCGTGCGTGGCCAGCGCCTTGGTCGCCCGCAGGCCGCTGACGCCGATCTCGGTCATCCCCAGCGGCCGGGTGGTGAACGGGTCGAAGAGGGCGCGGGAGATGTCGTCCTGCGGTCCCTCGCTGGCCCGGCCCCAGGCCGCGACCAGGCAGTTGCGCACCGACCCGGACCGGACCCGCGCGTCGGCCAGCACGAACGCCGCCGCGCCGTCGTCGCCGAGCCGGGTCTCGTCCTTGAGGTAGGCCGCGGCGGCCGGCGCGGTGACCATGTTGGTCAGGCCGCGGCCGTCCACCAGGTCGTGCGCCCCGAGCACCACCGCCTCGATGTCCGCGGCGGCCAGACCCGCGGCGGAGAGGGCCGCCGTCACGCAGTCGAAGATCAGGTCCTGGAGGCACTTCGACTCGTCGGCCCAGGACGTGCTGACCGCCGAGCCGTGCAGGTAGACCCGGTTCATGATGAGTGGAAGGTGATGTGCAGGCTGGTCAGGCTGCGCGACACCACGGTGCGGTTGTAGTGCAGCTCCGTCTCGTGGATGTCGAAGCGCGGGAACTCGGCCGCCAGCGCGGCGAACGCCTCGGCTGCCTCCAGCCGGGCCAGCGGCGCGCCCAGGCACATGTGGATGCCGTGGCCGAACATGGTGTGCTTGTTCGGCGAGCGGCCGATGTCGAGGCGGTCCGGCTCCTCGTACGCCGCCGGGTCGTGGTTGGCCGCGAAGTGCAGCAGGAGAACGCGATCCCCCTCGGCGATCTGCTTGCCGCCCAGCTCCATCGGCTCGGTCGCCCAGCGGGCCATGCCGCGGATCGGGCCGTCGTAGCGCAGCACCTCGTCGGCGGCGGTGCGGCCCAGTGACGGGTCCTCGCGCAACCGCGCCCACTGGTCCGGAAAGCGGGAGAAGGCGACCATGCCGTTGGCGATCAGGTTCATCGTGGTCTCGTGGCCGGCGAAGACCATCAGCACCGCGTTGCCGATGACCTCCTCGTCGGTGAGCTGGTCGCCGTTGTCGTCCTTCGCGTGCACCATCGCGCTGATCATGTCGTCGGCCGGCTCGGCCCGGCGGGCAGCCACCACCGGCCGGAGCATCTCGACCAGCGCCTTCATCGACTTCTCGGCGTTGGCCATCCGGTTGGCGTCGTCGCCCTTGACGAAGATCACCGCGCCCAGGTCGTCCGACCAGACCCGCAGCTCCTCGCGGTGCTCCTGCGGCACGCCCAGGAACTCGGCGATCACGATCACCGGCAGGGTGTAGGCGAACCGGCCGAGGAAGTCGACCTCCCGCTCGCCGCGGATCTCCTCGATCAGCTCGGCCACCAGCTCCTGGACCCGCGGCCGCAGCGCCTCCACCGCGCGCGGGGTGAACGCCTTGTTCACCAGCCGGCGGATCCGGGTGTGGTAGGGCTGGTCCTTCCAGACGAAGAAGTTGTTCAGGAAGGTGAACAGCTGCCGGTACTCGGTCTGCGCGGAGCTGAGCTCCTCACCGAACGGGCCGGCGAACCGGTCGGACGACAACGTGGAGTGCCGCAGGTAGCCCTGGGTGACCTCGCGCGCCCCGGTGACCACCCAGCCGTTCCACCGGGGGTTCCAGCGCACCGGGTCGGACTCGCGGAGCCGGGCGTAGAACCGGAACGGGTCGTCGATCGCCTCCGGGCCCAGCAGGTCGTCGAGATCCACAGCAGCCGTCATGACCCGCGCACCCGCCGTTCCTCGCCCGCCCAGTAGGGCTCGCGCAGCACCTTCCGCTGGATCTTCCCGACCGGGCTGCGCGGCAGCGGGTCGGTGCGGAACTCCACCTTGTCCGGCTTCTTGTACGAGCCGAGCTGGCTGCGGCAGGTCTCGATGACCGTGGCGTCATCGAGGTCCGCGTCCGGCGCCACCACCACGACCGCGTGCGGCGCCTCACCCCACTTGTCGTGCGGCACCCCGAACACCGCCACCTCGCGCACCGCCGGGAGCGAGGAGATGGCCTGCTCCAGCTCGGCCGGCCAGATGTTGAAACCCCCGGAGACGATCATGTCGTCCACCCGGTCGACCACGTACAGGTAGCCGTTCTGGTCCATCCGGCCCACGTCGCCGGTGAGCACCCAGCCGTCGATCAACCGGCGGGCGGACAGCTCGTCGTCACCCCAGATCCCGGTCATCTGGCCGTCGCAGCGGATGGCGATCTCGCCCTCCTCGCCGATCGGCAGCGGGTTGTTCTCCCCGTCCCGGATGTCCAGCTCGGCGAACGGCAGGATCCGCCCGGCGGCCCGGATCGGGTCGCTCCCGGGCATCTCCCGGAACCAGTCCTTGGAGCCCATCATGGCCACCGGGACGGCCTCGGTCTGGCCGTAGAGCTGGAACATGGTGTCGCCGAAGACGGTGTGCGAGGCCCGGGCGGTGCGCTCGCTGATCGGCGCGGCCGAGACGATGATCGCCTTGAGATCGGGCAGGTCCTGGGGCTGCTCCCCGACCCGGGCCACGATGTCGGCCAGCATGGTGGGCACGGCGAAGAAGTAGCCCACCCGGTCCCGGCGGATCCGCTCGACGAACCCCTCCCCGGCGAACGCCCGGTCCAGGATGTTCACCCCGCCGGCCAGCCAGACCGGCAGGAACGTGTAGCCGGAGCCGTGGCTGATCGGGCCCACGTGCAGGCAGCGGTCCCCCATGTCCACCGGCGGCAGCATGTAGAACCAGTCCCGCTCGGTGCACATCCAGGCCCGGTGGGTGTAGGCGATGCCCTTGGCCTTGCCGGTGGTACCCGCCGAGTGCCGGATGATGAACACGTCGTCCAGGTCGATCACCGGGTCGGGGTCGTCGGCCGGGAAGGACGCCAGCCATTCCTCGTACCCGGAGTCCCGGACGATGATCTTGAGGTCCTCGATCTCGGCCGCCGCCAGCTTCAGCTCGTGGGCGTACTCCGGGGCGGTGACCACCACCCGGCACCCGGTGCCCAGCAGCATGTTGCGGTGCGCCTCGCCGGAGTTGCGCCGGTAGAGCGGCACCCGGACCAGGTTGGCCGCCACCGAGCCGACGAAGAAGTCCGCCGCCTCCAGGCAGTTGTCCTCCAGCACCGCCACCCGGTCACCCGGTTGCAGGCCCTCGGCGCGCAGCGCGTTGGCCAGCCGCAGGCCGCGCTCCCACACCTGGCCGTAGGTGTACTCCCGGCCGTCGCTGATCACCGCGGTCAGGTCCCGGTGGAACCCGGCGGACCGGCGCATCGCGCCACGCACATCCAGCATCGTCGGGCCCTCAGACCTGCTCGACCAGGGCCGGGAGCTCCGGTCGCCGGGTGGAGACGCCCGCGCGGTCGGCGTTCTTGCGGCTGACGATGCCGTCGCGCAGGAAGTCCACGAACACGTCGGCGAACAGGTCGGGCTGGTCGGTCTGCCCCTGGTGGCCGCAGTCGTCGGGGTAGAAGAACTGGACGTTCGGCAGCGCGTCCTCGGCCTTGTAGCCCAGGTTCTCGGTCGGCAGGATCACGTCGTTCTTGCCGTACAGGCAGATGCCCGGGATGTCGATGGTGTCCAGCCGGTTCTTGGTCGACAGTGCCCGCTGGATGTCGTCCGGCATCTGACCGAACAGGAACGCCTTCTGCCAGGCGATCCAGCCGTCCTTGTGCCGGTCGGCGGCGGCCATGCGCATGTCCAGCAGGTCGTCGGTGATGTGCTCCTGCTTGTGGATGATCGAGCCCATCATCTTGACCATGGTCTCCCGGCTGCCGTCCCAGCCCACCGGGATCTGCAGGGCGTCCAGGGTGGGGAACGGGCAGACGTCGCCGACCGGACCGGCGATCAGGATGAACCGCTCCACCCGGTGCGGGTAGCGCACCACGTAGTGCGCGGTGTTCGCGCAGCCCATGGAGTTGCCGGCCAGGAAGAACTTATCGAGACAGAGCGCCTCGGCGAACCGCTCGAGGAAGTTGATGTGGGTGTACACGCCGTGCACCGGGTGGTACTCCGGGCGGGGGTCGGAGAGCCCGAAGCCGGGCTGGTCGGGGGCGTACACCCGGAACCCGGCCTCGGCCAGCCTCGGGCCCAGCAGCCGCCAGCCGGCGGTGCCCGACGAGCCCGGGATGCCGCCGTGCAGCAGCACCACCGCCGGCCCGCTCTCCCCGGCCGTCATGTAGTGCGCGCGTTGCCCGTCGGCCAGCCGCACCCACCGGCTGTGCATGCCGGGGACGTCGATGATGCCCTCTTCGGTCAGTGCCATTTCTCAACCTCTCCGGTTCAGCAGCCCGGTCGCGTTGCCGCCCCAGACCAGGTCCCGCTCGTCGTCGGTCAGCCGGGTCAGCACCGCGCCCCGGAGGTCGTCCTGCGCCGGCAGCGGGTAGTCGGTACCGAACACGATCTTGTCGGCGCCCAGCGCGTCCCGCAGGTGGGCCACGTTCGCCGGGTCGTACACCACGCTGTCCACGTACACGTTGCGCACCAGGTCGGCGACCTTCCGGTCGTGCCCGGCGTCCCAGAGCCGCCGCACCCTGGGCAGCGTCCAGGCGAACGAGCCGCCGCCGTGGGCCAGCAGGATCCTCAGCTCCGGGTAGTCGTCCACCACGCCGCCGAAGACCAGCTTGGCCGCCGCGATCGCGGTGTCGGTGGGCATGCCCAGGCCGAAGGTGACCTCGGCGCCGGTGATCCGGTCGGTCCAGTCGCAGTTCGCGCCCAGGATCAGCGGGTGCACGAAGACCACCATGCCCAGCCGGGCGGCCTCGGCGAAGAACTCCCGAAGGTCCGGGTGATCGAGCTCGTGCGCGCCGGCGGTGGTGCCGATCTCCACGCCGTCGAGGCCGTGCTCGTGCGCCCGGACCAGCACCTCGGTGGCGCGTTTCGGGTCGTGCAGCGGGACCGTGCCCAGGGCGGCGAACCGGTCGGGGTGCGCCCGGACCATCTCGCCGAGCGACTCGTTCAGCGCGTCGGCCCAGGCCGCGGCGGGTTCGGGGTCGGCCCAGTCGCAGACCAGCGGGGGCAGCGGGGAGAGCACCTGCACGTCGATCCCGGCCGCGTCCATGTCCACGATCCGGGCGGCCGGCGACCAGGACGACGGCGGCACGGTCCGCACCACCCGCCCGCCCCGGGACAGCTCACCGGTGGTCTCGTCGGCGGAGATCGCGAACGACGGCCAGCGCGGGTCGTCGTACCGCGCGGCGAAGTCCGGCAGGGCCGGCACGACGTGGGTGTGGAAGTCGATCTTCACCGGGCAGCGACCTGGGCGGGCTTCGCGGAGAGCGGGATGGACAGGTAGCCGTTGGTCGGCCACGGCGTCTTCACCGTCTCGCCGGCGATCTCGAAGTCCTCGAAGTGCGTGAGCAGCTCGGAGATGGCCACCCGCAGCTGCAGCCGGCCCAGCTCGGCGCCGACGCAGTAGTGCGTGCCCAGGCCGAAGGACAGGTGCTTGGTGAGCGGGCGGTCCAGCCGGAACTCGGCGGCGTCCGGCAGGTGGGCGGTGTCGTGGCTGGCCGCCGCCCAGACCACGGCCACCTGGTCACCGGCCTTCACCGGCTGGCCGCCGAGCGTGGTGTCCTCCCCCACCCGCCGGCCCAGGGCCAGCAGCGGCGAGTAGAACCGGACGATCTCCTCCACCGCGTTGGGCAGGATCTCCGGCTCGGCGCGCAGCCGGGCCCGGTCCTCCGGGTGGCCGGCCAGGTGCACGATCGCGTGGCTCAGCGAGTCCGAGGAGGTGTTGTGGCCGGCGCTCATCAGCAGCAGGTAGTAGCCGACGATCTCCTGCTGGGTGACCGCCCGACCGTCGATCTCGGTGGTCAGCAGGGTGCCCAGGAAGTCCTCGCCCGGGTCGTCCGTGCGCGCGGCCACCTCCTCGGCCACGTACCCGGTGATGTCGCCCAGCACCGACTGCAGCAGCGGCAGGTCGGCGGTCTGCATGGCCTTGGTGATGCCGGCGTTCCAGCCGAAGAACCGGTTCCAGAAGGTCGGCGGGAAGTTCAGCGCCAGGCACAGCGCCTGGCCGGCGAACGGCTGGGCGAACTCGGCGGCCGCGTCGAACGAACCCCGCTCGACCAGCGGCTTCAGCAGCGTGCGGGCCAGCTCGCGCACCTCGGAATCCGAGTCGAGCATCCGCTTCTTGGTCAGCGCGGGGGCCAGCACCCGCCGGTACTGGCCGTGCTGCGGGGCGTCGCTCTGCAGCGGCAACCACGGGATGCCCAGGTCCAGGTGCGGCACGGTGAACTGCGGGCCGTTGCGGAACCGCTCCGGGTTGCGGCACACCTCGGCCACGGTGTCGTAGGACATGGCCGACCAGAACCCGCCGAACTGGTCGCTCCACGGCACCGGGCAGCGCTCGCGCAGGTCGTTGAACGCCCCGACGTAGTCCGCACCGACGGCCGGATCGATCGGGTCCCACTGGTGCCGACGCTCGCTCATGGACGGAAGTCTTCCGGCTGCGCGAGCCTCCGTCCAACGTCGCGTTCCGGGGCACGGAACAGGGTCGTTGACAACCCCGCCGGACTCAGCGGGCGCCCTCGTAGAAGGTGTTCCAGATGACCGTGGTCAGGCCCTCCAGATGATCATCCGCAGACCCACCGAGCCCGACCAGCTGGTGCAGCCCGCGCTCGATCAGCCAACCGATCCACGGCGCCGCCCGGGCCAGGTCCACGTCGGCCCGCACGCCGCCCTCGCGCTGCTGGATGCTCAGGCCCCGCTCCATCTCGGCGAACCGGCGGCGCATCACCGCGTCGTACTCCGCCCGCACCCGCTCGTCGTAGGCGGCCACCTCGACCACCGCGGCCAGGGTCAACCGGTGCTCCAGGTACGAGGTCAGCAGCCCGTGCAGGGCGACGCGCAGGTCGTCCCGGTCGGCGCCCCGGGGCAGCAGGTACCAGCGGGCGGCCACCACCTCCAGCTCGGCGGTGACGTGTTCGGCCAGCTCCAGCAGCAGCGCGCCCTTGTCCGCGAAGTGCGCGTAGAAGCTGGACCGGGCCACCCCGGCCTCGCTGATCAGGTCCTCCACGCTGACCTCGGTGAACGACCGGCCCCGCTCCAGCAGCGTGCCGGCGGCGGCCAGCAGCCGGGCGCGCACCGTGGACCGGCGCTCGGGCCTGGTTTTCCGGGTGACCGAGGGCATGATCGCCTTCCGCTCGCGGCTTTCCGCTCGGTGGACGGGGCCGTTGACAAAACCGACGCCGAATGTACACGCTGTTCGAACATTGTGTTCGGTTGGCTCCGGGAGGAACAGTGTCCGTTCCGACGCTCGACTTCGACCACCACTCGGTCCGCGCCTCGCACCGGCGCGACGAGGTGCTCGCCGAGGTCGTCGACCATCCGATCTTCTGGACCGAGGCGCACGGCGGCTACTGGGTGGTCACCTCGCACGCCCTGGTCAAGAAGGTGCTGCGGGACACCGCGTCGTTCTCCTCGCTGAAGACCGACGACATGAAGGGCGGCGACACCATCCCCACGGTGATCGGCCCGAAGCTGATCCCGGCCGAGGTGGACCCGCCGTTCCACCGCACCCTGCGCCGGATCCTCACCCCGATGTTCCACGTCAAGACGGTCAACCGGATCGCCCCGCAGATGGAGCAGCTGATCGTCGACGCGGTGGACGAGGCGGTGGCCAAGGGCGACTTCGACCTCACCCACGACATCGCCAACCGGATCCCGGCCGGGGCGATGGTGGTCTACCTCGGCTTCCCCGAGCACGAGCGGGTGCCGTTCATCAAGTCGGTGCAGGCCGCCCTGGACGTGATGCCCTACGCCTCGGACCCGGAGTTCGCCCAGTCCCCGAAGATGGCCGAGGGGTTGGCCGCGCTCGGGCACGCCGTCGGGGTGATCCAGGCGCTGATGGCCGAGCGCAAGGCCAACCCGACCGACGACGTGGTCAGCCACATGGTGAACCCGGAGTTCGAGCTGGACGACGACACCATCATGTGGATGATCTTCACGCTGCTGGTCGGCGGCGCGGAGAACCCGGCGGCCACCATCGGCAACTCGATGCTCTACCTGGCCCAGGACACCGAGCTGCGCAAGCGGCTGGCCGCCGACCACTCGCTCATCCCGGCGGCCGCCGACGAGCTGCTGCGACAGACCTCGGCGGCGGTGTCGCTGGCCCGCACGGTCACCGCCGACATGGAGTTCGAGGGCGCCCAGATGAAGGCCGGCCAGCGGTTGCTGGTCTGGCTGCCCGGGGCCAACCGCGACCCCCGGGTGTTCGAGCGCCCGCACGACGTGGACATCGACCGCCCCAACAACCCGCACGTGGCCTTCGGCGACGGCCCGCACGTGTGCATCGGGGCCGCGCTGTTCCGAATGTGGTTCCACGTGCTGCTGCGCGAGGTGCTCACCAAGATGCCCGAGTACACCATCGACGAGCAGCGGTCGGTGCGGTTCGACGACGCGGCCACCATGTGGGGCTGGCGCAGCATGCCCGCGAACGCGGGTCGATGACGGCCCGGCCATGATGCTCACATGATCGGACCCGAGGACGACTCCCGGCACGACACGCACGGGTCGCCCGACTGGACCGAGTCCGCCACCTTCCCGATCACCGTCCCGGAACGGCTGGTCGGCGGCCGGGTACTGCTCACCCACCGGCCGCCGATGGGCGCGGTGGTCGGCGGGCCGGTGCTCTGGGACCCGACCGGCGAGCACGCCCACGACTGCCTCTACCGGGACTGGGGCGAGATGTGGGCGGCCGAGGTCTCCGACGACGTGCTCGACTGCCGGCTGCCCAACCGGCTCGTCGTCGAGATGATCAAGCCCCTGGAGGCGTTCCACCTCTCCTACCTGCGCGACGAGTGCCAGGCGGACCTGACCTGGGTGGCCGGCGCGGACCCGATCCCCGGGCCGGCCGAAACCGGGCCGGGCCGGGCCGGCGGCTTCGCGCAGATCGGCCGGCTGACCGGGACGATCGCGGTGCGCGGAGACATCCTGCACGTGGACTGCTGGTCGCTGCGGGAGCGGTCGTGGGGTCCGGCGGCGCCCGGGCCGGCGGTCCGGGCGGACAGCCCGTGGGGGCTCGACCCGGACGGTGACGGCTTCGGCCTGAGCGCGGTCAGCACCTGGGACGTGGCCCACGACCCGCTGCACGGGACCACCGAACAGCTGGCGTCCGGGTGGCACCGGGCGGACGCCGTGACCCGGCCACTGGTCTCCGGTACCCGCCGGGTGACCCGGCGCGGCCCCGACGGCCGCCCGCTGCGGATGCAGGTGCGCGGCGAGGACGACCTGGGCCGCGAGCTGGTGGCCGACGGCGACTTCGTGAACCACCTGCGCTGGCCCGGCGACCCGGGTGCCACGCAGTGGTGGTCCACGGTCGAGTGGCGCATCCGGGACCGCCGGGCCTGGGGCGAGTCGCGTGAGTCCACACCGCTGGAGCTCAGCCGCCGCCTGCACCGCTCCCCCGGCCGCTGAGCCCCCTC
>JAESFN010000735.1_pt1 | contig 22863 bp, 17 predicted proteins | sample 9269411 | NCBI WGS metagenome assembly JAESFN01 (sample SAMN14505399, study PRJNA617100) | algae metagenome | isolation source: Iphinoe sp. HA4291-MV1 and co-occurring heterotrophs from trail next to... | place: USA: Maunawili Falls, Hawaii | collected 2009-07-25
ACGGTCGACCGCCGGGCACGGGACCGACGCACCCTGACGGCGGCGGTGGGCGTCGCGCTGACCGCGGGCGTGCTGGGCGTGATCGCCGTGCCGATGCTCGCCACCGGCCCGGTGGCGGGTGTGCCCGAGGCGGCGTCGGCGCCGCCGACCCCGAGGGAGGCCGGCCTGCCGATGCCGCTGCCGGGGCTGCCCGGGCCGCAGGCCGTCCCGCCCGCCACCGACCAGGTCGTCCAGCCCGCCCGTGACCCGGGTCTCCAGCCGGTCCCGGCCCAGCCGGCCGTCCCGGCCCAACCCGCCGTACCGGCCCGACCCATCCCCGCCGCCCCGGCCCAGGCGGTCAAACCGGCGCGGCCCGCCGTCCCGGCCCGACCCGAGCGCCCGGCGCGGTCGGCCGAGCCGGTCCGGGCCGGGGACCGGACCCCGACGGCGGCGCGGCGGACCCCGACGGTCGTCCCCACCCGAACCCCGGCGACCCCGCGGACCCAGCCCTCGGCCCGGGACGCCGAGCGGCCGCGTGCCGGTACGGCGGAGGGCGCGCAGTCCGGCGTCACCACCGCGGCGAACACGGCGGCCGGCGGGGGCCACGACAGCTGGTAGCCGGACCCCGACACCGGCCGCCCCGACGCCGAGCGCGGAACTCGCCGACGGGAACCGGGGCCGGGTCAGGCGGTGGTGGGGGCCTTCTTCCGGGCCGGGGCGCGCTTGGCCGCCGGCTTCTTCGCCGGGGCCTTCTTGGCCGGCGCCTTCTTCGGGGTGGTACCGACCTTGGCGCGGCGCTCGGCGAGCAGCTCGGCCGCCCGCTCGTCGGTGATCGACTCCACCGAGTCGCCCTTGCGCAGCGAGGCGTTGGTCTCGCCCTCGGTGACGTACGGGCCGAACCGGCCGTCCTTGATCACCATCGGCTTGCCGGACGCCGGGTCCACCCCCAGCTCGCGCAGCGGCGGCGTGGCGGCACCCCGGCCGCGACCGCGCTGCTTGGGCTGGGCGTAGATCTTCAGCGCCTCGTCCACGGTCACCGTGAACAGCTCGTCCTCGGTGGTCAGCGAGCGGGAGTCGGTGCCCTTCTTGAGGTACGGGCCGTAGCGGCCGTTCTGCGCGGTGATCTCCTCGCCCGACGCGGGGTCGGTGCCGACCACCCGGGGCAGCGACAGCAGCCGCAGAGCGTCCTCCAGCGTGACCGAGTCCAGCTGCATGCTCTTGAACAGCGAGCCGGTGCGCGGCTTGGGCAGCTTCGACTTGGGCGTGCCCTCCGGCGGGTCGGGCAGCAGCTCGGTGACGTACGGCCCGAACCGGCCCTCCTTGGCCACGATCTCGTGCCCGGTGACCGGGTCGGTGCCGAGCACCCGGCCCTCCTGCGGGACCGCGAACAGCTCCTCGGCCTTCTCCAGGGTCAGCTCGTCCGGCGGGATGTCGTCGGACAGGTTCGCCCGCTGCGACTTCGGCTCGGACCCGTTCTCCGCGACCATCCGCTCCAGGTACGGCCCGTACCGGCCGACCCGGACCACGACCTCACGGCCGGCCGCGTCGGTGAACATCGGGATGGCGTTGATCTCCCGGGCGTCGATCTCCTCCAGGTTCACCCCGACCAGCTTCTTCAACCCGCCGGAACGGGCCACCGACACGTCGGCCGACGGAGCCTCGGCGGCGCCGTTGCCGTTGGAGCCGAAGTAGAAGCCCTTCAACCAGTCGGTGCGGTGCTGGTCGCCGCTGGCGATCGAGTCGAGCTCGTCCTCCATCGCGGCGGTGAAGTTGTAGTCGACCAGCCGGCCGAAGTGCTGCTCGAGCAGGCCGACCACGGCGAACGCCACCCACGACGGGACCAGGGCGCTGCCCTTCTTCCAGACGTAGCCGCGGTCCTGGATGGTCTTGATGATGCTGGTGTAGGTGGACGGGCGGCCGATGCCCAGCTCCTCGAGCGCCTTGACCAGGCTGGGCTCGGTGTAGCGGGCCGGCGGGTTGGTGGAGTGCCCCTCCGGGGTCAGCTCCTCGGCGGTGAGCGCCTGGCCCTCGGTCAGCTGCGGCAGCCGCGACTCGGCGTCGTCGGCCTCGCCACCGGCCTGCTCGTCGACGGTCTCCACGTAGGCCTTGAGGAACCCGGGGAAGGTGATCGTCCGACCGGAGGAGGAGAAGGTGCACTCCTCGCCGGTGGCGGCGGTGCCGGCGATCCGGACGCTGACCGTGGTGCCCCGGGCGTCGGCCATCTGCGAGGCCACGGTGCGCTGCCAGATCAGCTCGTAGAGCCGGAAGTCGTCGCCGTCGACCTCGCGGGCGATGCTGCCCGGGGTGCGGAAGCTCTCCCCGGCCGGCCGGATCGCCTCGTGCGCCTCCTGGGCGTTCTTCACCTTGCGGGTGTACTGGCGCGGCTTGTCGGCCACGTAGGCGTCGCCGTAGAGCTCGCGGGCCTGGTTGCGGGCGGCGTTGATCGCGGTGTCCGACAGCGTGGTCGAGTCGGTCCGCATGTAGGTGATGTAGCCGTTCTCGTACAACCGCTGCGCGGCGCGCATGGTGCGCTCGGAGGTGAACCGGAGCTTCCGGCCGGCCTCCTGCTGGAGCGTCGAGGTCATGAACGGCGCGTACGGCCGGCGGGTGTACGGCTTGGACTCGACCGACTCGACGGTGAACTCGCGGCCCTGCAGGGCCTCGGCCAGCCGGCCGGCGGACGCCTCGTCGAGGACCGTGACGTTGCTCCCGCGCAGGCGACCGTCCGGCCCGAAGTCCCGGCCGGTGGCCACCTTGGTGCCGTCGACGGCGGTCAGCTTGGCGCCGAACGTCCGGGGGCTCGCGTCGGCTCCGGCGTCGAGCTTGGCGGCGATGTCCCAGTAGCCGGCGGAGACGAACGCCATCCGCTCGCGCTCGCGCTGCACGATGATCCGGGTGGCCACCGACTGCACGCGGCCCGCCGAGAGCTTCGGCATGACCTTCTTCCACAGCACCGGGGAGACCTCGTAACCGTAGAGCCGGTCGAGGATGCGGCGGGTCTCCTGGGCGTCGACCAGGTCCTGGTCCAGCTCGCGGGGGCTGGCGGCGGCGGCCAGGATGGCCTGCTCGGTGATCTCGTGGAAGACCATCCGGCTGACCGGGACCTTCGGCTTGAGCGTCTCCAGCAGGTGCCAGGCGATGGCCTCGCCCTCGCGGTCACCATCCGTCGCGAGCAGGAGCTCGTCGACGTTCTTCAGCGCGTCCTTGAGCTCGGTGACCGTGCTCTTCTTCTCCGGGCTGACCACATACAGCGCCTCGAACGAGTTGTCCACGTCCACGCCGAGGCGGGCCCAGGGCTCGCCCTTGTACTTGGCGGGCACGTCGGCGGCGCCGCGCGGGAGGTCCCGGATGTGCCCGCGCGAGGACTCGACCACGTAGTTCGACCCCAGGTAGGAGGCGATCTTCTTGGCCTTGGCCGGCGACTCGACGATCACCAACCGCCGCCCGGCGCCGTTCGCGCCGGCCCCGGCCTTGCTCGCCCTGGGCTTCGTACCTGCCACGTTCCGTCCGTTCCCCTCATCCGCGCTCACCGCGCCCGGTCCCGCTCACAGTCGACACCGAGGGCAGCACCCGACAGAGTTACACAGCCGGGGCCGCCGATGCACGCGCCCCAACCGGGCCGCGCCGCGCGACGAAACGGGAGCGTAACCAGCCCGTCAACCCGGCCAACAACCCGATACCACGAGTTCAGGTGCCGGACCCACCAGTTCGGCCAGCCGGCGCAGCGCCCGCACCCCGGAGATCCGCAGGGCCGGACCGCCCCCGCGCGGCCCCAGCCGCAGCACCGGCAGCCCCAGCTTCGTCACCGCCGAGGCGATCGGGACGTGGGTCTGCGGGGCGTGCACGTCGAGCCCCAGCAGGTACCCCGCGCGGCGGTCCCGGACGCCCGCGGCCAGGGCCCACAGCCGCAGGCTCGGGCCGTCCAGGGCGTACCCCTCGGGCACCGCCTTCACCGCGCCCCGGGTCCACTGAGCAGCGAGTTCGACGAGATCGTTGCGGAACGCCGTGCGCAGCACCGTCGATCCGGACTCGGCCACGGCCAGCTCGGCGACGATGTCCCGCGCGGCGAGTTCGGCGGTCAGCGCCGAGGCCCGGGCCGGGTCGTCCAGCAGCAGGCTCAGCCGGGCGGTGCCGCTCGCGCCGAACCGGGCCAGCTGGGCCGGACCGCACAGCAGCCCGGCCAGGTCGGCCCGCTCGACGTCCCGCGCGTCGGCGGACATGAAGGACAGCTGAGGCACCCGCCCACTCTAGAACAAGTGTTCGAGTTCCGTTCGGCGACGCGCGGGTGGGTCACGCTCTGCGTACGCACGGTTGCGCTCCATCTCACACGCTCACTTCGGCCCGGACGCCGTCTTCGCCGGCGCGGCTTCGGTCGGGTCGGGGCTGGGTTCGCAGCGGGTGGTGGTCACCGGGTCGGCGGGCCGGCGCAGGTAGCCGACCACCGCGTCGTCCACGCAGGGCAGGCCGGTGGCGACGGCGGTGTGCCGGTCGCCGACCACGGTGAGCAGGGCGGCGCGCAGCCCGGCGGCCAGGTCGACCCCGGCCTGGTACGGCGTCGCCGGGTCGCCGGTGGTGGACACGACCAGCACCGGGGGCAGGCCGGCCGGCGCCGGACCGGGAGCCGGCCCGGCCGGGTCGGCGGCGGGCGGGAGGAAGGCGCAGGTCGTGCGGGCCCCGGAGGCGCCCCGGCCGGGGTCGGCGAACGGCGCGGCGGCGGCCACCCGGCGGGCCTTCGTGGCCTCCGCCGCCCGGTCGGCGCGCTGGTCGGAGTCCATGCAGTTGATCACCAGTTGGGCCTCGGCGCTGTTGCCGCCGTAGTCGCCGTCCGGGCCGCGGCCGTAGTACTCGTCGGCCAGCCGCAGCAGGTTGGTGCCGTCCCCGGCGCGCAGCTTGCTGAGGGCGGCGGTCAGCTTCGGCCAGTCGTCGGAGTCGTAGAGCGCCTGCTCGGTGCCGGTCACCGCGTCGGAGTAGGACAGGCCCCGGCGGTCGCCCGGGACCTTCGCCGGGCGGGTGATCAGCGGCCGGGTGAGGGCCTGGAACGCGGCCGTGGCCCGGGTCCGGACCGTCCCCAGCGGGCAGGCCGGGGCCTTCACGCAGGCGTCCGCGTAGGCCTGGAACGAGCGCTGGAAACCGGCGGCCTGCTTGACCGCCCGGTCGGCGGCGTCCTGCTTCGGGTCGAACGCGCCGTCCAGCACCATCGCCCGCACCCGGTCCGGGAACGCCCGGGCGTAGCCGGCGCCGATCCGGGTGCCGTAGGAGTAGCCGAGGTAGGTCAGGCCGCGGTCGCCCAGCGCGGCGCGCAGCACGTCCAGGTCGCGCACCACGTCCCGGGTGCCGGCGTGGGCCAGCACGTCCGCGCCGCCGGAGCGTTCGGCGCAGCGCTGGGCGCGGTCCCGGGCGCGCTTCTCGTCGCGGGCCACCCCGGCGGCGGACGGGTCGTAGTCGGCGTCGGCCCGGTCGGCGTCGATGGCGGCGTCGGTGTCGCAGTCGATCGCCGGGGTGCTCGACCCCACCCCGCGCGGGTCGAAACCGACCACGTCGAAACCCGCCAAGCCGGATCCCGCCGCGTCGAGGTCGTCGGCCAGCGTGGCGGCCAGCTCCAGCCCGGAGTCGCCGGGCCCGCCGGGGTTGACCACCAGCGAGCCGGTCCGGTCCGAGCCGGTGGCCGGCCGGCGCAGCAGGGCCAGGCTCGCGGTGCGGCCGGCCGGCGCGGCGTAGTCCAGCGGCACCTCCAGCCGGGCGCACTCCAGGCCGGGCGCGGCCTTCGCCGGGCACGGGCCCCAGTCCAGCCGCTGGTCGTAGTACCGCTCCAGCCCGGGCGGCGGCGCCGGGGCTGGGTCCGCGCAACCGGAGATCGCGCCGCCGGACAGGAGAACCAGGGCCCCGACCACCAGCACCGGAGCACGGTTGCGCATGGTCGAACGGTACTCGAGTGTCCGACTACTCGTGACAAATCGTCGTGACCGCAGTCACACTGATTCACATGGGAACCGAGCAGCTCACCTGCCCCTTCACCGCCACCGCCGCCGGTGAGCGCCGCGCGGCCTACCGGGAGCTGGCGGCCGAGCCGGGCGTCCGCCGGGTGGACACCCCGGACGGCGGGCAGGCCTGGCTGGTCACCGGCAACGCCCAGGTCAAGGGCCTGTTCCACGACGCCCGGCTGGCCAAGATGCTCACCCCGACCGCCGCCACCGCCGCCCGGCTGGCCCCCGAGATTGCGCACTCGCTGACCCAGCACATGCTGGCCGTCGACGGCGCCGACCACGCCCGGCTGCGGCGGCTGGTGAACACCGCGTTCACCCTGCGCCGGGTCGAGGACCTCACGCCGAGGATCCAACGGATCGCCGACGACCTGCTCTCCCGTCTCGAACAGGACACCGCACCGGGTCAGGTGGTGGACCTGCTCGACGTCTACGCCTTCCCGCTGCCGATGACGGTGATCTGCGAGCTGGTCGGGGTGCCCGAGCGCGACCGGCGGGACTTCCGGGACTGGTCGAACGTGATGATCGGCGCCTGGTACGCCGAGCCGGACGCCTTCCGGGCCGCCGCCGCCGGGATGGTCGACCTGGTCCGCGAGCTGATCGCCGAGCGCCGCGCCGACCCGGGCGAGGACCTGCTGTCCGCGCTGGTGTCCGCCCGGGACGGCGGCGACCGGCTGACCGAGGACGAGCTGACCTCGATGGTCTGGGTGCTGGTGCTGGCCGGCCACGAGACCACGGTCAACCTGATCGCCAACGGGATGTACGAGCTGCTCACCCACTCCGGCGAGCTGCGCCGGCTGCGCGAGCACCCCGAGCTCACCGCGTCCTGCGTGGAGGAGCTGCTGCGGGTGGCCAGCCCGGTGCACACCGCCGCCCCACTGATCGCCCGGGCCCCGCTGGAGATCAACGGGGTGGGCATCGCCGCCGGTGAGGTGGTGCTGCCGGCGCTGATGGCGGCCAACCACGACCCGGCCCGGATCGCCGACCCGGACACCCTGGACATCGGCCGCGCCGACAACGCGCACCTGGCCTTCGGGCACGGCGCGCACTACTGCCTGGGCGCGCCGCTGGCCCGGCTGGAGGGCCGGATCGCGCTGCGCGCGCTGGTCGACCACTTCCCCGACCTGGCCCTGGGCACCCCGGCGAAGGCGGTCACCTGGCGGCCCAGCTACATCATCAACGCGCCGACCGCGTTACCCGTCGTGCTACGTCCCGCTTAGCGCGCGCAGGCCCGCGCGGACCTCGTCGACGAACAGCTCCGGCTGCTCGAACGCCGCGAAGTGCCCGCCGCGCGGCGCCTGGTTGTAGTAGCGCAGGTCGGAGAACCGGGTGCGTAGCCAGCGCTCGCTGTAGGCGAAGATCTCCTCCGGGAACTGGCTGTACGCGGTCGGCACGGCCGCCGGGTCCGGTTTGAGCGTCCGGAAGCTCTCCCAGTACATCCGGGCCGAGGACGCCGCGCTGTTGGTCAGCCAGTACACCATCACGTTGTCCAGCAGCTCGTCGCGCGACACCGCGTCCTCGGGGTGGCCCGAATTGTCGGTCCAGGCGTGGAACTTCTCCACGATCCAGGCCAGCTGCCCGGCCGGGGAGTCGGCCAGCGAATAGCCGACGGTCTGCGGCCGGGTGGACTGCTGGGTGGAGTAGCCGTTCTCATCGGTGAAGTAACGCTGCCCCCGGGCCAACATCGCCTGCTCCTCGGCGGTCGGGTCACCGAGCTCGAACAGCGCCTCGGCCGAGACCACCGCCATGTTCACGTGCACCCCGAGCAGCCCCTCCGGCGCCTGGACCGCCATCGTCCCGGTGACCAGCCCACCCCAGTCACCGCCCTGGGCGTAGTAGCGCGGGTAGCCCAGCTCACCCATCAGCTGGTGCCACAGCTCGCCGATCCGCCGCAGGTCGGTGCCCGGCTCCGTCGGCTTGTCGCTGAACCCGTACCCGGGCAGCGACGGCACCACCAGGTGCACCGCGTCCTGTGCCGAGCCGCCGTGCGCCTCGGGGTCGGTGAGCGGCCCGATCACGTTCAGAAACTCCACCACCGAGCCCGGCCAGCCGTGGGTCATGATCACCGGCCGGGCGTCCGGGTGCGGCGAGCGGACGTGCAGGAAGTGGATGCCCGAGGCGCTCTTGAACTGCGGGAAACTGTTCAGCCGGGTGGCCAGGCGGCGCATGTCGTAGCCGTCGGCCCAGTACTCGGCGAGCTCGCGGGTGTAGTCCAGCGGGATGCCCTGGGACCAGTCGTCGACGGTCTCCGCTTCCGGCCAGCGGGTCCGGGCCAGCCGGTCCCGCAGGTCGGTGATCTGCTCGTCGGTGATCTCCACCCGGAACTCGTCCATGGGGTCGATCCTGTCCTACCGGGGCGCTCCCCGCGCGATCACTTGAGGTCGATCAGGGCGCAGCTGGGCGACTGCCGGACGGCGTCGGCCAGCTGCTGGTTGCCGACCAGCGCCTTGAGCGCCGGGTCGGTGGAGGCGGCGGAGAGCCCGTTGAGGATGTCCGGCAGCTTCACCCCGAGCTCGATCGGGTCGGTCGGGTCGACCGCCTCGACCTGGCTCCGCGCGGTGCCGAAGGTGTTCTTCAGCCGGTCCAGCTCGCCGCGCACCTTGGCCGCCGCGTCGTCGCCCCCGGGGATCGGTGAGGGCCCCACCTGCTCCAGGCCGGTGGTGGACTCGGCGATCCGGGCCTGGGTGTCGTCGAAGAAGCGGATCAGCGAGTCCCGGCTGACCGCCGGGTCGTTCGGGTTGAAGTCCGGCTTCTGGTTGCGCAGCCCGGTCAGCGGGGTCAGCGCGGCGCACAGCCGCCCGGCCCAGATCACCGGGTCGTCGGTCGGCGGCAGCTTCTCGGGGATGTGCCCGCCGCCGCACCCGGCCAGGGCCAGGACCAGCAACAGCACCGGGGCGCGTCTCACCGGAGCGACCCTACGGCCCTAGATCCGGATGCTGGCCAGCAGGGCGGCGAGGTAGGCCGTCCCGACCAGCCCCAGCATCGTGACGGCTTGGAATCGGAGCCGCCGGCGGTACCCGGCCAGCTCCCCGGGCAGCGCGAACACCCGAGCCGGCCAGTGCCGCCAGGAGACGTTGACGAAGATCGCCCCGGCGATACCCACCAGGACGGTGGCCGCGGCGTATCCGCCGGCCCGGAGGCCGTCCGACGTCGCGGTGAGCGCGGCCCCGCTGGCCAGCAGGACCACCAGCAGGGCGACCACCCGCCACCGGTTGCCGTCGGCCAGCCGCAGCAGCAGCTCTTCCCGGGCCACCTCGTCCGGGTAGCGGGTGGCGATCACCGGCTGGACCACGAACAGGCTGTAGGCCATCGAGCCCAGCCACACCGCCAGCAGCCCGAGGTGGGCCACGGTCACCGCACCGACGATCCAGGGATACACCGATACAGAACAGCACCCCCGCCCTCCGAACCGGAGAGCGGGGGTGCCGTCAGTGCGTGGAACGGACTAGCTGTTCACCGCCGCGGGGGTGTCCGCGATCGAGGTGGACCGCTTCTTGGAGACCACCACGGCCGCCACGATGATCACCACGGCGACCGCCGCGATCACGAAGCGGACCGGCGACGGGTCGACCACCGACAGCGTGACGATGGCCGGCGCGATCAGCACCGAGACCAGGTTCATCACCTTGATCAGCGGGTTGATCGCCGGGCCGGCGGTGTCCTTGAACGGGTCACCGACGGTGTCACCGATGATCGTGGCCTCGTGCGCCGGCGAGCCCTTGCCGCCGTGCACACCGTCCTCGACCAGCTTCTTGCCGTTGTCCCAGGCGCCACCGGAGTTGGCCAGGAACACCGCCATCAGCGTGCCGCAGGCGATGGCGCCGGCCAGGTAACCGGCCAGCGGGCCGACCCCCAGACCGAAGCCGACCGCGATCGGCGCGAAGATCGCCAGCAGGCCGGGGGTGGCCAGCTCGCGCAGCGAGTCCTTGGTGCAGATGTCGACCACCCGGGCGTACTCCGGGCGGACGGTGCCCTCCATGATCCCGGGGTTCTCCCGGAACTGGCGGCGCACCTCGAACACGATCGCACCGGCCGCGCGGGACACCGCGTTGATGGCCAGCCCGGAGAACATGAACACCACCGAGGCGCCGATGATCAGGCCGACGAGGACCTCGGGCCCGGTGACGTTGAAGATCTTGTCCAGCTCGATCTTGTCCGCCGCCGCCCGGATGGCGTCCCGGTAGGAACCGAACAGCGCGGTCGCGGCCAGCACGGCCGTGGCGATCGCGATGCCCTTGGTGATGGCCTTGGTGGTGTTGCCCACCGCGTCCAGCTCGGTGAGGATGTCCACCCCGGCGCCGTGCACGTCACCGGACATCTCGGCGATGCCCTGCGCGTTGTCCGACACCGGCCCGAAGGTGTCCATGGCCACGATCACGCCGACCGTGGTGAGCAGACCGGTACCGGCCAGGGCCACCGCGAACAGCGCCACCGTGACCGACGCGCCGCCCAGGATGAACGCGGCGAAGACCGCGCCCGAGATGACCAGCGCGGTGTACACGGCCGACTCGAAGCCGATCGAGATACCGGCCAGCACCACGGTCGCGGCCCCGGTCCGGGCCGAGTCGCCGACGTCCTTGACCGGCTTGTACTCGGTGCCGGTGAAGTACCCGGTCAGCCAGAGGATGATCCCGGCCAGCACGATGCCGATGATCACCGCGATGGAGGCGAACAGGCGCGGGTCGAGCGAGCCGGCGGCGGAGACCACCGACGGGTCGGTCGGGCCGTTGGCCCCGTCCGCGCCGACGAACGCGGCGAAGGTCGAGGGCAGGTACAGGTAGGCCGCGACCACGCACAGCACCGCGGAGAAGACCGCCGAGATGTAGAAGCTGCGGTTGATCGAGCTCAGGCCGGGCACGCCCTCCTTGCCCTTGGTGATGTAGACACCCAGGACGGCGGTGACCACGCCGATGGCCGGCACGATCAGCGGGAACAGCAGGCCCTGCACACCGAACGCGGCCGAGCCCAGGATCAGCGCGGCGACCAGCATCACGGCGTAGGACTCGAACAGGTCCGCGGCCATACCGGCGCAGTCACCCACGTTGTCACCGACGTTGTCGGCGATCGTGGCGGCGTTGCGGGGGTCGTCCTCGGGGATGCCGGCCTCGACCTTGCCGACCAGGTCACCACCGACGTCGGCGGCCTTGGTGAAGATGCCGCCGCCGACCCTCATGAACATGGCCAGCAGGGCGGCGCCGAAGCCGAAGCCCTCCAGCACCTTCGGGGCCTCGCCGGCGTAGACCAGCACGACCAGCGCGGCGCCGAACAGACCCAGGCCGACGGTGAACATGCCGACCGCGCCACCGGTGCGGAAGGCGACCCGCATGGCCTTCTCCCGGCCGCCGTCCTCGACCGACGCCGCCGCGACCCGGATGTTCGCCCGGGTGGCCAGCCACATGCCGAGGTAGCCGATGGTCGCCGAGAAGACGGCACCCACCACGAAGAAGATGGACCGGCCGATCCGTTCGCCGTTGGTGTTCGCCGGCAGCGCGAAGAGCAGCGCGAACACGATGACGACGAAGATGCCGAGCGTTCGGAACTGGCGGTTGAGGTAGGCCGCGGCACCCTCTTGCACTGCCCGACCGATCTCCTGCATACGCTCGGTGCCCTGGCCGGCGGCCAGAACCTCCTTGCGCAGCACGAAACCGATCGCCAGCGCGATGAGGGCGACCACGGCGACCACACCGACCACGGTGCGGTCACTCGAGGAAAGCGTCAGTGCGCCTTCCGCGAGAGTGAGCCGGGACATCCGTCCTCCTGGTTGGTTCGCACTCGTCTCAGCGACGATCGAGGCTCCGGCGGGGCGGGGAGGCGTCCCGCGGGTTCCTCGGTTGGTCGTGGCGGGCACGGCGTGCCCGCCCCTTGCTCGGCCGACCCGTCTGCGTTGCGTGGCTGACGAGGCGTGCCGACCTGACGCCGCCGCCCGGCGGCGTCACTGGGCGGCAGTGTATGTGTGCGGTTTCGGTGAGCTGGCAGGGGGCGGGCCCGCGGCCGCCGGCTTGTCGCCCGGTCGGGTCACGGACCGTCCGCGGATCGGCCGCACAGCCTCAGTGGCTCGACACACATGTCGCGGCAGCTGTGCCGAGCATCGGGAGCTGTGTCGTGGTGCCGGACGCGCTGTGCGGTGCGGGAGTGTCGTCCGGTCGGGTCACAATGGCCCGGTGCGGTCGGCGGGCGTGGACGGGTGCGGCGGTGCCGTCGCGACCGGGTCGTTGCTGGGCCGGGTGCTGGCCGGGAGCGACTCCGCCGGGCTGACCCACGTGGCCGAGCTGCCGGCCCGGGACGCCGTCGAGGCGGACTGGCCGTCGTGGGTTCCGGCCGAGGTGCTCGACGCCTTCCGTACCGCCGGGGTGGTCCGGCCCTGGTCGCACCAGGTGGCGGCGGCGTCGCTGGCCTGGTCGGGCCGGCACGTGGTGCTGGCCACCGGGACCGCGTCGGGCAAGTCGCTGGGCTACCAGCTGCCGGTGCTGTCCACGCTGGTCGACGACCCGAGGGCGACCGCGCTGTACCTGTCCCCGACCAAGGCGCTGGGCGCCGACCAGCTGCGTTCGGTGCTGTCCCTGGGGTTGGCGGACGTCCGGGCCGCGGTGTTCGACGGCGACACCGGGCTCGACGAGCGGGACTGGGTGCGGGCGCACTCGCGGTGGGTGTTCAGCAACCCGGACATGCTGCACCGTTCGGTGCTGCCCGGGCACCGGCGGTGGGCGCCATTCCTGCGCCGGCTGCGGTACGTGGTGCTCGACGAGTGCCACAGCTATCGCGGGGTGTTCGGCTCGCACGTGGCGCTGCTGCTGCGCCGGCTGCGGCGGGTGTGCGCGCTGTACGGGTCGGCGCCGGTGTTCGTGCTGGCCTCGGCCACGGTGTCGGCGCCGTCGGTGTCCGCGTCCCGGCTGACCGGGCTGCCGATGTCCCCGGTGGTGGACGACGGGTCTCCGCGCGGCCCGCGCACGGTGGCGCTGTGGGAGCCGCCGCTGCTGCCCGAGCTGACCGGGGAGAACGGAGCCCCGGTGCGCCGTTCGGCCGGGGCGGAGGCCGGGCGGATGCTGGCCGACCTGGTGGTGGAGGGGGCTCGGACGCTGGCCTTCGTCCGCTCCCGGCGGGGCGCGGAGCTGACCGCGTTGCGGGCGTCGTCGCTGCTCAGAGCGGTCTCCCCGGAGTTGGCGTCGCGGGTGTCGGCCTACCGGGCCGGGTTCCTGCCCGAGGAGCGGCGGGCCCTGGAGGCCGCGCTGGTCTCGGGCTCGTTGCTGGGTGTGGCCTCGACGAACGCGCTGGAGCTGGGGGTGGACATCGCCGGGCTGGACGCGGTGCTGGTGGCCGGCTTCCCCGGGACCCGGGCGTCGTTCTGGCAGCAGGCCGGGCGGGCGGGCCGGTCGTCGCGGCCGGCGCTGGTGCTGCTGATCGCCCGGGACGACCCGCTGGACACCTACCTGGTGCACCACCCGTCGGCGCTGCTGGGCGCGCCGGTGGAGGGGTGCGTGCTGGATCCGGGCAACCCGTACGTGCTGGGTCCGCACCTGGTGTGCGCGGCGGCCGAGACGCCGTTGCTGCCGGCGGAGGTTCCGGCGCTGTTCGGGCCGGCGGCGCTGGACGTGCTCTCCTCGCTGGGGGCGGACGGGGTGCTGCGGCGGCGGGCCGGGGGCTGGTTCTGGCCGCACCTGGACGCGCGGCCGGCGGCGTCGGTGGACCTGCGTGGCGGCGGCGGGCAGGTGATCGTGGTCGAGGCGGACACCGGGCGGATGCTCGGCACCGTCGACGCCGGTCGGGCGCCGGCCACGGTGCACCCGGGGGCGGTGTACCTGCACCGGGGTACCAGTTACGTGGTCGACTCGCTGGAGCTGCCGTCGGCCGAGGACGGGGCACCGGGTGAGGCCGGGTTGGCCCTGGTGCACGCCGAGGAGCCGGACTGGTCGACCGTCGCCCGCTCGGTGACGGAGGTGGCGGTGGTGGACGCCGCGGCGCCCGGTGAGGCGGCCGAGCCCGCAGAGCGCGGCGAGGCGGGCGCGGTGCCCGGCTCGGCCACGCCGGCGGGTGGGGTGAGCGTGCGGTTGGGCGAGGTGTCGGTGACCTCCCAGGTGGTGTCCTACCTGCGCCGCCGCCCGTCCGGCGAGATCATCGAGACGGTGCCCCTCGATATGCCCGAGCAGACCCTGACCACCCGGGCGGTGTGGTACACGATCGAGGAGTCGCTGCTGGTCGACGCCGGGCTGGAGCCGGACCGCTGGCCCGGTTCGCTACACGCCGCCGAGCACGCCGCGATCGGTCTGCTGCCGCTGTTCGCGGTGTGCGACCGGTGGGACATCGGCGGGCTGTCCACCGCGCTGCACCCGGACACCGGCCGGCCCACGGTGTTCGTCTACGACGGCCACCCCGGCGGCGCGGGGTTCGCCGAGCGCGGTCACGCCGACATCGGGGCGTGGCTGCGCGCGACCCGGGACGCGATCAGCGACTGCGAGTGCCCGGCCGGCTGCCCGTCCTGCGTGCAGTCGCCGAAGTGCGGCAACGGCAACGTCCCGCTGGACAAGGCGGGCGCGGTCGACGTGCTCGACATCGTGCTGCGGGCCCTCCCCGACGACCCCCGCTGACCCGCCGGCGACGATCCCGGCTGACTGAGCCCGGTGGTCCCGGCTGGTCCGCGCGGCGGCGGTCGCGGCTGGTCCGGCGGCGGAGAGGTCGCCGCGGGCCGGGTTCGTCGGGGGTCGACCCGGCCCGCGGCGGGCACGCGGCCGGATCGAAGGTCTGAGCGCTGCGATCCGATCAGCCGCGGTGGAGCCGCGCCGGTCGCCGGCGCGTGGGTTCAGTTGTCTCGCGTGCGTCCGGGGTCAGCTGTGCACTCCGGTGGCCACCGTGCCCGCGGCGGCCGCCGCGCAGGCGAGCATCGGACGCTGGCCGAGCACGTCCAGCAGCGCGACCTGGACGTCGTAGGTGTCCGGCAGGGTCCAGTCGCCGATCGCCGGGTTCCGCCAGCGCACGCTGCCCTCCGGCAGGTCCGTGGGTGGCGCGACCACCCAGGAGCCCCGCCCGTACAGGGTGACGTCGCCGCGCGACGCCAGCTCCGGCCGCAGCGCCTCGCCGGGCCCGACGGCGAACCACCAGCGCCCGGTGGGGCTGGTGCCGACCGGCGCCGACACGTCCGGCAGCCGCTCGCACAACCGCCGGCCGACCAGCGGGGACACCTCGATGACGTCCAGCACCGAACCCGTGGCCACCAGGACCGAGTACGGCAGCTCGGACCACCAGCCGCGCACGGTTCGGGGGTCGCAGCTCGCGCCGACCGCGCCGAGGGTGAGTGCGGGCACCGGCCCCGACCGCGGCGCGTCCGACACCCCGACCCAGCGGTCGGTCTGCCAGAACGTGCCCGGCATGACCGGCCAGCCCCGATCGGCGAGCTCGAGAGCGCCGGTCAGGAGTCCGGCACGATCGCTCGTCCGGTAGCCGTCCCACCACGACATGCTGGCCAAGACCTCCACTGTCGGATGTGTGTTCGTCGGTGTCGCTGCTCGTGCGTGGTGCTTCCCGCGCGTACGGTCGGTGATCACGGCGGGGGCGCTGCTTTACGCGACCAAGTAAGTCGTTCAACACGCCAACCCGCCAGCGGCCGTCGCCGATCGGCACACTGGCCACGACGAGCGCCCGATCCCTACCGGCCCAATGGGTGAACCCGGGCACGGGGAGGACCGATATCGGGCACGTTCCCGACATAACGGGCCCAAGGCTCCGCTCGCCGAGACCGTGTGACCGCTCGCAGAACCATCACGCGACACGCGGCCTATTCCGCCGCATCGGCCCCGTCCGTCATCCTTCGGCCGGCCCGGCTCGGGCTCGACCCCGGGCCACGCCGGTGCCCGGAAGCGCGAGCGCCGGCTCCACCTCGACCGCCACGAACACCTCCCAGCCGACCGTCCGGCAGCTGACCAGGCGGGTAGCCATCCGTCGCGCCACCCGGGCCGCGTACGCGCACGCCACCGGCTCACCGTCGACCGCGTGCACGGCGCCGGCCAGCGCGCCCAGGTCGGCGGCGGCCTCGGCCCGGTGGCGGCCGCTCGTCGCGGCCGCCAGGTGCATCCCGAACACGAGCAGCGTGACCAACGCCATGACCGCGCCCGCCGCCCACACGGTGGCGAAACCGGCGTCGTCGCGGGTCACGGCGTTCACCGGGGCCCGCCGGGAGCATCGCTGTCGCCGGGCGGGCGGTCATCGACGACGACCGGCCCGCCGTCCGGGCCGTCGCCGGAGTCGTCGCCTGCACCGACGGCCGGTCGCCGTCCATGCCGACACCCGAGTCCCCGCCCTCGCCGGAGCCGTCCCGGGTGCCGCCGGCCGCGGCACCGCCCGGGTCGCCGTCCGTGCCGACACCCGCGACGGGGTCACCCGGCGCTTCCGGACCCGGATCGGCGGAACCGGCCGAGGTGAGCAGGGCCGCCGGCTCCAGCACCCCGACCGCGCGGGAGTCGAGCGACAGGCCGGGCAGACCCGGGACGACCGCGGTGGACACGTCCACCTGCACCTGGTCTCCGGCCACCGCGATGGCGACCTTCGCGCCCCGGGGCGCGATCTCGGCGGCGGCCTCGCGGGCCCGGTCGGGCTCACCCCGCGCGACCAACCGGGCCGCCTCCCGCGCGGCGTCCAGGCAGCGCAGGTGCGCGCTCGCCCCCGCCACCGCCGCCACGGCCAGTGCCAGCACCGCCACCAGGGAGCACAGCGCCAGGGCCGCCTCCACGGTCACCGCGCCCCGATCTCCGCCGAGCGGCGACTCCGCGGATGGGTCGGTCGCCGGATCACGGGCCGAGGGTCGGCGGGGTGACCGGTCGGTCGACTCACGGCCCTCGGGGCGGCGGGAGTACGCCATCAGAAGCTGACGGACAGTGCGCGCTGCACGATGCCGGTCAGCGCGGTGACGATCGAGTCCCCGGTAACTACGGCATAGAGCGTCGCCGCGAAGGCCGCCGCTGCGATCGTCCCGATGGCGTACTCGGCGGTGCTCATGCCGTCGTCCCCGTCGAGGGCCCGGCCGAGGGCTTGACCCAGGTCGCCGCCGAAGCCACGGCCGAGGCGGGCCGCGACACGGTGCGCGAGGTTGCTCATGATGGTGCTCCTGTCGGTTGTGCGTCCGGCACGCCGGGCGGGTGCCGTGAACTCGGGATGCCTCACCAGACCAGCGCGAGACCGCCGGCCAGCCCGATCACCACGGGGACCACACCGAGGACCAGGAAGGCCGGCAGGAAACACAGACCCAGGGGGCCGGTGATCAGTACCGCCGCCCGCTGGCCGCGCGCGGCGGCGGCGTCGCGGACCTCGGCCCGGACGTCGGCGGCGGCCCGGGCGGCGACCTCGGCGAGCCCGGCGCCGCTGTGCGCGGAGCGGCGGGCCGCGCGGGCCACGGAGTGCAGCGGCGAGGTCTCCGGCACGTCCCAGGCGGCGTGCGCCCCGGCGCCCAGGGCGAGCCGGTCGGCCACCGTGCGCAGCTCGTCGTCCACGCCGACCGGGAGGTGACCCGCGACGGCGCGGACCGCCAGCGGCACCGGAAGCCCGGCCCGCAGGCACGCGGCCAGCAGGTCCCACCCGGCGGCCAGGGGCAGCGGGTCGACCGGGGCGGTGCCCGCCCGCCGGATCAGCCGGCGGGCCGCCGACGTGGCCGCTGGGGCGATCACGACGGCGAGGGCCACCCCGACCCAGCCGCCGACCACCGTGGCGGTCAGCAGCCCGCAGGCGATCCCGGACGTCGGGGGAAGCCACCACCCCGGTGGGCGACCGTTCACCGCCCGCGCCGGCGCCGCGATCAGACCCAGCCGGGACAGCCGGGTGAATCCGGACCGTCGCGGGGGCGCCACCAGCAGGGCGAGCGCGACCAGCAGCAGCGGGATCACGTGCGCACCGCCGCCGTCATGATCCGGTCACTCCAGACGGTGCCGGCGCAGGCCAGCGCGGTGCCGAGGATCAGCAGCGCCTGGCCGACGCCGGTGTCGAGCAGCACCCGTACCGGTCCGGCCCCGACCCCCTCGCCGAGCAGCACCCCGAGCAGCGGGAGCACCCCGAGGATGACGGCGGTCGCCCTCGGCCCGGCCAGCTGGGCGCGCAGCTCGTTGCCGATCCGCATTCGGGCCTCGAGGTCGACCCGGACCGCCTCCACCAGCTCGGCGAGCGCGACACCGTGCCGGTCGGCGAGCTCCCAGGCCGACGCGAGCCGTTGCAGGCCGTCGGCGATGGCCGGCTCGGTGCCGGCGTGCCGGTGCAGCAGCAGCGGTACCTCCGCCCCGAGCCGGGCACCGGCGGCCACCGAGCGCAGCACCCGGTGCACGGCCCGGTCGCCGGCGGCCGCCGCCTCCGCCGCGGCCGCCGGGTGCGCCCCCACTCTCAGCTCCGCGACGAGCAGCCCGATCGCGTCGACCAGTTCGGCACGTTCCGCGGCCTGCCGCCGCGCGGCGCGGGTCGACCGCCAGCGGTGCGTGGACAGCGCGGTGACCGCCGCCGCGGCCGCCGCCCCACCGAGCCCGGTGACCGGCGCGACGGCGAGGCCCACCGCCGCCGCCAGCAGCTCGGGGCGGGCGGTCGTCGGCCGCCACGACCGGCGTGACGGTCCGGGACGGACGCCCGCCCCGAGGGCCCGCACCCGGGCCCGTCCCGGCCGGTGCGGCCAGCACAGCAGCGCGACGGCGGCGAGCAGCAGGGCGGCCGGGTGCTCGACGGCGGCGGTCACCACGGCGGCCGAACGCCCCTCGAGCGCAGCAGCTCGGCCAGCGCCGCCCGCTCCCCCGTCCAGCCACCGGTACCCCGCCACACCGGCCGGGCGACGACCTCCCCGGCCCGCCGCTCGAGCACAGCGACCTCGACCAACCGGCGCCGGCCGTCGTCGCCGCGCACCACGTGCAGCAGCACCTGCACGGCGGCGGCCAGCTGGCTGTGCAGGGCCTCCCGGGCCATCCCGCCCAGCGCGGCCAGCGCCTCCAACCGGGCCGGGACCTCCTGCGCGGAGTTCGCGTGTACGGTCCCGGCGCCGCCCTCGTGACCGGTGTTGAGCGCGGCCAGCAGGTCACACACTTCGGCGCCGCGGACCTCGCCGACCACCAGCCGGTCGGGCCGCATCCGCAGCGCCTGGCGGACCAGGTCGCGCAGCACGATCTCCCCGGCGCCCTCGACGTTCGGCGGGCGGGCCACCAGGCGCACCACGTGCGGGTGCGCGGGTCGCAGCTCCTCGGCGTCCTCCACGCACACGACGCGCTCGTCGTGCGGCACGCAGGCGATGAGGGCCGAAAGCAGCGTTGTCTTCCCTGATGCGGTGCCCCCGCCGATGAGGAACGCCAGCCGGGCCCGGACGATCGCCCGCAGCAGCCGCAGCCCGTCGTCGTCGACCATGCGCAGCCGGTGCAGTGCGGTGAGGTCGTGCATGGCCGGTCGCAGCACCCGCAGCGACAGGCAGGTGCCGCCGGCCGCGATCGGGGACAGCACCGCGTGCAGCCGCACCTGACCGCCCGGCAGCAACGCGTCGACATACGGGCTGGCGTCATCCAGGCGCCGACCCGCCGCCAGCGCCAACCGCTGAGCCAGCCGCCGCACCGCGTCCTCGTCGGCGAACGCCACGTCCGCGCGGGCCAATCCGGCGCCCCGGTCGACCCACACCGCCTGCGGCGCGGTGACCAGGACGTCGGTGGTGGCCGGGTCGCGCAGCAGCTCCTCCAGCGGGCCGGCCCCGGTGAACTCCCGCTGCAGCAGGCGCAGGGCCGACAGCACCTCCCGGTCGGAGATCACCCCGCCCGCCTCGGCCCGGACGGCGGCCGCCACCACCGCCGGGGTGACCGCGCCACCGGCGCCGGCCAGCCGCTCCCGCACCCGGTCCACCAGGGCGGGGGTGGCCGCCGGCCGATGAGCGGCGCGCTGTCTGGTCGGCGCGCTCACGCCGGGACCCCGTGACCGGTGCGGCCCCGGAGCTCCTCGAGCACCACCCGCGCCGCGTCGGCCAGCGGGCCCTTGCGGCGGCCGGGTGCCGCCCCCTTGTCCACGGCGCCGGCCAGGCCGGGCTGCGGGCGCATGGCGTGCAGCAGCGGCAGGCCCAGCGCAGCGGAGACGTCGGCCGGGGTGAGCCCGCCCGGGGCCGGGCCCCGCACCACCAACCGCACCGGCGTCCCGCGCTGGCGCAGCACGCCGAGCACCCGGGCGGCCGCCGCGCAGGACCGCACCTCGGCCGGCACGACCAGGGCCACGATGTCGGCGGCGTCCAGCGCCGCCAGCGCCGCCTCGGTCGGGTACCGGGGCACGTCGCACACGACGGTCTCCCCGGCGCGGCGGCCCGCGTCCAGGACCGAGGTGACCGCTCCGGGTCGGGGTCCGGCACCGGCCCGATCGCAGGACAGCATCGTGAGTGCGCCGGACCGGGCACCGAACACCGCCGGGGCAGGGAGCGCGGCCCGCAGCGAGGACGCCGGCACCCGGCCCTCGGACAGGCTGAGATCCGGCCAGCGCACACCCTGGGCGTCCTCCGCCCCCAGCAGCAGATCGAGGCCGCCGCCCAACGGATCGCAGTCCACCAGCATCGCCCGGTCGCCGTCCGCCGCCGCCGCGACCGCGACCGCCGCCGCCAGGACCGACGCCCCGGCCCCGCCCCGCCCGCCGACCACGGCCAGCACCCGACCTGGGCGTCCGGGACCCTCGGCGGCGTCGGCGAGGGCCGCGACCAGCCACGACTCACCGTCAGGTAAGGCTATGACGTGCTCGGCGCCGACCCCGACCGCGTACTGCCACTGGTCACCGGCGGGCTCGCCGCTGCTGACCACCACGACCTTGGGGCGGCGGGGCAGGCCGGCCACCGCGCAGTTCCGGGCGGCCGCCGCGTCCAGCAGCACGAGCGGCGCCTGCGCCCAGGCCAGCCTCGCGGCGGCGACATCGGGCACGCACTCCAATTCGCAGCCGGCCGCCGCGGCCAGGCGCAGCAGGTCGTCCAGGAGCTGCTCGTCGTCCACCAGCGCCACGGCTCGGGACCGTTCCATGCTCGCCATCCCCTCGGGCTTCGCCGCCGGCATCGGCTCGCCGGGCGAGATCCACGATGGCCGCGTTCGGGGCGAGCCGGAAACCGGATCCGGCGGGCTGTGGACAACTCGGGGTGATGTGGACAACCGGGTCTCGGCGGACCGAAGTTGTCGGACCCTTGTGGCAACGTTGAGCTCAGGGGGTGGGCCCGCGCACGAGCACGCGGGAACGCGGGCGCGCGGGTGCCCGGGCACCCCGGGCGCACAGGGCACGCGGGTGGGCGCGCCGGAAAGGGGACGACCCCCGCCAGGGGGGTCGGCGGGGGTCGTCGGGCGGTTCAGCCCCGGGGGGTCGGGCTGAACCAGTCCGGCCGAGGCCGGATCGCATCATCGTACCTTCGATTTCGGCAACACGCCCAGCCCCTCATCGGGCCGCTCGTCCAGGTCAGCCTGCCACCGGGCGCACCGCGGCCCCGTCGGCCGACCGCACGCCACCGCCGGGCCGTCGGCCCGCTCCGAGGGCGCCGCCGGACGGCCCACCGATCACCTATGCTCCGCGACGTGGACGACGTGGTCGATGCGCCCGGCACCGACCTCGCGCGGCCCGGCGCCGCCGACCACCCGCCGTCCAAGGTCGCCGCCTTCTTCGACCTGGACAAGACGATCATCGCCGGATCCAGCACGCTGGCGTTCAGCGGCCCGATGCGGGCCCGGGGCATGATCAGCCGTCAGGCCCTGCTGCGCAGCGGGTACGCCCAGCTGATGCTGATGCGCTCGGGTGCGGACGCCGAGTTCATGGACCGGATGCGCGAGCAGATCAGCGCGCTGTGCACCGGGTGGGACGCCGCCGAGGTGCGGGCGCTGATCGAGGAGTTCCTGCCGACCATCCTGATGCCGATGATCTACGCCGAGGCGGCCGAGCTGATCGAGGAACATCGGGCGCGCGACCACCATGTGGCGGTGGTGTCGGCGTCCGGCGAGGAGATGGTGGCTCCGATCGCGGCCGCGCTCGGGGCGGAGCACAGCGTGGCGACCCGGATGGTGGTCGCCGACGGCCGGTACACCGGCGAGATCGGGTTCTACTGCTACGGCGAGGGCAAGGCGACCGCCGCCCGCCGGCTGGCCGACGAGCACGGTTACCGGCTCGAGGACAGCTTCGCCTACTCCGACTCGATCACCGATCTGCCGCTGCTGGAGGTGGTCGGCCACCCGCACGCGGTGAACCCGGACCGGGCGCTGCGCGAGGTCGCCGAGCAGCGCGGCTGGCCGGTGCTGGAGTTCGCAGCGCCGGTCCCGCTGCCGGCCCGGGTCGTGGCCCGGCTGCGCGGGCTGCTCCCCGCGGAACCCCGGCTCCGCGGGCTGCTCCCCGCCGAACCCCGGCTGCGCGGCCTGCTCCCGGCGGAACCCCGGCTGCGCGGCCTGCTCCCCGCCGGACCAAACCCTCGGCGGGGTACCCGGACCGCCGCCTGGAGCCTCGGCGGCGTCGCGGCGGCGGTGGCCCTGTCGATGGCCTGGCGGGGGCTCCGGCGGGCGCCGGCGGCCCTGACCCAGCTCGCCCCGGCCGCCACCCTCACCAGCCCCATAAGCAACTGAAAGTGACCATCCGCTGGCAAGCCGCTGAACGGATGACTACCCGCGGGTTCGGACCATCAGGAGTGGCTACCTTCCGTGCCTGAAACGGTTCACCTCCACGACACCCTTGATGTGACCGCCGCCACGGACTAGACATGGAGTCACGGACCTCTGGTTGGCCAGGGGCGATGCGAAGAGAAGCACCGTCAACCCCGGCCAGGGCTCCGTGTATGAGGAACGGGCAAGCCACGCACAGCACGCCGCGGGAGGCATGTCGTCGTGGGCCTGCGTACTGGGACGCCGGACGCCGAGGCCAACCATCACGACACGTAGTGCACGCCTGGACCCCCGGTACCTCATACGACTCGGGCGGT
>JAESFN010000736.1_pt1 | contig 22855 bp, 17 predicted proteins | sample 9269411 | NCBI WGS metagenome assembly JAESFN01 (sample SAMN14505399, study PRJNA617100) | algae metagenome | isolation source: Iphinoe sp. HA4291-MV1 and co-occurring heterotrophs from trail next to... | place: USA: Maunawili Falls, Hawaii | collected 2009-07-25
AGAAGTCGTAGTGCTCGGCGATCGTGCCGGAAACGAGCACGATGCTGCCCAGCCAGTCGTTCTCCTTGACCACACCGCCAGCCGTGCCCACGCTCTCCATGCCGTCGAAGTAGCCGGCCGGCTGGATCTCGCGAACTTCATACGTTCCGGGGGCCAGGCCGTCGAACTTATAGCGGCCTTGGCTATCGGTGGTGGTCGTTTGAAGCGGCGTGCTGCCTCCGGCGGCGTAGAGCTCCATCGTGACGCCGGCCAGCAGCGGCTCGCCTGGGTCCCACAGGCAGTCGCCGTCGAGATCGGCATGCACGAGGCCGCTGATGCTGCTGGGCAGGAGCTCGCCGAAGTCGTAGTCGGTGCCGATCGTTCCGCTAACGAGTGTGATGCCGGTGATCTCGTCGCCCGGATTCTTGGGAACACCGCCGGCGGTGCCGGCTCGATCGAGCCCGTCGAGATATGCCGTGGGCTGCGTCTCGACGACGCGGTACGTGCCGGGAATCAGGTTCGGCGCTTCCCAATAGCCGAAGGCATTGGTGACCACGGTGACCGTCACCGGCGTATTGCCCAGTGTTTGCACGCCGATCACTTGCAGGCTCACGCCCGCAATGCCCTCTTCGCCGGGGTCGAGCACGCCGTCGTTGTCGCGATCGTGATAGACGTGGCCCGAGAGCGAGGCCGGCCGCGCTTCGGCAAAGTCGTTGCGCACGCTGTCTTCGCCGCCCAGCAGATTGATTTCGCCAATCACGTCGGCCGAAACGACCTGGCCGCGCGTGGCGCCGCTCACGGTGCCGGCGGTCGCGCCCACGCTGATGTAGCCCGAGGGCTGCGTCTCGCGGACCTGGTACCTGCCTGGCAGGATACCGGTGAAGCTATAGTCGCCGGCGCCGTTCGTGGTGGTCGTCTTGCCAGTGGCCACGTACTGCGAGCCGTCCCAATTCCAAAGCGAGAGGGACACGCCCGACAGCCCCTGATCGCCGGGGTCTTGCTGATTGTCGAGGTCGTGGTCTTCGTAAACGCGGCCGGAGATGGTGATCGGCAGCGGCGGCTGCAAGATCTGGTTCGCGGCGCCGGCCGTCATGTCGCGGCGATCGTTCGTCGCCGGCGGCACATAGGTATCGGGAGGCAGTGCGAGGGTGGTGCCTGCCGCAGCGGCTACCTGAGTGAACCTTTGGGTGTAGTCGTCCATGAAGATGTCGCGCAGCGTGACATCTTGATAGTGCTGAGCCTTGAACGAGCCTTCGAGGATCGAGCCCTCGAACTCACCGCCTTCGGCAATCGCCGTGGCGTTGATCGAACCCTGCTCATCGACGTCGATCGTGAACACGAGCTTTTCGCCGGCCTCGAAGCCGGACAACTCGAACACGATCAGGGGCGAGCCGTCGACCACGCTCATCGAGACGATCTCGAAGCCGTCGTGCGACACGATCTTCAGCGGCTGGGCGTTGAAGGTTCCTGCCGCGTTGTCTTTGTGTTCCGGCGGCAGCGTGTCGAAAAAGACCTCGGCCGGGTCGATCTTGCCGTTCTCGTTTTTGTCGCCGTTGATCACTAGGCGCGTGAGTTCTGTGCCGGGAGCGCCCCCCTGGAACGTGACCTCAATGCGGTCTGGCACGGCGTCGTCGCCGCTGGCGTCTTCAAAGTAGACCGCGCCCAAGTGAACGGGCAGCGGGTCGCCGGTCATCAAGCGGCGCGACTCGAGCGACTCGCACAGGCCGATGCGGCGCAAGCGGCGCGTTTCATGGGCTTCGTGGGGCGATTTCTTGATCCGGCGTCCCAGCCATGCAAGTCCAGCAAGCAAGCCCACTCAGCACCTCCCTGTAGTCTCAACGGTCAACCGCGCCGCCGTTGGTCCGCAGAGCGGACCCTAGGTAGGGTTCGCTCTGCGGACCAACTTGAGCGCAAGTTCCCGGCCGCGATCCTCGCGACCGAGTTCGTTTGTATTCCTCTACCGCGCGGTGGCTTCTCCCAGAGAAGCCGTCGGCCCGGCGTTCAATCGCTTCAAATCCCATACGCGGGCCGTCGTGTCGAAGCTGCCCGAGGCGAGCGTGTCGCCGTCGGTCGCCAGTGCGGTGACCGAGCCACGGTGCCCCGCCAGGCGGCCGAGCTCCACCTTGCGGCCCAGGTCCCAAATACGAATCAGGTCGTCGCTGCCGCCGGTGGCGATGCGGTCGCCCGACACCGCGACGATCGACATGACCTTGGCCGGTCGGCTGTCGAGCATGAACCGCTCGTCCCCCGTGGCCAAGTCCCAGCCGCGAATGTCGCCTGCTTCGCTGGCCGACACGAGCGTGCCGTCGGCCAGGAAGACCAGTCCGCGAATCCGTCGGCCGTGCGCTTTGAAGTTGTTGGCCGGCTCCATCGTGGTAGTGTTCCACGCTCGCATGCGGCCATTGCGGCCAGCGCCCGCAAGCCACTTGCCATCGGGGCTAAAGGCCACGGAGCGCATGTCTTCGCACGGGCAGGCCAATTCGTGTTTCAGTTGCTTGGTCGCCACGTCGAACAGCCGCAGCTTGCCGCGGAACCCCGCGGCGGCCAGCCAGCGGCCATCGGGGCTGTAAGTCAAGCACGACACGCGGAAGCCGTCGCCGGCGAGCTCACCGGTCTGCTTGCCGTCGGCCGGATTCCAGAGCAGCACGCGGCTGTCGTCGCCCGCCGTGGCCAAGGTTTTGCCGTCGGGGCTAAAAGCCACGGCCCGCACCCAATCGCGATGGCCGCGCAGCTCGCGGGCCAATCGTGCGTTGGTGCGATCCCACAGTCGTACCAAATGGTCGTCGCCCGCGGTGGCTACGAGCGGCCCCTGCGGCTCGAGCGCGATCGCGGTCACCACCGGCGCCGTGCGATTCGGCGGCGGCGTGAGCACCTGAATGCCCGGCGTCGGCGCTTCGGCGCGCAAAGCGGTCGGGCCAGCGAGCAGGGCTACAACGAACAGCCGCCGGGAAATGCGTGGGGCAGGCACGATCGAACTCGCAGTTGCGGGGCGCGGAACAGGAGCGGTCGCAGTTTGACCGCTCAAAGCTCCCAGCCGCCGCCCCCTCGAGCGGAGCGCGCAGCCGGCAGCCCAGCCGCCTCGGGACCACTCCCTCGACAGCGGCTCTTCCTCCTGTATCGGTCGCACCATAGGAGAGGGTGTAGGGGAAGCGGGGTAGCTAGCAGCCATCCCAGGGCTGATGTTCGATCACCCGGAGGGCAGGCCGCGACGCTTGCAGCGTTTTCAGACCGGCAGGGGCGATCGAAGTCTGAAAGTGGATGAGATGGGTAAGCCGAGGTAGCTTTAGCGACTCGAGGAGCGATTCGTCGCAGTAGCGGTCGCCCGACTTGGCCAGCGCACTCAGCGGACCGCCCCGATCGATGATGACCGTACAGCCCATGTCTTGGAGTGCGGCGACGATTTCCGCCGGCTTCGTGGGCTGAGCCGAGAAGGCCATGAAGCTGGCCGATCGCGCCCAGGCAATGCCGATCACGGCGGCCGACACAGCAGCAAGTCCAATGACGTGCGTTGCCGGTCGACGAAAGGCCATGGGGGGGCAGCTCCTAACAACCCAACTTGGGCCGTCGCTCCAAGACCTCGACGGTTGGTCGCACCTTCCGCAGCGAGGTCGCCATCGACTCGATCGCCTCCGCGGATAGTTCAGGATCGAGGCAGATCACCCGTAGCTTCGGCGACTCGCTCAAGACTTCAACCAGGGCAGGCGTCGCCTGAGCGGCCGAGACGCTGACCGCCTGCAGGTCTTTAATCGATGCCAGCGCCTCGAGACCCTGCGAGGTCACTGCCGACCCATCGAGCCAGATTGCCACGCCGGGCGCGTCTTTCAGCAGTTCGGCTGTTTTTGCCAGGTCGGCGTCCGAAAAGCCCTCGGGCGCAGTCACGACCGTTCGCACCGTCTGGCCGCAAGTACCTTGCCAGACCGCCCGGGCATAGTGGTTGCCGGTGTCTTCTCGCCACACGGTGCAGCCCATGCGCTCAAGGGCCTTGCCGATCAATTCGGGCGAAAGAGGAGCCGCCGACAACCCGGCGCCAGCGCTCTGGAACAACGCCAGTGCGGCCGTGCTGACGAGCAGGGCGATTGCACCCCGCAGCGCGACGGCGCCCAATCGCTGCGAAGTGGTCGCGGCCAGATTCGGGTTCATGATCGGTGCTCCAGACGAAGGCCAGTTTCCGCATGCCTGATACGCGACGGCCCGACCTTTGGTTCCAAGCCGGAGGGAAAAAACACGCAAACGATTGAGGCATTCTCAAGCCCTGCCCTCGCCACGAGTTGCGCGAGCGTTGGCTGCTCGCTCACCGCGATTCGGCCAGCTCCCAGGGCCGATTCGCACCGGCAAACCTATTCTTTCCTGTCGCGCCCGTCCCTGGCCCGTTACAATGTTCCGCTTCCGGCCGACGGGCTTCCAACGTCGGCCGCTTCCTTTCTTGGCCTCTAACCCAGCCACCGAACCATGCCCCGCGTGATCGTTCTCGACGAGTTGAGCCCCGATGGTCTGGCCCTTTTGGACAAGGCGCCAGGCATCGAATACGAGGTCCGCACTGGGCTCAAAGGCGACGATCTGCGCAAGGCCCTGGCCGAGTTCGACGGCGCGATCTGCCGCTCGGGCGTAAAGATCACGCCCGAGGCGCTGGAAGGGAACCGCCGGCTGAAGGCGATCGTTCGCGCGGGCGTGGGCACCGACAACATCGACAAGACCGCCGCCACGCGCCTCGGCATCGTGGTGATGAACACGCCGGCGGGCAACACCATCAGCACCGCCGAGCACACGGTGGCCATGATGCTGGCCCTGTCGCGCAACATCGCACCGGCGTACCACAGCCTTTTGAACGGCAAGTGGGACCGCAACAAGTTCATGGGCACCCAGTTGGCCGGCAAGACTCTGGGCGTCGTCGGCCTCGGGCGCATCGGCCAAGCGGTGGCCACCCGCGCGCAGGCTTTCGAGATGCGGGTGATCGGCTTCGATCCGTTCATGTCGAAAGAGCGCACGGCCGAGTTGGGCATCGAGCCGGCCGGCAGTGTGGCCGAACTGCTGCCGATCTGCGACTATCTGACCGTACACACGCCGCTGACCGATGAGACGCGCGGTCTGGTCGGCAAGAAGGAGCTGGCGAACCTCAAGCCGGGCATTCGGCTGATCAACTGTGCCCGCGGCGGCATCTACGATGAAGCCGCGCTCGTCGAGGGGCTCGACTCCGGCAAGATCGGCGGCGTCGCTCTCGATGTCTTCGCCAAAGAACCCTGCACCGACAGCCCGCTCTACGGCAAACCGGGCGTGCTCTGCACCCCGCATTTGGGCGCGAGCACCGAAGAGGCGCAGACGAACGTGGCGGTTGAAGGCGTGGGCTTGCTCACCGACTTTCTGTTGACCGGCGCGGTGCGGCACGCGGTGAACATGAGCCCGATCGATCCGAAGACGCTCGAGAGCCTGCGCGGCTACCTCGATGTGGCTTATCGGCTGGGCTTGCTGCTGAGCCAGCTCGAGCGGCGTCCTGGCGCGGTGCGCCGCTGCGAGCTGCACTATCGCGGCGAAGTAGCCGGCAAGGACACCAAGCTGCTGACGGCCAGCTTTGCCGCCGGCTTGCTGCAAAACGCGCTCGCTGAAGAGGTGAACATCGTCAACGCCGAAGTGCTGCTCCGCGAGCGCGGCATTGAACTCGTCGAGCAGAAGCGCGGCGACCTTGGAGCCTTCAGCTCGGTGATCAGCGCCCAACTCAAGACGACCGACGGCGAATGCACGGTCGGCGGCACGCTGTTCGGCAACAACATGCCGCGGCTCGTGCAGATCGACGATCATCGCCTCGAGACCTATCTCGACGGCATCCTGATGATCTTCACGCACGAGGACGTGCCAGGCGTCATCGGCAAGGTGGGCACGATCTTCGGCGCGCACAACGTGAACATCGGCCAGATGTCGGTCGGCCGAGCCAGCACGCAGCCAGGCGGCCGCGCGATCGGCGTGCTGAACCTCGACAACCTGCCGCCGCAAGCCGCGCTGGATGAGGTGCTCAAGCACCCCGGCATCCACAGCACCACGGTGATCCGCTTGCCGGAAGCGGGCGACTTGCCGGCCTGGCTGCGGAGCTAAGGCTTCAAGCGTTTAAACCACTCGATTGACGCGCTCGCTGAGTTGCGGCGGCACTCCCCCCCGTCATTGACGGGGGGAACTAATCAAGCGGAAACGGTAGTTAGCCCCCGGCGAGTCGCCGGGGGACGAGCATCGTTGCGGCGGAAGAATCGGCGGCGCTTGCGTTGAGACTCAAATTGCTCGAGTCGGCGAGTGCTGGCGTTCTCAGGAAGCTGCCGTGACGGTGTCGATCAAGAAGCTTCACGCGACCGACAGCAGCGCCTTGCGGGGCTTGCTGTCGGTCTTCGGCAAAGCATTCGAAGACGAAGAGACCTTTTGCCAGGCTCAGCCAGACGACGGCTATCTCGAGCAACTGCTGGCGGGTGAGAGCTTCATCGCCGTGGTCGCGCTCGACGGGAATCAAGTCGTCGGCGGTCTCACGGCTTATGAGCTGAAGAAGCTCGAGCAGCGCCGCAGCGAGATCTATATTTTCGATCTGGCAGTGCTCGAGCAGTATCGCCGGCAAGGGCTGGCGACCAGGCTGATCGAAGAGCTCAAACTCGAAGCGGTCCGCCGGTCGGCCCACGTGATCTACGTCCAAGCCGACTACGGCGACGAGCCTGCGATCGCTCTCTATACTAAGCTCGGCCGGCGCGAAGATGTCATGCACTTCGACATCGACGTTTCGCCGCCGGCCGATGGTGGTTGAAACGCCCGCCGAATTGGTCCGCGAGAGCGGGCCTTACTATAGGGTCCGCTCTCGCGGACCAATCGATCGCGGTAGAAGGGCAGATACCTTCAAGCCACGCAGCAACCATGATCGTGCTCGAGACCGAACGCCTGCTATTCCGCGATCACATTCCGGCGGACTTCGAGCCGTACTGCGAGATGGAGGCGGACCCGGTCTACCGAGCGCCGCAGCGGGTGCATCCGCGAGCCGAACTGGAGCGCAGCTTTTGGGAGAGTGTGTTGCCGCCCAAGGCGATGGGCTTGCTGGCGACCGTGTTCAAGCCGGACGAACGCTACATCGGTCGCTGCGGTCTCTATCCGCACCGCAATGATCAGGGCGAGATCATCGCTGGCGAAGCGGTGCTCGCCTTCTACCTGGCGCGGCCCTACTGGGGTCGCGGCCTCGCGAGCGAGGCGGGGCGGGCCTTCGTCGATTACGGCTTCACGAAGCTTGGGCTAACGCGGATTGTGGCCAGCGCGAGTGTTGAAAACGTGGGGTCCAACCGAGCGATTCTCAACTCAGGGCTCGTCTTCACGCACAGCGGCGGCCGCGAACACGGCGGCCCCGGCTGGAACGCGTACGAGGCGCGCAAGCCCCTCGCTGCAACTTAAACTGCCGAATGATCGAGCCGAGCCGCCAGCTACTTCGCCGTCGAAGCCGCGGCCGGGGGCACGATCTGAGCGTGAGCTTCGAGGGCAGCCACGATGCTCGACCCCAGATCGGTTTCGATCTCGATCTTAGCGGTCAGCTTGCCCGGCTTGTCGCCCGCGGTAAACACCACCGGCAGCAGATGCCGCTTGGCGCTGGCTTCGCTGGCGGCGAAGGCGAACGACTGATCGGCGCACTTCACGCCCGTGATCTTGAAGGGCCGCTTGCCGGAGACAACGACCTGCTTGGTCACCTTCTGTCCAGGCTGCACGGTCCCGACGAAGAGCGAGGCTGGGTTGACGCTGATCTCCGGCAGCACGCGTCCTTCGACGAGTACCGGAATCTCCTTGCCGCGTGAATCGTTGGTCACGAGCGTAAGTTCTTCACGCAGGTAACCGGCGGGAGCATCGTCCTTGAGCTTCACCGTCAGGTCGTAGCCCACCTGGCCGTTGCCGCGCGAGGTTTCGACAAACTCCGCTACGAGGTTCGGGTTGGGGCTTTTGAGCTCGAGCAGCTTCCAATCGGAGCGGCCGGCGTAGTTGATGGAGACCTTCTTCTCTGCGGGCGAGCCTTGGTCGACGCTGCCGAACTCGACCCCGCCGGGGCTGAGCACAACGTCGCTGCGGATATAGCCGCCCACGGTGAGTTGCACTTCGGCGTAGAACGGCTTATCGAACGTCACGGTGATCGTGGCGTTCCGCGCGCCCAGGAACTTGCGCGTGTTGAACTCGGCCAGGATCTCTCCCTCTTCGAACGTCTTGAGGGTGTCCTTGCTCACCTTGGGTTCGGTGCAACCGCAACTCGAACGGACGTTCGAGATGTGAACGTCTTCTTCGTAGAGGTTCTTGAACTTGAAGGCGTAGACCACGTTGCCGCCGCGCGGCACGGTGCCGAATTCATGGCTGCGGGATGCAAACATCTTGTCGGCCCACTCCTGAGCGGAAGCGGGAGCGGCCAGGGCCGCGAGCGACACGATCGCCAGGGTCAGTTGCCGTAACACGCGTTGCATCTCCTCGAAGTTCGGCCGTTGCACGATCTGCAGACACCCGAAAATGCGTCGCCTCGGCGCGTCGCCCTGCTGGCGGCTGCCGAAGTGAAAACCCCTGAAAGTATACCCGGTCGGCGGTGGCAGGATGGGAAAACTATGCTGCCGACGCGACCCTCGACTACCCTTCTCTCGACGGGGCCGGAAACATTCTTGAGTGACTTTTTTGGGCTCCGCAGCATCCTAGCGGGTGCGAACGCACAATACGCATATCGGTTATTCGTCGCACTCCGGCGGCGAGTTCACCCATTTGGACGGGGCCTGTTTTGTCGGCCGCCGCCGGACGGGCCGGTTTGCCTAAGTTGTGCGGTTGGCTACGATAACGATGATCTGATCTGCCATCCTACCCATCCTACGCGCGGCTGGAGTTTGCTCCCCATGGCCCGTTTCCGTGCGATTTCTTGGCCGCTGTTAGTGGCGGTCGGCGTTGCTTTGCTCCTTCCAGTGGCGACGGCCGTATTCCTCCGCCGAGGGGGGCAGCCGAGGCCGCCCGAAATGCTAGCAGGCTCGCCCGAGACACTTATCACGCCGGTGGCGTTCAACGCGATGCAAGCCGACCCGTTTTCCGGCGCGAATCCTGCCCCATCGCTCGAAGGAGGCACGGGTTGGCTGAACGTGGCGGGGCCGATCGACCTCAAGTCGCTCCGCGGCAAGTTCGTAGTCCTCGATTTCTGGACCTACTGCTGCATCAACTGCATGCACGTGTTGCCGGAACTCAAGAAGCTCGAGAAGGCCTACCCCAACAACGTGGTGGTGATCGGCGTTCACTCGGCCAAGTTCGACGCCGAGAAGGATGAGCAAAACATCCGCGACGCGATCATGCGCTACGGCATCGAGCACCCGGTGATCAACGACGCCAATCATGTGCTCTGGAACAAATTCGGCGTCAACAGTTGGCCCAGCTTCCGCATCATCGATCCGGAAGGTCGGATGATCGCCGGCGAAGGGGGCGAGGTCGGCTTTGCCACCTTCGACGCCTTCATCAAGCAACATCTAAACTTCTACCGCCGCAAAGGCGTGTTGGACGAGCAGCCGCTCCGGTTCGACCTCGACGCCTATCAGGCGAAGCCCACCCCCCTGCGCTTCCCCAGCAAGATCCTGGCCGACGAAAAAGAAGGCCGCCTGTTCATCGCCGACACCAGCCACAACCGCATCGTTATCACCGATCTTGATGGCAAGCTGCTCGACACCATCGGCTCCGGCGCCGAAGGCAAAGACAACAAGGACTTCGCGCACTCAACGTTCAACAAGCCACACGGCATGGTGCTGCGCGGCAACATTCTCTATGTGGCCGACACCGAGAATCACCTCATCCGCCGCGTCGACCTGGCGCGCAAGAAGGTGACCTCGGTCGCCGGCACGGGCGTGCAGGCTCGCGGCGTACCTTGGCCGGGACTTAATCAAGCGGCCGTGCAGGCAGGTGGGGCCGCGGCGCCTGGTGAGTTCGTTGGCCGCCCGCTGCGCACGCCGATTGCCAGCCCTTGGGATCTTTGGATCGAAGGCAAGCATCTCTACATCGCCATGGCCGGGCCGCACCAGATTTGGTGGATGAAGCTCGACGGCACTGATCTTGGCCCCTATGCCGGCAGCGGCGCGGAAGACATCGTCGATGGTCCGCTGTTGCCGCAAAGGCCTGGCGATCGCAACTTCAGTGCGTTTGCGCAACCGAGCGGCCTGACCTCCGATGGTCAGTACCTGTATGTCGCCGATAGCGAAGGAAGTTCGATCCGCGCGGTCCCCTTCGACCCTAGTCAGCCGGTGCAGACGGTGGTCGGCACGGCCGGTTTTCCAGGTGCGCGGCTGTTTACCTTTGGCGATGTCGATGGCCAAGCGGGCGGCGCACGGCTGCAACATCCGCTGGCCGTCGTCTTTCATGATGGCCGGCTGTTCGTCGCCGACACCTACAACAACAAGATCAAGGTGATCGACCCGACGACCAGGGTGTGCCAGACGCTCGTCGGCACCGGCAAGCCGGACAAGAGCGACAGCCCGCCGGCGTTCGATGAGCCGGAGGGGCTGGCGGTGGCCGGCAACAAGCTCTACGTGGCCGACACCAACAACCACGCGATCCGCGTGATCGACCTGGCCGACGGCAACCGGGTGTCGACACTCGCGATCAAGGGCCTCGAGCCGCCCCAGCCGCCGCAGGCCCCGACCGCTCCCAGCTTCCCAGGTGCTGAAGAGATTGCAGCGCCCGCTGCCCGCGCCAAGCTGGTCGACGGCAACCTTGAGTTGGCGGTGAAGCTGACTCTGCCCAAGGGCTATAAGCCGAACCCGCTCGCGCCGATCCGCTATCTGATCGCAGTTGAAGGCGACGCTGGCCCGGTCGACGCGAAAGCGATCGGCAAGCTCGAAAAACTGCCGTCTGAGGAGGAGGAGTTCAAGCTCGCCGTGCCGTGCTCGGGGGACGGCGAAGTGAAGCTCAAGGTCTCGCTCACCTACTACTACTGCGAGACGGCGAACGTCGGACTCTGCAAAGTGGCGAGCGCGATCTGGAACGTGCCTGTGACGATCGACTCGACGGCGACGGAAACCTCGGTGCCGCTCGAAGTGACCGCGCCGTAGACTTCCCGTAGCTCTGCTCCTTGGCGTGTACCGAAAGGGTTCGCACAAGCGGTCGTACTCATCCCCCCGGCGACTCGCCGGGGGATCGGCGGGATAAGGATCCTTGCACCGCGCGAGCCCTTTAATCCGCCGCCTTCGTTTCTCTAAAGCGCTCCTTGAGCCGGCGCACTTGCTCGGTGTTCCAGCCCTCCGGCGCGGTGACCGCGATCCAGGCGTCGATGTAGCTCGCCGCGGCGAAGTTGTGGCCGTAGCCGTGGGGGACGCTGGTGGCCATCGGCAAGTCGAAGGCGATTTGCAGAAAGGTGAGCAGCGGCCGCCAATCCAAGTAAGGCGATACATCGGGCCCGCGCTCGCCGACCAGCCACGCCGGGCGGCGGTAGAGCAGGTCGGTGGAGAAGAACGTCATCGGGTCGCTGGCGTGTTGGATGTACGCGAGCCGCATCGGGCCCCAGCGACGGCCGGCCATGTCGAGCGAGTTCTCGCGCCCGGTGAAGCGCACCATCGAGCTGTCGCGAAACGTAGGCAGCCAGACCGGCGTGCCAGGGTTGCGCCCGCGGACGGCGTTCGACCACACGGTGCTAGGAAACGGCGGGCCGCTCCAGACCGCGCCTTGAATCGGATCTTCGAACACGGTGAACAAGTCGGCGCTGGCCGCCGATCCGAGCGCGCCGAGGCTGAGCCCATGCAGATAGAGCTTGGGCCGGCTGTCTTTGGGCAGCGTCGTCCAGTGGTTGTAGATCGTGTCGAATAGCACCTGTCCGGCGTCGAGTGAGCGCCGCGGATCGACCAGAATCGTGATCCAACTCGGCAGATACGAGTACTGCATGCTCACGATCGCTGTGTCGCCGCCATGCAGATACTCGAGCGTGTCGACGGCGCCCGGGTCGAGCCAGCCGGTGCCGGTCGGAACTGCGACCACGAGGAGCGAACGCTCGAAGCCGCCCACGCGTTTGAGTTCTTCGAGCGCCAACTTGGCGCGATCCTCAAAGGTATCGTGCGAACGCATGCCGGCATACACGCGCAGCGGTTGCTTGGCCGGCTGGCCACGAAATTCAGCGATGTCTTGCTGCGTGGGCCCTGTGAGAACGAACGTCTTGCCGCGGCGGCCGATCGTGTTCCACGGCACAAGCGAACCGGGCCCGCCGCTGGCCGTTGGCAAGCTCGGCGCTGCGAGCTCGTCGTCAACAACCTTGTCGATCTCCAAGAAGATCGAGTCGGCCGCCTGCAGCGCGAGCCGCGCCACCACGCGATTGGCGAGCAAGAACAGAGCCACCACGATGAGCACGGTCGTGAGCACATACGACACGCGCCGGGGCACGATCGCCTGCGCCTGCAGGTGAACGAAGTGCCAACACAGTCCCACGGTTCGCGCCAGCGCGATCAGCAGCACCGCGGTGATGAGCGCAATCAGCCCCACGCGGAACGGATAGGCCGTTTCGACCCGCGGCATCTCCATCAGCGCGCGCAGTGAATTCTGCCAAACGGTGGCCCGCCAGAGCACGATCACCACGAGCAACGCCACGGCCGCCGAAGTCGCCCACTTGCTGGTCCGCTCGAGCCGCGCGCTGGGCGTCGGCAATTCGAGAAACCGATAGAGCCAGACCCAGAACTCGCCGACGCCGTAGCCGACGGCCAAGGCGAAGCCCGACAGCAGGCCCTGCACCGCGAAGTTGCGCGGCAGGAGCGACGGGGTCAGCGAGCCGGCGAACAGCAGCGTGGCGCACGCCAGGCCGACGAAGGAGAACTTCGCCCAGTAGCGGACAGTCAGGGTCCGCAGAAAACCAGCGAAGCGTCGGCTGGTGCAAAGCGGGGGAGCGGCGTCGTTCATCGAGGCCGGACGCCCGGTTTTGAGGGCAAAAAGACGGAGCAGGGTGGCTGAGGGGACTCGAACCCCCGACCTCTGGAACCACAATCCAGCGCTCTAACCAGCTGAGCTACAGCCACCGCAAATGCGAATCCACACTATAGAGATCGCCCGGCAGAGGGTCAACGGAGGTCGGCGGGCGGACGGCCGCGGGTGCTCGGGGGACTTTCGTCCCCCGCTCGCCAAGTGTAGATGGGGTGACACCGGTGGTTGAGTCTGAGTTCGCGGCTCGGCTCGCCGCTAAGGATGCACTTGCTGGAAAAGTTCTCGCAGCTCCTGTTCGGGGAACAGGCAGAACGCGTACTCCCGGGAGGCCAACACCGCGTCGGCGCGGGCCAACTCGGCAAGTTGGTCGCGCTCGGTCAGCAGCTTGGTCCGCAGGCCGGCGACCCACGGCTGGAGCCCCTCGTTCGCTCCCCGCAGCGCCAGGTGGCGCTCGCGGGCATTCTCTGGAGTGAGCGCGGTGGCGATCCACTGCCGCTTGTCTTCCACGAGCCGGGCGAAGCCGTCGTGCGGCGGCCCCTCGCCGTTGTGGGCATGGACCTCGGGGTGATATGTCAACTCGCGGAGCAGGCCGTCGACCCGGCGCACGTCTTCGTCATCGACCTTGGGCCGCTCGATCGGCAACCGCAGCGTGGCCGAAAGCACCTGGTAAGGGGGCGGCGGCAGGTCGAAGAAACGCGTGATCAACAGATCGGTCAGCTCGTCGTACTTCGCGCCGCCAATGCCGTGCAGGAACAGGTCTGAAAGCACGACGCGGGCAAACAGCGTGGTCAGCAACGCACGGGTGCGCAGCTTGACGCCGCCTGGCAGCGAACAGAGGGCCGCGGCCGCGCCATCTCCGCTGAGCGGCAGCGCCGCTTGCCAGCCTGCCCGATCGGTGAGTTGTAGATCGTCTCCGACGGTGCGCACGAACAGCCGCCGCCGGCGCGGGTTCGCGGCCGACCACACCCAGAACGGCGCCTCGATCCAATCTCCCTCGCGGACGAGGTCCGGCACGGGATGCGAGCGGCTGCGCACTCCGTTCACGCGGCGATACTCACGCAGCGCCGAGTTGTAAACGTCGCGCAGGCGGCTCGCCTCGCTAAGCATCGACACGGCGAACCAGCAGAACGATTCGAATTGGCAAACCTGGCTCTGCGGCACTTCGAGCGTTTGGCAGCCCCACTCCGCCTCGAGCCGATGCCGCGCCTGAGCCACGGCCAGCCCCAAGTTGCCTGTCGCGCGGCCGCGTTCCACCACGTCGGGCCAGAAGCTGGTGACCAGTGGATTCGCCACGAGCGGCCGCAATCGTTCGGCCGCCCGCGCACTAAAGCTCGTGAGCAACTCGAAGTCGGCGATCCCCCGTTCTTCATACGGCATCTCGGCGAGCGCGGCGTCGTAGGGCACGCCGGCCGCGATCGGAGCGGTTGAAGTGCCCCCGGGCACGAGCGCCGCCGCGGAACGCGCCGTGTCGGTGTCGACCACCAGGTTCACGCCGACCGCCTGGCCGTCGCGCACGAGTTCAGCCAGGGCGAAGTTCTTGATCCACACGCCGGGGTGGAATAGCTGCGGCTGATGCCCCGCCAAGACAAAGGGCGCAGCAGCGTCGAGCGACGCAATGGGCCGCTCGAGGTAGCTGTTCGAATAGGCGAGCGCGGCCTGCAAGAGCTCCCCGCGGGCCGACGCAATGAGCTGGCTCAATCGTCGACCGCGGAAGTCGTAGTCGACCAGCGCACGCTGCGACGAGCTTTCGGTGAGCAACGTGCCTGCGGCCGACAGCGGGGGATCGGCAAGGATGCCCCCATCGACTCGCGGCGCCCGTAAGCGGCGATACCTGAGCGGTTCCGGCATGAGCCTCACTGGTGGGCGGCTCCACAGCCACAACACGAGCTGGCCGGCCGGCCGGCGACAAGCGGCTTGGCCGCTTCGAGACTGCGCTCGATCACGTCGTGGTAATGGGCCAAACGCGTGACCGAATTATCGAGCGAACCGCCGAACGACCGCTTCTCCTCCAGGTAGATCAACTCCACCGGCAGCTCCACCACCTTGAGGCCCAGGGCTGCCGCCTGCACCCACACCTCGAGCGGCATCGCATAGCCCGTATCCACGAGCTTGAGCTTTGTGAGCGCCGACACCCGATACGACTTGAAGCCGCAGAAGGTGTCGGTCAGGTGAAGACCGAGGCGGCAGTTGAGCTCGTCGGTGACCTGCTGGTTGATTCGTCGGCGGTCGACCGGCGGAGCGCTGTCGCCCTCATACTGCTTCAGGTACCGGCTGCCGGAAACGATGTCAGCGTCAGAATTCTCGATGGCGGAGACGAACTCCGGAATGCGGCTCGGCTGGTGCTGCCCATCGCAGTCGATCGTCACCAGCACGTCGTAGCCGTGCTCAACTGCATAGGCGAAAGCGGTGTGCAGGGCGGCGCCGTAGCCGCGGTTCTGTTCGTGCCGCACCAGTAGAATATCTGTCCGGGCTGCCAGCAGGTCGGACGTGCCGTCGGTGGAACCGTCGTCGACTACGAGCACGTCCTTGCAGTAGCGGACGACTTCGTCCAACACCGGCCCCACGTGGTGCAACTCGTTGTACACCGGCAGGGCCGTCATCACGCGACTGGACATGAGCTTAGCTCCCGGAAAAAGACCGGCGACAGGGCCGACCTGGGTTCATTCTAGGCACAGGGCACGGGGCGTCAACGAACCGACGCCCTGCGGGCTTGGATGCAACGCGCCCCAGCCGCGTGACAACGGGATCGACCGGCAAAGTTCCTCGCGTGTTCGTGCGGCAGCCAATCGATGCGAGCGAAGGGGCGCACTCCACGACGCTACTGGCGGTGTCGTGGTTAGTACCCCCGGCGGCTCGCCGGGGGCTAATGAGATCCACTGCCGCTCAAGCCCAGGCCAGCGGGTCCTGCTCCTGCCGGCTGGCCCAGACGGCGATATCCGAGAACTGGCCGGCGATCTGCTCGGCCAAGGTCTCAAGGCCAAATCGCTCGCTCGCATAGTGCCCCACGAGCACGAGGCTGAGCCCGCGGGCCTGCGCCTCGAGGGCCGTGTGAAAGCGGGCCTCTCCGGTCACGAAGGCCTGGCAGCCGGCCTGCTCGGCGGCCGCCAGCAACTCGCCGGCGCTGCCGCAGCCAATCGCCAACCGCTCGATCGGCGCGTCCAAATTGCCGACGACTTGAACCTGCTCGAGCCCTAGAAAGTTCTTGGCCGCGGCGATCAAGCTCTTGAGCGTTCCGCCCTTCGCCAGTCGCCCTACGCGTCCCGTGCCGAGATCGGCCGCCAGCGCACTCGGTGTCAGCGGCGCGATGGATTGCAGCCCCAGACCTTCGGCCAAACGTTGATTGATCCCTGCCGCCGCCGAATCGAAAGCGGTGTGTGCGCTGTACACCGCCACCCCCGCTTCCAGCAGCGAGAGGAGCAAACGGCCGTCGGGCGTATCGGTCGTGATGCGATTTGTTGGCCGAAACGGCAGCGGATGATGGGTGACAATCAGGTCGGCTTTCTCGGCCACGGCCTCGGCGGCGGAGTCGCCGCTAATCGTCAGGCAGGTCATCACGCGGCGGGCCGGCCGCCGGCGATCGCCCAGCAGGAGGCCGACATTGTCCCAGCCTTCGGCCAGCTCGAGCGGAGCGAGCGATTCAAGAAAGTCGGCCACGGCGGCGATCGTTGGCATGGGCGATTGATCGTTGGTTGACGGTGTCTAGAGCCAGGCTCTAAGCTGCCAGGCGTGCGGGCAGTTGAACGGCGGGCTCCGATTTTCCTCTCGAGACGTTGATCCATGCAAGTCGCCTGGCGCGGCATCTTTCCGGCCGCTACGACCCAGTTTCGCCCCGACCAGTCGCTCGACCTGCCGGCGACGCTGGCCCACCTCGACCAACTGCTCGCAGGCGGCATCGACGGCCTGATCATGCTCGGCACCGTGGGCGAGAATTGCTCGCTCGAGCCGGCCGAGAAGCTTGAGGTGTTGCGGGCGACCGTGGATCACGTGGCCGGGCGCGTGCCGTTGCTCAGCGGTGTGGCCGAATACACCACGGCCATGGGTTGCCGTTTTGCCGCCGAGGCGGAGCGCATCGGGCTGGCCGGGCTGATGGTTTTGCCTTGCATGGTCTACAAGTCGGACCCGCGCGAGACCATGGCCCACTTCCGTACGGTCGCCTCGGCCTCGGGCCTGCCGATCATGGTCTACAACAATCCGGTGTCGTACCACGTCGACATCACGCCGGAGATGTTCTGCGAGCTGGCCGACGAGCCGCGGCTGGTGGCGATCAAAGAGTCGTCGGAAAACGTGCGGCGGATCACCGATCTGGTGAACGCCTGCGGCGACCGCTATGTGCTCTTCGGCGGCGTCGACGATCTGGCGCTCGAGAGTCAGTTGCTGGGCGCTCAAGGCTGGGTGTCGGGCCTAGTGAACGCCTTTCCTCGCGAGAGCCGGCGGATGTGGGACTTGGGCGCGGCCGGCAAGTGGGACGAAGCCCGCGAGATTTATCGTTGGTACACTCCGCTCTTGCACCTTGATACGCACGTGAAGCTGGTGCAGTACATCAAGCTGGTGATGCAAGAGTGCGGCATCGGCAGCGAACTCACCCGCGCACCAAGGCTGCCGATCGTGGGCGCCGAGCGCGAGCGGATCTTGCAGATCGTGCGCGTGGCCAAGGAAACGCGGCCCAAGCTGTAGCCGCGGGTCGCTGGCGTTACTCTCCGATGTCGCCTGAGCGGGCTCGTGCGCGAGCCTCCAAGCGTTCGAGCAGGCGCGCGAGAAACCGGCGTTGACGGTCCAGCCTTTCGCGCTCGTCGGCATCGCGAACCGTGGTCAGTTCTTCGGTGACTTCTTGAAGCTCCGCGCGCAGGTGGGCAAGTTGTTCTTCCATGCGCGGAGTGTCGGCGGAGGTTGTCGGCCGAACGACCGAGCGCGCTGAGGGCAGGATCGCGAGCACGGCCCATTCCTCGCCCACGAGCGAATAGAGCGTGCCGGTCGCGGTGTCGAGCATGCGCTGACCGTCGGCCGCTAATTGATAGCGACCGATCGCGCCGATTTCTTGCGGCGAAGGAACCGGGCCTTCATAGCGATCATTGATCAAGCCCAGGCCATCCTGGCGCGCTTGCTCGACCAGGACCGGATTCGGCGACGATTCATCACGGTCCAGCGGCAGTTGCTCTTCGATTTGTTGGGCGCCGGCCAGTCCCCCCACGAGGACCGCAAGGGCGACGAGAATGACGAGAGTTCGAGGCGACATGGTCTAGTCTCCGCGGGGCAAGGAACACGCTCTTCGTACCAGTTTAGGCCGCAGCGGATGCGTTCCGCAAAATCACGCCCCCCTTGCTGGCGCATTACCGCTTGGCCCGCAATCTGCTGCCAGTCGGTCCCCAAAAAGGCTTGCCAGCCTCATGCCTCTCGTGGAGATGGATCGATGTCGCTCAAACTGACTTCTCGCCGCGCCGTGTTGCTTTCCTCAGTTCTCGTGTTCGCCACGTCGTCTGGCTGCAGCGTCGAAGACTTTGACGTGGACGGCGATGGACAGGTAACGCGTGCCGAAGCCCTTTACGCCGGGTTCCTCTGGCTCTGCGAGGAGCTTCCTGGTGAAGAAGAACCGGCACCGGAAGAACCTGTCCCTGAGGAGCCAATTCCTGAAGAGCCCGCACCTGAAGAGCCTCTTCCTGAAGAGCCTCTTCCGGAAGAGCCGCTACCGGAAGAGCCGCTACCGGAAGAGCCGCTGCCGACCGGCCCGACCGATGGGTTACCGCTCGACCCCACTGATCCACTCAATCCTTTTTGAACTCGGTTTGATGCACGCTGGCATAGTGGATTCGAGCCCCTGATCGTGGCCGAAAGTACTTTGTTGCTCGGCACTTTCGGCGATCAGGGGCGTTGTGATGTCAGCACCCATCGGCGGGGGCGAATGGGTGTAGGGTGGATCGGGATGGTTCGCTATAATCCGCCGCCCATGAATCCCGCCGTTTGGAAAAAGCGATTGCTAGCATGCGCCGGCGCAGTGCGTCCGGTGCTGTGGGCTGCGCTGGCGATGGGCTTCGGCAGCTTCGCCGGGTGCGGCACCACCAAGTGGAGCGATACGCCCCGCACGGCCACCGAGCAATTGCTGATCTCCGACGCCATCGATCGCGCGATCAGTCAGATCGACTTCGGACCGCTCAAAGGCGAAAAGGTCTATCTCGACGTCCAGTATCTCAATACGACGATCGACAAGGACTATCTGATCAGCACGCTGCGCCAGCACATGCTGGCGAGCCAACTCACGCTCTGCCCGAAGAAGGAAGAGGCGGCTTACGTGGTCGAAGCGCGCTCGGGTGCAGTTGGCACGAGCCGCCACGACCTACTCTACGGCATTCCAGCGACCAACCTGCCGTCTATTTCGCCGGTGGCTGGGGCGCCCAGCCAGATTCCCGAGATTCCCTTCGCCAAGCGCACCGACCAGATGGGCGTGGCGAAGCTGGCGGTGTTTGCCTACGACAACGACACCGGCGAGCGCGTGTGGCAATCGGGCATGACGCGCGTGGTGAGCAACGCCAAGGATCTGTGGGTATTTGGCGCCGGCCCCTTTCAGCGCGGCACGATCTACTCAGGCGACGACGACGTGATGAAGGTGCCCTTGGCCTTTGGCCGTCCGCGCTTTCGCAAAAAGAACGATGCGCCCGTGCGTGTCGTGCGGAACGAAAACTTCCGCAATGGATCGATGCTGGCCAAGAAAGACAAGGAAAAGGCGGCCGACGAGCCAGTGTTGACGGCGCAGGCCCCACCCGCGGCAGCGTCTGCCGTGCAACCACAGCCTTTGCCGCCCGTGCCAGGGGGCGCTCCTCAATCTGCCGACGCCGCGCCAGCGAGTTATGAGCAACTCGTGATTCCCGGCCCGCCCATGCCTGCCTCGCCGGGCGGCGCGGTGCGACGCTAGCACGTAGGCTTGGCCGTGCGACGTTCGTCGCGCCATCGGTGTGGCTCGCGCGGACCTCCTGCCGACTTATCAATAGAGTGACTTACGGGTGAGTTGTTTCCTCTCCTTCCCGTGAGAGCCTATACGATGTCCGTAGTCGCAAAGCCCAATGTATCAAAGAAATCGAGACGACGCTTGGACGGCCAGCACAGGCGGTTCGAAGCGGAGGGACCGGAGAAACCGCGAGAGTGGAGCCGCACTTTTTGGGGCGAGGAGCATTCGCCCGTTCTGCAGCATTCCGTTTTGCTCGTTCCGCGCCAGGGGCGTGAAGACTTTGATCACGTAACCATCGCGCCTGCGGCCCAAGTGCGAATGGCCACCACGATGAGTTCTCGTCTGGAACTCGCTCGCCCGCAAAAGGATGCTGCGCGCACCTTACGGGATCTCGGATTTCAGGATCTCAGGGAACTCCGTCCCAACAATCGGCACGTGTCGCCTGCGAGTGTCTACTCCTCACTGGACTATCTGGGAGTCACGACCGCGTTGTCCTCTGACGAAGGTCAGATGGCGGCAGCGCGCGACAAGCTGTCGGACGTGTACGAATTCGTCGACGACTTCCGCCTCTCGATGCCTTGTCGAGTGGACCTGACCGAGGCGCCCCCGAACAGATCGCATACCTCTCTGGCTCAACATGAGTGGCCGGAGTTGAGCGGCGTGGGAGCTGCGCATGCAGCAGGGGTGCGAGGGGCGGGCGTGCTCGTGGGTGTGCTCGATACGGGCGTAGATGCGGATCACCAGGAGTTCGAGGGGCAGCGAATCAACTATCGCTATGTATCGCTCCGCCCAAACTCGCCTTATTGGCCACCGAGAGATTGCCGTGGATTCGATACCGACGGACACGGGACACACGTGTGCGGCATCCTGAGCGGCAAAACGGTGGGCGTCGTTCCAGAGTCACAGCTCTATGTGGCGTCGGTCATCGAAAGTGAAACGATCTTTACTAGCATGTCGCGCGTGGCGTCCGGGCTGAATTGGCTCTTTCGGCAGTTCACTCGACCGGACAACGAGCATCTGCCGGCAGTACTGAGCATGTCGCTTGGCTTCCCTGCAGAGTTGCCGGACGTGCCAGAGAATCTTTATCAGCAACGATTGAACACCCTGCAAATCTTTCTCCGCACTCTGCTGCAGGCCAATGTGCTGCCGGTCGTGGCAATTGGCAACAACGGTCCCAGCACCATGGGATACCCAGGGGCGTTTCCCGAAGTGTTGGGAGTCGGCGCGGTCGATTTCGCAGGGAACGTGGCGCCGTTTTCAGGGGGAGGAACCATTGCGGGCGGCCGCACCAAGCCCGACCTTGCAGGCTATGGCGTTGGTGTAAAGTCGGCTCTGGAAAGAGACTACGACGGACGTTCCGTATTTCGCCGCATGAATGGCACCAGCATGGCCACTCCCTATGTCGCTGGAATCGCAACCCTTTATCGATCGCTGCATCCGGCGGAGTCGGTCGATACAATCAAGGAGATGATGCAAGATGCCGCGCAACCACTTCCGCATCCAACCAATCGCGTCGGTAAGGGGCTCGCTTGTTTCCGACAGTCTTCACAGGGCAGGAGCAGTCGTAATGCAACCACCAAACCTCGAACCAAGTCGAAGGCACGTCTATCCGCTGCCAGGAAGCCGCGCAGAACTTCCTAACGGAATGAGCGACTACCTGATTGCGCTCAAAGCAACCTCAGCCGAGGTCGATCAACCTAGTCGGAGTGACATTTTCGGTGCAAATCTCTCGCTCACCACAACGTTTCGAAGGAATCTCGAGACGTGGCTCGGTGAGCACCATCTTGACCGACAAGTCGCTGGCATCGGCGAGGTCAACGGTTTCCCAGTGATCTCGCTGACCTGCACGGCGCAGGTCGCGCAGAGAATTCCCGAGATTCCCGGGGTCGAATGGATCATGCCAGATGACAACCACGCGATGCGGCTACAACGAGAGTTCTGATCTCGCGAGCTTTGATCGCGTCAAGTCGTGAGTAATTGGCGATTGCTTCAGTTGCCCACTTGGATCACGCGTGAGGCACAAAGTTGTCTTGAGCTGTCAGGCCGAGCGCAAACGTCGCCAACAAGTCTGCGGCACGGTCGAGATCGTCGAGCGAAATCATTTCCACAGGGCTGTGCATGTAGCGATTGGGAATGCTCACCAGTCCGGTGGCCATGCCTCCTCGGCTGATCTGCATGCTATTGGCGTCGGTGCCCGTAGCGCGACCGCTGGCGGCGAGTTGGAAGTCGATCGAACTCGCCTTGGCCGTTTCGATGAGTCGCTCCACCACAACGGGGTTCATGTTCGGCCCACGGTAGACCACAGGTCCGCGGCCAAGCGCGATGTCTCCCTCCTGCTTCTTATCGATCGTGGGGCAATCCGTGGCGTGCGTCACATCCACGGCGATGCCGATCTGCGGATCGATCGAGAACGCGCTCGTCTTGGCGCCGCGCAGGCCGATCTCCTCTTGCACCGTGGAGACCGCGAACAGACCGCACTCGAGCGGTTTGCCGGCGGTGCGTCGTAGCGCTTCGATGACAACCCACAGACCAGTCTTGTCGTCCATGCCTGGGGCCGTCGCCAACTGATTGCGCATCGTGTTCAGGCGGAGCTTAAACGTGACGCAGTCGCCTACGCGTACCAGAGCGGCGGCCTCATCCTTGGACTTGGCGCCAATGTCGAGCCACAGGTCCTTGAGCTTGGGCACCTGCTTGCGCTCTTCGTCGGTTAGCAAATGGATCGCCTTGCGGGCAATCACGCCATCGACCGCCCCGGTGGCCGACCAAACCGTGAGCTCTTGGCCGATCAGCACCTGGGGGTCCCAGCCGCCGATCGGTTGCAGGTAGATGAAGCCTTCACCGTCGATGTACTGCACGATCAGGCCGATCTGGTCGCAGTGCCCTGCCAGCATCACGCGGAGCGGCGCTTTCGGATTGCGCGAGGCAATCAGGTTGCCGTGCAGGTCGACCTCGATCTGGTCGGCAAAGTCCGCAGCGTACTGCCGCACCACTTCTTGAATGCGGCCCTCGTAGCCGGAGGGGCTCGGCGTTTCGATCAAG